>JAESGG010000080.1_pt1 | contig 32071 bp, 28 predicted proteins | sample 9266231 | NCBI WGS metagenome assembly JAESGG01 (sample SAMN14515337, study PRJNA621664) | algae metagenome | isolation source: Aphanocapsa sp. GSE-SYN-MK-11-07L and co-occurring heterotrophs from wet... | place: USA: Grand Staircase Escalante National Monument, Utah | collected 2006-04-16 | reverse complement strand
AAAACATGGTCGGATGGCTAAAAGTATTTTTCGATTTGGTCTAGACTTCCTTCGCAATACCTTCTTTGACCTCAAACTCAATGCTGATGCCTTCTCCAAGGCTCTTAGCTTTTTGTCCTGTACTTAGATCGAAGTCATAACCATTGCCCAACAGTTGAGGCATGGGATTGAGTTCACTGCCAACCTCTGGGTCAATCTGTGACATTTGCTGAGCAGCTTCATCCCACAGTTCTGCATCTTCCTGCGCGGTCAGAGTAATCGTCATGTCTACCGCTTGACCCCAGCCACTACTTTTTCCGGGTCTAGCCTGCCCTTTTTGACTCGACGGCGATACCACCACCCCCGTCACCATCAGAAGCGTGGGAGCGATGCCCACAAACACATATAAAATCTGCGATGGAATGCCCCAGTTCCACTTGATTTTGAAGCCAGCCATCAGCTTGCGCCAACCGGGCCAGAGCACAATCCCGGTGATACTGAGCAAGAGCGTCAACAGCGCCACAATGCCCATGATCAGAGTGCCTGTATCACCAGCTAAGAGTTTATAGTGCAAGTCATAGATAATGCCTACCCAACTGCTTTCCCATTCGCGATCGCCCATCACCGCTCCGGTATAGGGGTTGACCAATGCTTGCCAATGGCGATCTCCAGGGGCATGAAGCCACACATCCTAAGGATAGTTGGCAGCGTCGGGTGGGCTAATGCTGCTGAGAGTTAATCCTTTAGGAGCGTAGATCGCTTTGACGGTGTCAGCAATCGCGGCGATCGCGATCGGTTCCCTAGTGGGAACGATCTGCCCCAACCGTTGGGTCAGCACCCAGTGATCAAGTTCATGCCAAAACACCAGCACCGCCCCTGTTAAGCCAGCAATGCACAGCAAAATGCCGCCAATTAAACCCAGCCAGCGATGCACATGAAAAGCAGTAATGCGAACCGTTCTAGCATTCATGGTCGATCCTCCTCAACCGCTAAGCACTGAAGCCGCCAAATGACACAACCAGTCTTTAGCATCTTAGGGGACTAAATAGGAAAATTTCTATTAACTAGCCTACTCGTTGAGATGCCACCTGAAGCCAAGCGATCGTGCCTGACCCACACTGCGCGATCGCCTACAATAGAGCCTATCCAGGACACTTGAGGTGAACCCATGCTTCAGATCGACCTGAACCACCTACCCTCCACCGAAGAACTGCCCTGCTCGGATGATACCCCTGTGGATAACGAGGATCAAAATCTGTTACCCAATGTGTTGTTATTCTTACTCACCACCCTTTGGGCCGAGCGAACGAATTGGTATTTTGGAGTAGACATGGCGGTGTATCACACCACAGGCGAGAACCCGCGCGTGCCTGTGGTACCTGATGGGTTTTTGAGTTTAGGGGTGGAGCGCAAAAAGGGGGGCAAGTCTCGACGCAGCTATGCGGTGTGGGAAGAGGAGGGGATTGTCCCCATTCTGACCCTGGAGATGGTTTCCCACAAACCAGGAGGGGAGTATGACGACAAGATGGATATCTATGCCAAGTTAGGCGTGCTGTACTATGTCATTTACAATCCAGAATTTTGGCAGCGAGATAGACATCAGCCGTTTGAAGTTTACAAACGGGTTGAGGGAGCCTATCAGTTGCAGAATGGCGAACCCTACTGGATGCCAGAAGTTGGATTAGGGATTGGTCGTGAGCAAAGCCTGTTTGGCAACATACCCCAGGAGCAGCTCGCCTGGTTTGATGTCAGCGGTAAACGCCACCTCAGTGAAGCCGAAGCCGAACGGCAGCAAAAAGAGGCAGAACAACAACGGGCAGAACTGGAACGACAGCGACGAGAACAGCTTGAGGCATTTTTGCGATCGCAGGGCTTTGATCTGGATCAGTTGCCGAACTGATGGCAAGCTTTTGAACGATTGCTGAGGCGCTTAACTGCTCCCTAAGCTCCTAAATTGGCTTTACAATAGCGTTCTGGAGAGCAAAGTCGTCTCAATCTATATCTATGGTTCCACTGCCTGACTACCGCCCTCAACAGCTTTCGCTGGGGCCGCTGGAGACTGAGATTTTAACGATCATCTGGGAACTCGGGACGGTTAGCGTCAAGGATGTGCACGAGCGAATTTTGACTGACCCTGATCGGGAGCTGTCCTACGCCTCCGTCACCACTGTTTTAAATCGGCTGACGCAGAAAGGCTGGTTGACTTGCGATAAGAGCGATCGCAGCTTCAGTTGGCAACCGTTGATCTCTCGGCAAGAAGCGGCCGCCCTAGAAGCTTACGAGCAGTTGCAGCGATTTTTAGCAGTCGGAAATCCTGATATTGTCGCAGCCTTTGCCGATAGCCTCGATCAAGCCAGTTTGGAACAAATCAACGCGATCGCTGAGAAACTGCAAGCCCTTCGTCAAGCTAGGGAGGAGCAATAATGCATCTGCTAATTCTACTCAGCGGATTGGGAGTGTCCTGGGGGCTTCGTTATTTTTGGACAGTCGATACCAGCGCTGATTGGTCAGAGCGCTGGCAGCAGGGGCTAAAAGGGCTGCTATTTGCGCCTTTGCTGATGCTGACCTCTGCGATCGCGGTGATTTGGATGGGCCCGCAAGGACAAATGGTCTGGCTATGGGAAGGCTGGTTGAGCTATGTCCTAGCGATCGGGTTTTTGAGTTTGGCGGCGGTTTGCTGGCTGCATCTGATTTGGCAAGGTCAACGCACCCTGCAACAGATTCGCGCTTATCCCCAAACTGAGCTTCTGGGCAGATCTGTTCGGGTACTCGATTTGGCAATGCCTTACAGTGCCCAGGTTGGGTTTTGGCAGCCGGAATTAGTGGTCAGCCAGGGCCTACTAGATAAGTTAGATTATCCCCATCTAGAGGCAGTGTTGCTCCATGAGCAGGCCCACCATTATTACCGCGATACCTTCTGGTTTTTCTGGTTGGGCTGGGCCCGCCGGCTGACTGCCTGGCTGCCCCAGAGCGACTCCGTTTGGCAGGAGTTGCTGGTGCTGAGAGAACTGCGGGCTGACCGTTGGGTTGCTGAGCAGACCGATGCCCTACTGCTAGCAGAGGCTTTGCTGTTGGTCGTCAGCACCCCACCGATCTTAGATCAAAATATCTGTGCCGCTTTCAGCAGTGTTGCACCGCCCAGCCGTCTGATGCAAAGAATCGAAGCCCTCTTCACAGACGCAGCCCCGCAGAGACACCTGCAAACTAATCTTTGGTCGTGGGGCTGGTTGCTGCTTGTGTGGCTGCCCTTGCTGTCAATCCCCTTTCATAGTTGAGCGATCGCCGGTAATCGTAACTTTAAGCGGGTTGCTCAGGGGTATAACTTGCAGGCCCTGGTCATGTTTAGAATTATCAATTGAACAAAAATATTACAGGTTAATTCATTTGCAATCCTGAGCGGCGGTTGCGGTGGTGCTGGGAGGGGCGATCGCCGAAGATTATGTCACAGTAAAAATAAAGGCACAGCAATCGCGCTCACTATGATTACAGGTTTACTAATTATTGCCGCCCTCGCTATCTTGGGCTGGGGATTCTACCGAGGATTGCCGCTCGGTAAATTGGGTCTCGTTGCCTGGCTGCAATCTGTGGTGCTGATGCTGCCCTGGCTGCTGCTGTTTGGGCTAGTGGCAGTGGGGATCATTCCCAACCTCGCCTTGATTTTATTTGTGCTGTTACTTTCTGTTGCTGTCTATATTGGTTTGGGCAAGTGGCTCCGGGCGATCGCGGCTCAAATGCCAATCCCAGAGCGCTCAATCTCAGAGCGCTTAGAGCAGCCTCCGTCCACCGGTGAAGCCTCACCCGCAGAATCGACAGCGGATGCAGCGGGTTCAGTCGCTGATGCATCTGAAGCCCCGAAAGCGATCCCTGTCCCGGCCGAAGACTTAAAGGCGATTCAAGGCATTTTTGGGATTGAGACTTACTTTTTAACCGAAACAATTCCCTACCAAGATGGGTTGATTTGCAAAGGGAATCTGCGGGGCGAGCCTGCCGCCGTGCATGCGCGGTTGAGTGCGGCTTTGCAAGAGCGCTTAGCCGACCAATATCGTCTGTTTTTGGTTGCCAATCCAGAGGGTCGGCCCGTGGTTGTGATCTTGCCCAGCCGCAATGATCCGCAGCCAGCTAATTTAACTCAAAAAATTACGGCTGGGGTGCTGGGGCTGGCAACGATCGCCACTTGCCTTGAAACCAGTGCCCTCCTGCAAGGGTTTAACTTCTACAATGCACCGGGGCGGTGGCCAGAGGTATTGCCGATCGCCTTTGGTCTGCTGGCTGTGTTAGTCACCCATGAACTTGGGCATCGCTGGCTGGCCAAGCGCTACCAGGTCAAGCTGAGTCCGCCCTTTTTTATTCCGGCTTGGCAAATAGGTTCGTTTGGAGCGCTAACCCGGTTTGAGTCGCTGCTACCCAAGCGGCAAGTTCTGTTTGATATTGCCTTGGCTGGCCCGGCGGCCGGGGGGCTGCTATCGCTGCTGCTGCTGATTGTCGGGTTGGTCTTATCTGGGCCGGGCAGCCTCTTTCAGGTGCCTGGGCCGTTCTTTCAGAGTTCAATTTTGGTTGGCAGCTTGGCGAGGGTGGTTTTAGGCTCAGCCCTGCAAGAGACTCTGGTATCGGTGCATCCCCTGGTGGTGATTGGCTGGCTGGGGTTAGTGATCACTGCTTTGAACCTGCTGCCGGCCGGGCAGTTAGACGGCGGTAGGCTTATTCAAGCGATTTATGGGCGGACAGTGGCAGGACGCTCAACCATCGTCGTCCTGATCGTGTTGGCGATCGCCGCCGCTTTCAATCCGCTGGCGCTTTACTGGGCGATCGTGATTCTGCTGCTCCAACGTGACCTTGAACGCCCCTGCCTGGAAGAAATTTCCGAGGTGGATGACGCCAGGGCCGCGTGGGGTTTACTGGCGCTCTTTTTGATGGCGACCACTTTAATTCCGCTTGCGCCAGGGTTGGCTGGCCGATTAGGGATTGGCGGTTAATCTTGCTGCATTTTGGCTGACCGTCGGTTAACATTGCCAGATAAACCAAACTGAAGATGCATCAACTGGTTTGAGATTGGTGTACCTTTACTGATGATGCATGTTAAAAACACTTAAAGCATGGATATTAACCTGGTGCAGGATGCTTGGAACCTACTGCCTCTGGATCAGATCGCTGGGGGGCATTGGTCAGTCGATTCGTTAGTGATCGCGCAGCAGTTTAAAGATACGCTGGGCAATGATTTTGCTTCTGTCTGGAATAATTTTATTAAGACCGGACAGGTTTGGGCGTTACTGATTGGGATTGTGGCGGGTTACGTGATTCGGACATTCACTTCGTTTTAACGGGCTAAGCAGATTGGAAAACACCTCTTCAACTCCGGGTCAGCAGCCTTGGAGCCAGCGCTTCGAGTCGGCTCTCCACCCGGCGATCGCCCGCTTCAACGCCAGCATTGGGTTTGACATTGCCCTGATTGAATATGATCTAACGGGTTCCCAGGCTCATGTGCGGATGCTGGCTCAGACCGGGATTGTGCCAGCCAGCGAAGCAGAGCAAATTGTGGCTGGTCTAGAGCAAATTCGGCAGGAATATCGGCAGGGGCAGTTTCAGCCTGGTGTAGAAGCCGAAGACGTGCATTTTGCGGTCGAGCGTCGCCTAACGGAGCTAGTTGGGGATGTCGGCAAAAAGCTGCACACCGCTCGATCTCGCAACGACCAAGTCGGCACCGACACCCGCCTCTACCTGCGCGACCAAATTCAGCAGATTCAAGCCCGACTGCGGCAGTGGCAGCAAACCCTGCTTGACCTGGCTGAGCAAAATGTTGAAACCTTAATTCCTGGCTACACCCACCTCCAGCGGGCCCAGCCCTTGAGCTTGGCCCATCATCTGCTGGCTTACTTTGAAATGGCCCAGCGCGACTGGCAGCGGCTAACCGAAATTTATCAGCGGGTGAATGTTTCGCCCTTGGGCAGTGGGGCGCTGGCCGGCACCACGTTCCCAATTGACCGCCACTACACGGCAGAGTTGCTCAATTTCGGCGGCGTTTACGCCAATAGCTTAGATGGCGTCAGCGATCGCGACTTTGCGATCGAGTTTCTCTGTGCGGCTAGTCTGATTATGGTGCATCTGAGTCGCCTCTCAGAAGAGGTGATTCTCTGGGCTTCAGAAGAATTTGCCTTCGTCAGCCTCAAAGATAGCTGCTCGACTGGCTCTAGCATCATGCCGCAAAAGAAAAATCCAGATGTGCCCGAATTAGTGCGGGGCAAGTCGGGGCGAGTGTTTGGTCACTTGCAGGCGCTGCTGGTGCTGATGAAGGGGCTGCCACTAGCCTACAACAAAGACCTCCAAGAAGACAAAGAGGCCCTGTTTGATGCCGTCAACACGGTGCAAGCTTGCCTGGAAGCAATGACAATTTTGATGGCTGAAGGCTTGGTGTTTCGACCTGAACGGTTGGCAGAGGCGGTGTCCACAGACTTTTCAAATGCAACGGATGTGGCTGACTACCTAGCCGCCAGAGGAGTGCCGTTTCGGGAAGCTTACAACATTGTCGGTCAGGTGGTCAAAACCTGTTTAGCCCAGAGCAAATTGCTCAAAGACCTGAGTTTAAGCGAGTGGCAAGCCATCCATCCTCAATTTGAAGCTGATATTTACCAAGCCATTACCCCCCAACAGGTTGTCGCTGCCCGCAATAGTTACGGCGGCACTGGCTTCGCCCAAGTCAGAAATGCCTTGGCTGCGGCCCGCGATTTGCTTAAAATTTAGTCGGCAAGTATGAGATGCAGCGTATTTAATAATTCCTCGGCTGTATAAGGCTTTGGCAGCATGGTATGAGTACCCAGTGCTTGGACCACCTGTTGATGATTGACTCCTAATCCGCTGGTGGCAATGATTTTCACCGACGGATTTAGCTGCTGCAAGTTATGAATGGCAGTTGTGCCATCCATCTCTGGCATCATCATATCCATTAAGACAGCCCGAATTTTTGACTGATGCTGGGCATAGACTGCGATCGCATCTCGGCCATTGTTGGCGGTCAGGACGCGATAGTTGAATGCTTCTAGAATCGTTTGGGTGGTTTCGCGAATCGGAGCTTCATCATCGACAACTAAAATTAACTCGTGTTGACCCAGTTGAAAGGTTGGTTTGGGTGTAGTCGGCATTTCTGGAGCCGCGATCGCCGGTAAGTAGACCTTAAATTCGCTGCCCTGCCCGACGCTAGTCACAACATCGACAAACCCAGCATGACCTTTGATAATACCAAGCAGGGTTGAAAGTCCTAAGCCTGTTCCTTGACCAAAGGCTTTCGTCGTAAAGAAAGGGTCAAAAATCCGCTCTTTAACATCGGGCGACATGCCTGTACCCGTATCAGATACAGTAATTATGACGTAAGGCCCAGGTTGAGCTTCTAAATGGCGTTGGGCAAACCGTTGGTCAATCACCTTATTTTCGGCTGTTATCGTCAGGATGCCGCCGTTTGGCATCGCATCACGGGCATTCACACAGAGGTTCATCAGGACTTGATGCAGTTGGGTAACATCAGCGGAAACCATCCACAAGTTGGGAGTTAAAATCTTGCAGTTAACGTGAATAGACTTCGGAAAGGTGCTTTTAATGATCTGCTCTTGTTCTGTCAACAAGGGTGTCACCTGCATAGCAATCTGCTTGCCTTCTAGACCCCGCGCAAAGGTGAGCATTTGCTGAATCAGGCTCGCTCCACGTCTGGCATTATCTTCAACGATCTTTAATAGGCGCTGAGTTTCCTGGTCGAGATCGGGAAGTTTATGGGGTAACAATTGAGCAATCACCAGAATTGGAGCCAGGATGTTGTTCATGTCGTGGGTAATGCCACTGGCCAGAACACCCAGGCTTTCCAGGCGTTGAGCGCGCAGAAATTGAGCTGCCAATTGCTTCTGCTCGGTGATGTTGGTTTCGACGGAGAGGATGGATTTGGGTTGCCCTGCCTGATCGCGCATTAGCGTCCAGCGGCTATAGACAATGATCGCCTGACCAGATTTCGTAACTTTGTTCAACTCTCCCTGCCATTCGCCCGTTTCCACAACTGTCTTCAGGGCAGTTTCCAATTGGGGCGAAGGGAGAACCACTAAAAACTGGCAAGAATTCTGGCTTAAAATTTCTGCTGCACTCCAGCCATACAGGTGTTCAGCCCCCTTACTCCAAAATAAGATCCGACACTCTAGATCACGAACAAAAACAGCATCGGGCGAAATATCGATCAGCGCTGCCTGTTCGTAGATCTTCTGGTTGGCCAACTTGCGCTGCTCGATTTCTTGTTGCAGCTCTTCATTCGTTTGCTGTAGTTCGACGGTACGCTCCTCCACCCGCAGCTCTAGCTCTGCACGCGCTTGCCGCTCTCGTTCTCGGCTTTGTTGGAGTTGAGTCCGAAGCTGCACCGCTGCGATCGCGGCATTCACCGCTAAATGCAAGCCGGTTGGGCTAAGCTGGCCTTTGATTAAATAGTCTTGCGCCCCGGCTTTCATCGCTTGGACTGCGATCGCCTCATCCCCCCGCCCCGTTACCATAATCACCGGCAAAAAGGTGGGGTGGGTCGGGTCTTGCAGCGCAGCCAGGACTTCTAGTCCATCCAAATCAGGGAGTTGAAAATCTAGCAGTACAGCGTCCGGCCGACCAGACTGCCATTGGGCGACCCCATCCCGCCCCAAGGTTGCTTCCAGAATCTGGTATGTGTGCTCTCGATCCCGCAGCAGATATCGCCGGTAGAGTTCCCGATCTTCGGGGTTATCATCAATGATTAAAACAGTGCGCTGATTCTGGGTCAAAACGATCAAGCCTCCGGACAAGGCTGAGGGAGGGTGCTAATCGCAAACCAGTAATCCATTACCGTCTGCACACTTTGCCTCAAGAGATTAAAGTTGACGGGCTTAATAATGTAGCTGTTTGCCCCTTTGCGGTAACAGGCTTCGATATCTTTCGGGTTATTGGAGGTCGTAAAGACGACAACAGGAATCGTCTTGAGGCGGTCATCTCGTTTAATCTGGCACAACAGGTCTCGCCCATCCGTCCCCGGTAAATTCAGGTCGAGCAGAATCATACCCGGACGAGGAGCGCTACTCGGCTCCTCATACCTGCCCTGTTGGTAGAGGTATGCCAATGCCTGATCGCCATTGATGCAGCGATGCACTGAAATGGCATGGGGTGAGCGGCTAAGGAACCGATTTAAAGCTTCAAAGTCCTCATTGCTGTCTTCAACCACCAGTAAGGGCGGGGCTGAATCTGTGATCGATGCTGACGTAGAAATCATGGCTTAGCCTCCGATGGCAAGGTGAAGTAAAACGTGCTGCCCTCGCCTAATCTTGATGTTACCCAAATTGTCCCTCCATGGCGCTCAGTAATCTTCTTGATAATCGTTAAGCCGACGCCTGTTCCCCCTCCATAGTCATCCTGAGCGTGTAAGCGGCGGAAGATGCCAAAAATTTTGTCGAGGTGCTGCTCAGGAATTCCAATCCCGTTATCCCGAACATAAAAGGTAACGTGCTCAGTCGCGCCGGTTTCTTTGCCAACTGGATGTCCGGGGTCAATCACACCAGGTTCCAGAAATCCTAGCTCAACCCATTTGTCTGGATTGTCGTTGTATTTGACAGCATTGCTAATCAGGTTGGTGAATAAGTCATTAATTAAACTGCGATCGCACATCACGATTGGCAAGGGGCGGGGCAGCCGAAAATCGACGGACTGATTGGGTTGGCTCATGTTCAGAGTTGCGATCGCGGCTTGAACAACGGTATTTAAATCCGTTGGCTGTCGCAAAAGTTCAGTCCGACCGAGGCGGGAATAATCTAAAAGTGAATTAATCAAATTCTCCATCCGCTGGGAGAGGCGAACCAGGGTTTGGAGTTTGGCCATGCCATCCTGATTCAAAATGCTGCCATAGTCTTCGATCAGGAAATTTGCATAGTTGTGAATTCCCCGCAGCGGTTCTTTCAGGTCATGGGAAGCAATATAGGCAAATGCATCTAATTCAGTGTTGCTGCGCTCTAGTTCCAGATTAATTTTTGCCAGTTCGTCGGCTTGCCGCAGCACTAGGCCAACCAGGGCGCTTCTAAATTCCTGCGCCGCCTCAATTTCAGCCGTTTTCCAGGGCAACGACTTCGACTGCACCGTTTCTTTCCACAGTTGAAAGGACTGACGCGGACCCAATCGGATCTCGCCCTGCTGATCGACCTGATAACTGTCGAGCGGATTGCCAGCCCAAGACACGGTTTGCAGTACCTCTGGCCGAAACCAGAGCAAATAGTTGCGTTGCGTTTTAGAAAGGGTCAGCACGAGCAGTCCACTGGCAGTCTCTAAAAATGCCTCGGCAGGCGGATAACAGGTAATTAAGGAATCTGTGGCAAACAGGTTGTCTTGAACGTGGGTCGTCAACCAGTCCACTAAGCCGGTAATTTCTGCTAACCCAGGCGTTAAGCCAGTCATCATCACTTCGCCATTCAAGCAGACGGCACAACCTTGGGCCCCCACTAAGGCCAATAAACCCTCAGCCGCGTTGATTAATCCTGCTGGCAACGTCTGAGCGATCGCAATTGAATCAATTAAATTAGACTGAGCTGCTTTTAACTGAATTTTGTAGTCCAAATCGTCATTTTCGGCTTTGGCCAATAACTCTAAAGACATGATTTGGCCCAAGAATTCACAGGCAGTCTGCACTTCGTAACTGACAGATTTAGGAGAAAGATGATGACAGGCAATTAACCCCCATAACTGCTGACGTTTTTGAAGCGCCACCACCATTGTGGCCGCCACTCCCATGTTATGCAGATACTCAAGATGAACAGGCGAAACGCTGCGTAAAACCGACAAGCTTAAATCCAGCGGTTGGTTCGTAATTGGATGATTGGGGGGCACAATCGCCACAGGCTGATAGTGAATATCTGGAATTACCCGCACCTTGTTCAGTCCAAATAACCGCCTCGCCTGATCAGGAATATCGGTGGCAGGAAAATGTAACCCCAGATAGGCCTCTTTCACTGTTGCTTGCTTCTCTTCTGCAACCACAACACCGGCTCCATCAGTATCAAACTGGTAGATCATCACCCGATCGAAGCCAGTCAATTTATAGATTTCCTGGGCCATCAGACTACACAACTCGGCCGTGGTCGAGGCTTGCTGCAAGGTGCTGATCGCAGCTTTAACTAAGTGATAAAAGTTAAAAAACGTGGCTGGGTGTTTGGATGGTGTCGGTTCCAGCTCTAGGATCACAACATCATTGTAACAGTGGATTATGCCATCAAACAGCAGCGTCTTGGGCGATCGCTGAATTGAAATTTTTAAGGGATTGATAGTTCTGGCATCGTTTGCCAAGCAATCTTTTAATGCGTTGACTTGTTTAGAACCCAACAGGATTTCTAAGTCTTGGTTTAGCAACTCCTCAGTCGGAATCTCCAAAAAGACTTGCGTATTATTGCTAACTTGCAAGATCCGGAGCTGTGATGGTTCTAGCGCCAATAAAACGCCATAGGGCTTAATAAAGCCAGGAATATGAATCGGTTCTTCCTCATAACAAGCTTCCGGCAGGTTGGATTGGACTTCTAATCGGTTCTGAATCATGCTTCTCCTTGACATTTGAGAATTTTCAAAACTCAGACTGGCTTAACTCCCGACCACAAGCCTAGAAGAACAGAGCAACATACCTCTTGATCAATACTGACAGGAACAAGATCAGCGGTAAATGAATTGTATTAAAAATTAGCTAGTTCGGCGAGAATCCCCACATTATACGCTTCGTTGGTGTGGGATGAAAGCCAGGGTTATGGCTTGCCGTCTTGTTTGTGGTCTTCACCGAAGCTGGAGAACAAGCAAGACAGGCAAGCCATAACCAAATTCCTAGAACCGAAGCGATAGTTCTGATATACTTTCGACAGAACACCATAAACGTCGCGACGATTGCAAAAACCAAGCAATCAGGATCGTGAAAACCAAGCGATCAAAGTGGCTAGTCATGATTGTTTGAAAGTTTGGGTCTTGGGAACCAGGACTCCTGCCCTTGGAGGGAATGTAAGACCAACGGAATTACGGAGTTCTAGAGGCAGTTCCCGATGAATTGGGAAGCCCACAACGTACCGCCTAGCGGTCGGTGTGTGGTAGTTCACTAGGCAAAAGTTACGTTAAAAGATGGTGCTCGATCGCAAATCTGACCAACTCTGCCCGATTGTGAACCGCCGTTTTTTGGAGCAGGCTGCTCACATACTTTTCAATTGTGCGGGCGCTCAGGTGCAGGCGATCGCCAATTTGAGCGTTGGACAACCCATCCAGCAACAGAGCCAGCACAGACTGCTCGCGCGCTGTTAGCCCTAGCTGTTGCGAAACAATGGCGGCGCGCTGTCCTCGCTGTTCGTCCGGTTGCAGGTGGTTGCGAAATTGCTCGGTTTGGAGAATTTGCACCCGATCCAGCAAGTTGCGAATCACCGCCACTAGTTCATCTAGCTCAAAGGGTTTGGGGAGATAAACATCACAGCCGGCCTGATAGCCGCGAATCCGCTCTTGGGTTTGGGTGCGGGCGGTCAAAAACACGACGGGCAAGAGCCGAAAGGCAGGCTGTCGACGGACTTGGCGCACCAAGTCATAGCCATCCATTTCTGGCATTGTAATGTCGGTCACCAGCAGGTGGGGCTGATAGGCATTAATGATCTCTAGGGCCGCTTTGCCCGTTTCTGCGGTCAGCACAGAGTAGCCTGCCAATTGCAGATAGTCACTGACTGAGAGACGAATGCCAGGCTCATCATCAGCCACAAGAATGGTCAAGGGCATGGGCTTATCAGCAGCAGATCAACTACAGACTACTGGCGATCGCAAAACTTTTCAACACAGCGGGCAAAAATTTCGACCCCAATTCCCAAAGCTGTTTCATCAAAGTCAAATCGGGGGTGATGGTGAGGGTAGGCTAAATCCTTCGCCGGGTTGGCTGACCCCAGAAAGAAGTAGCAGCCTGGCACGGCTTGCAGAAAGAAAGACATATCTTCAGCGGCCATGGTTTGGCACTCTGGCATCACTCCGGCTGGTGTTTCAATCACCGCTTCGGCCGCAGAGCGCACCAGTTGAGCCATTTCGGCATCATTAACCACTGGCGGATAGAGTTTTTGGTAGTCAAACTCGTAGCTGGCTCCGTGAGCCTGGCAGACTCCGGCCAGAATTTGCTCAATGCGCTGGGGCAGAAATTCGCCTAAAGCAGGCTTAAAGTAGCGAACAGTGCCGCCCAGTTCGGCTGAATCAGCGATCGCGTTTCTGGCGCTACCGGCATGAAACTTACCGACGGAAACCACGGCCGTATCCAAGGGGTCAACATTGCGAGCGACAATCGTTTGGAGGGCGTTCACCACCTGAGCCGCCACCACAATTGAGTCAATCGTCTGCTGTGGAATGGCGCCGTGCCCACCCTTACCGAAGATTTTGCAGGTAAACAGCTCTGCGGCGGCCATAAACGGGCCGCTCCGCACCCCAACCGTGCCCAGCGGCAGCAGGTTCCACAGGTGCAGCCCAATCATCGCATCGACTTGCGGATTTTGCAACACGCCAGCTTCAATCATGGGCTTGGCCCCACCAGGGCCTTCTTCGGCGGGCTGAAAAATAATTCTTACTGTCCCCGCAAAGGTATGGCGGTGCTGCGAGAGATAGTTGGCAATCCCCAGGGCGATCGCCGTATGCCCGTCGTGCCCGCAGGCGTGCATGACGCCATCGTGCTGCGATCGATACTCAACCTGATTTTCTTCCTGAATCGGTAAAGCGTCCATATCCGCCCGAATTGCCAGCACTGGGCCAGGCATCGTGCCGCTAATCGTCGCCACAATCCCCGTCTCGGCAATTTTTGCCTGGTAGTCAATCTGCCATTCTGCCAGCTTGGCCATCACAAACTCAGCGGTTAGATGTTCTTTAAACCCCAACTCAGGGCACTGATGCAAACGCCGCCGCCACTCAACCAACTGGGGCTGTAAGCTTTGGATCGCTGAGCGCACCTGGGGAAAAGATTGTGAAACTGGATTGGAAAGAGTAGTGACCATAGGCTTAAAAGTTTAAAGGCAGCCGAGCGTGCTAAGTCGGCAGCAAGTGTATCAAGACGGGTGGATCAAATCTGCCGATCAAGGCTCTCTTTACAGTGTGCCTCTTTATAGTCTAAGTTGCAGCACTAGCTTGTGCCTCAGGCTGTTTTACAACGTCTACAATTACGTGGTGTTTCGCGGTAAAGTTGCCAGCGATCGCCCTTGACAAAGCTCTGTTGGCATTAATTCTATCGAGAAATCGACCAGTACTCCAGCCATAATCTTTGCTGTTTAAGCTGCTTCGAGCAGCAAGGCAATCTGCGATTGCTTCAATATCCTGGCTAGCGCGGGGCGTAATTCGATAGACCCGACTCATGTTTTAGAGCGGCGCTAACGTAGTCGTTTTCAGGTGTAGCATCAAGGAGTTGTCCCTGCTCAGCTTCTGCGGCTCCCAACAATACCTCACGGCGCAATTCTTCAAAACGCCCTTGATAAATCTGTTCCTGCTCTGCTAGAACTTGCAGTCCAGCTAGAAGAAGTTCCTCTAATGAGGCGTATTTGCCGCTGGCAATTTGGCGGTTGGCGAACTGCTGTAAATTTGGCGGGAGCGGCATGGCCATCGCAGCGTTAGCACAATTCAGCGATTGAGTAGCTGTTAGTTTAGCGTACTCGCTGGTCAGAACTTGAGTAGGTTTTGGGGCTTAAACCCTGATCTAAGTGTAGGCAGGATCTTTTTTCTGAAATCAGGGGGAAAGCTAACATTGAACAAATAGGTCAATTCTTGAATCGTAAGCCCTGAAAGCCTTGTGAGTCCCTTCTAAAAACTGTCCGGAGTATTGATCCTAAACGAGTGACGGATAAGGGAGCAGTCAGAGACTTTCTCAATAATTCAGGAATCAAGCCAGAGTAAGGGTAGGAGGTTAAAAATGTTGACCTATAAGGGATACATCGGATGCTTAGAAATTGACGAAACTGCTGGCATCATCTTTGGTCGCATCTTGGGAATTCAGGATGTTGTTACCTTCAAAGGTGAAACCGTTGCCGAAGCTAAGCAGGCTTTTCAAGATTCTGTAGACGACTATCTGGCTTTTTGCCAAGAACTAGAGCAATCACCAGATAAGCCTTTTTCTGGCAAGTTGCCCTTTAGAACCACACCAGAACATCATCGCAAGGTGTACATTGCTGCAACCAAGGCAGGCAAAAGCATCAACGCCTGGATGGATCAAGTTTTGGCACATGCGGCTGATGAAGTGATTAACTCTCACTAGAAAATGCGCTCAAAAAATCAAATCGGTTTCAGGTTCAGAACGAGGGCAGTCATGGCATTACCTCAGAGTGTGGCTATAGCGTATCACTGGCAAATTGGACGAAGCTGCCCTTTAGTTTTTGCGATCGCCCTCTTCATCTTCTTCTTCAAGTTGGTTAGTTTGCTGGAGTTCATCTTTGAACCCACGCAGGGTTTTGCCAATTGAGCCGCCCAGTTCAGGTAATTTCTTTGGGCCGAATACTAAAATCAGCGCCAGCAGAATCAAACTGACTTCTAACCAACCCAGATTAAACATATCGAACTCCCGTACAACTTGTGATTAAGCATTAACTTCTGCCGCTGAGTTTAGCTAAACTCAAAGACCTAGCTCGCGCAGATACAGCCATCCTATGGGATTTGTGAACATCAGAGGCGTTGTGGTTCCTCGTCTTATTCCTCTGCAACGTCTTTAATCCGGGTTTTTCGCTCCAGAATTTCCTTTAGAATTAAGGTGATCACCGCCAGAAAAGCCAGCAAAACAGCAGCAGAAAAGGCAGATTCAGTTTGATATTGCTTGTAAGCTTCTTCGACGAATAGAGGCAAGGTTTGGGTTTGACCAGCAATATTACCAGAGACAACTGAGACTGCTCCAAATTCTCCCATTGCTCTGGCATTGGTCAAAATTACACCGTAGAGCAAGCCCCAGCGAATATTCGGTAGTGTGACCCGCCAAAATATTTGCCAATCGTTCGCGCCCAGAGTGCAGGCTGCTTCTTCTTGATCGCTGCCCACCTCTTCCAGGACTGGAATCACTTCACGGGCAACAAAGGGCAGGGTGACAAAGGCAGTGGCTAATACCATCCCAGGCAGGGCAAAAATAATTTTCAGGTCAGCCTGTTGCAGCCAGGGGCCAAACCAACCGTTGCGACCGTAGAGCAAGACAATCATCAAGCCGGAGACAACGGGGGAAATTGAAAATGGCACATCCAAAATGCTGATCACCAGGGATCGACCAGGAAACTTGTGGCGGGCGATCGCCCAGGCCGCACACAAGCCAAACACGGTGTTGATCGGGACAACAATCAGCGAAATCATCAGCGTCAACTGCACCGCATGTAAAAAATCCCGCTCGACTAAATTACTTAAAAATGGCCCCATCCCATTTTTGAAGGCTTGGGCAAACACATTCACCGCCGGCACAAAGATCACCAGACCCAAGTAAAGAACGGCGATCGTAATCAGAGCAAACTTACCAACGGGCCAGCGCTGCTCGGTCGGAGCAGCATTGATCTGAGGACTAGGACTCATAGCGCCTCCTCCAGGCTTGCAGTAAGTTAATCGCCAGCAAGACCAGCAGCGAGACAATTAGTAAGACAGTGCCAATCACCGTAGCGCCCGTGTAGTCGTACTGTTCTAGCCGCTGAAAAATCAGCACCGGGGCAATCAAATCTTGAAAAGGGACATTGGCCGCCACAATCACAACTGAGCCATACTCACCGACTGCCCGCGAAAACCCCAGCGCTACTCCAGTCAGGGCGGCTGGCACTAGCGGCGGTAAAATCACTCGCCAAAAGGTTTGCCAGCGCGAGGCACCTAAGCTCCAAGCTGCTTCTTCAATTTCGACTTCCAACTCTTGCAGCACGGGTTGCAGCGTCCGCACGACAAAGGGCAAGGAAATAAACACCATTGCCACGCCCACTCCCAACCGCGTGAAGGCAACCTTAATCCCCAGCGGAGCCAGCAGCGAACCGATCCAGCCATTGTTGCTGTAGACCGTGGCCAAGGTTAAACCCGCCACCGAGGTCGGCAAAGCAAAGGGCAAGTCGATCGCCGCATCCATAATTTTCTTGCCTGGAAAGTCGTAGCGCACCAGCACCCAGGTAATCAAAATCCCAAATACGCCGTTAATGGCTGCCGCGATCAGCGCCGTCACAAAGGTGACGTTGTAGGCAGAAAGGGCAACCGGGCTAGTGGCGATCGCCCAAAACTTAGCCGGGGGTTCCTGAGCGGCTTTTAAGAACAGGGCGGCCACGGGCAAAAATAACATCAGCGTCAAGTAGCCGAGGGTGATTCGCCATGGCCAAGACAGGTGAGCCAGCCGCGTCCAAGGGGCAAAGGTTCGTTTAGGGTTCGAAGCAGCAGATGACATAGAAACTTTCTGTGAAAATACAGGCGAAGCTGACCGATCTAGGGAGTTGCCTCTTTTAATTAAACAGCGATCGCCCCCCTGTCTGATCGGAATGCATTGATAACCGCTAACCAATATGAGAAGTTGCTTGTTTCTGCCTCAATGCTGGTTGCTTTCAGCAGAGCCGTTGTCTGCGATAATTGAGCGCATCATTTTGCTTTTCAAATCAACGTCATGAATCAATCCCGCCGGATTTTCTTGTTGGGGGCTGCGACAACGGCCGCTCTGGGGGCAGGCATTTATCCAGCCGTTGGGCGATCGCTCCAGGGCAATTTAGGTGATCGAATTTTGGCTGCTGTTGACGAATTGCCTGGACAAAAGGCGCTCAAGTTTTTAGCCCCTGCCAGCCCAACTAGCCCAGAATGGTCAGTCAGCCTCAATCCCGACACACCGCTATTTTGCGGCAGCTCATTTAAAGCTTACGTGCTGACAGAATTTCTGCGCCAGGTCGAAGCAGGCAAGCTTTCGCTGCAAGAGCAACTTACCCTTGATGATTCAGTCTTTTCCCTCAGCAGTTCTGTCTTTAACCCGCCAAACTTAACGGGTAAAGTCACTGCTCAAACCGTGCTGGAGGCAATGATTTCCCACAGCGACAACACGGCGACGGACATGGCCCTGAAGCGAGTTGGAGCAGCGCAAGTCCGCCAGTTTATCAGCGAAATTGGCCTCAAGAATACCCGCATTCCCACCAGCACCCGCCAGTTTTTTGGCTACATTTCTGGCGACCCCAACTGGCAAACGATTAGTTGGGACAGGATGAATCAGCTCATGAATGCGCCCAAAAGCCCCTACCCGGCCCGACCAATTATTAATGACACCGAAACAATGGTCGGCTCACCCAACGATTTTGTCTCGTTTTACGCCCGCGCCCTCCAGGGCGAATTTTTTCAGCAGCCTGCCACCCTGGCCAATTTCCGAGCCATTTTGTCCCTGGCCGATGCGATCGCCCCCACCATGCCCCTCGGTACCAGCGCCTTTCTAAAAGGCGGCAGTATTGATGCCGCACCCGACTATGTAATGTCCGTGGCTGGCGGAGTGTGGGTAAATAACCGCTGGGTTTACTTTAGTCTGGTTAACAATTGGCAAGCCGCCAATTCAACCGCTGCCGCCCCCACAATCCAAAGGTATATTGCCACCGCCAGACAAATCTTTGCCTGGATCAAGGCAGATCTGGTCAGCTAACGGAGTCTCGAAATAGCGCAAGAATCTAATGAGCTAAAAACTCAAGGCATCTGACCCGGAACGGAAGCTGCTGTGCATCTTCTACAGCCATAACTCGTTCCCATACCTTGCGATCAGAGAACCATTTGAATCCAGCCTGTTTAGCTAGATCTCTATTGTCGTATGAAACAAGAGCTGTAAACCGGGCCTTGGGTCTCAGTGCTCTCTCAAACATTGCTTGTACATTTTCCATTCTGTCAAATAGAGCAGCCAACAGTTGGCAGTCAGTCAGAGCGCGGTGATTAGCATATACTCCAATGTCATGAGCTAGAGCAAGTTCGATTAGAGATTGTCCTGGTCGCGTTTGATTTGGCCATTCAAAATCGTTGCATGTACAAACCCAGCAGAGAGGATCACCGTTAGTAGCAACGAGATTAGGCAATAAGGCACCATTAATTCCCGTAGAGCCAAACCATTTACGATCAAACACAGCGTTATGCGCTGCAACTACATCAGCCATCCGAGCCATATCTAAGATGGTTGCTATTCCCAACTCTGCGATAGATGGGGATAGAGTTGCTAAGGCAGCCGATTTTATGCGGTTGATGTTTTCTGCTGGGTTGTCTTTCGCTGGTAATAGAACAGATGCCTGCTGAATTGTCGTTTGATGGCGCAGTGAGTACAGAATGGCTCCAATCTCAATGACCTGACCATTGTCAAGCTCCAACCCTGTTGTCTCAGTATCAACAATCAAAACCTGCTCAATCATGTAAATCTCCCTATTCAATAAACTGTTCAAACGATACTCGGATGCAAGCAGTCGCAACGGCTACTTCTCAAAGCCGCTAAATCAATAAATCTGATAATCAAACCCTGGTAGTTGACTTTTTCGTCAATAAATACAGACTAGCCTCATATTGATTTTTTCGTCAAGTATTTCATTGACGTTTTATTCAAGTTTCAATTACTATGGATTTAGGGCACTACTAGTACTGACTGCCAGCAGTCACAGATCTGAATCAAAACAGATTTGGGATTTTGGGAATGTTATGTGTATAGATTGGATTTAAGAGGATCTGCTCGAATGCTTGAATTAAAGCTACGTCAGGAGTTCCAAGGCAAGCGCCTGAAGGGTACGCAAATTGAGATCGCAGAGGCAAAGAAGCTATCTGCCGGAGCTTTTTTAGACATCACTTATCCCTCTACAGACTTGATTAATGCAATAGGGGCTATTACTCCTGGACAAGGTTACCCTGTGGTTCTTGTGGGTGCGCGGGGGCAGGGAAAGTCTCATTTAATGGCAGCCTTGGATCACATCTTGAATAATCCAACGGCTGCGGCAAACTGGTTACAACATTGGGCAAATCAGTTACAAGAACCGAAGCTTGCTACTTTGACTCCTCGTGCTAATGCAATAGTCATTAGTTCTAATCTCAATCGTCAGAAGCACAAGTATTTGTGGAATCTACTTTTTGAATTCCATCCACATGGTCAATATATCCAGGAAAAATGGGTGGGCATGGGGGATAAGAAAACTGATTCACCTCCATACGACCTTATTTTGGAGCTATTGCAGCATCGACCAGTTGTACTGATTCTGGATGAATTTCAAACCTGGTTTGATGGTTTAAGTGATACCAAACAACGCCCTACTCGTAACTGGGCATTTAGCTTCATCCAAAATTTATCTGAAATTTCAAAGGAGTATCCAGACCTACTTGCTCTAGTAATATCGGTTCGTGATGGCACTACAGATGCTTTTCAACAAATAAATCGAGTTCATCCAGTATTAGTAGATTTTAAGGGTTCTCACGCCTCTCATGACCGCCGCCGCCTTTTACTTCATCGCTTGTTTGAGAATCGATTAGATATTAAGTCACAGCAAATTGAGAAGCTGCTTGAGCCCCATGTTTCAGAGTATTTCCGTCTTGCATTAGTGTCTTCAGCCGAACAAGAACGGAGAAAAACTGAATTTCTTGAGTCTTGGCCCTTTTCACCTGAGTTGATACAGTTGCTTGAAGACCAAGTAATGGTGAATACAACTGCTCAAGAAACACGTGAGCTGATTAAAATTTTGGCTTACCTGTTCAAATCTTCCGAAGGACTTCCAATTATCACAGCGGCTGATTTTAGACTGGATGATAATACTATCGAGGCGGTTGGCTTATTAGATGCAGTAACAAACCAACAGCATGCTAACTTGCGCGAAAAAGCTCAACGCAATCTAACTGCGGTAAGACATGCAGTAAACAATCCCGATGCTATCGTTCCTCATCTTTCTGAAATATTGGGAGCATTATGGCTTCGCTCTCTCACCGTTGAAAATTTAGCTGGTGCAGAACCAGCGACGCTTCAAATTGATATCACTCGATCGCAGCCGATTGACGATAATGCCTTTCAAGTCGAGTTAGCCACGATCGTAGAGAACAGTTTTAATATTCATGCCTGCGGCAACCGATACATTTTCCGTGAGGGTGAGAACGCTACCACAAAGCTGATGGCCCATGCCCGCAACGATCGACTATTCACAAACGGGTCTGATCATGCTCAACTAGCAAAGCAAGTTCGCTACATTCTAGGCGGTTCTGAAGCCATAGCCAGAGCGTTTCGGGTAATCGTTCTGCCACAAAATTGGCTAAAAGATCCTTGGAGCACTTTAGATCCGTCTGAACATCCAGACCGCTGGGACGATCGCCTACCTATTCTTGTCCTGCCAGAGGCACCTGAAAAGTTGAACGAACGCTTGGGCACTTGGTTAAAAGAGCATGTACAAAAACTGCGGAATACTATTCGGTTTCTATTACCCAAGTCAGGAACTACAAATATTTATCAGGATCGGGAACTGCTGGTCTTGGCGCGAGCAATTATGGTGGCAGACCAGTGGAAAGCCCACAGCTCAGAATATCGAGGCATTAAGACTCGCTATGAAAAAGAACTGAAGGATAAACTTAAAACCCAGTTTGATCGCTTTGCCCTACTGAATATTTGGAATTACGCTGACTCCAAACGCTGTGAATTTATCGTTGAGGGTGTAAATACTCAGGGAGACAAGATTCCGGATGCGATTGAAGAGCGCATTCGCAAAGATGTCTTCATCCCGGAAGATTTTGAGGAGTATGTGCGGGATGCCGCAGCAAATAGCGACTCAGTCGGTAAACTGCTGCGCGAGTTGCAGGAGCCGCGACCATCAGGGAAAGACTGTATCCCTTGGCTAGGTGAAATCCAGGTTAAAGAAAGGCTGCTGCGAGTGTGCGCCCGTGGCGAAATTGCGATCGACCTACGCGGCATGGCGTATTTACAGGCAAAGCCTGGAGAGGATGAGGATACTGCCTGGCATCGGATGAAGGGAAAACTGGGCACTGGCAAACATTTGGATGAAACGAAAATTTTATTGCCCCAGCCTGTTCCCAGTTCAGATGGAACAGGGAGGCAATCTGAACCACCAGCAGTTCTCCAGCCTAAACCTAGCGATCGCAAACCAGACGAAGTTACTCCTCCACCACCCACTCAAGAGGGTACTGGAGATGCCAATGGAGGTGGTTATCCAGATCAATGGTCGCCCGTTCCTGGAGCACATGAACCATCCAGTGGCTCAATTTTTGACGATCCTCAACCTACGAGGGTGGAACGACGGACGGCTCCTGCTACATCTGCTTTGAATCTCTATGCCAAGGTATCTGATGAATGGAGAATCGGCCCTGCAACACCTATACAAAATCTTTCCCTAAAAGTGGGCGCACTGACTGGGGCACAACTTCAGAAGCTGCTGAAGAGCTTGCCGGATGGATTAACCTATGAACTCGACCTAGAAGAGGAGAACTGATGGCTACTCCCCGCTACTTACTCGAAAAAATTCAAACAGCTCTTCCCGCTAGCGCCTGGAAAGCGATCTTTGAATATGCTTGGGATATTTGTAATCCGCCTCTGACAACTAAATCAGTAGATAAAGAGGTGATTGCAAGAGATGCCGCATTGGCAGATTTAGATTTGGTACTCTCCTCTAGTGGATGGGAACTCTGGCGTGACTTTGAGCAGAGTGTAGAGCAGACATCGCAGGCTCTCACAGATTGGTGGGAGCAACCGACCGGAAAAGCGGTGCTGATTCTAGATGGGCTTTCGCTCCGAGAAGCACCCTGGATTCTGTATGGTGCCAAAGAACGAGGGTTTGAGGTTTCTGCCAGGGTGACGGGGGCAGAACTGCCAGGAGATACAACACCTTTTGCAAAGGCACTGGGTTTTGGGCAACGCTCCGATTTAGAAAACAACCGAGCCAGCCGAACTCATCGCTTACAGGGAGCGCAAACGGATTGTGTTGATCTTCCCTGGGTAGACTGCCTTGATTTAATTGGGTTGGAGCCGAACTGGGTGTTGTGGCATCAGTGGCCTGATTCCCGAATTCATGATTTTGCTGACCCAGGTAAAGGGCTGGGGGCACTGGCAACCGAAGCCGCGAGTAAGTTAACCAGCCCTGAGTTTTGGCATCTCATTGATCGCCTCACGCTGGGGCGACAGCTCGTTATCACATCTGATCATGGCTATGCTGCCAGCGGTCTATTCTCTGATGCAACTGAGGAACAAGCGAAACATCTCAAAAATGTGTTTAGGAGTGGGCGCTCATCTGACGATGTGACCAGTGGCAGTGCCTGGTTTCCCCCGGTTGACTTAGTATTGACTTCTCGGCATGGGCAGAAACGATTTGTGCTGGGACGGCGGAAGTGGAGAAGTGCAGGCGGTTATCCAACCCTAGCTCATGGTGGGCTATCGGTGCTGGAAATGGCTTCCCCATTCATTGAGCTGGTTAAACCAGCGTGACCAACTAAAGCGGAGCAAGCGACATGGTGCAGACCCTGCAAGCAAAAAATGTGACTCTGGGTGAGTTGAGCGATCGCTTCAACTTGGAACTGACCGAAGACGAGCAGTTTTTCCCGGAGTGGCAAGTTGACCTGACAGAGATAACGGCAGCAGAAAAGCAACGGCTCGATCGCGTCAAGTCGAGCTTTTCTAATCTGCTGGAATATCCTCCTCTACTGGAGGACACCGTGAAGATGGTCGTCCTCTCCCCCTTACTGGACATGGCAGATTTCTATTTGCCGCCCTTTCATATCAAGTCTGAACCCTCGATCGAAATCACCACGGAAGATGGGGGGATGATCATCCGAGGGCAGCTTGATGTGTTGGCGCTATGCAAGCAGGTTTGGGTCGTCAGCATCGAATCGAAAAATGCTGAGTTTTCCCTAGAGGCGGGTCGAGCGCAGCTACTGTCTTACATGTTGGCAAATCCCAAGTCGGCACTATCTACATTTGGATTGCTCACGAATGGTAGTAGTTTTCGCTTTGTAAAATTAGTGTCTCAACCAGCTCCGCGATATGGTCTCTCGCGGGTTTTTGACTTATTTAATCCAGGGCATGACTTATATGAAGTTCTCAAAATTCTGAAGTACCTGGGACAGATGACTGATCAGGGCAAATAAGGGCGGAAAATTGGAGACAAGCAGTTCATTAAGTAGTCTACCGTGGAGTCGTTAATATGGTGCAGATTCTGCAAGCAAGAAATGTGACCCTAGGTGAGTTAAGCGATCGCTTTGGATTGGAACTCACGGACAATGAGCAGTTTTTCTGGGAATGGCAGGATAACTTGCCAGACGTGGCGCACACCGAGAGAGAACGCCTTGATCGGGTCAAATCAAACTTTTTAGATTTACTGGAATATCCTCCCCTGTTAGAGAACACAGTCAAGCTGGTGGTATTGTCTCCGTTACTGGATCTAGTGAATGTCTACCAAAAACCCTTTCACATCAAGTCAGAGCCGTCCTTTGAAATTATGACTGAAGACGAGGGCACGGTGATTCGTGGCGATGTGGATGTGTTGGTCTTATGGGAAAAACTGTGGGTGATGGTGATTGAGGCAAAGCGAGCAGCGGTGGATGTGGATGAAGGAAGGGCACAACTGCTGTCCTATATGCTGGCAAACCCCGTAGTTGAAAAACCCACATTTGGCATGATCACCAATGGCAGGAATTTTTTATTTATCAAGCTCATTCGACAACCTGTCCCACGATATGCGCTTTCCCGGTTATTCAGTTTGGTCAATCCCGGCAATGAACTCTACACAGTTTTGGGAATTCTGAAGCACTTGGTGGCGTTGGTACAGCAAGATGGTCGGAATGGAACTAGATAAATTTCTATGGGACGGTTAAATGCAGGAAATGATAGACAGAAAATTCTAATTTCTTGATGTGAACTTGTTTCTTAATGTGAATTTGCAAGTAGCTGGTAGCAAATATGGCTCGTAAAGGCGACAAGACGAAGAAAGAGAGGTTAGCAGAGGAAGTTGCGAAAGCGGTTGGAGCTGGCAGAGCAGTTGCTGTTGAAACCGTAGACTTTTCTGATCCCAATCGTCCAAAAACCTGCCTAGAAGTTGACTTCCCAATTCTGCCGATTAATCAGATTGCCACGATTGAAGGGAATGCAGGTAAACCAATCTATCAAATGTCCAAGTGGTGGGCAAGGCGTAGATCCAGCGTATTCCGGGCAATGCTATTGGCTGCCAGTATGAAAGCTCCGGATGATCCAGCAGAGGCAGCGAAGGCGGTTTGGGATGTCTACTATGCCAACCATCAGAAGAAGGGCGCACTCAGCCATCTCAAAGTTGCTGACATCTTCATGGGCGGCGGCACAACCGTTGTGGAAGGCTCCCGGTTGGGGATGCAGATGTTTGGCTGTGACCTGAATCCGGTGGCTTGGTTTGTGGTGAAGAATGAGCTGGCCCAGGTTGATATAGAAGAAGTCAAAGCCCTCTTGGCAGATATTGAAACAGAGGTGAAGCCTCAAATCATGCCGTTCTACGCTTGTGATTGCCCCAGAGGACACAAGGGCAAATGGTCACAGATTTCAACGGATCAGGTGGTGAGCGAGGAGTTTGATCCGCTGGCACTGACGCCAGAGCAGCGCAAAAACTACCGCTATCAGGGACCCGAAATTATTTACGTTTTCTGGGCAAAGCATGGGCCTTGCTCAATTCGAGAGTGTGGCCATCGCACTCCGATTATGTCTAGTCCGGTGATGGCAGTAAAGATCCTGACGGTGAAAGCGTGGGAAGACCGGGAATGTGATCAGTGTGGTGGTGTGTTTGATAAAGAGAGAGATGAAGCACGCATGGCTCCGGGGGTGCCGTTAGTAGTAGCTGAGGATGAAAAGCCCTATGCGATCTTGGATGAAGACAAGATGGTGATTTGCCCTCACTGTGAACATCGACAAAACTCAAAGGGAATGGTGAACCAGAAATGGAAAAACAAAAAGGTTTCCCTTCACTTGTTAGTTCATCCTGAATGGTTGGCAGGCTCACCAAAAACTGCACCTGATGGAACTGAGTATGGGGGAAGTGTTACTGATTCGCCTGAGGCAACTATTGCATGGAATCGGGAGCGAGCTACCACGATGAAATTAATTGAGTTGCGTGGTCAACTTCATGAGGAAATTACTTGTCCAGAAACAGGTGATGTATTCAAAACAGATCAAAGAGGAGGAACAATTCCTTACAGACTTGGCGAAGAAGGAAAACTTAAGCCTGTCAAAGGGGCATTTGTCTGTAAATCCCCAACTTGTGGTCAGGAGCATGATGTACTTAAATCTATACAAGCCTCCCACAAATCGGCTCAAGCTGCTGCGTATGCAATTCAACTAGAGTTTGAGGAGTAACGCCATCATGCAGCCAGTATTCGGGACAGGTTGGACGCGCAAAGGCTTTTCCCTCCTCTGGGATGTCACCGCCTTATCCAAGCTTGTAGAATCTGATCAGATTATTTCCATGCGTCGATTCTTCAACCTAGTTGGGCAATGGCAAGATGACTTGCCCGCAGCCAATGGTGATGCTCTTGTCGTAGCTGGGTTAGATGCCAGCCTTGATGCCCTGACTGCTGATGATGCCTCCCAGTGGCTTGAAGAGAAACTTCGGTCTGCCCTGCTTAGCTTTCAAGATTATTACCAGGGCGATGCAGCACTTATCTTTTGGCTACCAGGCGGAAGATCTCGGATTGAAGTTCAACGGGCGACAAATACTTACCTGTGGCTCTGTGGATCAACGAGTGGCAGGCAACGGTTGCCCTTGGGTCAAGCCCTGTGGGCAGGAGCTGAAGCGGATGCTAGACACATCATGGCAGTTAACGACCCCCAGACAGACTTAGAAGGCAAAGACTGGATCGGGCTGCATCTGCCCAGAATCTCCTAACCTTTCTTAACCCCTTCCGCAACCTTTCCGCCCCTAACAGGATGGCTTCATGGATATCGAACTTTTGGAAACTATCCTACAACCTGGCAAACGAGTCACCCACAGCGAATTTGGGGATGGGGTTGTGGTTGAGGTGCCCCGCGATGGATACGTCCGAGTATTTTTTGGCAGTGGAGAACGCCAGGTAGCGATCGCCTCAGTCCGCCCCCAACTCTCCCGCAACGACCGGATCATTCAAGGGGTTGCTGGCACATGGGATCGGCTCAAGCAACTCTGGCTAGTCCACGAAGCCCACGCCATTCCCCTGATGGAAAGTGCGGCGGCGCTTACGGCTGCCAAAATTGACCTTTTGCCCCATCAGGTTGTCCTCACCCACCGGATTGCAACCGCCAGTCCTCGCCGATACCTGGTGGCAGACGAAGTAGGCCTGGGTAAAACGATTGAAACAGCCCTACTTCTCCGAGAACTCGCCAGCCGAGGTGAGTTAGACCGCGCCCTGATGGTGGTACCCGCTGGACTCGTCAACAACTGGCATCGTGAACTAAACGAGGTTTTCAACCTTAATTTTGAAGTGTTTGGTAGCGAAGGGGATGTCACCGATCGCAAATCTAATGCTTTTGCCAAGCACGATCGCCTGATTGCCAGCATTGACACCCTCAAGCGCCCAGCCCGGATCAAAAAACTGCTGGATGCTAAAGCCTGGGATTTGATCGTGTTTGACGAAGCCCACCATGTCAATGCTTTCAAGAGCGGCAACAAAGTTCGCAAAACTGAGAACTACAAACTGGCAGAGGCCCTCAAAGGACATACCCGCGATTTAGTGCTGCTCTCTGCCACCCCCCACCAGGGCGACCATTTTCGGTTTTGGATGCTGATTCAGATCCTCAATTCCACGCTGTTTAGAAATCCAGACGACATGATTGAAAATCGGCATCGCCTGAATGAGGTGATGTTTCGCCGTACCAAAGCAGAAGCCTGTAAGCCTGATGGTTCGCCCTTATTTGCTCGACGACAGGTAAAGACCGAATCCTTCACCATGTCCGATCCTGAACGAGACTTTTACCGTGAACTCCGGGAATATCTAGAAGACGGCTTTGCCCTAGCCAAGAAAACAGGGAATCAGGGACGGGCGCTGGGATTCATCATGGCAATTTTTCAAAAGATTGCGGCTTCCAGCTTTGCGGCTGTTCGGAGTACCCTGCAACGTCGCCTATTGATGCTGACAGTCTATGAGGCAGTTCTGCGCGATCAGGAAAAAGACATCGATACACGGGAAACCCTCTATGATGAAGCGCGCCAAATCATTCAGCAGGAATATGGATTCAAAGATGGCCCCGTTGGTTGGGGTGAGGTTGACCGGACACTCGCTGACCTGAAGCTAGCGATCGTCAAAAAAATTGACGATGGAGAATTAGAGCTTGGTTCAGACTCCTATGCCAGCGAGCTTGATGCTGCGAACGCTGAATCAGCCGCCACAGCCTTTGTTAAGTTGGCGTTGCCAGAGGAACGCGATCGCATCCGTTCCTTACTGAAATTCTTTCCAGAACAGCGTGAAACCAAAGTTGAAAAGCTTCTCAACGCTTTAGGAGCACTGTGGAAGAATGACCCCAACGAAAAAATCGTCATTTTTGCCACCTATCTTGGCACTGTTGATTTGCTATCACGAGAAATCGAAGCTAAATATCCTGGGCAAGGTGTGGTTGTTCTAAGGGGCGGTGATCACGGTTCAAAACTAGCAGCAGAACGCAAGTTTCGGCTAAAAAGCGGCCCCAAGGTCTTAGTTTGTACCGCAGCCGGTCGTGAGGGAATTAACTTGCAGTTTGCTCGAATTCTCTTCAACTTTGATCTGCCGTGGAATCCGATGGATATTGAACAGCGGATTGGGCGAATTCATCGGTATGGTCAGAAGCACACGGCACAGGTTTATAACCTTGTCCTATCTGACACGATTGAAGGACAAATATTTCTTCTTTTAGATAAAAAGCTAGAAGAAATTGCTAAAGCTGTTGGCAAAGTCGATAATAGCGGCAATGTTATAGAAAACTTTCGCTCCCAAATTCTGGGACAACTCTCTGAACGCCTCAACTATGAACGGCTCTACCAGGATGCACTTTCTGATCCAGATTTGCAACGAACCACTCACGAACTGGCAGATGCTTTGTCAAATGCGGCGGAAGCTCGCAAGGTTGTTTTCGATCTGTTTCAAGCTTTAGAAGACTTTAACTTAGAGGACTACAAACCCTTCGCTGACGTAAGTGCCAGCATGGATCGCCTAATTCGTTTTTTGTCTGCTGCACTGGAGGAGAAGAAACAAACTATTGTGCGAGTTAGCAATGGCATCTACGAGCTACACAATGAGCTAGGAGAGAAAGTTTTGCGCTTCACAACCAATCGTGAACTTGCTCGCGAACAAGACGGTCTAGACCTGATGGGGCTAGATCATCCCATTATGCAAAAAGCGATCGAGAAGTGGCAGAACGTTGTTCCTGAAGAACTAGGAGCTTCTGTAAACGGGGATGACGAGGTAGCAGCTATCCTAACCTGGTGGCTGGTTGAACTGTTGGGACAAAATGGTGAACAACGACTCCTACTGAAATCCTTGGCAATCAACCCAAATGGCAAGCGTTTGCCCGCTATAGAGCGCAAAGGAGCTGATATTCTGCTCCAAGCTCCTACATTACCTTTCCTCAAACTCTCTGAGCGTCAGCGTTTGCTCCGAGATTATCTTGAACCAATGTTGAATCGAGAGCTACAGCATCATGGATTGACAGAAACACAAGGAGCCTTTTCCACTCAACTGATTGGCTGGGTTGAGGTGCAGGGAAAACAAGTACAACGACTCAATGAAAACTCATCGAATTACTCCACAGATCTAACATTTGGGCAAGCCATCTTTAGAGCTAGAAAAGAGAAGGGGCTAAATCAACGAGAATTAGCTGATGCTGTTGATCTCAACTTCACCTATCTCTCAAAGCTAGAAAACGACAAAGCAGAATACCCACCTAAAGAAGAAGCGATCCGGGCGATCGCTCGGATTTTGAATCTAAATGAGGAGGAGCTCATTTACTTAGCAGGTCGTATTCCCCAGAGTGAAGAAGAATTTATCAAGCGAAATTACGACAAAATTCCTGCTTTATTTCGCAGACTGCAAGAAGATCCAGGCTTCGCTGAGCAGATTTTTGACGCATCTCGGTTTGAGGATATTGAAAATCTCTGATCTGCTGCGTTAACTTAATTGGACTGTCTTGCTTTGCTTCAATCTATACTCTTACGACTCGTAGGCAACAAACTTTCTTGGCAACTGCCTTCCTGTTGGTAGGGTAATCTAGGCGATCGCGTCTATAATTGTGAAGGAATTCCGAGGTGATTTTGCTCATGACAGCTACCGTTCTCCAAACTAAGCACGATGTAAAAGACCTGTCTCTTGCGCCGCAGGGTAAACAGCGGATTGAGTGGGCGGGGCGGGAGATGCCAGTGCTGCGCCAAATTTGCGATCGCTTTGACCAAGAAAAACCCCTAGCCGGGATTCGCCTCGTGGCTTGCTGCCATGTGACTACCGAAACCGCTCACCTGGCGATCGCTCTCAAAGCAGCGGGAGCCGATGCTGTTTTGATTGCCAGTAACCCCCTCTCGACCCAAGACGATGTGGCGGCTAGCCTGGTGGCTGACTATGGAATTTCGGTCTATGCCCAAAAGGGTGAAGACAATGCCACTTATCATCGCCACGTGCGGATTGCCCTTGATCACAAACCCCAGATCATCATTGACGATGGCAGCGATGTCGTGGCAACCCTGATTCAAGAGCGTAAAGAACAGGTGGCCGACCTGATTGGTACGACGGAAGAAACTACCACCGGGATTGTCCGCCTGCAAGCCATGTTCAGAGATGGCGTGCTCACCTTCCCCGCCATGAACGTCAATGATGCTGACACCAAGCATTTCTTTGACAACCGCTATGGCACCGGTCAATCGACCCTAGACGGAATTATTCGAGCCACCAATGTGCTGCTAGCGGGCAAAACAATTGTCGTAGCAGGCTATGGCTGGTGCGGCAAAGGCACCGCCAGCCGGGCCCGGGGGATGGGTGCGAATGTGATTGTGACCGAAATTGACCCAGTGAAGGCGATCGAAGCGGCGATGGATGGCTTCCGGGTCTTGCCGATGGCCATGGCAGCCGCTCACGGCGATATCTTTATCACCGTCACGGGTAACAAGCATGTAATTCGGGGCGAACACTTTGCTGCCATGAAAGATGGGGCGATCGTTTGCAACTCAGGTCACTTCGACATTGAGATTGACCTGGAAGCCCTGAAGGGAATGACCAAGGAAGTGAAAGCCGTTCGTAACTTCACCGAAGAACACCGCCTCAACAGCGGTAAATCTATTGTGGTGATTGGCGAAGGGCGATTGGTCAACCTAGCGGCCGCCGAAGGACACCCCAGCGCCGTCATGGATATGAGCTTTGCCAACCAAGCCCTAGCAACTGAGTATTTGGTTAAGAACAAAGGCTCTCTTCAGCCCGGCATCCACTCGATTCCAACCGAAGTGGACAAAGAAATTGCTCGCTTGAAACTGCAAGCAATGGGAATTGCGATCGACGCTTTGACTCCAGAGCAAATTGAGTACATCAACTCCTGGACATCTGGCACCTAAGCTGGAATTGGATTGTGAATGAGTAAAAAGGCGATCGCCCCTCTAAATTAGAGGGGCGATCGCCTTTTTTGTTGACTAAATATTTTTTGGACTTGATTGCAGGAGTTGGCTAACCTGTAGGACTACATTTTGGCAGGTGCAGTTGCAGTGATGTCGACCATGCCGACCCCTTTGATTGTCCCCAGCACAGGTTGAATCCTTTGCAATTGCTCTGGTGTTGCGGCCATGCCTGATACAGTCACATTGCCATTGTCTACTTCAACGACCAATTGATGGTTAGGCAGACTGGTTTTAAACTGTTTCAAGATTTCAGCTTTGATCTGGCTATCTGTTCTGCTCAGACTAGCGCTGGCTGGATTACCAGCAGCGGGAGAGGCGACTAGAGGCTGAGGCTTTGGAACTGATGCGCTGGGGGCTTTAGTTGGATTAGTTAGCTCAGCAGCATTAGTATTCCCCGGTTTAGGGGATGGATTAGATGTAGAAGATTGAGTGGTGGTATTCTCAGTTACTTGCTGAAAGACAGAACTTCGGCACCTTGAGTCAGAACTTCGGCACCCTCTTAAAAGCAACCCCTGGCAGGGGAGAAAATCGACAGGAAATGGGGGGTTAAATCCAGGCGCTCTCGGATGAACTAA
>JAESGG010000013.1_pt1 | contig 32384 bp, 22 predicted proteins | sample 9266231 | NCBI WGS metagenome assembly JAESGG01 (sample SAMN14515337, study PRJNA621664) | algae metagenome | isolation source: Aphanocapsa sp. GSE-SYN-MK-11-07L and co-occurring heterotrophs from wet... | place: USA: Grand Staircase Escalante National Monument, Utah | collected 2006-04-16 | reverse complement strand
GAGAGGTGAGCGGCAAAGCCGCGAATAAATCCCCCCAACTACCTAGCCACCGCAAGGTGGCCTTTTGCTTTATTGTGGTTTCGCGGTGGACGCGAATCGCCGTTTGGGGTTCAGCCGGAGCTTGCGCAGCAAGCGGAGACAACGCCCAAAGGGCGGCCTCTCGTTGAAAACGAGAGGTGAGCGGCAAAGCCGCGAATAAATCCCCCCAAGTACCTAGCCACCGCAAGGTGGCCTTTGCGATCAGTCGCAGCAAGAAATTGAGTTGCCGCCATACAAAACAAGGGGCAAAGGGCAAGACCTGTCACCAATCTTTCTAGGGATTTTCAATTTAGCTGCAAATGAGATACTGTGTTAAAACATGAAACGTAAAAATTACTGCGTACATTAGTCGTAAAATCACTCCAAAGAATAATTGTTTTTACAATTCATTTAGAACAGAGGATGTTATGTATAAACCGACAATATTCTTTAGTCATTCTTCTATAGATCGTGACTACGTTTTGGAACTTCAAAAAGCAATCAATGAGCGGACTTCGGGAACGGTTAACATTTTTCAATCTAGCGACGGAGAAAGCATCCCTTTCGGAAATAACTGGGTACATAAAATCGAAGAAAACCTTAATAAAGCAAAAGTTATGTTCGTGTTTGTCTCTCCAAAATCACTAACATCAAGTTGGATATATTTCGAGGCCGGATTTGCATATTCGAAAGGTGTTAGAGTGATTCCAATTGGAATATAAGGCGTTGACGTTGGTAAGTTATCGCCACCACTTAATCTTCTACAAGGTTTCAATATAAACTCAGAAGCCGGAGTGAACAACATACTAAAAATATTAAATGATGAATTCACCTGCGCCTTCCCTATGTCATTTAATAATAATGAATTTAAAAAAATATCTATGCTTGATGAAAGCTCACCTCAAAACATAGCGGGTATCATTGAAAAAATTGACTACATTAAATTAAATTTACCAAACCACTTCGGAAAAGAAGGCTCGGATGAAGAGAACAGGATAAGCACAAGTGCCATCAATATTTTACAGGATAAATTGAATAAAATCGGTGCTCAGTCTGCATTTTCTGGAATGAACACCCTTTATGCACATGGCCTAGTCGCATCAGTTCTTGGAAGTGATAAAAACCTTCAAATATCGATTAAAATAGATCCTTTTATGCTGAGCGTATACGAAACATTAATATCAGGTATATTTACAGAAATATACGAGAAGAAACTTGAATACGCTTGGATGTACATCGTTTTTAATAAAAACGTATCTTTAGAAACTACTGATTTCAAAATTTCATCCAGACTCTCAACCTCTGATATAAGCCTTTTGGAGACTAATGGAAATTTTTACAAATTCCGTGACGTTAAATTTACTATTGAACCTAAAAATGTAGATACATATTCCGGTAGAACTGTTCAAGAAGAAAATCTTAGAGTTGTTTATAGATTAGGTCACTTTTCTTTAGATGAATTTTATGAGTTGATTAAAACGCTGATTGATTCTAAAGTTATATCAAATGTCATTTAAAGCATTGATTATATGATAAATATTTTTGGCGCAAACCCACCGGCTCCACCAATAAAGCAAAAGGCAACCGCAAGGTGGCCTTTTGCTTTATCAAACGCAGAAACTAAACCGCCCCTACTTCCCCTGCCCCAACAGCCAGCCATAAATATCCCAACCTTCGTACACCTGCCGCCAGGCGTCGTGTTCAGCTTGTTCCAGCATACTAAAACGCACGTTGGTGTGGCCTAACTGACGCAATGTCTCTATGCCTGGGTAGATATTATCTTTATTGATAGCCGAATCGCGGCCTGCTGCTATCACCCAGAGTGGTAACTTAGCTGCAGCTATAGGCGGCATTAAATCCGGGTGCCCCCAGGCCACTACAGGAGCTGCGGCAGCAAATAACTCCGGGTGTTTGCTGGCCATATACCAGGTACCAAAACCACCGTAACTGATACCTGAGATATAAAGCCGTTTGGTATCTGTATTGTAATTTTTCTGCACGGTCGCAATCATGGCTAATAGATCTTGCTCTGCCTTCTCCCAACCATTTGGCAATAACACTGGCACTTTAGAGATATCAGCTACAGCTTTGGCTGGCGCTATGGCTTTATCGGATGGAGACATCACAGGGCGTGGCGGTACGCCATCGGCTAAGCGCTTCGGAATATCGGCTTTACTGCGGTTGGCAATATAAGGCAGCTTACGCATATCAAACATCTGCAATTGCGGCACTATCATAATAAAAGGCAGGTCGCGTTTTTGCACCCAAGCCTCATACAAAGGGCCGTGCACCATGGTGAAATCCAGCTCGTCCAGGCCGTTGCCACGTTCGCCATTGCCGTGTAAAAACAGCAAGACTGGCCATTTTTGCGCAGCTTTTTGATCATAACCTTGAGGCAAATAAACAAAATATTGCCGCTTTAAGCCATCAACAGTGCTTTGATAATCTGCTCTTAACAGCTTTGCTTCTGAAGCCACTGCAGCACCTGACAGCAACACCACGCACAAACATAGAATTCTGAACACCATCACTACTCCTTTTTCTTATTGAGTTGCAGGACTGCACACTTCAAAAGCTCAGATCGGATCCCCAGAGCCACACCCCATGCTCGCTGACTTTGTACTTTTTGTCACCACAACACAAAGCAATTTAAGCTAAATACCCCGTAAATTCAGTTGGCTCTTCAATTCGACAGCAATAAAGCTGTTCACTATGCTTAGCGGCGAATAAACAACCAAACCGGAGGACTTTTATGAGATGGCTTTCCTTTATCTGTGCTTCAGTGCTGCTAATTTTTAGCTCAGCCAACTTTGCCGCTGTAACCGAAAAAAAAGTGCAATTGCCTGACAAGCTTGGTAGTGCGGTGATTTACGGCAATGACAGTATCAAAAATCAAGGCACGGGCGTTATCGTGATCCACGAATGGTGGGGTTTTAATGACTATGCCCGCAGCAGAGCCAAAATGCTGGCCGAGCTGGGCTACACCAGCATTGCTGTGGATATGTATGGCACAGGCAAAGTAGCCGATCATCCGGACAACGCTATGGCCTTTATGGAAGAAGCGATGAAAGATCCGGAGAAAATTAACGCCCGTTTTGAAGCCGCTATGGCCTTATTAAAAGCAGAATCAGGTGTTGATGCCAGCCGAATTTACGCTATGGGCTATTGTTTTGGCGGTGGCGTGGTACTGAATCAGGCTCGCATGGGTAAAAACCTGGCCGGAGTAGCCAGTTTCCATGGCATGTTAACGTCAAAAAAATTCAAAGCGGACGCTACAACTCTGAAAGCTAAAATTCTGGTGGCCCATGGTGGCGCCGATCCTTTTGTACCGCCAGAGCAAGCCAGTAGTTTTGTCACTGAAATGCTGGGGGCTGGCGCTGACTTAGATTTTCGGGTGTACCCTGGCGTTAAACATAGTTTTACCGTGCCTGATGCCACAGCCAAAGGGGAAGCTTTTGGTATGCCTTTTAAGTATGACGAGCACGCAGATAAAGACAGCTGGGCAGCACTATTGCGAATGCTGGAACAGAAGTCCTGACAGCGCCCGCGGGCGCTTTCAGTAGGATGCAAAATAGTCTGCTGCTGTTGTTTTACTATTTTGCGTCCTCAAGCCTCAATGCACCGAGCCGGATTTCACCGTGAATCGTCTGCTCTTTAGATGATTTCTTACCCGCCTGAATAAAAATAGCGAGCTGGCTGAAGGCTCCTGAATCAAAGCATTGCCCGCCCTGACAAAACCCGGCCAAAGGCAGCTGCAGCTGGCGTCCCTGCCGCAAACCTGCAGCGCCAACAGGCCACTGACTCAGATCCAACACATACTGGAATTTTTTATCAGCACTGGATAACTCAAACATCAGGCCCTGACTGTGCTGATCGGGCTGCAGATAAAAGCTCAGCTGCTGGCCTGAGTGCACGGTGACAGACTCTTGTGGCATATAACGCAGTCCGGTGTGACCACCAGGATGCAATTTGTAGTTGGCCTGCAACAAACAGGCATCCAGTTCTGAACATAACGCATGGATACTGGCACCGTCACCTGTCCCGGTGATCAACTGACGTAAGCGCTCAGAGAAACCTCTGGACCAGTTTGGGTCAAACAACAGCTTTGCATCGGCTGGCGCCTGAGCATTTAGCACGGGCAGCTTTTCTGTTAAACGCTGGCCATTGCTAAATTCAGCTATGAACTCCAGTTCAACGGGTAAAGTTTGAAATGACAAAGCATCAGTTGCAAGCTCAGTCTGCCAGTACCATTTTTCGTGCTGCAAAGGCCAATGCTTTCCCTGAGCCTGTAGCCATACTTTCGTCACCTGCCGGGTTGATTGCACTTTGAGCTGAACCAGAGTTTTACCCTGCAGTGGCTGCCATGCCAGAGGTGACATCAACACCAGTTGTTCCTGCGCTGGCACGACGCCAACACTTTGCTGGTATAAATCTTTGGGTAGTCGATCGGCCAGCAGCACATAAGGTTGGCTGGCAAAGGTTTTAAAATCCTCCACCCGCACCGCTGGTTCTGAAGCCTGAGGTACATAACTGTGATCCGGACTGAAGTTAGCCCATGTCATCATATACACCAGCTGCGATGCCAACGGGTCTGCCTGTAAGGCTTGCAGCAACGGCAGATAAAAACCAGCCGACGCTTTGTTCGGCTCACCCTGGCCAAATTCTGTCAACGCAGCCACTTTGCCCCGCTCTTTGGCTATTTCAACCAAAGTGCGGCTGGTGGCAACCACGGACTGGATCCAGGCTTTGGTATCACCTCGTTGGTAGTCGTCAAACCCCAGCACATCCACATAAGCATCGCCCGGATAACGCTCAAGGAATGCGGCTTTATCGCCAGCAAAACCCGAAGCGGGTGAATAAGCATACAAAAAATTATGTACGGCTTTCTCCAGTCGCAAGTAGTCCACAATAAAACGGTACAAGGCTTTGTATTGCTCCGGGCTACTTTGGGCTGCGCCCCACCAGAACCAACTGCCGGTATTTTCGTGCAGGATCCGGAAGATCACCGGGATAGCACTGCCATCATCGGCTTTTAGCTGATGTGCCCAGTCCGCTACCTGATCCAGTTCCAGTTTAAACTGCTGATGATGACTGCCGCCTGGCAGTATTTGCGCAACAGCAGCTTGGGTATCCCAAAAATCGCCAGCTGTTACCGGGTTATAAAAGTGAGTACTGATGGTAATAATGCCACCTGAACGATAAGCCGCCTTAACCGCATCATTGATATCGCCTTCTGGTTGTGGCCGAATAATAGATAAGGTATCCCAACCATAAATTGCCGGCATTTTAGCTGTTAAGCTGGCGATATCAGAGTGGGCGTCAGGGTGAAGTTTTTTGCTCAACACTCTGGTGCTGGCATGTTGTTGGCCAAACAAAATGCCTTTGCCCTGCTGTTGATGTAAATACAACAGCAAGGAACGGCTTTGTGGGCTTAACTCTGGATCAACAGCTGTAACAGACTGCGCTGCCAACCCAGGCAAACTAAAGCCGAGCAGCAAAGCCGCCATCAAACAATGGATATAATTCATTGATTTTCCTGAAAAAAGATGCGCCACCACTCAGGGAGAGGCGAGCAGCAGCGCATCAATCCATTACAAGCGGGCCCGAACACCTAAGGTGATACGACGTTCCTGCACCGACATAGAGTGGAACTGGCTTTCAAATTGGGCATAACTGCGCTGATTGGTTTCAGTTAAGTTAGTGCCTTGCAAATAGACTGTCAGATACTGGTTTGGATCATAGTTAATAGATGCATCCAGATAACCTGCGTCTTTTGCCCAATTCCCCAGGCTGATTGGCGCTTCGTTGGTATTTAAACCAACCCGGCCGTTAAACTGTTTGCTACGCCAGTTGTAAGCCACACGAGTACTGAAAGGGCCAGCCTGATACCACAACACCGCGTTGTACTGATGTTTGGAGTTCGACGGCAACGGGAAAGGATTGCCTTCTAAATCTTTATCGGTCGATTCACTGTCGGAGTAGGTATAGTTCAGCTCAGAACCTAAGCCATTAAAAGGCTCAGGTAAAAAGTTATACGACTGCTTGTAACCCAGCTCAAAACCTTTTAAGTCTGAAGCGCCGACATTTTTTGTAGTCCAGACGTTAACACTGCGGCGCACCACACCATCAGAATCTGCATACTGGCGCTGCTCCTGCAACGTTTCTGTGGCACTTTTTACGTCAATCAGGAAAATACCAGCGCCTAAAATACCACCTTCAGCAAAATACCATTCAGCTGAACTGTTGTAGTTGACCGCACGCCATGGTTTCACATGAGGATTGCCCTGGTCGTTACCACCACCAGCACTGGTCACCACACGCTCAGTGCCGTCTTCGTCTGTCACAGTGTATTCCTGATACCACAAAGTTAAGCCTTCACCGACATTAATTAAATCGTTACGGCTCATCGTTTTAGCATAAGAAAAACGCACTACAACATCATCATGAGGGAAAAAATTGATATTGGCCGAAGGCAAATAGTCAGTAAAATCAGTTTCTGTCACTTTAGTTCCGGTGGATTTAAACACCGCGTTCCAGGACTGGCTGCCATCCGCACCACCGCCAAAATGGTTATCATCTTCGTAATACAAAGGCACTTCACTTTGCACTACAGTACGGTCAGTGCGAACCACTTGCATACCCAGATTACCTGAGTACGGAATACCCCATATCCCGGTTGCACTGTCAAAATTGCCCTGAAAGTAAACGGAAGTCGCACGTTCTTCCACGTTATAGGCCTTGGCCGGGTCGTTAAATTTTTGCGCACCCGGATAAATAAAGTCCATAAACTGGGCCAGATTATCCAGTGACTTTGGATCAAGGCCAGCAACACCCGATCCAAAGCCCTGGAAAGGACCAAAATCAGTGTAGGAAATCAGCTGACTTTGTAAGTCTGTAGCCGCTGGTAAACCCAGGTTAGCGTCGCCTTTAAAATCACGCCAGTCCGGGTAACGTTGCCAGACTTTGTCGCCTGGTAACATCTGATACCATAAATCCGGGTCCACATTTGGATCTGCCCAGGTGGAATAACGGGCTGTAGGGGTCAAATAGTCGTAACGGGTGGTATCAACATCTCTGGTACCCACCCGGGCACCAAATTCAAACGAGCTGAAATTTCCCAGTTCATATTCATATTTACCATCAGCACGGAATGCATCCATGGTGGCTTCGTCTTTGATGCCGTACGCATAAGCCTGATACAAATTGAGCCTGTCTATGCCGGATAAATTATCGCTGTAACTGAAGGTTGGGTATTCAGGTCTGTAATCAACAGTGACATGAAAAGGGTCCCTTGGGTCATTCTGGCCGTTGCCATCCGCATCAATCCAATACCAGGCTGGTGTACCTTGCTGGAAGGTAGCATCTTCATAGACTTTTTCAGCTGTCGCATACACATAACGTACAGAACCCGTGAATGGGCCGCCATTATCAAAGTTCAGCTGCACATTGGTATTGATGGCATCCGTATGGTTTTGTCTGCTGCGGGTTGTCGCCTGAAAGTCCGGAGCTTCAATCACAGCAACCTGCAATGAATGTAATACCCTGTCCGGCGCGCCACCAACACCTGGCACTGTCGCTTCTTCAGTCAGCACAGAGCCCGGTCTTAATACATCGTAGTTGGAGTTGTTGCTGCCATTAAACTGAGTTTCAATACCACGGTCAAACTGATCCATTTTGGTATAAAACACATCAGCGCTGGCCGTCCAGCTGCTGGTCAGTACTTTTTGTAAAGAACCAGCCAGGCCTGTTCTTTCCCGCTCCATCACATAAGCCTTTACCCCAAAACCGGCAGGCACCAGAAATCTGTCATTGGTCGTGTTGCCATTGCCATTCAGATCCGTTGGATCACCGCCAGCATTAGGCCAGGCCATACGTGAATCTTCATACATCTGGTAGTTGGCGGAATTACTATTTGCATCAAAAGCCGCCAGCGTAAAACCAAAGTCGCCATTATTAAAACCAACAAAAGCATTCACATCATGGTTGTCTTTGTCAGTAATAGACCCTCTTGACCCTTCCAGGCCAGCAGAAGCTGTCCAGCCTTGTGTCATCTCCAGAGGTTTACGGGTTTTTAAGTCCACCACACCTGAGATACCGCCGGCAATCATTGAAGCAGGCATAGACTTGTGTACATCCACGGAGGAAATCATCGCAGATGGAATATCAGAATAATTGGCTTGTACGTTGGTAATAGACCAGGGGCTTAAAAACTGTTCACCGTTCAGTGTTGTCAGCACTTGTGGCATACCACGCACGTTTAAGCTGGAACCTTCTCCTGCGGTACGGTCAATCTGCACACCGGTGATACGCTGCAGAGAGTCAGCAATAGTGGCATCAGGTAACTTACCTATGTCTTCCGCCACTATAGAATCTACTATGTTGCCAGCAGCTCTTTTTACATCAATGGCGGCTTCCTGGGCACGACGTATGCCCTTCACCGTGATGATTTCAATGTCTTTTTCGGAGCCTTTTTTGTCGACAGCCGGTGTTGCACCATCGTCTTGCGGTGCAGGGCTGTTTTGTTGTGCCTGAGCTACAGATAATGCAAGCGCACAACTGACCGCCAGCAGCGATAGCTTCAGCGGCAATTTAGCTGATGTGTTCATTCTTTCCACCCTTATCTTACTGTTTTTATGATTATTTTTAAGTGTCAGATAATGCCGGCTAGCCCCAAGACGCCCTGTCATCTTTCACCCTGTTGTAGGCATTGCAAAGCATTTAGCTCCTGCAGCAGCACCTTTGTCCCGTTTTGGTGCAACACAGCTTAAGAATGCACCAGAACAAAATATAACCGGTTACATTTACATACAAGTGCTAATAAAAAATAAATTTGAAACAAAAATAAGCTAAGGCAGATAAAATTTAATCAAATCCTTGTAATTAAAGTCATTGAAGGCGGTAAGCAGGATGAAGGTATACGACTAAAGTCTATACCTGACTGACGCGGAGACAAACAGAGCAATGAAACAGGTTACACCGACAAACTATTCAGCAACATAGCTGCACAGGCCAAACCAGGTACAGCGAGGGTTCGCTGTCGACAAATGGAGATTATTTAAGCTAAACCACTCTTTATTATAAAAAAAATGAAAATCCGGTTTACACTGAATTCATTGATCCAGTCTGAGCTTTATTATGCAGGCAAATTTACCCGGCAACGAAGCGGAACGTTTAGCTACACTCTACTCGCAGAATATTCTTGATACAGCACCTGAAGCAGCCTTTGATGCTTTGGTGCAACTGGCCAGCCATATCTGTCAGACACCTTGTGCAGTGCTGACACTGGTGGATAAAGACAGACAATGGTTTAAAACTAAAATTGGCTTTGATCATCATCAAACCTCAAGAGACATTTCTTTTTGTGCACACAGTATTTTAGAACCAAACGAACTGACTTATGTGGCTGACGCCAGTAAAGACCCGCGCTTTGCCGACAACCCTGATGTCACCAAACCTGATGGCATACGTTTGTATGCCGGGGCGCCGCTGACGCTGAGCAATGGCGCTGTGCTTGGCACTTTATGTGTGGTGGACAGCAAAGTCAGAGAACTCTCGCCCGAACAACGACATAGCCTTGCCTTGCTTGGGCTTCAGGCGGTGCAGTTATTAGAAGCTCGACAAAAAGCTGAACTTTATTATCAGCAGCGGCGCACCCTGACCACAGTGATCGAACATGCGCCTTTGCTTTTAGGTCAGGTCGATACCCACTTTCGTTATATATTTTGTAATCACAAATACGCCGAATGGTTTGGAGTAGAGCCCGATTTTGCGGTGGGCAAAACCATTCTTCAGGTGTTTGGTGAAACAGCCTTTGCAGAAACACGGCCCTCACTTGAACTCTGCCTGACTGGCGTAGAGGCTCATTTTCGCTCTGCGCCGGCCAACGGCCAGGTTTTTGATATCAATTTTGTACCACAGAAAAATCTGCAGGGCTTAGTTGAGAGTATTATCATAATTGCTGCAAACGTCACCGAAGTTCATCAACAACAACTTCAACTTAAACAAGAACATAACAGGATGGATGCCATTATCAATGGCTCTAACCTCGGCACGTGGGAATGGAATGTTCAAAGCGGTACCACCATTTACAACCAGCGGTGGTTCGAATTATTAGGTCTGAAACCCCAGCAGACCAGCTCGATTGAGCTATGGGCTGACTTATTGCACCCGGATGATTTAATCCAGTCGAAAAAAATACTGGCGCAACATTTTTCGCAGGCCACTCCCTATTACGACAGCAAGTTCAGAATGAAGCACAGCAAAGGGCATTGGGTTTGGATCCATGCTATTGGCAAAGTAATGAACTGGACCAGTGATGGCCAACCTCTGCTCATGTTTGGTATTCATGCAGATGTCACCAAGGCACTGGAAAAAGAAACCGAAATTTTAGAAACACGATCCTGGTTACAGGCCATTATTGATTCGTCTACAGAAGTTGCACTCATTTCTGTGGACCCGAGTGGAATCATCAGGCTGTTTAATACCGGAGCTGAACGCATGCTGGGCTATAGCGCTGAGGAACTGGTAGGTAAACATAGCCCGGCTTTGTTTCATGATCCGGCAGAAGTCACAGTCCATGGTCAGTTACTCAGTAAGAGACATCAACAAAACATTCAGGGATTTGATGTCTTCGTACACCATGCCCGACAAGGCCAAAGCGAAACAAGGCAGTGGACCTATATCTGTAAAAATGGCGACCGCAAACAAGTCCGGTTAAGTGTGTCGGCCATGCGGGATGAACACAATGCAATTCGTGGCTTTTTGGGTGTGGCCATAGATATTACGCAGTTGGAGCATTTAAATCATGCCTTGCTGATGAGCGAACAACGCTACCGCTCTATGCTGGATAACTTGCCTGGCGTTGTTTATCGCTGCCGCAATGACGAGCACTGGACTATGCTGTTTGTCAGTGACGAAGTGTTTGCGTTAACAGGTTATAAAGCCCAACAACTGATCCGCAGTAAAGAAATCAGCTTTGCAGAACTAAATTACCCTGACGATGCTGAGCACACCAATAATGCCGTACAACAAGCGCTAAACAATAAACAGCGCTTTCACGTCGAATACCGGCTCAAACATAAAGACGGTAGCTTGCGCTGGGTGCAGGAGTTGGGTCAGGGCGTTTATGATGACCACGGCGAATTGTTGTATCTCGACGGTTTTATCTGGGATGTCACTCAACAACATGAAGCGCTGCAGGCTTTAAGTGCAAGCGAGCAAAAGTTATCTTCGCTATACAAAATGGCACCACTTGCGATAGTGCTGAATCGCTTTACCGATGGGGCTTTTATTGAAGCCAACCCTGAGTTCTATCGTATGCTGGGCTATAACAATCAACCTGATGGTTCTCAAGTTTCATCCAGTACGGGTTATGCCACTATGACACCCGATCAGATGACTCAGCTACAACACAACGGACGTTATGGCCCTCAGGAGCAGGAGTTGCGGCACAATGATGGTCATATGGTGCCCGTTTCCGTGACAGGGGTACTGATCCAAAACCATGAAGGTGAACAGCAGATCTGGTCCATTATTCAGGATATTACTGAGCGTCGCCGCATCGAGCAGATGAAAAACCAATTTGTCTCTATGGTCAGTCATGAACTGCGCACCCCACTGACTTCTATTTCCGGCTCTTTGGCATTGGTCACTGGAGGTGTTTTAGGTGCAGTGCCCGCAGCTATGGTGTCGATGCTGGATATAGCGAAAGACAACAGCTCCCGACTTAGTCAGCTCATCAATGACCTGCTGGATATAGACAAACTGGTGGCTGGTAAAATGCATTTTGATCTCAGTCTGTGCCTGATCACCGATCTGCTGGCAAAGTCAGTACAAAGTAACCAGCCTTACGCTGATAAGTATGAAGTACAGCTGCAACTGGCTGAACAACAGGACGCGATGGTGATGGTCGACGCCATGAGATTTCAGCAAATTATGGCCAATTTATTATCCAACGCCGCTAAATTTTCACCTGCAGGTTCAATAGTTAAAGTACGTTCCCTGTTAGTTGATGGCCAGGTTCAGGTGGAAGTGGAAGACCAGGGCCCTGGTATACCTGACGAGTTTAAAGCTCATATTTTCGAAAAGTTTTCACAAGCCGATGGCGCTGACAGCAGACAAAGTGAAGGCACAGGTTTAGGCTTATCTATAGTCAAAGAGCTGACGGAGCATATGGCTGGTAAAGTCGGATTTTATAATCTGGATCCTAAAGGCAGCTGCTTTTACCTCAACTTTGCGCAAGCGAAACAAGCCAGCCTGAACCAGCCCAAAATACTGGTGGTGGAAGATGATCTTGCTGTTGCCGGATTTATTATGCAGTTGTTGCAGAGTCAGGGTTATCAAAGCCACTGCGCCGCAAGCCTGCAGGACGCCATAGTGGCTTTAGATCAGGATTTATATCAGGCTATTACACTGGATTTGAATTTACCTGACGGTCACGGTTCGGCTTTGTTTGCTGAACTGCGCAGTCGAAGCCATTATAAAACCACGCCGGTATTGATCATCAGTTCAGAATCCAAAGACAACCATACTCAGTTACTCGGTGGAGTCCATGCTCTGGATTGGCTGGATAAGCCGGTATCACCATCGTCTTTGCTGGAAAAAGTAGAGCTGCTCTTAGGCTCAGATACACACCAGAATACCAGGATCCTGCATGTGGAAGATGATCCACATTTAGGCCAAATCCTGGCCTTACATCTGGCAGACTTTGCCTCATCTGTACAAGCGACCAGTGTAAAATCAGCTTTGCAGCTGCTGAACAGCCAGCGCTTTGATTTAGTCATACTGGATATTGGTTTACCTGACGGCTCAGGGCTGGAGCTATTGCCTGAACTGGCACTACGCCAACCTCAAACTCCTGTGGTGATTTGGTCAGCGCAGGAGTTAAGTCCGGCACAGCGGCATCAGGTGGATTTAGTCTTAGCAAAAAGCCGCATCGATTTACCGGCTTTGCTGCAGCAATTGAAGAAGTTATTGCCTCCCGCTCAGTAGCTCATATTGAGCGGGATTTTGTCAGTTGCCTGAAAAAAACTGAGTTTGGTTTCGCCCGGCATGTTTGGAGCTATACAAAGCTTTATCAGCCTGATCAATCAGTTGATCGGTTTCATCTGAGGTTTTTGCCTGACTAATGCCAGCGCTGAAAGTACAGTGGAAATTCTGATAATCAAAACTAAAAGGCAAACTGGCAAAGGATTGTCGTAGCTGCTCTACCAAGCCAAGAGCTTGTTGCTGATTGCAATCAGGCAAAATCAGCAAAAACTCTTCGCCGCCATAGCGGCCAATAATGTCGGTTTTGCGCAATTGCTGTTTTAACAAGTTGGCTAAACTACTGATCACCTGATCGCCGATCAAATGACCATAGCTGTCGTTGACCTTTTTAAAGTGGTCTATATCCAGCATCACTACACTCAAAGGCTCGCCTGTGCGCTCACTGCGTTGCAATTCATGACTTAACCGCTCTTTCACTCTGGCATGTTGCAATAAGCCGGTTAAGCTGTCTTTGGTCATCATATCAGCCAGTTGCCTGGCTCGCTGCGCTCTGGCAAACACAGCCACTATCAAGGCAGTATCTGTGATAGGTTTGGTCAGGAAGTCATCACCACCTTTCACTAAAGCTGCCAGTTGGCGTTCACCGTCTGTTTCTGAAGACAAATAGATAATAGGCACACTAAGCCATTCATCCTGCAAACGGATCAGTTGTGCCAGTTCAGGCCCTGAACAATCAGGCATCAACACATCCAGTAGCACTACGTCTGGACGAAAGCGGTTCAGGCCATCATAAATTTTTGAAGGGTCCAGTAAAATTTCGGCACGCAAGCCAGCACCTTGCAGCACCAGCGCATAATGTTCAGCCAGTAACTGATCGTCATCAACAATCAATACCCGAAAAGCCTCACGGCGGCGCACTGCCAATAAGCGTTGCAAACGGGCTTCCAATGCTGTGGTGTTTAAAGGTTTGATAAAATAACCACGGGCTCCAATTCGTACTGCCTGCAGATGATGGTCAAAACTGTCGTGACTGGTCAGCACCAATACAGGCAAAGCTTCCACTAAACTTTGCTGAAAACCAGCAATATATTCAAGCCCACTTTGTTCTTCATCAGGCAAAGAAATATCCAGGATCAAGGCATCAGGCAACTTTGTTTTCAGCGCCTGATCCAGTTCCGCAATACGTTTATAGCTTTGGATCTGATAGCCAAAAGTCGCGAGCGTCAGTGTCAGATGATTCGCCGTTTCTTCATCATCTTCCAGCACATAAATCAGTGCCTTTTGATCATGCATCAAATCCAGTCTGGCAGAGGTCAGGTTCATCACTTGATGCCCGCTCTGATGCGCGTACTGCACTTGCTGGAAGATAGTCATAAAACTGTTAATGGCTGACAGATCCGGCGCCGCCTCCCCTGCCATCCAGTCTTTTAATTGCAACTCAAGATTTTTAGCCAGCTTACCCAACTGTGGCAAACCAAAGGTACCGGCCGAACCGGCCAACGTATGAAACTTATGCTTTAACGGCAGCACCATGGCACGCCAGTCCGGCTGGCCAGACAAGGTGACCAAAGCGCCAACCTCAGAGGCGAGCACAGGAATGTCGGCTTGCAGTCGCTCCATATATTGCTGATGAAGCTTGGCAAGTTGTTGCTCTAATTTGGACTGTTCTGCGGTCATGCTCTGTCATTGTTCGTTGAAGGTGCTGTTCTACTATAACAAAGGATGCAACAAATCCCAGTAGCAAATATACATTTGCTAAGAATAAATTAACGCTATGTGCTTAAAAGCACAACAAAAAATGGGCAAAGCTTTGTCTGGCTTTGCCCGATTTCGGTTATAACCGAACCATAAGTCCGGAAGCCAGAGCTTTGCGGTAAGCCAGAAAAGCCGGAATAGCTCCCAATAACAAGGTCAGACCCATCACTGCGCCAAGCAGCCAACCAGTTTGGTCATGCCATGGATTGATACTGATAAAGAGTCCATATTGGCTGGCTAACAGCTCACGAAACCCCCAAAGCCCAGCCACTAAAATAAGTAATGCAGTACCAATGGACAATAAGGCCATCAGCAGTAATTCCAGCTCTATCAGCAAAAATACGGTTGAAGCAGGAGCTCCAACAGCACGTAAGATCGCCATTTCACGCTGACGCTCTTTTAAACCTGCCAGTAAGGTGGTGACTATACCCACCAGTGTCGCCACTATCACCAGGGCTGTGATTAGCAACAACATATTCTCTACCATACTGAGCATTTGCCAGAGTTCCGCCAAAGCCACACCGGGCAGAATGGCTGATAGCGGCTCAGCTTTAAATTCATTGAGCTGACGCTGCACCGCAAAAGTTGCCATTTTCGATTTTAAACCCAGCATATAGGCGGTAATGACTTTGGGTTCCAAATCCATACTCAGGCTTTGTTCAGCGCTGATGCTTTTGCCCGGCGCCGGCATGCCGCCACTTTGCCAGCCTAAATGGATAGCTTCTATGCCTTGCAACGGAATGTGCACACTCTGATCCACAGGTGTACCTGTTGGCGCCAGAATGCCCACCACTTCAAACGGCTTATCTTTATGCTGGGTAAAACTGATACTGCCAACCCCATGCGATAAAGTAATTTGCTCGCCCAACTGATAACCCAGTTTTTGCGCAACCACTGAGCCTATAACCGCCTGATACACGCCGGCAAACACTTTACCCTGAGCCAGCTTCAGTGGTTGCTTTTCACCATACTGATAAAACTTAAAGTAGTCTTCGTTGGTGCCTATCACACGATATCCACGGTGCGAATCTCCCAGAGAAATTGGAATACTCCAGGCCACTTGCGGATGAGTTTTTACCGTTTGATAATTCTTCCAGCCGATATTATTGGTGGCATTACCAATACGAAATACCGAATACAACAATAAATTCAGCTGGCTGGAACGTGCCCCCACAATCAGATCCGTGCCTGATACCGTACTGGTGAAGCTGCTTTTAGCCTCATGACGAATATGATCAATACCCAATAACAACGCGATACTGATGGTTAACGAAATTACCGTCATCAGCACTGTGCCTTTGCGGTTCCATAAACTGGCTCTGGCCAACTGCATTAACATGGCTGAACTCCCTGGTGTAGCTGCTCCATATCCAGCTCGAATTTGAAATACGAGCGCAATGCCGGGTCATGGCTGACAAAAACCACTGTGGTGCCACAAAGTTCAGCCTCACTCAGCATAAGCTGCATAAAGCCATCTCTGTGTTTATGATCCAGCGCCGAGGTCGGCTCATCGGCAATCAGCAAAGCGGGTTTAGTTAATAAAGCACGGGCTATCGCCACACGCTGCTGTTGGCCAACACTTAACTGATTCGCCGGTGCTTGCCATAACTGCTGGTCTAAACCCAGCTTCTGTAATAAATAACGGGCACGCTGCTCAGCCTGCGGAATTTTTTTAGCAAAAGCACTGACCAGTAATACATTTTGCAATACCGACAAATACGGAATTAAGTTCAGTTGCTGGAATACCACCCCTATTGAAGAGGCTCGTAATTGGTCTCTTTTCGCAGCGGATAAAGCGGCCATCGACTGACCAGCAATCAAAATATCGCCCTGTTTACAAGGGTAAATACCGGCCAACAAATTCAGTAAGGTGGTTTTACCTGAACCTGATGAGCCATAGATAAATAAATGCTGCCCCTGCTCGAGTTGCAGTTGTGGAATATTCAATAAAGGGGGTTGGCCCGGCCAACTGAACACTAAAGATTTGAGTTCAAGTGCCGGAATTTTCAGGTCTGTGTGCTCTGACATTACAAGGCTCATGTTATGATACGGCTTCTTTTGTGACCTTATAACATATGCAGAGGCTGAGGCTCCAATGGTAAAATCGTTATACATGGCGTTAATTCTGACTTTGGTCGCATTTACTGCGATACCGGCAAAAGCAGAAGACTATAAGGCATTGGAATGGACAGATTTATTGCCAGAAGAAGATTTGAAAAAGATGGAACTGCTACCGGAAATTAACCATGAAGGTGGCGAAACCCCGGCAGGCGGTGCCTTAAATCAGGCTTTTGGTAATCAGGATCCGGCAGCTGCTGCCTGGAACGAGGTGCTGATGTCAGCCAATGTTAAAGGCGAGCTGAATAACCAAAAAGTGAAAGTGCCTGGTTTTATTGTGCCGGTGGAATACGATGCCGATCAAAACGTCACCGCATTTTTTCTGGTGCCTTATTTTGGCGCCTGTATTCACGTACCACCACCACCACCAAACCAGATTATTTTTGTCACCAACAAGCAAAAAATCAAAGGTGACATGATTTATTCACCATTCTGGATCAGCGGTACTTTGACTACAGAATCCATGAGTCATGATTTAGCAAAATCAGCTTATTCGATGAAAGCCGATAAAATCGAAGAATATACCTACGAGTAAGTGATTTCTTGCATCCAATAAAAAATCGGCAACAGCCGATTTTTTATTGGATAATTAATGCTTTATTGACTTACTGTGCTGTCAGTGGCAAAGCTCCTGAACCTGCAACCCAGTCTGCCGCCCCCTGCTCACCATTCACTATCCACTGCACTGATACTTTTTCTACATCAGCGGCAATAGTTGCTAAATCCAATGTCAGCGCCTGTAAGCGGGCCGGGTTTTGACAGACCAGAGTGTAATTGGCATTTAAATCCGCATGTTGCGGTTTAGTGGTGCGCTCCGCCGTTAAATCTGAGCTGATGTCTGTGCCTGTCACTGTGCAATTAGCTTCAGCGCCAAAACTAAACCAGCTGGCGGCGGTAAAATCCGCAATCATTTTTTGCACCAACTGACGCTCTGCATCATCTTTGGCGTGATGTTCAAAACCAACAATATTGGCCGTTGGAGTAGCAAAAGCCAGTTCTGCTTCATTGCCTTCCAATACAAAAGTCAAAACAGCCTGGCCATGGGTATGGCTGCCGTGTTCTTCGTGCTGATGCTCCTCTGCTGCTGCAATGTTCACAAACAGACTAACGCCAAGAAACAAGCCTGATACCCATGTTTTTGTTTTCATGGTTTTTGTGTTGACGGTTTTTGATTGCACGACAGCTCACTCCAAAGCAAAAAGTTCTTCCTTATCATAACCCCACCATTCGCAACTTATGCACTTTGATTTCACCTTTTGCCGCAGGTTTTTGTTAATCCAACTGTATAACAGCTGTCGCACTGTCACTGATCTGTTCCATCCCCCCTGCCGTATTAAAAAACAAAATAATGGTAATCCAAGATGGCAAAGTTAATTCTGGTATTAGGTGATCAGCTCAGCCCTGCTCTGTCATCCTTACGCGACGTGCAACCTCAAGACAGAGTGTTAATGGCTGAAGTGGCCAGCGAGGCCAGCTATACCCCTCATCATAAACAAAAAATCATTTTAATATTCAGTGCAATGCGCCATTTTGCTGCTGTACTGCAGCAACAGGGGATCCAGGTCAGTTATATCGATTACCAGCAGAAAGTCAGTAGCCTGACTGAAGCTGTTGCTATAGAGCTATCACGTTATCCAGAGCTGGACCAAATTTGTATCACCGAATGCGGCGAATACAGAGTAGAGCAGGAAATTTTAAGCTGGCAGCAAGTGTTTCAGCGTCCACTGCAGATGCTGGAAGATGACAGGTTTATTGCCAGTAAAGCCATGTTTCAGCACTGGGCTCAAGGTCGGAAACAGTATCGGATGGAGTATTTCTACCGTGAAATGCGCCGCTATACCGGCCTTTTAATGCAAGACGGAGCACCTGTAGGCGGACAGTGGAATTTCGATGCCAGTAACAGAAAAGCCATGTCGGCTAAACAGCAGTTACCAGAAATCCTCAAGTTCGAACCCGACGAAATCACCAGCCAAGTCATTGCCTTAGTAAAACAGCAGTTTGCTACTAACATGGGCAATGTCGACAGTTTTAGTTACGCAGTGACAGGTAAACAAGCACGGCAGGCGTTTTTACATTTTGTTGAGCATCAATTGCCGCTGTTTGGTGATTATCAGGACGCGATGCAACTGAACGAGCCTCATCTTTTTCACAGCATTTGTTCTATGTATTTAAACTGCGGCCTGTTGGATGTGCGCTGGGTCTGCCAAAAAGTGGAGCTGGCTTATAAAGAAGGCAAAGTGCCACTGAACGCTGCCGAAGGTTTTATTCGCCAATTGATTGGCTGGCGCGAATATGTTCGGGGTTTGTACTGGTTACTGATGCCAGAGTACAAAGAGCGCAACTTTCTTAAGGCCCATACGCCTTTGCCGTCCTATTACTGGACGGGCAAGACCAAAATGCGCTGTATGCAACAAGCCATCAGTCACACTATTGAATATGCCTACTCGCATCATATTCAGCGTCTGATGATTACAGGTAATTTTGCCCTGTTGGCAGGCTTGTCAGTCGAAGAAATCTGCGATTGGTATCTGGCTGTGTATGCTGATGCTTACGAGTGGGTGGAACTGCCAAATACACTCGGTATGGCGTTATTTGCCGATCAAGGTGTACTGGCGTCTAAACCTTATGCAGCCAGCGGTAAATACATTCAGCGTATGAGCAATTACTGCAAAAGTTGTGCTTACGATGTTGCTGAAACCACCAGCCCCACAGCCTGCCCATTTAACGCCTTATACTGGAATTTTCTCGAACGTAATCAGGCTCAGCTGTCTGGCAATGCCAGAATGCAGCTGAGTTATCAGAACTGGTACCGTAAATCGGATGACGAGCGTGCACAAATCACAGAAAAAGCGCAAGCCTTGCTGATCCATCTGGAGCAGCTATGAAACGCGCTTTGGTGCTGTTTAATCAAGCGATGCGCTGGCACGATAATCGGTTGCTGTCAGAACAAGCAGATGTTGATCAACTGATAGCAGTTCTGGTGTTAGACCCTGCCGAGTATCTGAGTACGCAATACGGTATACAGCGCGCCAGCCCGCCGCGCTTGCAGACTCAGCTAAAACTCATGTTGGACTGGCAACAGCAATGGCAGCAAAAACAACTACTGCTGCATATTCGCATTGGCGGCACTTCAGAGTGCCTGCAGCAACTGGCACAGCAGTATCAGGCGCAGAGTTTGATTGCAGCAGAACCCACAGCACCAGAGCAATACCAGCAACTGCAGCGCACAGGCTTAAAACTAAAGCTACATGATATCAATAGCTTGTTGCAGCATGAGCTAAGACCGGATCTGGCCACTTTGCCAAAAAGCTTCTCTGCCTTCAGACGAGAGCGAGAACCAGAGCTTTTGGTGCAACAGCCACAGCCTTATGCGGTTTCTTCGCAGTTTTACGGCGAAGCTGAACCGCTTTTGGATGCAGCAACGGCCGACTTTATCAGCCAGCATCACAACCCAGCTGCGGCTCTTCTTAACGAAGCCGCTGCGTTGGAGCGCCTGATGCAGTTTATCTGGCAACAACAAGCTGTTCGTAGCTACAAACAAAGCCGTGATGCTTTGGATGGCGAATGGAACAGCAGTGTATGGTCTTTTTATCTGGCCAATGGCTGCTTGTCGGCTTGTTATGCCTGGCAGCAGGTATTGGATTTTGAACAACAGCATATTGCCAATGAATCCACCTATTGGATCCGCTTTGAACTGCTGTGGCGGGAGTATTTTCGCTGGCAGATGCGCCAGCACAGCAGTGCCTGGTTTAGTAAAAATGCTTTTCGGCCACCGCTGGATTTCTCTGCACCAGTTCCTGATCAGTGCTTTGATCTCTGGTGCAAAGGCCAAACAGGACTGCCTTTCGTGGATGCCAATATCAAGATGCTGCTGCACACAGGCTGGATGTCAAACCGTGGTCGGCAGAATGTCGCCAGTTATCTGATTTTTGAGTTACAACAGGACTGGCGCTTAGGGGCTGCTTTTTTTGAGCAGCATTTGCTCGATTATGATTGTGCCAGCAACTGGTGTAACTGGGCTTATATCGCTGGGGTTGGCAATAGTGGTGCCCGGCAATTTAACCAAATCAAACAGGCCTTAACACACGATCCACAAGGCGACTTTGTTCGTCGTTGGCTACCGCAAAAAACAGCTGTTGGTGCCTTGGTGCATCTGCCTGACGCTAAAGTGCCTGTGCAGGATTTTTGGCTGCCTTTTCTGCAGCAGTTGACGACAAAAGCATGATCAGTCTGGTCTGGTTTAAGCGTGATTTACGCATTGATGACCATGGCCCTTTGGCTCAAGCGGCACGGCAAGGCGCTGTATTGCCTTTGTATATTATTGAACCTGATTATTGGCAACAGCCTGATACCTCAGTGCGACAATGGCTTTTTATCGAACAAAGCCTGCAGCTGCTGGACCAACAACTCACAGCCTTAGGCCAACCTTTGTTGGTGATCAAAGGCCCTGCAACACAAGTACTTCGACAGTTGTGTCAGGAGTTCCCGATAAGCCAGGTCCTCAGCCACGAAGAAACCGGCAACTTATGGACTTTCCAGCGCGATCTGGCGGTCAAACACCTACTGAAAGAACTGGCTATCCCATGGCAGCAATACCAGCAACATGCGGTCTTTCGGGCTTTAAAAGACCGCGACCTGTGGGCTGAACAAGCGGATCTGTATTTATCAGGCGCTTTGCACCAAACACCAACAGCTTTGGCTTTTCTCTGCCATGGCCGTCAGCCGACGCAGCCTTTTCGCCCTCAAAGGGGATTGGATTTGCTTCCATGCAGCTCAGCTCAGACTGCTTTTGCTCTGCCAGATACAGTACAAAGCTTTTTTAATTACAGAGCCAAAGACTACAGCCGGCATATTTCATTGCCTGATAAAGCGCAGCACAGTAGCTCGCGCCTGAGCCCTTATCTGGCGTATGGCCAATTGAGTTTAAGAGCTGTGCAGCAACAGACTTTGCGCAACATCAAGCAACAACCTGCTTTAAGTTTTGGCTTATCGTCGTTTTACAGCAGATTGCGCTGGCATTGTCATTTTATCCAGAAGCTGGAATCCGACCCGCTGATTGAAACCGAAGCCCTGCATCCGGGTTATGCCCGTTTGCGTAAGCAAGACTTTAATACCGACTGGTTTTGGGCCTGGTCTCATGGTTATACCGGCTATCCGCTGATTGATGCCTGTATGCGTAGTTTGCTGGCGACAGGTTGGCTGCATTTTCGCGCCCGAGCCATGTTAGTGGCTTTTGCCTGTTATCACTTATGGCTGGACTGGCGGCCTGTGGCTTTGCATCTGGCGCAGTGTTTTGTCGACTACGAACCAGGTATTCACTATCCACAAATTCAAATGCAGGCTGGCACTACAGGTATAAATCCAAACCGGATCTATAACCCCGTATTACAAAGCCAGCAAAAAGATCCCCAAGGGCAATTTATCAGGCGCTGGTGCCCTGAACTGCGTTTGTTACCCGATAGCTGGCTGCATCAGCCCTGGCTCATGCCAATGTCGTTGCAGCACCAATATGGCTGCGTACTGGGCAGAGATTACCCCATGCCTGTGGTGGACCTGCAACAGGCGATGCGACTGGCGAAACAGCGCTTGACTGAATGCAAACAGCAGCAAGACCCGCAGTGGTGGCGCGAGCAAAAACGTCAGGTCGTGCAGCGCCATGCCAGCAGAAAAAGACCATCAAGGCGCGGTGCTAAGGTAGCAAGCTCAACAGGGCAACTTAGCTTGGATCTGAACGAATAAAGCACTGAAAGGTCTATTTAAGTTATGCTGAGTTCAGTTACCTTCAAAAGGATTTATTTATGACCATTACTGTCAGCCAACATACACCGGGTCAATTACGCCAGACCATTCAAATTCATAGCCATCAGATTAATGCCGATTTGACCGAAGCTACTGGAGGCACTGATACAGGGCCAGATCCACATGATTTATTTGACGCTGCAGTAGCGACCTGTAAAGCCATGACCTTGCAGTTGTTTGCCAAACGGAAAAATATTCCGCTGCAAGAAGTCAAAGTAGAAATCAGCCGGGATGACAGCGCCGAAAACAAAGGCTTGTATCAGCTGCATGTCAGTCTGGAACTGATTGGTGATTTAACGGCAGAGCAGCGTGAGCAGTTACTGGCTATTGCAGACAAATGCCCTATCCATAAATTAATGACACAAACCGAAGTCCAGGTGCATACCAGCCTCAAAGCTGAACCCGCAACAGTGGATAGCGGCGAGCCTTTGATTATTCAGCCACAGGCCCGTGATATTGGTTTTATGATCAAGCGCTTATTACCGGCCAAAGCACAGCGCCGTGTTGGTCCTTTTATTTTTGTTGATCATATGGGCCCCGCTACTTTTGCTGCTGGCAACACTGAAGGTGATGTGCGTCAGCATCCACATATTGGTTTGGCTACCGTCACCTATTTGTTCTCTGGTGCTATGCAACACAGTGACACGCTAGGAACTAAACAGTTGATTGAACCCGGTGCTATTAATCTGATGCGTGCAGGTAGCGGCATAGCTCACTCTGAACGTATTCCAGCCGATATTCGTCAGGAACAGGTTCAGGTTGAAGGCATGCAAATTTGGTTAGTTTTACCTGAAGATGAAGCAGAATCTGAACCTTCGTTTCAACATTATCCGGCGGCCTTGTTTCCTGCAATTCAGGTACCTGGCAGTGAAATTCGGGTGTTGTTAGGTGAATATTTTTCTCAGACTTCAGTGGTGAGTTTTCCATCCCGCTGCTGTTATGCCGAATTAAAACTGGACCCATGCAGCAGCTTAGCTTTGCCTAAGTCTGAACAACAGCTGGCAATTTATCTGGCCAAAGGGTCGTTAAAACAACCAGTGTTGAACGCAGGGCAAATGCTGGTAATGACAGATGATTTAACAGTAGTTGCAGGCGACGACGGCGCGCATTTTATGGTGTTGGGTGGCGATGAAGTGGCAGACCCTGTGCTACTCAGCTGGAATTTTGTTGCACGAAACGCAGAGCGTTTAGCCCAAGCCAAAGCAGACTGGAACAGCGGTAATTTCCCTCGTTTGACTGATGACGCTGAGTGGATCCCTGCACCTTAGCACAGCAGACTTTCGTTATTATTTTGTTTTCCGCGCCGCCTGATACCATTCTGGCGGCTGCTGATCCAGCCACAGCACCACTTGACTCACGCTAGTAAACACACGTTGCAGATAATCAGGATTGATTCTCTGCCAATCATCCTGTGGCGTATGGTATTGGCTGTGACCGTCCACACCAAAAAATAAAAACGGAATACCTGCACGGCGAAATGGAGCATGATCACTGGCATTCGCCCAGTCTACATGCTGCTGTCCTCTTAAACCTTTACTTCTGTTACGTAATTTCAGATTAACCGCAAAATCTTTAGTTTTCAGATAATCAGCCACTCCTGGCAGTGAGAAAGCACCATAGAGGTATAATTTATTCTGACGCTCGCCACGGCTGAGCATGTCCAGGTTAAGATTTAACACCACTTGCTGTAGTGGCACAGGCGGCGATGCCACAAAAGCTTTTGCGCCATAAAGGCCGTCTTCTTCCGCGTCCGTGGCGACAAAAAGATAGCTGTAATGAGGACAAGGCTGAGTTTTTAACAACGCAGCTAAAGCCAGCATAGCTGCAACGCCAGAGGCATTATCGTCTGCACCATTGTATATTTTGCCCCGTATAATACCGAGATGATCGTAATGCGCAGTCATCACTATGTAAGCTTCTGGCTGTGAGCAGCCTTTAAGCTCAGCGATCAGATTAATGCCTTGTTTGTCAGAAAAGCCTGAGCTGTAATTAAAAGGGTGTTGAAAATCTGTTTTTAACGCAGTTAAACCCAAAGCGAAGAAGCGCTGTTGAATATAACTCCGGGCCTGCTCTGCGCCTGAAGTTGCAGTTTTCCTGCCCGACATCCGGTCATCCGACAACTGCTGTATGTCATGCAACAAATCAGACGCAGCATGCAGACAAAAAGTAGCGACACTGCTGACCAAAAGCAGCACAAAAAAAATCACACGACAACTCAAAGTAACCACCAGACGCTTGCTAATGTTTCACTGCTGCAGTGGTCAGCAGTTTTAGTTTGTGTTGATAGCGTGTGCGTTCATCACGATTTGAAGCCGATTTTTCCGCAGACTTCAGATACTGCTGCGCCTTGTCGGTTTGCCCTATGGACAAGTGAGCTTTCGCCAGACCAAACATGGCCTCAGAAGACTTATTATTTAACGCGAGGCTTCTTTTGTAATGTTCAATCGCATGCTGTGTCATGCCTAAAGCCAAAGATTCATTGCCTAGCATGATATGGTAATAAGGATTTTGTAGTCTTTTTGCATTAACAATCTGTGTTAACTGAGCTGCTTTTTCCGGTTCTCCCATCACTTCATAAAGTAAAGCCAGGTTTGCTTTAGAGTTGAGTTGCTCGGGAGCCAATTGCATAGCCAATACATAGGCTTTTTCAGCCAGAGCAAATTGCCGTTTCTGCCGGTATAAAACAGCAAGATTATTCCAGCTCTCTGCCGACCGAGGATCAACAGAAATAGCGGCTTTCAGGTAAGCATAAGCCAGATCATCTTTGTCATATACCATAGCTTCAGCGGCTTTATTGTTGTAGAACATTCCAATAATCTGCATCTGCTTCAATACAACAGAAGGAAAATGGTTTTTGTTATTTTGCATATCAAAATCAATTACATAATTGAAAACACTGTAATGAATTCCTCCGTTCTTTCCTATACTTTTCCCACCTACAATACTCAGATTCACATGGCCATTCAGCAAACTTTGGCCATTATTCTGAGTCCAGTATTCCGGGATTTTTATATCTCTGAATTCAGCATTCAGGTCCATCTCCTGCGCAAGGCTGTACGATAAAATCGTTAAGGACAAACAGTTCGCTTGCCTAGCGGTTAAGGTTTGTGCAGCTGTCAGTGTTGCATCGTTTTGATACAGTAAACTGGTGCCTTTTTTCTCAAACAAATAATTCAGTAACAAATCTGTTTTCACCCGAGGTGAATCGGCAGAGCGTGTTAACAACCGAACATCGGTTTTGGTTTGTTCAGGCAAAGCAAAAATCTGTTCCGGAGTCTCAATGGCTTCAGCGACAGGGTTAAACAAGTGGTCATGCAGCAAGGCTTGCGGGGCTGTTGCCGGGATATTATTTTGCTGGCATGCAGTTAAAAGCACAACCAAACAGATGTTCAGAATAAATCTCATGTTCGTCATCTGCATTAATCTTTCATGCTTAAACTATAGGGTATATTTCTCAGAAGTTGTGCTTTGTCTGACACCTCTCACCCCATTTTTTCACCCTCTTATAAATTTGATAAATTCAGTTTCTAAAACAGAAAACATCTTTGCATTTTTATCATATTTGCACTATTAATCAAAGATGATAATTTGTTCATATTTTAATCAGAGGTAACTATCGATGGAACAATCGTTACTTTCACCTGTGGTGCATGAGAAAATCCGCCATTTACATCCTGGCTCACAGGTAGACCTGCAGTTCTCACAGCCCAGTAGTTTAAGGATCAGAACTTCTCTGGTTGGCTATGAAAAAAACCGTTATCTGGTATTAAAGTTGCCACAACAAGTGGTAGATGGTGGTTACAAAGATGTGTTTGTTGAAGGCAATATGACTGTAGTGCGTTGTCTGCTTGAAGGAGATTTGGGTGAATGTATAGCTTTCAGAGCAGCTATTAAGACCATTTCTCATCATCCGGTACATCTGTTGTTTCTGGAGTATCCGCAGCAAATTGAAAACCGCTCCTTGCGGGCAAAACAGCGGATCCGCGCTTTTATTCCGGCTTATGTCAATCCACTGGAGCAAGGTGCTTTACCTGACACCTTTTCACTTTATAACGGCTTTGTTATTGATATATCACCTTGTGGTTGCCGTTTTTCGATGAAACTGCAGGGGGAACCCAGTCAGATAAACAAAGTGCAAATTTTAATGGAGCTGCTGGTACCGGGTGAAGAGGAAAGAATTCAGATCCCAGGCGAAATTATGAATTGCCATCTGGAATTGCAGGAGTTGTCTTTGGGGATTAAATTTGAACTCCCTGAACGACAGGTGGCTAAAATGCTGCAACGTTTTATCGTCGACCCAGCCATCGCCAGCTAAAACCAGAGTCAGAGCCTTGGCTCTGACTCTTTGGCTTGATTACCCTAAGTTTGGCGCTAACCAACTTTCAGCCTGTTCAGCTGACCAGCCTTTTTTCGCTGCATATTCATCTTTTTGATCAGTACCAATTTTGCTGACAGCAAAGTATTTGCTATCCGGATGAGCAAAGTACCAACCACTGACTGCAGCACCAGGCCACATGGCATAACTTTCAGTCAGCTGGATGCCTGTTTGGGCTTCCACATCTAACAGCTGCCATAAAGTGCCTTTTTCCGTGTGTTCAGGACAAGCAGGATAACCAGGTGCAGGCCTTATACCCTGATATAACTCACGAATAAGTTGCTCGTTATCCAGAACTTCGTCCGGCGCATAACCCCAGATTTCACGCCGTACTTTCATATGCAGGTATTCAGCTAATGCTTCAGCTAAACGATCAGCTAAGGCTTTGACCATAATGCTGTTGTAATCATCATGCTGAGCAGCAAATTCATCAGCCAGCTCGTCAGCACCAAAGCCAGTGCTGACAGCAAAACCACCAATGTGATCGGCAATGCCAGAACCCACTGGGGCAACAAAGTCAGCTAAGCAGCAGTTTGGATTGTCGTTACGCAGCTGCAATTGCTGGCGTAAGTTGAATAAACGGCAACGTTCCTCCGTTCTGCTCTCATCCGTGTACACAACAATATCGTCACCGTCACTGTTCGCAGGAAAGAAGCCAAATACAGCCTTGCCCTGCACTTTCTTCTGCTGGATCATCAAGTCAAGAATAGCGTTGGCGTCTCTGTGCACACGACGTGCTTCCATGCCCACTTCAGGGTGATTCAAAATGGCAGGATATTTACCGGACAGCTGCCAGGTCAGGAAAAATGGTGTCCAGTCGATATAATCGCGCAGTACTTCTAAATCCACGTCTTGCCATAAATGCACACCAGATTGTTTAGGCGCAGGTGCCACTTTGGTTAAATCCAGCTGGAATTTATTAGCGCGGGCTTGCTCCAGAGTCAGCAGTTTTTCACCAGGGCGGCTGCGGGCATGCTGGTCACGGGCTCTGTCGTATTCGTCATTCACCCGTTCTAAAAAGGCTGGTTTATGTTCTTTGCTGATCAGCGACTGCACCACGGACACACTGCGTGACGCATTAGGCACATAGACCACACCATGCTGATAATTCGGTGCAATTTTTATCGCGGTATGAGCTTTCGACGTCGTAGCGCCACCAATCAGCAGCGGAATATCAAAACCTAAACGGGTCATTTCTTTCGCCACATGCACCATTTCATCTAAAGACGGCGTAATCAGGCCAGACAAACCAATAATATCGACATTCAGCTCTTTGGCTTTTTGTAGCAAGGTAGCGCAAGGCACCATCACACCAAGGTCGATCACTTCATAGTTATTACATTGCAGCACCACACCGACAATGTTTTTGCCTATGTCGTGCACATCGCCTTTAACTGTCGCCATCAGTACTTTGCCCTGAGCACGGGCGCCGGTACCGGCTTTTTCCAACTCAATAAAAGGCTGCAGATAAGCTACAGCTTTTTTCATCACACGGGCCGATTTAACCACCTGAGGCAAGAACATTTTGCCTTCACCGAATAAGTCGCCGACCACGTTCATGCCGTCCATCAGCGGACCTTCAATCACGTGTAGAGGACGTTCAACAGTTAAGCGGGCTTCTTCAGTGTCCTGATCGATAAAGTCGGTAATGCCCTTCACCAACGCGTGCTCAAGACGTTTATTCACAGGCCAGGCACGCCAGGCTTCGTCTTCTTTGACAACAACAGCACCGTCGCCTTTAAACTCGGCCGCAATGTCCAATAAACGTTCTGTCGCATCTTCGCGGCGGTTTAAGATCACATCCTCAACCCGCTCACGTAATAACTCTGGAATATCGTCGTAAACCGCCAACTGACCGGCGTTGACTATGCCCATATCCATACCAGCCTGAATAGCGTGGTATAAAAATACTGAGTGCATAGCTTCGCGCACCGGGTCGTTACCACGGAACGAAAAGGAGATATTAGAGACACCGCCTGAAATCTTGGCATAAGGGCATAAGCGCTTGATTTCACGGGTGGCTTCGATAAAGTCGACCGCGTAATTATTGTGTTCTTCTATACCGGTTGCTACCGCAAAAATATTGGGGTCGAAGATAATATCTTCTGGCGGAAAACCAATTTGGTTGACCAGAATGTCATAAGCACGCTGACAGATTTCAACTTTGCGGACTTTGGTATCAGCCTGACCTTTTTCGTCAAAGGCCATCACCACCACTGCTGCACCGTAACGACGCAGCAATTTGGCCTGATACAAAAACGGCTCTATGCCTTCTTTGAGTGAAATAGAATTGACGACAGGTTTACCCTGAATACATTTCAGCGCCGCTTCAATCACGTCCCACTTGGACGAATCGACCATAATAGGCACACGGGAAATGTCCGGTTCAGATGCCAGTAAATTCAGGTAACGTACCATGGCCGCCTTGCTGTCGAGCATGGCTTCGTCCATGTTGATATCGATGATCTGAGCACCACTTTCGACTTGCTGACGGGCAACATCCAGAGCTTTTTCGTATTCGCCTTCTAATATCAGCTTTTTAAAACGGGCTGAGCCAGTGACATTGGTACGTTCACCAACGTTAATAAAACGGGCTTGTTGTCGCATTACCACTCCAGACCAAAAGCTTCTAAACCAGATAAGTGAAACTGGTGCGTTTTCTGTTTCGGCTGACGCGCAGGTAAACCGGCCACTACATCGCTGATTGCTTTAATATGTTCAGGCGTAGTGCCACAGCAGCCACCGACAATATTTAAAAAGCCCTGCTCTGCCCAATCGGCAATTTCTTTGGCCATCTCTACTGCGCCTAAATCGTATTCGCCAAATTCATTCGGTAAGCCTGCATTTGGATGCACTGAGACATAACATTCTGAAATACCAGACAAAGTCTCAACATAAGGCCGTAATAAGTCTGGCCCTAAAGCGCAGTTCAGACCAAAGCTGACCGGTTGCACATGAGCTAATGAATGGTAGAAAGCTTCTGTAGTTTGGCCGGATAAAGTACGACCTGAGGCGTCGGTGATAGTGCCGGATATCATCACAGGTAAACTGTAACCCAGTTCATCAAAGACTTTCAGTACCGCAAAAGCGGCTGCTTTGGCGTTTAAGGTATCAAAAATGGTTTCCAACATAATAATGTCGGCGCCACCTTCAATCAGTGCATGAGTAGATTCAGAATAAGCGCTGACTAAAGTATCAAAATCGACATTACGGTAACCCGGATCGTTCACATCAGGTGAAATAGAAGCCGTTCTGTTGGTTGGGCCTAATACACCAGCCACAAAACGTGGTTTATCCGGCGTGCTGTATTCATCACAAGCCTGACGCGCTAAAGCCGCTGACTCGCGATTGATGCGAGCCGATAAATGCGACATATCGTAATCGGCCATAGCGATAGGCGTAGCGTTAAAGCTGTTGGTTTCCAGAATATCAGCGCCAGCAGCTAAGTACTTACGATGAATATCCAGAATAAGTTGGGGTTGAGTCAGCACCAGCAAGTCGTTATTACCTTTCAGATCGGTAGACCAGTCAGCAAACTCAGTGCCACGATAATCATCTTCCTGCAATTTATATTGCTGGATCATGGTACCCATAGCACCATCTAACACCAAAATACGCTCTGCCAACAGCGCACGAAGGGCATCCGGAGTTAACCTACTGCGATTGATCATGACTACTGCCCTATCTGCTGAATATCAAAAGGTGTGGCCTGATACACATAATAATTCAGCCAGTTGCTGAACAATAAAAAGGCATGGCTTTGCCATAACTTATGTGGACCTTTGGCTGGATCGTTTTGTTTATAGTAGTTCTCTGGAACTTTTGGCTCAAGACCTGCGGCCAGATCACGCTGATATTCATCATTTAACGTCGTTAAATCATACTCAGGATGGCCTGTAACAAAAACCCGGCTACCCGTGCTGTTTTGCAGCAAATAAGCGCCAGTGGCATCGGCTTCTGCCAGCACATGCAAATCCGGATGATGTTGATACTTTTGTTTTGGCACCTGAGCATAACGCGAATGTGGCACTAAAAACTCATCATCAAAACCCCGTACCAATGGGCTTAAAGGCTGAGACACATTTTGCCAATAGACACCGGATAACTTCTCACCACGAATTTCGCGCTGCAAGCCATAGTAATGATACAAAGCGGCATGAGCAGCCCAGCATAAAAACAAGGTGGAGGTGACATGACGATCAGCCCAGGTCAGAATTTCTGCCAGCTGAGGCCAGTAACTGACATCTTCGTAATTGACTAAACCTAAAGGCGCCCCCGTGATAATCAGGCCGTCATAATTTTGCTGCTGCACATCAGAAAAATAGCGGTAAAAACAGTCCAGATGATTTTGTGGAGTATGTTTGCTGACATGATTATCAAGTCGTATCAGCTCCACATCCACCTGCAGCGGGCTATTGGCTAACAAGCGCAATAACTGGATTTCAGTGGCGACCTTATTCGGCATTAAATTAAGAATAGCGATTTTCAGCGGCCGGATATCCTGCGATAAAGCCCGGCTTTCAGTCATTACAAATACATTCTCCGCAGAAAGCGCTTCTACAGCAGGTAACTGATCAATGACTTTAATAGGCATAGCATCTCCGACAAGGCTGAAAAATGAGGTTACTCTGGCTTAAAGCTGTGGAAATGTCAACTTCTACACGTTTAGACGTCTAAATAAAAATAAAGATGGCAGATGGACCAATACAGCTAGTTGATGCCTCAACTTTTGCTCTTGAACATATGTCGGTAGGACAAGACATAAAACCTGAGTTTCTTCAAATTCCATGCTGTTAAAAACAACAAACCCGGCATGAGCCGGGTTTGTTTAAATCGTTACGCATATTGTTTAAGCTTGCAGCTCTGGGCTAATGCAGCTTACAGATCAGCTTCTGCGTCTTCTGGCACCATACCAAAATCTTCTGCTGGTGACGGAGCACCTTTAGATGGTTCCAGTAACAGCATACGGCGTAATTCAGCTTCAATTTCTTTAGCTACAGCAGGGTTTTCCTGCAGGTACTTCATGGCGTTGGCTTTACCCTGACCAATTTTGTTACCTTTGTAGGCATACCAGGCACCGGCTTTGTCGATCAGCTTATGCAGTACACCTAAGTCGACTAACTCGCCATCTTTGCTGATACCAGCGCCGTACATAATAATAAATTCAGCTTGTTTAAATGGTGGTGCTACTTTGTTTTTAACCACTTTGACTCGGGTTTCGTTACCCGTCACTTCGTCGCCATCTTTGACAGAACCAGTACGACGAATATCTAAACGCACTGAAGCGTAGAATTTTAATGCGTTACCGCCAGTGGTCGTTTCTGGTGAACCA
>JAESGG010000032.1_pt1 | contig 33058 bp, 31 predicted proteins | sample 9266231 | NCBI WGS metagenome assembly JAESGG01 (sample SAMN14515337, study PRJNA621664) | algae metagenome | isolation source: Aphanocapsa sp. GSE-SYN-MK-11-07L and co-occurring heterotrophs from wet... | place: USA: Grand Staircase Escalante National Monument, Utah | collected 2006-04-16 | reverse complement strand
AGTTCACCGCCAGGCTCCCAATTAAGCCAGAAGGCCCAGTCTCACGACTGGGCCTTTTTGCTTATTAAGAATCTAGTGGTGGACCATTCGAGCAGGGCATTCCCCATGCGACCAAACTGCCGGGAGCCAATTTGGACCGCCAACGGCGGGTCCCGCAGGGACGAACCCCATGGAAGGGGTGAGCAAAGTAGTTCACCGCACCCGAATTCAGCACCAATCCGCTGTTAAAGTAGTTCACCGCACCCAAATTCAGTACAAACCCGCTCAAACCAACACCAAAACCCACTCTATTAACATCCAAATCTCAACCTACCTAACATCCTCAACCCCACGATCTGTCACTTTTACCCTGAATACCTGTTGTGAAGCCTGCTGTTTATTTGGATCAAACACCAGCGGGAAATCAAAAACTGAACTTTGCTCACGTAATTTCTGCAGCAAACATAAGCGCTTAACAGGTAAAGGGCATAATTTCAGTGCCTGACCCACTAAAGTACCTGCTGTAAAACCTTCTAATCCGACATCAGACAAAGGATCAGTTGCCTGTTGGATCATCAATCTTTGATATTCCCGCACTAAAAGCCACTTTGTGTCTGTAGGTTTTGGTACCACCATAGTGGCTATGACCTTGTCATCTTTATCCAGCAAGGCACTTAGCTGTTGTAAACCAGCAAAAGATACGGTGGCATATTGAGGTTGGTAACCTTTACTGCGACCAAAATTGATAGCTTCGGCCAAAGGTTTATAGGTGCCGACCATAAACACCAATTCAACACCAGCTTTTATCAACTCCGACACTCCGGCTTCAATTTCCGTACTATTACGTTGAAAACGCGCAGTGACTACAGGCGATATACCTTTTAACTGCAGCGCTTTTAAGTAACCTTGTTCAACAGAGGCGCCAAATTCGTCAGCTTGCAGTAACAAGCCTACTGTGGTGTCAGGTTTGGTTAGCAGGTATTCCACCTGACTTTGAGTCTCTTCGTCATAACTAGCTCGTAAGTGATAGATAAAACTGTGTTCTGGCTGACGTAATAAAGTGGCACCGGTAAAGGGGGTTATATAAGGAATTTGGTAATGCTGCAGCAGAGATAAGATGGCAGAGGATGTTGGAGTACCTACATAAGCGAATAGGGCTAGTACATTGTTTTCTATTATAAATTGTCTGGTATTCCGTACTGTTAGTTCGGGTTCATACTGATCATCTTTAACAAGTAACTGCACTTTGACACCATGAACGCCTCCCTCTTTGTTCAATTGGTGAATCGCCAGTTCTACGCCGTTTTTATAGCTTTGACCTATACCGCTGGCATTCCCAGTCAGCGGTACCGACATGCCTAATTGAATAGTTTCTGCTTGTGCAGATGCAGCAGAAGCGCAGACTAACAACAGCATTGATCGTATAGATGACATGCTTAGTCGTGGCATAGATTGGTACTCTTACAGCTTTCATAGCTAAGAGCTTAGTTGAAAATGTCGGAGGAAACCTTGTTTTGGCTCATAAATTAAGCAGCTTACACAGCTCTGGGAGTTTTTGTTTAGCCGCAGGTTCTGAAATCTGTTGCCAGTCATGCTTTTGCCAAAGCCGTTGTACTAACAGCAGTGCTGTTGGATGCTCTACTTTGGTATAAAACAAATTAAACCAACACAACAGATGGGTTTCTATCAGCTCAAAAGGACGTAATTCTGCCTGGAATAACTGCAGTTCAGAGACTTGCTGTGGTGTGAGTTCTACTGAAGGAGGCTCTGCCCACAATAAAGCCAAAGCCGGATCCAGGGTGCGTTGTTTATCAGCAAGCTGCCAATACAACTGTCTGGAAAACTGCTGTTGTAAAGCTCTGAACTTCTTGCCATACAGCATCAAAACCGAGGCTTCGTTGCTGGCTTGTTCATTTTGATGGCTGAGCTTTACCGGGCTAAAACCAGCCTTTTGCCAGAACTTGGCTAAAGCTAAAGTGGCACCAAAACTGGTGCCAGTCAGATATTGCTGGCTCAGTAAATCCTGCAACACAAAGCCCAATAACTGACTGCCGATTCCCTGACTTTGTACTAACGGATGCACAACAATACGCTGAATTCTGGCCATTTTTTGCTCTGCTAGCTGCGGCTGTAGACAATGAAAAGCTAAGCTTTGAGCTAATAAATGCCCTTGTACTCTGCGTTTGCCATGCGCTACTGCACTAGCAAGTTCTGCATCCAGCTCACCTTCAAAACTGATTAAAGCACAGGCGATCACCTGCTGATCTTGCTCCAGTGTATACAGCTTCAGTGCCGGGTTATCCAATAAAGCCCAAAGGTCCATCACATCAGTTTGATAATGTGCCAGGCTGAGTAAATTAAAGATTTGTTGAAGTTTTTGCGGTTGCAACCGTAAGTCTTTTACTTGATAGCCGGTAAGTCGTGGTTGCTGAATTTCAGTAACATCAGAGTCCGTTTGCTCCAGTAAAAAACCTTTAAAAATTATCTGCTCCAGTGGGTCGTTCGCCTGATAGCGTATTGGCTGATGCAAATGAAGTTTCTGAAAACCAGGGCAATGCTGTTGTAAATAACTTTGAAATCTAAGCTGAAAACCACGGCCTGTACCTTCGTAGCCATGTTCTGTCGTAGCGAAAACTAAACGGCTATACAGATCAGTCAGTTGCTGTAATTGTGGGGTTGGAACAGCCGCAGCTTCATCTACCAGAATCACAGTGTTCTGCTGCTTTTCTGCCAGTAAGGCATCGACAGGTACAAAACGAATGGCGCCGTTTAGCAGCTGATTTTGGCCTGGCTGATACGACTGATTTAACAGATCCGCAGCGATAAAGAATGCAGTTTGCACAGCAACAGGCGAAGGTCCTGTCAGCAGAATATCGGTTTTACCTTGTTGCACTAATTGGGCTGCAGCTAAACCCAAAGCACTGGATTTACCACGACCACGGTGAGCCGTCAGTACCAAAGGGCGACGTCTGTGACCTGTTACTACTTTATGGATAGCGGCCACTGCTTGCTGTTGTTCAGCAGTGCGATAGGGTAGTTCTGCTTGTGGTGAGGCTATAACTTCGGGTAATAGCGGCATCACAGTAGGGCTGCCTTCGATAAGCTTCACCCAGCGCTGTTCTGACAATTGCTCTAACCAGAAATCTTTAAATAGCCCTGTATAAGTTGCCGCATCCAATGGATAGGGTAATACTCTTTTAGCAGCAGGGTTAGGCAGCTGTCGCCACAAATCCGGCTCGTTGGTGACAAATAACCAAAGCCCACCTGCTTTTAGGCAACCGCTGCTGGCTGCTACTAAATCCCAGTCGACAGCATGGCGTGCATCCACCACCAGCAGATCACATTCTGTACCCAGCCATTGCTGCTTTTGTTTGGCTGACAACAGCGTAAAACCAGCAGGGGCTTGCTGGCCTAACCAATAACTAACACCTTCAGGCTCTAAAGCGCTAAGTTGCTGCCGGGTATAAGAATCTGAACCAGCTAACCAGACCGGTAAACGCCAGCCACGCTCTTGATAAGCGCTTTGTTGCCGCTGGATGATCTGCAGCAGGTGCGTCATGGCTTAAACAGGTTCTAACCTGGCGTAAGCTGTTACCAGCCATTTGCTGCCCAGCTCATCAAAGTTCACCTGAATACGGGATTGTGGCCCTGTGCCTTCATAATTAAGCACAGTACCTTCACCAAACTTATCGTGTAAAACACGTTGGCCCAGTTTAAAACCGGTATTTTCAAAGGCGCTATGGCTGGCGGCGCTGCCAAAACGGTTCATTTGGGTAGGCTTGCTGACATTAGTGGTCAGGCGAATTTCTTCTAAACAGTCGGCCGGAATTTCACGGATAAAACGTGACGGCCTGTTGTACTGCTCCTGACCATATAAACGGCGGCTTTCTGCATGAGTTAAATACAACTTCTGCATAGCCCGCGTCATACCGACATAACATAACCGTCGTTCTTCTTCCAAACGTTCGCTGTCATCACCACTTTGTTGGCTTGGAAACATGCCTTCTTCCAGACCACAGATAAACACCAGCGGGAATTCCAGACCTTTGGCGCTGTGTAAAGTCATCAGCTGCACTGCGTCTGAATGTTCTTCGGCCTGATATTCACCTGCCTCCAAAGCAGCCTGAGATAAAAAGGCGGACAGTGGTGTCATTTCTTCGGTATTGACATAAGTTGCGTTGGCGCAAGCGTTCACCAGTTCGTTTAAGTTTTCTACCCTGGTCTGAGCTTTTTCGCCTTTTTCGGCCAGATACATCGCCATCAGGCCAGATAGTTGAATCACATGATCGGCTTGCTCATCCAGACTTAAATCTTTGCTGTCGGCTTCCAGCTGGTCAATCATCTGCACAAAGGTGCTGATCGCATTGGCTGCACGGCCGGTCAGTTGTTTATTCGCCAGCATTTGCTGCAGGCTTTGCCACAAAGTCACTTGCAGTGAACGGGCATTTTCCCGCACTTTATCCATAGTGGTATCGCCAATACCTCGTACCGGAGTATTGATAATACGTTCCAGCGCGGCGTCATCTTGTCTGTTATTAATCAGACGCAGATAAGCCAGCGCGTCTTTAATTTCCTGACGTTCGTAGAAACGTAAGCCGCCATAAATACGGTAGTTAATACCGTCCTGAATGAGAGCTTCTTCCAGCACCCGTGACTGGGCGTTATTACGATACAGTACTGCGGCTTCAATCAGTTTGCCGCCTTCACGTTTCCACTCCCGAATACGGCCGACAATAAAACGTGCTTCGTCCAGCTCGTTAAAAGCGGTGTAGAGCGAAATGGCTTCGCCTTGTTCGCCGTCCGTCCACAGGTCTTTACCCAAACGGTCGCTGTTGTGCGAAATCACACAGTTGGCGGCTTTTAAAATAGTGCCGGTAGAGCGGTAGTTTTGCTCGAGGCGGATAGTGACAGGGTCAGGATAGTCCTTTAAAAACTGCTGAATGTTTTCCACTTTAGCGCCGCGCCAGCCGTAGATGGACTGGTCATCGTCACCTACTATCATCACTTTACTTTCAGTGCCAGCCAGTAAACGTAACCATTCATACTGAATAGAGTTGGTATCCTGGAACTCGTCGACCAGAATATGACGGAAACGCTGCTGATAATGAGCACGGATCTGTGGTTGCTGTTTAATCAGCTCGAAGCTGCGCAGTAAAATTTCGGCAAAATCGACCAAACCAGAGCGATCGCACATTTCCTGATAGGCGGCGTAAATTTTGATCATGGTTTGCAGGCTGAAATCGCCATGTGCGTCCATAGTGCCAGGGCGCTGACCTTCATCTTTACGGGCGTTGATAAACCATTGTATTTGTTTAGGTGGCCAGTGTTTTTCGTCTAAATTCAGCGCTTTTAATACCCGACGAACTAAACGGTATTGATCGTCCGAGTCGATGATCTGAAAACCCTGAGGTAAACCTGCTTCCAGATAATGGGCCCGCAACATACGGTGCGACAAACCGTGGAAAGTGCCCATCCACAGATTATTTAAACTGACGCCTATGGTCTGTTCGATACGGTTACGCATTTCCTGTGAGGCTTTATTGGTAAAAGTCACAGCTAATAAACTATAAGGCGCAACCCGTTCCACCTGCATTAGCCAGGCTAAGCGATGCACCAGTACCCGGGTTTTGCCCGAGCCGGCACCGGCTAACACCAGCATATGTTGAGGAGGAGCGGCTACCGCATCACGTTGTTTATCGTTTAAGCCATCCAGTAAAGAAGAGACATCCATTAGCAGTAAGTACCTGTCGCTGACGCAAAATTTGCCGACATTATATACCCTTCTGCCTTGTCACCCCAGCTTTGTTAACTATGTGGACGGCCTAAAGCAAAGCCTGTAACTGCTCTAACGAATCAATTTGCAGATGAGGTAATACGGCAGTGTGAAAATGGGCTTCATGTTTCAGCCATACTGCCTGACAACCGGCATTCAGCGCACCCCGTACATCGGCTTTGCTGTTATCGCCTATATGCAGCAGTTCATGGGGCTCAATAGCCAGTTGCTGGCAGGCTTTATGAAACATATCAGGGTAGGGCTTCATTTTGCCGCTGGGGCCTGCATGATAGGCGTACTTGAAATACTGACTAATGCGCAGCAGTGTTAAATCGGCATTGCCGTTGGTAATAGCCACCAATGGGTAACGCTCTGCTAAGGCTTTGAGCAACTGATGGCTGGCATCCGGCACTGTTAAATTACTGCGGGCTGTATAAAAAGCACTAAAAGCCAGTTCTGCAATTTCACCTGCTTCACAGCGACCAATACCTAGTTCCGTTAAACCTTGTTCCACCGACAATAAGCGCCAGCGGCTGACATCGTGCCGAACTTCCGGGTCAAGCGCTGCCAGCTCTTTGCGTTTTTGCCACCAGAATTCAGGGTCAATCAACCCAAGCTTGGGAGCTAGTTGCAGCAGTTTTTGCTGCATAGCCAGTTCTGCCTGTTCAATCACAGGGCCGTTGTTATACAGCGTATCGTCCAAATCAAAAGAGATAGCTTTAAAAGGCAAAAGGGCTTTGTAGAAACGCATAAGTGAATTCGTTTTGTCCGCTATAAGTTGCAGTGTACTGCTTTTACGCCGGGGAGTAGCAAAAAGGATCTGTTGTTTGACGTCAAAAAATGCCGTTTAGCTGATCTTTAAAAGCCGGGCCAATTTTAATCTGCATCTGATTACTCAAGCGGATTAATGTGCTGTCGAGGCCAATTACATGCTGTTTATTCACCAGAAAAGACTTTTGCACCTGAATAAAATCAGCCGATGCCACCTGCTGATAAACTTGTTTTAAAGTGGCGTTTACTAACACCATCTGCTGGCCTTGCCAGACTTTGACATAATTACCATATGCCTCAAAACAGCACACTTCTGCTAGCTTAAATTTGCGCAGCTCACGCTCCACTTTCAGTAGGATGGAAGCAGGTTTTTCCGGCTCCAGAACCAGCCGGCGTCTGACTTTCTGTAGTGCTGTGGCAAAACGTTCTGCACTGATGGGTTTGAGCAGGTAATCGACCACGTCCAGTTCAAAGCCATCCAGCGCATATTGCTGGTAGGCACTGCTGATAATCACTTGTGGTTTGTTTTGCATCACTTTCAGCATATCGAGGCCCGTTAATACCGGCATCTGAATATCCAAAATCAGCAGATCTACTTGTTGTTTAGCCAATACCGCCAATGCTTCGGCCGCACTATAACAAGAGCCGATAATTGTTATATCCGCATAAGCTTTGCAGTGATAAGTAATCACCTGATGAGCCAGCGGCTCGTCATCAACAATCAGCAGTTTTAGCATGGGGCTGACTCCAGATTAAACGACAGCTCGGCAAACCAGCCGTTCGCTACAGCTTTGCTGGTTAAAGTGTAATGATTGCCATAACACAGCTGTAGACGGCGGCGCAGATTTTCCAGCCCAATACCTGTAGGTGCAGCGCTCTGCAGTGTCGGCACTGTATTTTCACAGATAAAGATCAGTCTGTTGCCTTGGAGTTGCAGTTGGATTTTCACTTTACTGGGTTCTGCTGTGCTTTCCACGCCATGTTTATAGGCGTTTTCCACCAGCATAATCAACAGCAAAGGCGGCAGCAGATGCTGGTCGGCATGCTCTGGCAGGCAAAGCGTCAGTTCTGTTTTATTACTGACCCGCAATTGTTGTAAGGCCAGATAATCCTGCAGATAGTTAATCTCCTGCTGCAACGTCACCAATGGCTGGCTGCCCTGGTAGACCACGTATCTTAATAAATCGGCCAGCCGTAGTACCAACGTGGGAGCTTGTTCAGACTGCACCAGGCAAAGCGCATACAGGTTGTTTAATGTATTAAATAGAAAATGCGGATTAATCTGTTGTTGCAACAATAAGAGTTCAGTCTGAACTTGCCTGTGCTGAATTTGCGCCAGATTTTTTTCCTGCTGTTGCCTGTCAAAAGCCAGGATCAACGGCGTACTGACCAGCCAAATCCCCAGCACAAATTTAAAGTTATACCAATCAAAAGCATTGTGGTTGCCTGACGCCAGCACTGTGACTTCATAGCTATTGATGGGCAAGCATAACAATAGGCTGGCCAGCAGTGGATAACTCAATAGCAGTACACAGAGGCTGGTGAGCACAAAGGGCAACAAGCCATGTTTTGCCAGCAAGCGGCGGATCAACAGATACCGGTTTAGCCAGTAGTAGCCATACATCAGACTGGCAATCAGACCAAACTGCAACAGGTAACCAACAAATTCAAAGGGGTAATACATAAGTCTGTCGACGTGAACTTGCAAAGGTATAGGCTGGTTTGCCATAGGATCCTGGTGCGATCCAAGCAATAAAGCCATAAACAGCACCCAGCCTGTCAGCAACAGGATCACTACGGTGTCCAGCGACCAGAGTTTTTGCAACCAACTGTTTTTACTGCCTGGCGAGAGTCTCTGCTGATAAAACTGCTCCAACCAATACAATAAGCTGCCGCATAGGGCAATTAACCAGCAGCTTAGATCCAGCAACAGCACTGAGTTTTCTGGCCTGAGATTTATACTGAGCAGTGGATACAGCACCATAGCGGCAAGCCATAACAACAAGAAGGCAGCTCGTACCGGCTTTTGTAGTGTGGTAAGCAACAGCTGCGCCAGAAATAGCGGTGATAACTCCAGCAGCAGCTGACCAAGTAAAAGGCAAGCGCGACTCCAACTGGTCATTTGTTCGTTCTGTAGCAGGCTCCAAACCGACCAGCATAATGCAAGCAACACCGGCAGCAGCGAAAATATGTCTTTGAGTTTGAACGCCAGCGTCATAGTTGTTCCGGAGTTTTTATCTGCGGACAATCTTGCCTGTACTGACTCACCTTGTCACCCGTCTGCTGACAAAACCTTAGTTTTGACTGATGAAAGCCATTTTCCCCGTTAAAAACAGCTGAATTTTGCCTGCTCCGCGTCTTGGTCATCTGCTTTGACTAGCTTGTCATTTCAAAGTTGAGCCACACCTGCTGCAACCGCTAGTCTGCGCTGAATGAAAATACAAAAGGACTCTGTGGTGATGTTACAGATCAAAGCGTTATGCAAAACCTATCCGGATGGCACAGCAGCCTTACAGCAACTGAATTTGACTGCTGAACGCGGTATGTTTGGTTTGTTGGGGCCGAATGGGGCTGGTAAATCATCCTTGTTACGCACTATAGCAACCTTGCAGCAGCCCGATAGTGGTGAGCTTCAGTTTGATGACATTGATCTGCAGCAACAACCTACAGAACTCAGACGACAGCTAGGTTATTTGCCGCAGCAATTTGGTGTTTATCCGCATATGTCCTGCCGTGCTTTGCTGGAGCATATGGCCATTCTGAAGGGAGTTGTGCATAAAGCATCCCGCCAGCAGCAAATAAACCAGTTGCTTGAGTTGACCAACTTAACGGCTTTTGCTGACAAAGCCGTGGCAAACTTTTCCGGTGGTATGCGCCAACGTTTTGGTATTGCTCAGGCCTTGTTGGGCGATCCGGCCCTTATCATTTTGGATGAACCCACAGCGGGTTTAGATCCTGAAGAGCGTCAGCGTTTGCATAATTTGCTGGTCGGCGTCAGTAAAAACCGTCTGGTGCTGTTGTCGACCCATATAGTCGAAGACATAGAGCAGCTCTGTTCACAAGTGGCCATTTTGCAGGCCGGACGCATTGTGGTGCAGGGCGATACCGAAGCCTTGATCCAACCGCTACAGGGCAAGGTATGGCAGGCCTATGGCGAAGAGAGTGCTTTGCCTGCTTCGGCCACCCTATTGAGCAGCACTTATCAGCGTGGTGTGTTACTGCAGCGTTTTTATCATCAAGAGTCGCAACAGCCACTTTTCCAAAATGCTGTAGCCAGTTTGCAGGACAGATACTTTTTGGAGTTGCAGCAGCAACGGGAGGCGAAGCAGTGATCTGGCCTCTTCTTATCAATGAACTGAAGTTTTATCAACGTCAGCCCTTGTGCTGGCTGGCTGTGGCGCTGAGTTGCGCTTTTGTTTTTCTGCTCACTAGTGGCTCCAGCGCTGAACAAAACCCGTTGAAACAACTGTTGTTTACTTGTTCTGCTTTAGCCATGCTGGTGTTGCCGCTGCTCACAGGGGCTTTAGCTCCTTTGGCTTTTTTACGTGAACAGCAAAGTGGTATGACGGAATTAATAAGGGCCACACCAGTCAGTCATTTAAGCTGGTGCCTCAGCCGAACAGCGGGTCTTCTGTTGCTGTGCATCACTATGACTCTGCTGTTGTCTGGCGTCTTGCTATTTGGACTCTGGCGTGTCGATGCTGTGCCTTTTGACCAGCAGTTGATCGGCACTTTTCTGGCTATTTTTCTGCTGCAGTATTTGCCTGCGTTGTTGCTGCTTTGTGTGTTGCAGTTGTGGCTCAGCTTAAAATTTGGCTCTGTTATTTTGCTGTATGTGGCGGCCATACTGCTGTGGGCAGCTTATATGGCACTTGCTGCAGCCACAGGGTCACCTTTAATGGCGAATAGCCAAATTGTTGCGCCCTGGTTATGGCAACTAATGCTGTATGCCGACTTTTATGCAATTACTCCGCTTCTGCAACAATTTATGACGGGGCAACAAAGCCTGCAGCTGGATCTTAGTTTCATCGTGAACAGGCTGGTATTACTCAGCGCTTCGGTTTTGCTGTTGTGGTCAGCACTACAGATGAAAACCTTGGATGCAGCTGCGGCCACAAGTGCTCTGAAGCCAGCGGTTTTAGCCAAAGACAGTACAGCTTCGAATCAAAGATCTTTTCAGGCAGTGCCAGTGCAAAACTCAGGGCTTGATGCTGTATCGCAGCTGCGGCTGTTATGGCAACTGAGTCTGGTGAATACACGGCAGTTAATGCTGCATCCTGGCAGTTGGCTGAGCTTGCTTGGGCTGGCAGCATTGGCTTTTAGCGAAGTGGTTTCAGGTGTGGATTATGCCGAAGTGATGTCGGTGCTTAGTCCAACTAGCCGTGATGCCTTAAATCAGGTGATGTGGGATCTGGTGCCACGTTTTGGTGCTTTGCTGGTGGTGTTCTGGAGTACCAAACTAAGCTGGCTGAATAAAAGCTGTCAGATGCATGAGCTGATTGCCAGCAGCGCGGTGTCAGGGCGGGTGCTGTTGTTCAGTCAGTTCATCTGCCTGACGGTGCTGTTGCTGGTTTTTATGGCTCTGATGCTGAGCGCTGTGATGGTGGCGCAGTTGTTCGTTACATCAGCGCCGCTGCAATGGTCTGAGTATCTGCTGCAGGCTGGTTATCAGTGGGTTCCGCTCTGGTTGCTGATGCTGTTGTGTGTATCCTTGCATAGCCTGTGTCGCAATTCGTTGCTGGCTCTGGTACTGATTGCTTTGGTGTTAGCACTGAATATGTCTCCTTTGCCCGCTATGGCAGGGCTGGAACACCCGCTGTGGTTGCTGTTCACTACACCTTTGCATGCTGCGGACGAGCTCTGGGGTTATCAAAGTAGCAGTGCTGGCTTCTGGCCTTTTACTTTGTTCTGGTTTTTGCTGGCGCTGATTGTACTGGTTCTTGCTCTGGCTTTTTATCATAGAGGCACAGGCTTTAGTGGCCTGGTTTTGCGCGCCGGATTCACGCCAAAACTCATCTCTGTCGTCCTGTTATTAATGATAGGGGGGAGTTGGCAGGGCTGGCAGCTGGATCAGCAGCTCAGTGCAGAGCAGCCTTTGATGCATTCATCCGAGCGGTTGCAATGGCGTGCCGACTACGAAACAGAGTATCAACACTGGCAACATAAACCGCAGCCTGTGGTGACAGCTGTGTATTCTGAAGTAGACTTTGAGCCCAAAGCACAAAGTGCAAAGTTAAAGTTGGTATTTACTTTAAGCAATAATACACAGCAACCCATCCGTCAGGTGTTAGTGGGGCAAGATTGGGCTTACCCGTTGCAACAGATCGCAATGACTGGTGCTGAACTCAGTCGCGAAAACAGGCCGCTTGGGCAGCGGGAGTTCACTTTCACCAGTCCGCTGTTACCTGGACAACACCGCAGTTTAACTGTGCAGCTGCAACTGAAACAAACTGGGCTTTGGCCTGCGGCTATGCACCAGCTGATCCGACCCGACTTTAGTTATTTACGTTCTGTGCCTTTGTTTCCTGCGGTAGGTTTTGTGCCTGAATACAGGATCAGAGACAACGGCACCAGAACACACTATGGCCTGCCTGAACTGGCAGAGTCGAAGCCTTCTGCAGCTTCTACGGCTCAGGCCGCTTATCAATGGGTCAAGATGGAATCTGTGATTTCAGTGCCTCAAGGCCAGCAGGCGATAGCGCAGGGCACCTTGGTGAAACAATGGCAGCAGGATGGCCGCAGTTTTTTCCACTACAAAACCAGTCAGCCTCTTCGTGCTATCAGTGCTTTTGTGGTGGTGCCATGGCAAGCAAAACGGGTTCAGCATGGCAAAGTACTGTTGGAGATGTACGTACCAGAGCAGAATCAGTCGACCGAGCTGACCATGCTGGCGATGCAGCAGACATTAAGCTGGTTCGAACAACAAATCAGCCCTTATAGTGGAGAAGTGTTGCGGTTGGTCAGCATGCCGGAACTGGATTCTGGCGGCACTGGTTATGCTTTGCCGCAGCTGGTGCTGATTAATCACAGAGTAGGAGTGCGGGCAAGACAAGCTGCTGACGCTGGTTTTAGCCAGGTGTATCGCCGGGCAGTGCATGAAGTGGCTCACCAGTGGTTTGGCCATGATGTGGGCAATGGAGTGCCCGGTGACGGTACTTTTCTGGTGGAGTCTTTGGCTAAGTATGTTGAGCTGGTGCTGATTGAACAACACTTTGGCAAAGATGCTATGCAAGCATTGCTGGACTATGAAAAAGAGCGATTTGCCAGGGCGCAGGCCCGCAGTAAGTCACAGCCTTCATCTTTAATCGACTCGGATGAATCTTATGATCAGTATTCCCGCGCTACCTTAGTTTTTGCCAGGCTCAGGTCTGAACTGGGTGATAAGCGCATCACAGCTGCTTTACGTCAGCTCTGGCTGAAACATGGTTATCCGAACACTCCGGCCAGCTCGATGGATTTTGTCCGTCAGTTAAAACTGGCGAGCCCGGATGAACAGCATGCCTTGATCGACCAGTTGCTGCTGAGCGAAAAGGTCGAAGGGCTGTTGTAATCACCAAGCCTGAAGGTGTGGGCGTTAAAGGGCTGAGTTCAGTTGCTTTCGTAGCTGAACCAGCTCTTGCTTGAGCGCCTGAATTTCAGTGTCTGCCATGCCGGATTTTAAACTGATATGGCGGTTTACCTGCACTTTTTCGGCCGCTGTGGCACGCATAGCCCAGCCAGACTGAGTTAAACGTATTTCCAGAGCACGCTCGTTCTGCGGATTACGACTGCGCTGCAGTAAGCCCATTTTTTCCATACGTTTCAGCACCGGAGTGAGAGCTCCGGATGCTATCTGTAGTCGTTCGCCAATTTGCTGCAATTCCAGCGCATCGTTTTGCCACAAAATCAGCATCACTAAATACTGAGGATAAGTCAGGCCCAATTGTTCCAGCAACGGCTTGTAGACTTTGGTCATCGCCAATGAGGTGGAATAAAGGGCAAAACAAAGTTGCTGATCCAGATGCAATAAAGCCTCTTCGGGGGTTCGCTCTTTGTTGTTGGTTAAAAAAGTCATAAAACACTCCGCATGAAAGTCTATTCGGTTTAAAAGAAAACTACCTGTACTTCCTTGTGGAACCGGGTTTTATCTTGATAAAAAAAGCCTCCCGCAGGAGGCTTGGGTTCAGTAACTGCTCATTTAGGTACTAGTTCAGGTGTTTTTTCAGCGCCTGACCGGCTTGGTCCATAGCGGCTTGTGTACCTGGCACATCGGCCAGCACGTTCAGTAAACCGAAGTCGTGGATCATGCCGTTGTAGCGCACTGAAGTGACAGTCACACCAGCAGCATCCAGTTTGTAACCGTAAGCTTCACCTTCGTCACGCAGTACATCTAAGCCAGCAGTCTGAATTAAAGTTGGCGGTAAACCTTTTAACTGCTCTGTGGTTGCACGCAGTGGTGATGCATAAATCTCGTTACGCTCTGCAGGGTTAGTGGTGTAGTTATCCCAGAACCACTGCATCATGTTTTTGGTCAGGAAGTAGCCGTCTGCAAACTGGTTGTACGAGCTATTTTCAAAGTTCGCATCAGTCACAGGCCATAACAGCAACTGGAATTTCAGTTTAGGTGTACCAGCTTCTTTGGCTTTTAACGCGACTACTGCCGCCATATTGCCGCCGACACTGTTACCGGCAACCGCTAAACGTGAGCTGTCGATATTCAGCTCTTTACCATGCTCTGCCACCCATTTGGTTGCGGCATAAGCCTGATTAATAGCTGTTGGGTATTTGGCTTCTGGTGATGGCGTGTAATCCACATACACAGCAGCTGCACCAGAGCGGCTGACTAAATCACGGATTAAACGCTCGTGGGTTGGGAAATCGCCTAACACCCAGCCACCACCGTGGAAGAACATAAAGGCTGGTAATACGCCTTTGCTGCCTGCAGGACGAACCACCACCAGTTTTAATGGCTTGCCATCAATCGTGATGGTTTTTTCACTGACATCAGCAGCTGGTAATTTGGCGCCGGCCTGAGCCCCTGTTAATACAGCGCGTGCATCTTTAGGCGACAGTTGCTCTAAAGGTTTGCCACCGCCCTGAGCCAGAGCATTTAAAAAGCCCTGAGTTTGTTGTTCAACACCTGGACCACCAGCGGCGAATGCACTGTTGATACCTAAAGCAATGACTGTTAAACCTAAAACTTTACGAAATGTGTTCATGTTAATCTCCTCGCCGCAGCGGTTATTGGGTGGCGATAACAGGATGCTTGTTCATCTAACTGTTATCGCGATACATTAATAATTAAAAAAATTCAGTTTCTTTGGGTGAGTGTTGTGCTGTTAGCTAACAATCACTAAACGCACATCAATGTTGCCGCGAGTTGCGTTTGAATAAGGACATACCTGGTGAGCTTTAGTCACTAAGTCCTGCGCTACCTCGTTGCTAACACCTGGCAGACTGATTTGCAATTCGATATCCAGACCAAAACCACCAGGGATTTGACCGATACCCACTTCAGCTGTGATTTTTGCGTCGTTACCAATCAGCACTTTTTGTTGTGAAGCGACATATTTAATGGCACCTAAGAAACAAGCTGAGTAACCAGCAGCAAATAACTGCTCAGGGTTAGTGGCTGCACCACCAGCGCCACCTAATTCTTTAGGAGTGCTTAATTTCACATCCAATACGCCGTCTGAAGACACTGAACGACCGTCACGACCTGAAGTTGAAGTTGCTGTTGCTTTATAAAGTACTTGCATGATGTATTCCTCTGTTAAGTTTATTTAGTTGCGATATGTATTATCGCGATAACTATATGATTTAAAAAAATGGGTGAACTCACCCGGTTTTACTTCTGTTACTGCCAGTCCTTAGGACCGAATCTGTACTCTTTACGAACTCTTTTTTACCTTCTGTATCCGGTCGTTTTAGTGCTGTTAAACCAGCTGTTCGCCCCGACTTGTTATTATATTATTGCGATAACTGTTATTTCGCAAGTTTAATTTTGAATTATTTTTCAGAAATTAATTAACTTTTTGATTTTATACATTTTTTATTTTTAATCTGGGGTGTAAAAGAGACGAACCTCAGTGGGGAAAGCGAAGGCTGAATTGAATATAGCTTGTAGAAGGGGGCGCTGAAGCCGCTTTTTTATGTGTGTGCCGTCTTCTCCATAAAGTTTGTCTATGATTTAGCTACACCTACTACATCAAGGAGTGAGCCCCATGTCGACAGCAACTGAATTAATACTCTTTGTTCCCGGCCTCAGTGGCGCAGAAGCTGAAGCTTATCTGGATAAGTTTGTCACAGGTTTTGCTGAGCATGCCAAAGGCTCTGCGATGAATGTCGACCAAACTGAAAGTAGTGACGAAGGCCAAAGTCGTAACAGTATCCAAATTGAAACTGCCGACGGCATACACCGAATGATAGATATAGAAGTGGTGCCATGGGCTGATCTGGCGATGAAACTCAGCGCAGAAACCCCGGCAAGGAAAATAATGCGCGGCATGTCTTTGTTAGGTTTTTGGGTGTTTAACCACAAAGTCTGGTCAGTGGTTTCTGGTAACAAGTACATGTTACTCGGCACAGTATTTGCCGTGCTGGTGACTATGATGTGGTATGTGGGGGTGCTGAGTATCTTTGTTTCCAGCATAGCGGCCGCACCGCAACCTGTCACCACAGAGCACAGTGATGCAGTGCAATGGCTGTTTGATTGGGGAGCTGCCTGGTTAACTAAGTTGGCTGACTGGCTAAACAGTGCCTCGTTATTTGTGCTGGCAGGTATAGCTGTCACTTTGCTGCCTGTAACAGCTATTGTTGATATAGCCTACGCTACCCAAAACTATGTACTCAACCGTAACAGCTTTTTTAATAAAGCCAGATTGCGTATGACCACAGCGTTAAACCGGGCTGCACGAGATAATAAATACCAAAGTATCACTATTGTGGCTTACAGCTTTGGCACTGTAGTGGCCGTTGAAGCTTTGCACGCCTACAAAGGCAACAAAGCCGTCAGATTAATCACTTTAGGCAGCCCACTGCTGCTGGTCTGTGCCATCTCACCACGAGTGAAAGCCGCCGTGACTGGTTTAACTGAGAAAAGCCAGTTGTTGCAATGGGTCGACTTTTATTCAGAACAAGACTGGTTATGCAGCCGTTCACCGCTTGAAGAAGGGGATAAATTCAGCAGCTTCGAGCTCACCGCTACAGTGGCTTTTGATGAAAAGGTAAAAGGACTCAGTCATGAGCTGTATTTCACCGAGTCAGATGTAATGGATAAGGTTTTGGCGGGGTAGGGTATTTCAATACTTTTATCTCAATACATCAAACGCATGTTCCATTGTATGAATTTTTAGCGATAAACCATGTTTTTGTTGCAAAAAAGATAACAAATAAGCACTATCTTTAGTTCATCAATCAAGGAGATCATCGATGAACTTAAAGTTATTAAGCTGCGCCAGTGTATTGTTATGTAGTTTTGTCAGTCTGGCTGAACCAGCCAAGCCCGAAACCGTAGCACTACTTCTGAAAGTCACGGATGCCGCAGCTACACTGGATTATGCTTATGCGCAGTTGGATCAGATGAGCGAACAAATGGTTCGCTCTCAGGGAGATGCTGCAAAAGACGATGCTTTAGTTCGCAAGCACCTGCAGGAATTAAATCAATTGATCCGAACTGAACTATCCTGGCAACAGTTAGAACAGCCGATGATCACTATCTATTCCAGTGTCTTTACCGAAGAGGAATTGCAGGGAATTATCGCCTTTTACCAGTCAGACGCTGGTCAGAAGATGGTAAAACGTCAGCCTGAGCTGATGCAAGCCAGCATGGCCGTGATGCAGGAGCAGTCCATGTTGTTAATGCCAAAAATTAAGCAACTGTCGGAAAAGCAATTTAAAGAAAGGATGGCACGACAACAGGCCAACTGATTTTTGCCTTATCAAGGGGGGTGTCATCACCCCTTCTTCTTCGCCCTAGGATGCGCATTGTCATACACTTTAGCGAGTTGCTGGAAATCCAGGTGGGTGTAAACCTGGGTGGTATTGAGGTTAGCATGGCCCAGTAATTCCTGTACGGCGCGCAGGTCTGAGCTGGATTCGAGCATATGAGTGGCGAAGGAGTGGCGTAGCATATGCGGGTGTAAATGCTGGGCTAAACCCTGACGTTCTGACCAGAGTTTGACGCGTTGTTGCACTTGCCTGTTGCTGATGCGGTTTTTTTGTTTGCTTAAGAACAAGGCCTCTGGATCTGAGCCGACGTAAGCACTTCGGACTTTCAGCCAGTCTTTAATAGCGGCCACAGCCATACGGCCTATAGGTAGAACCCGTTGTTTATTACCTTTGCCGCGCACCCGTATTAAAGCTTCGGACCAGTCAATATCTTGCAGGTTGGCGCTGACCAGTTCGTCCAGCCGTAAACCAGAAGAGTAAAACAACTCTAAAATCGCTTTGTCGCGACAGGCAAGGGCGTCTTCGCTGGTGTCAAAATCCAGCAGGTGATTCACTTGATCCACATCGAGGTTTTTTGGCAAAGGTTTGTCGAATTTAGGCACTTGTAAATAAGAGGCCGGGTTTTCTTTTAGTTTGCCTTGTTGCACCAGATAACGGTAAAAGCTGCGCAAAGAGGCTACCCTCAGCGCTAAGCTGCGGGCTTTCAGGCTTTTGCGGCAAGATGAGATATGCAGTTGCAGCTGAGTTTCCGTCAGCTCGACCCAATGATTTGCTTGTTCTGCCACCTGACTGGCAACAGCAGAAAGCTGCAATTGGTAGCTGCTGAGCGTTTTGTCGCTGTAACCCCGTTCATGCTTTAAGTAAGCCAGGAAAGCCGACAAGTCGGCTTGCCAATGATCCAGTTCAGCAGGCAGTTTCACGGTTCAGATAGCAGTTGGTAAAACGGCCAACACCAGCTTCGCCAGATGGTCCAAAAATAAGGTATCCATGCCTGGCTGGAAATGCTCGTCTGAGTCGCTGCCAAAGGCCAGCAGGAACTGTTGGTCTTCCGATAGCTTTAACAGCTGCAAGGAGACTGAGTGAATATGAGGTTCAAACAGCGCTGACATTTCGTCGCGGTTCATCCGGCCAAAATAGTAAGTTTTGCCACTTAAACGGCGCTGCAATATCAGCTGTAACTGTGCGACTTGATCGGTTTTTTGCTGCAAATCGACCAAGACACAACTTTGTACATGCGGCATTTGGGCGGTAAAAGCCTGAAGTGCTTCTAACAACGCAGTTTGATTGGCGGCTTTTAATAACTGTAAGTGCAGATCGTTCAGTGCGTAAAAAATCTGTTCGTTCTGGCGGGCTATGCCCATCAGACGAGTGATGTCGTCTTCTAAAGATCGAATTTTTTCGCGCTGTAATTCCAGCTGACGTTCCACTAAAGACACTACACCGCGCTGTTGGTGTGGTAAACGCAAGCGGCTTACCAGCTCCGGATGTTCAAGAAAAAATTCAGGATGATCATACAGATAATCAACAATCAGGCTGGCTTCAGCCAGTTCAGGGTTTACCAGTGCTGTATCAAGAGGAAGGTCGCTCATAAGAATAATTGTCCATCAAAAACATGTTCGGCTGGCCCCGTCATTTTGACGGGTTGGCCAGGCCCTTGCCAGCGGATCTGCAAAGAGCCGCCTGGTAAATCTACCCTTACCTGGGTTTGTAATTTTTTCTGCATCTGACCAATAACTGCAGCAGCGCAAGCACCGGTACCGCAAGCCAGAGTTTCACCTGCGCCACGTTCCCATACCCTTAATTTGACATGAGAAGGCGACAGTACCTGCATAAAACCTATATTGGCGCGCTCAGGGAAACGTTCGTGATTTTCAAACACCGGCCCCCATTGATGCACTGGAGCCGTCTGAATATCATCGACCAGTATTACCGCATGCGGATTACCCATCGACACCACACCACATAAAGTTGTGGCGTCTTCACTGTGCAAAATATAGTTCAGCTCTTGCTTCTGTGCTTTAAAAGGCACTTTGGCCGGATCAAACTGCGGCACGCCCATATTGACCGTAACCTGACCATCCTGCTCTATATACAAAGTGATTTTGCCAGACTTGGTGCTGACGGCTATTTTGTATTTATTAGTCAGACCTTTATGCCGGACAAACTTAGCAAAACAGCGTGCACCATTGCCGCATTGTTCTACTTCAGAACCGTCGGCGTTAAAGATGCGGTAATGAAAATCCAGATCCGGATCGTAAGGTGGTTCCACCATCAGCAACTGGTCAAAACCCACACCAAAGTTGCGGTCGGCCAGCTTTTTAATTTGTTCTTTGGTTAAAAACACATTTTGGCTGACGGCGTCTATCACCATAAAGTCATTGCCCAAACCGTGCATTTTTGAGAAATGCACTAAGGTTTGGTTGTTCCGATCTTTAAATTTATTGTCTGGGATCATTCAGGGTACCAACTGTTCACCGCGCCACAGGTCCTGCCATTGTTCACGCTGGCGGACTAAATAGCTGCGGTCACCGTCTACCAGCACTTCTGCGGCTCTGGGTCTGCTGTTGTAGTTGGAACTCATGGTAAAACCATAAGCGCCGGCTGAGCGCACTACCAGTAAATCACCTGGTTCTACTGCTAAAGCGCGGTCTTTACCGAGGAAATCACCGGTTTCACAGACCGGACCTACCACATCGTAAGTCACAGCTGGAATTTCAGGTTTTTGCTGCACAGCAATAATAGCCTGCCATGCACTGTACAGCGCCGGGCGAATTAAGTCGTTCATAGCGGCATCAACAATAGCAAAATGCTTTTCCTGACCAGGCTTTAAATATTCCACTTTGGTCAGTAATACACCGGCGTTGGCCATAATGGCGCGACCCGGTTCAAAAATCAGTGACAGCTGTGGATATGCCGCCAGTTTTTCTACCACTTTGGCTGCGTATTCAGCAGGATGTGGTGGGGTTTCGCCATCGTAAGGTACACCTAAACCGCCACCAATATCGATATGGCTTAAGTGGATACCCACTGCAGCTAATTTGTCGATCAGCGCCAGTAACTTATCTAAGGCATCTAAAAACGGCTGGGTTTCGGTCAGCTGTGAGCCGATATGACAATCCACACCACAGACTTTTAAATGCGAAGCGGCATCCGCTTGCTGGTACATGGCGAGCGCGTCGTTAATGTCGATACCAAACTTATTGGCTTTTAAACCGGTAGAAATATAAGGATGGGTTTTGGCGTCTATATCCGGGTTCACCCGAATAGAAATAGGCGCAATGATATTCAGGCGGCTGGCCACTTGCTGAATACGTTCCAGCTCTGGAATAGATTCGACGTTAAAACACTTAATGCCGGTTTGCAGTGCAAACTCAATTTCAGTGACCGACTTACCTACACCGGAGAACACCACTTTTTTGGCGTCGCCACCGGCTTGCAATACGCGGCGTAATTCACCTTCAGACACAATATCAAAACCACTGCCAAGGCGGGCCAAAAGGTTTAATAGAGCTATATTGCTGTTGGCTTTGACGGCGTAACAAACTAATAAGTCGCGGCTTGGTGCAGCTTCAGCAAATGCTTTGTAATGGCGCTCAATGGTCGCGCGGGAATAGACATAAGTTGGCGTGCCAAATTCTGCAGCAATATCGGCTAACGCAACGCCTTCGGCAAATAAGTTCTGATTCTGATAATTAAAGTAATCCACTACTGTTCCTTTGAAACTACTGGCTGATCGGCTGGCGCAGGTTGTTCTGCCGGCGCTTTATTGGGTTGTGGGGGTTGAGGCAATGTCAAAGGACCTTTTTGGCCACAGGCCAGTAACCATTGGCTGAGCAACAGGATGCACACCAGTCTTTGTCGCTTTGTATTCATGGTTTTTATTTCATTAATTATTTTGCGCTCTATAATCGCATCCTTAACAGCAAAAGCAAACAGGTGAAACCGATGAATGACGTAGAATATGACGAACTGACCGATCAGGTACTGCTTGCGGTGGAAGATGCGATAGAAGCATTGGACCTGGATTTAGATTATGAGTCGAACGGTGGCTTGTTAAGTATCAGCTTTGTCGACGGCAGTAAGGTGATTATTAATAAGCAACCTCCACTGCATCAGCTGTGGGTCGCCACTAAATTTAATGGTCACCATTTTGAATTAAAAGACGGTGTCTGGATTGATAACAGAACAGGTGCTGAGTTTTGGGCATTAATTTCCGATGCCTTTAGTAAACAGTCTGGTCAAAACGTAAAGCTTGCCGATAACTCTTGATTGAGATAGCGGGCAGAATAAAGGAATAGAGAGAAACAATGGCGTTACTTCCTTTTGTCGATGTAAAACCCTCAGGTCAGGCCGATGCCGCTGTAGTCTGGTTACATGGTTTAGGCGATTCGGGTGATGGTTTTGCCCCTATAGTGCCAGAATTACGTTTACCAAAAAGTTCTGGTATCCGGTTTTTATTCCCTCATGCGCCTGTGCGTCCTATCACTATCAACGGTGGTATGCAGATGCGCGGTTGGTACGATATTAAAACCTGGGATTTAAACGACAGAGCGGACGAAACCGGTGTACGTGAATCGGCCACTGCCGTCACCGCCTTATTGGATAAACTGATTGAGCAAGGTATCCCGGCCAATCGTATTCTGTTGGCGGGTTTTAGTCAGGGTGGCGTGATTGCCTTACATTTGCTGCCTCGTTTGCCTTATAAACTGGCTGGTGTGATGGCGCTTTCTACTTATATGGCTGTGCCAGGTAAGTTGAAAGAAGAAATGACAGGCGCTAACAAAAGCACAGCTGTGCTGGTGAATCATGGCACTCATGATGAAGTGGTGCCCTACAGCGCAGGTCAGGCCGCTTTTAATGCACTGAAATTTGCCGGTTTTACGGTAAATTGGGCTGAGTACCGTATGGGCCATAGTGTCTGCCCACAACAAATTGCCGATATCAGTCGTTTTATTCAGCAGCAATTACCAGCACTTTAAAAATGGAACAGTGAAAGTGACAACAGCACAGGAAAAACTGGTGGTTCGGGTAAGTCTGGGCGCTGCTGCGGCAGCTCCCGGCGACTTGCCTGCGCCAATAACAGAGCAACACTGGCATTGGCGTCGAATTGCCGGTGCAGTGTTCACGCTTTGTGCTGCTGCCCTGCTGTTGTATGGCTGGTTACATATAGAGTCGCCTGATGCTGAACTTAACCCTGCGGTTGAAACAGCTCCGGTGGTGATCACCACTGAATCTATTGAAAGCACCACACCTGAGCTGGTGCTGGAAGTTGTGCCGCAAAACTCTGAACCAGAGCCTTCTCCTGCTCAGGCTGAAATTGCTACAGCTACAGAAGAAACAGCGCAACCAGCAGCTGTAGCAAATTCAGCGGCAGAGCCGCCTGTTCTGACTACTGAAACGGATTTAATTGTGGCAGATACAGGTGCACCATTATTTAGTGCAGAGACTGGCGTATTAAGACTGGCCTTGTTGACCAACGAAACGCCTTCAGCCAAAGCCCGCAGCTTAGGTGAACAGATTGATGCAGCTGCAGTTCCACAGCTGGCGTTGTATTCTGAGGTTCAAGGTTTAAATGGTCAGAACATAGAACATCTGTGGTATTACGAAGGCAAACTGATGACCCGGATTAAACTGCCGGTCAAACTGGATTACTGGCGTACCTATAGCAGAAAAGAATTCGATGCGGGCCAAAAAGGCGAATGGCGGGTAGAAATCCTTGATCCACAACAAAATCTGTTGTTTAGCCATCACTTTCATTACCAATAGCATCCCCTTCGTACTTGAAGCTGCAGCTTTGTTGCCTGCGTGCTTGCGCCCCAGTCACATAGGACAACTATGCTCCTGGGGTCTCAATCACTTGTCGCCGCGCTGCAACTCCAATTACTTTGGGTATATACTAGGTGGCATTTTCAGGCAGCCCTGCCTTTATCCGCATGCCGCTGTTGCTACTTTTTCCGCTTTAAGGAGTACCTATGAACCTTGTCCGCATTGCCACCCGTAAAAGTGCTTTAGCTTTATGGCAAGCCAATTTTGTTAAAGCCGAACTGGAAGCTGCCCACCCGGGTTTACAGGTTGAGCTGGTGCCTATGTCGACTCAGGGCGATAAAATTTTGGACACTCCTTTAGCCAAAATTGGTGGTAAAGGTTTGTTTGTCAAAGAGTTAGAAACCGCCATGCTGGAAGGCCGTGCTGATATAGCAGTCCACAGCATGAAAGATGTACCGGTCGATTTTCCTGAAGGTTTGATGCTGCATACCATTTGCCAGCGTGAAGACCCACGTGATGCTTTTGTCTCCAACACCTATCAACAGCTTGCCAATTTACCCCAAGGGGCTGTAGTCGGAACTTCCAGTTTACGTCGTCAGTGCCAAATCAAAGCCATGCGACCAGATTTACAGATCAAAGACTTACGTGGCAACGTTAACACCCGTCTGGCAAAACTGGATGCAGGTGAGTTTGACGCCATTATTCTGGCTTCGGCTGGTTTAATACGTTTAGGTTTTGAAACTCGTATTGCCAGCTTTCTGGAGGTTGGCACCAGTTTGCCGGCCAATGGTCAGGGTGCTGTAGGTATTGAATGCCGTAGTGATGATTTGGTTGTTCAACAGCTGTTAGCTCCGCTGGAACATAAAGAAACCCGTATTTGTGTGTTGGCCGAGCGGGCGATGAATCGCAAGCTGCAGGGCGGTTGTCAGGTGCCTATTGGTGCTTTTGCTGTACTTCAGAAGAATGAACTTTGGCTGCGTGGTTTGGTCGGACAGCTGGATGGTTCTGAAATTTTACGTTCAGAAATCAAAGGGGAAGCGACTCAAGCTGAGCAGTTGGGGACTCAACTGGCTGAACAATTACTGGCGTTAGGCGCAGATCGCATTTTAGATGCGGTCTACCGTCAGGCCTGATTGGCGTGACGACTCCACTGCTGGATCCACTAAGCCCGGTACTGATCACCAGACCAGCGGGCAAGGCGGATCAGCTGCTGGCCAGTTTAGATGAACTGGCTATTCCCTATTTGTATCAGCCTTTGATCACCACCCAATTAGTGCCGTTAAAAGCCAAAGCCGGCACTATGCTGGAACAGGCCGATCAGGTGATTTTTGTCAGCGTTAGTGCGGTTAGCTGCCTGCAGCAGCAATACGACTGCAAAAAAATCAAAGCGCCTTTAGTGGCCGTCGGAACTACGACAGCCACTGTGCTGGCAAAATGCAGTGGACGCGAAGTGCAGGTGCCTGCGGATCAGCGCAGTGAAGGATTGCTGGCTTTACCTCAGCTACAGGATGTAGCAGGCAAACATATTGTGATAGTGCGGGGCAATGCTGGTCGCGAACTGATTAAAAAAGGTTTACTGGAGCGCGGTGCTCATATTCATTATGTACAAAGTTATCGCCGGGTGCCTTTACCCTTAGATGGTCAAAGCTTGTCAGACCAGTGGCATCAGCAACATATTCAATGTATTGTGGTCACCAGTAACGAAATTTTACAGCTAATTTTTGAGTTATTGCCCAAAGAGCAACATAGCTGGTTACAGCAACAGTTATGGATAATGGTTAGCCCGCGGATGAAAGAAGCCGCTATAGAACTTGGGATCGACGGATCCCGTATTTATTTGTCAGCCAGTGCCAATGATCAGGCGTTACTGGAGGCTATTTGCCAGTTAAGAGGAACTTGTCATGACTGATACGCCAGTGGCTGTTACCGCCTCTGAATCTCCACTCTCCCAAGGTTCGGCTAAACCTGATCCGGTTAAAAAAGACCCGATTAAAAATGCTCCGTTACCATCAGCTAAAACGGGCCGTGCTGTTGCCTGGTTTTCTTTAGTATTGAATCTGATTTTGGTCGCTGCTATTGTCGCAGCGATTTGGTGGTTGTGGCCGCAGTGGACTGCTGTGCAGCAACAGCAGCAGGTATTGCAACAGCAGCAACAGCAACAAACTGAACAAGGCAAACAGCAGCATCAGCAACTGACCGATCAATTGCAGCAGCAACTGGCATTAGTTGTTGACCAACAAAAACAACAAGGCGCTTTGGATCAGCAGCAACAACAAGCCTTGCTGCAGCTGCAGCTGGAAAGTAAAAAACAGTTGAGTAATGGCCGTACCTGGCAGTTATGGCAAATTCAGCAGCTATTGCAACTGGCCGGACAAAAAATCTGGTTAGAGCAGGACATGCCAGCGGCCTTACGTTTATTGCAAGGCGCTGAGCAGCAATTGGCGTTATTGCAGGACAGCAGCATGCAGCCGTTACGTCAGGCAATTCAGACTGATTTAGCTGAACTGCAAAAAAACACCTTGCCTGATGTCGCCAAAATTCAACTGGGTTTAACCAGCCTGCGTAAAGCTGTGTCTGATTTACCGCTGCGTCAAAGCGAGCGTGAACTGGATGATGCAGCGCCTGTAGCTGCGACCAGTTCTGACTGGCAAACTACTTTACTTCAGCACTGGAATTCATTCTGGAGTTCGTTGGTGCATGTGCGTCCAACTCAGCCGGAAGATTTGGCTGTGTTATCTGCAGGTGAGCAACTAAGTTTGCGCAATACGTTACAGCAACAGCTGTTGCTGGCTGAACTGGCGGCAATGAAGTATCAGAGCGAGTTGTATCAGGCCGCATTGCAGCAGGCGATGGATACCTTACAGCGTTATTTTGCTGCTGTTGATCCAAAAGTCAGTGCTGCATCAGAGCAATTAGTCCAACTGGCTGGATTGCCTGTGGCTTTTCCTGCGCCTGCGGCTTTGCAATCCAGCGCTGTACTTGATCAGGTCATGCGTCAAAACATGGTAGAGAGTATGGTGGAGAGCAAGCCATGATCCGTTTGCTGATAGTGGTTTTGCTGCTGGCTGCGGCCATGTGGCTGGGGCCATGGCTGACGCAGAATCCGGGTTATCTGATGCTGGTGCTGGGTCCATGGACAATCGAAATGACGCTGGTGGGTTTTGCCATCATTCTGTTGTTAAGCCTGAGTTTGTTATGGCTGACGTTACGAATTTTGCGGCCTTTTTTGGGTTTTCGTAACTGGACCCTCAATCCGTTTCGTGGCCGTCAGCAGCGCAAAGCCCGTTTAGCTTTTGAACAAGCCGCTTTGGCTCTGGCTGCAGGGCGTTTTCAGGATGCCGAACAGTATTTTGACCGCTCTGACGCTATGCCAGAATTTACTATGCTACGCCAAAGTATGGCCTGCTACGCCGCTTTGCAGGCCGGGCATGCGACTAAAGCTATGCAACTGGCCGAACAGCTGGATGCAACCCAGGCTCAGAGTTGTTATGTCAAAGCAGATTTATTGCTGCGCCAGAATCAGGCCAAAGCAGCGTTGGAGTTATTGCAGCCTCACATGCTGATACCAGCAGATGCGCCTTTGTTAGCTCCTCTGTATTTTCAGGCGCTTTTAGCCGCCGGCCATAATATTGAAGTTTTTCATACTGTGCTAAAAGCCATAGAGCAAAAGTGGTTTACCAAAGCGCAGTGGCAAGCACAGCGTTATCAGATGTATCCGCAGGCTATCCGTAATCTGGCGGCCCAGGGTGTATTTGACGAAAGCAGTGATTATTGGCTGGCGTTGCCGTCGAAAGAACGTAAGTCGATGGCTGCTGTATTGGGTCGGGTTTGGGCGAAAGTCAAAGCAGGTCAGGTAGAGCAGGCTGAAAAGCTGCTGGTAGATCACTTAGCTTACAGTGACTTGCCTTTGGCATGGCCAGTACTGAAACAAATTCCGTTAAAGCGCCATGTGGTATTGCTGCGTAAACAGCTGCAGCACTGGTTGCGGGATCACAAAGAAGATGCCGTACTGTATGCGACTCTTGCTTATTGTGCTGAGCAAGACGGTGAACCTATGCAGGCCGAAATGGCCTGGCAAAAAGCCCTGCAGTATCAACCGGGCTTAAAAGCTTAATTTATGCCGTCTGAGTTATTAACAGGACTGGCACCGATTTTAGGTGTCAGGCCTCGTATCTTGTTGCTTGGCAGTATGCCTGGCGCAGCTTCTCTGCTTGAGCAACGTTATTACGCCCATCCACGCAATTTATTCTGGCCCTTTATGCAGCAGCTGTTTGCTATTCCGGTTGAGCTTGGGTATCAGCAGCGTTGTCAGTTACTGACCGAACAAGGCGTCGCGCTGTGGGATGTGATAGCACACTGTGAGCGACCGGGCAGTCTGGATAGTGCCATTAAAAAAAGCACAGTGATTTGCAATGCGATACCGCAATTGCTTGAAGCACAACCACAAATTCTAAAAATTTGTTTTAATGGTGCCAAAGCAGCAGAAGAGTTTAAACGCCATCTGCTGCCACTGGTGAAACACCGCTGTGACATTCAGTATATTCAACTGCCTTCCAGCAGCCCTGCCCATGCCAGCCAAAGCAAAGAGCAGAAGCTGGCATTATGGGCAAAAGCCTTACTGGAATAAGATTTCTAGTTCTGCTGTAGCTTCAAATCCAGCTGCTTTTGCCTGGCTAAAAACAGCTTTTGCCTCGTCAGTTTTATCTTCTGTCAGCAACTGAATAGCCTGCCAGCCTAAAGCCACTGGATCGTTTTGTCTCTGCAGATAATGAGCCCAGCCTTGATCAAACTGAGCCCGCGCACGCTGGGCTTCAAGTAAGCCATTGCGAGCGGCCTGATCCAACCAATATTCGTCCGTCCATTCTTTAGGTCGCTGATGGATCTGTTTGAGATACATTTTATCTTTGGCATACAGGGGGGCTTTTCCTGTGTTGTAGTTCAGATCCCAAGGGGCAATTTTGTAATCACCAGCCTTATTGATAAAACTCAGGGTATCGCCTTCTGCAAAAGGAACTTCGCCGGAAAGTATAGTCAGTTGTTTAAGCTTTTTATGTGGGTCCACAGTGAGCATGGCGCTGCCGTTAAAGGCTGGCATCTTAACTGCTTTGGCTTTTTCTGATTTGAAATCTGAAAGCTTTGGTAATTCTTCTGTGCTCTGCGTCAGGTCTACAGGGCCAATAGCTGCCTGATCCAAATAATTCAGCAAAATAGCATTACTGTATTGGGAATGGGCAACTCCGGCTTTTGCTGCCGGCCATGAATCGTTGACCAGCGAGTGCATGAGTATCTTACGCCATTGTGCTTGCCCACCGACAGCCAGCTTAAAATCCAGAGTTATTCTGCGTATAGATTTATCAGGAGAAGGTTGATAGCGCCATTGTCGTATTGCCTGCTCCGATACTTCATCAAAAACTCCGGCAGGAAAACTATGCTGGGTTTGGGCGTAAACCACTTCACCTTGTTCATCGATTAGAAAGCGCACAGATGCAAAACCCTGAGTACCTTTGCGGGCAGCAGTGACTGGGTATTTGGGTTCAACCCTTTCAATTACTTCAGGTAGTGTGCTGTGATCAACTAATACTGAGGCTGATTTACGTTGCTCCAGCATAGTGGCATAGGAGGGCACCCACTGCTTTTCCTGCAAGGCCAGTTGTTGTTGAATCTGTTGTTTTTGCGCTGCCGTAAGGTGTGCGTCCAACGTATTTAAACCCGTGGCTGCACCGGGGTGTCCCAAGTCAGCTGCAATCAGAAAATAGCGGTAAGCCAGCGGCAGATCCTGCTCCATACCCTGGCCTTTCATTGCCATCACGGCAAGGTTAAAAGCCGCCAGCTGATTGCCTAAAGGGAGCAAGCGTTCAAACTCTGCTTTAGCCTGTTGATACTTTTCCTGGTGGTAGTAGTGTCCAGCCAGGTAAACATCTGCCTGAGTAAAAAATGAAGTCAGCAAAGCTGAACTGAATAAAAGTTGTTTTAACATCCGTTGTTCCTAATCATCCCATCCAAGCTTGCAGAATGTTATCTGTAAATAGGTTTTAGGTAAATATTTTGTTACGCCATTTTGCTGCCATTGGCCACCGTTTGCTCCGGTACTGCCAAAACCACAGCGCCATCTGGTCGGTAAAATCCTGTGATCAGACATTCAGAGCGAAAAGGTCCTATTTGTTTAGTCGGGAAGTTCACTACACCAATAACCTGTTTACCTAACAATTGCTCTTTGCTGTACAAGCTTGTGATTTGAGCACTGGATTGTTTCAGCCCGATGTCAGCGCCAAAATCTACTTTGAGTTTGTATGCAGGTTTGCGGGCTTCAGGAAAATCAGCCACTTCAACAATGGTGCCTACCCGCAGTTCAACCACATCAAATTGTTCCCAGTTGATAAAGTCCATCCTTTACTCCTCTGTGTTGTTGTTCGCCAGTCGGGGTTGCAGGCGGTCTTTTAAATCCCCTTCAATCACCACAGCGCGACCGGTTTTTTTATCCAGGCAGACAAAAGTGATATTGGCGTCAGCCACTAAGGTATCCGTACCTTCCAGCCAGATTTTCTGATGAATGATGGAGCTTTTGGTATTGATAGCGCTGAACTCGGTATCAATACGCAACTGCTGGCCCATGGTGGCCTGAGCTCTGTAGTTGATATTGATATTGACGATCACCCAGGCCAGACCCAGCTGTTCGAAATGTTCTATATCACCATGCTGTTCCAGATAACCCCAACGGGCTTCCTCCAGAAATTCTAAATAACGGGCGTTATTAACGTGCTGGTAGCCATCCAGGTGATAACCCCGGACTTTGATAAAAGTGTGATGTAGCATAAAAATCTCTGGTTGGACCTGTTTGGTGCCATGATGCCATAATTTTAGCCTGGGGTTAATGAGGTTTTTCCTGCACCAGACTGAGATTTTTTTGGCCTGCCGCTGTGGAACCAGTAGAATAAGCGCACTTTGGTTATTTGGTGCTTTTATGCGTCTGTTACAGCAGCTCTCTGCTAAATCCTATTCCACTTTTGCATTGGCAACACAACTTGCCGAACTGGTTGAGCTGGACTCTTTGGCTGAATTAATGGCTTATCAACCTACAGTCACTCCTTTATTGTTAGGGGAGGGCAGCAACAGTATTTTTCTGACCGATCAAACTCAGACTGTTTTACGTTATTTAGCCAAAAGCCGGACTGTGTTGGCAGAAAACGAGCATCAAGTGCAACTGCATATCGAAGCTGGGGATAACTGGCACCAACTGGTCAGCTGGACTGTGGCTCAGGGCTGGTGGGGATTAGAAAACTTATCCCTTATTCCAGGCAGTGTAGGAGCTGCTCCGGTGCAAAATATCGGTGCTTATGGTGCTGAATTGGCCGACTGCTGTGATTATGTTGATTTTTTCCACTGGCAAAGCCGGGATGTTCAGCGTTTAAGTAAAAGCGATTGTAGTTTTGCCTACCGTGACAGTATTTTCAAAACGGATCTTGCAGGTTTGGGTGTGATAGTTGCTGTGGGCTTGACGCTAAAAAAACATAGTCAGCCAAAATTAGGCTACAAAGGGCTGGGGCATTTAAATCAACAAAGTTCTGTGACTGAAGTAGCGCAAGCTGTGATCGCTGTGCGTCAGTCCAAATTGCCTGATCCAGCAATATTGCCTAACTGCGGCAGCTTTTTTAAAAACCCAGTGGTCAGCCAGTCTGTGTTTGAAACTATTTATAAGGCTTATCCTGCGATGCCGTTTTATCCACAAGCTGATGGTTTGGTCAAACTCGCCGCTGGCTGGCTAATAGAACAAACGGGGTTAAAAGGCCAGCGTATTGGTGATGTCGGCTGTTACGAAAAACAAGCGCTGGTGCTGGTGAATTTTGGCAAGGGCACAGCTGCAGAGTTACAGCAACTGATTGCGCTGATACAGCAGAAAGTTGCAGCACAGTTTGCTGTTCAGCTCGAACCTGAGGTGCGCTTACTTGGCCAGTGAACCACGCAAAACTTTACCTCATAGCCTGATAGTTCAACGCCAACTGGTGCATTATCTGGCTGATGGCGCCTTGTGTTCTGGCCAGTGGTTGGGGGAGCAGTTAGGCATAAGCCGCACTGCTGTTGCCAAACATTTAGAACAATTGCAGCAGTACGGTCTGGATTTATACAAAATTAAAGGCAAAGGCTATCGGCTGGCGCAACCTGTGCAATTGCTTGATGCCGCGCTGATTAAACAACAACAGCAACAACAGGCGCCGGTTTGGGTGCAGTCCGTCACCGATTCCACCAACAGCCAGTTGATGCAAAAACTCAAAGACGGTGTACTACCAGAAAAAGGTGCTGTGTTGGTGGCTGAAGCTCAGACCGCAGGCCGTGGCCGACGTGGCAAACAGTGGTTTTCGCCTTTTGGCTGTAATTTGTATTTTTCAATGTACTGGCAACTGGAGCAAGGTATTCAGGCTGCTATGGGTTTAAGTTTGGTGGTCGGTCTGGCCGTAGCAAAAGTGCTGCAACAGCAGTGGCAACTGCCGGTGCGGTTAAAGTGGCCCAATGATTTGTACATAGAGCATAAAAAACTCGGTGGTATTTTAGTGGAGCTGGCCGGGCAAACTCATGCCCAGTGTGATGTCGTCATCGGGCTGGGCTTAAATATCCGGATGCCGGATCACACCGATAAAGCCGTAGACCAGCCCTGGGCTGATTTAACTTCGGCTTTGGGGAAGCCGATAGACCGTAATTTATTGGTGGCTTTGTTGCAGCATCAACTGGTGTTGGAATTACAGCAGTTTAGCCAGCACGGCTTTGTGGGTTATGTGCAGGAATTTAATCAGCTGGATCAATTTGCCGGTGAGCAAGTGACTTTATCCAGCGGCAGTCAAACCATCACTGGTTTTTGCGCTGGTGTGGATGCTCAGGGTGGCTTAGTACTGGATATCAATGGCCAGAAGCAAAGCTTTTATGGCGGTGAACTTAGCTTAAGAAAGGCGCTTTGATGGAATTATTACTGGATATAGGCAATAGCCGAAGCAAAGCCCGCTTGTATGACACTGGTTTGCTTACGAAAATACAGCTGGAAAACATCAGTGCAGAGCAGTGGTTGTCAATAACAGCAGTGTATTGTGCCAGTGTGGCGGCGGACACTCGGGTACTGGCAATACGTGAGCAAATCCCTTCTGCAATTCCTTTTATCCAAATTCGCAGTGAAGCTCAGGCATTTGGGGTGACCAACAGTTATCAGCAGCCACATTTATTGGGTGTCGATCGCTGGCTGGCTTTAGTCGCAGCAACAGAGTTGTGCCCGAATACAGATCTGCTAATAGCTGACGCAGGTACAGCGTTAACCATTGATTGGTTAAGTGCTGCAGGCGTGCATCAGGGCGGCTGGATTTTGGCTGGGCAAAAACTGCAGCAAGAAGCTGTGTTAAGCAAAACCGCCAAAGTATTTTCAGCAGAGCTGGAAACAGAGCAGTTATCACCTGCAACCGACACAGCCACAGCTTTGTATCAGGGCGCTATTGCGGCTTTAGTGGGGGCTATTCGTCAGGCATGGGCAATTAAGCCAACACAACTGATTATTTTAACGGGTGGTGATGCGCTGCTTCTGCAAAAATACCTGACCGATCTGCCTGTTCGGCTCGAACCTCAATTGATCTTTCAGGGATTAGCCCGTTATATTCAGCCGAATTGACCATTTTGTGTACTTATTGAGCATTCAGGCCAGAATTTATAAGTTTTTTTTTATTTCCTGTTGCGTGGGGTGGGGCATTCCACTAGAATTCGCACCCACTGACGTAGTGCCGCTTTAGCTCAGTTGGTAGAGCAACTGACTTGTAATCAGTAGGTCATCCGTTCGACTCGGATAAGCGGCACCATTAGTATAGTGGA
>JAESGG010000079.1_pt1 | contig 33739 bp, 33 predicted proteins | sample 9266231 | NCBI WGS metagenome assembly JAESGG01 (sample SAMN14515337, study PRJNA621664) | algae metagenome | isolation source: Aphanocapsa sp. GSE-SYN-MK-11-07L and co-occurring heterotrophs from wet... | place: USA: Grand Staircase Escalante National Monument, Utah | collected 2006-04-16 | reverse complement strand
AGTTCATCCGAGAGCGCCTGGATTTAACCCCCCATTTCCTGTCGATTTTCTCCCCTGCCAGGGGTTGCTTTTAAGAGGGTGCCGAAGTTCTGACTCAAGGTGCCGAAGTTCTGTCTTTCAGCAGTTTCACCGTGGGGACTCCCTGTTATCGCCAGTGTCACTTGTAATGAGTGTCTGATTGCGCCCTTTTCCCAGCTTCACTCTTTAGAATTCCGAGTCTACTCGGTGTGGGTAGGTGAGGAGTTACCTCTGAGTTTGAGGAGGGGGACTTCCACCCCCATCAGTCGGACAGTTAAACCTAACCTGTAATGAGGTCGGTTCCAGCATTTATGCTCGGCATACGCCGTGATTCATGCTGAACGAATCGCACTTCGGCCAGGCATGTAGAGTTCCGCCTGCGAAGGCTAGGGCATCCACCATCCCTCGGCTGCGCTTTTGTAATTGCCAGGGTTTACAGCCCTCTGCATCGTATCGGTACAGCCTGCAATTGACTACCAACTCCCGCGCCAGTGCGTCCAACCCAGTTGCATCCCCAGCGTGCAGTGTTATTTTTGGGGTCAACAAAAACATCAAATCTGCAATGATCTGCTGTTGCTGAGCTGAGGTCAATTTGCGGGGGCCAGTCACACCAATATGCATCAGAGATTGTATTACCCAACTCTCGTCATTATACCACGGTTTTCCGAGGTAAACCGCAGTATACTAGGGCTTTTTGCTATCCCCTAGCTTTTGGTTTCTCCGTTCTAGCCACTGGGCGATCGCCTCTCTAGCAATATCGCTTTCTGTTCTCCCCTCGGACTTGGCCACCTCGGTCAGTTCAGCTTGCATCGACTTTTTCAGCCGAACCGTCAGCGGCTTTCTAGCCAAGCTATCAGGGCTTTCTATATATTTTCCAGTTTCCGGGTCTCGCTCCAAATTCTTGCTCTCTGAATTTCTTCGGCTATATCCTACCGCAGTCTACCACGGTAGTATCTGTGAATTTTTGTGAATATCCACTGAATACCATTGTATACCGTGGTAATATGTATTTAGTTGGATTTGGTACACACACATGATTACTCGCGAAAATCTGATTTACTCTGCTTCTGCGGCTGCCCGCATTCTGGGCATTATTTATGGTCAGTCCCGGATTGTTGTTCGGGAATGGTTTTCTGTAATTTGGGTTTGGGTGCCGGGTCATCGTCCCCGGTTCATGTCTAAAGCTGTCTTCAAACACCATTTTGTCGAACGGCGCAAGGCGGCGGCTCGTGCTCTGCGGGTCACTCAGCACATCATGAATCCCACAGCTTTTACGGTACGCAACGAAGACAAGGGCAGTACCTATACCGTGCAAACGATTCCAACTGGTTTAGTGTGCGAGTGCGAAGACTACTGCAACCAGGTTCAGTTCTTGGGGCAGGGGTGTTGTAAGCACAACTATGCCGTCCTCAACCACTTGGGGTTTAAAAGTTTAAGCAGTTATCTCAATGCCACCAAGGCAAGCACTCCAACAAGTGTTCTCGCAGCCTGATTTACTCCAGTTAAAAGCCCCTGCTGAACTTTGGCGAGGCAGCAGGGGATGACCCACCCATTGAGAAAGGATCACTGAGATTATGACACCCTACGAAATTGAGTGTGAACGAGAACGCCGAGATCAAGAACAAGGCCAGATTGCAGCGGAGTGGTATCAGGATGGACAGAATGATGCTGCTTTCGGCAGACGGCCCCACTGGTCAGACGAGGCTTATTTGGAAGGCTACATGGCCAAGCTGAAGCAACTCCCTAAAAATCCAAACGGCAGCATCAAGCACTACTCTCCCCGCCAGCATTTTGCCTTTGGCTTCATGGACAGCCCCGACGACTGCACCTGTGACGAGTTTTAGACCCATTGAACCTCTATGCACCCGACCGAGAGTGGTGCCCCGGCATCAACCTTATTCTTGGAATGAACTATGCCAGCTCAAACCACCGCAGAAAAAATCATCCCGATCTCGGAAGCCAAAGCCCCTGAAATCCTCAAGAGCAAGGGCTATCGTCGCCCCGTTTTAGAAATTCTAGCCGACTTGCAAAAGCCGATCCCCAAGCGGTTTATCAAAAGCAAGACCCTGAAGGGACAGCGGATTGATTTTGTCTCCTGGTACAGCTACATTCGGCTGCTGGAATTCTATGCCCCCGGTTTTGCTTGGGAAGTCCGCACTCACTACAACGGCGATCGCACGGTTGTCGAAGGCCGACTCACCCTCCGCGCCGCCGAGGGCAATTTCACCAGGGAAGCCACCGGAACCGAGGATAACGAGATCGATGGCTGGGGTGATCCCTCCAGTAATGCTGAGGCGATGGCGCTACGACGCTGTTGCGCTAAATTTGGTCTGGGTTTACATCTGTGGGAGAAATAACAGCAGTCTGAGCATGTCTACAGGTCAGAAGAGACAAACTTATTCCTGCTGTGAGCTTTCCGTGAGCATCCGTTGAAAAGCCTCCACAGATTCAATCAAAACCGCACTTCTGAAGAGAGTTTGCAATAGCTCTTGATCTTGAATTTGATTAATCTGTGCCTGGATCGTCTCAGGTACTGCCCCGAAGCGCACCTCTAGGACTTCAATAATGCTTGCCCTTGTTGTTCTTTGGATTGCATGACGTTCAACGCTGGTCACGTAGGGCATCTGCCTCTCCTCCTCAAAAGTGCTCAATTCGTCATCAAACCGATTGGCCAAATCCGCAGGCAAGGCCATCACCCAATCAATGAATCGGAACAGCTCCAGAATGTCTTCCCGATCATAGCCTCGTTCATACAACCCCTTTACTAACCTTAATTTCCACTTTAAACGGTCTTCCGGGTTCTGACGGGTTGCCTGGGCCTGTAAGTGAGCCGCAACCACAACCGCAAAAGGGTTGGAACTCTGCTCCAGCATCGCAAACTGGGATCCATAATCCAGTAGCTTGACTATCGGGAACTCGAAGCTGGTTTGGCATCCCCACAAGGCGTAACCATACTGAGTGGGTCGCCAGCTAGCATTCTCGTCTGCCAAAACTGCCAGGTTCACCACTGGGAAATTGTAGCGATCGCGCAACCGATAGTGATATACAAACATCCGTTCAGCGAAGTCAGATTCCCTCTGCCCCTGAACTTCGATGTGGATTAATATCGCGGTCTCGGTGCCATCCAGTTTCCAAACCTTGACCAGCTTGTCAACTAGCCGTCTGCCCAGTTCTGCATCCCGCACCACCTGTTGGAGTTCCTTGTCCAGAAACGTCCAACCCCTTGACCAATCAATCTCTGCATGAATCTGAGGGAAAAAGAACTCTAGAAACTGCGGGAAATAGCGCTCCAATGCCTCCTTCCAGGGCGAATCATAATCAGAAGCTTCGGGTAAAATCGTCATAAATGGCAGAATGGCATCAGTAATGCCTCATGTAAGGTACCACTGTATAAGTTAATCGTGCTTCAGACATTTCCTGTACAGTAAAGCCTCAGCAGGAAGTGCAGCTCAATTGAGATAAAGACTGAGATAAAAAGTATTGAGGCAAGGATTGAGATAAGCTGAAACCTTTACTGGTAAAGTTCTACTGACTTTTCACCAACTCGATTCGTAATCGAGCGGCCGTGAGTTCAAATCTCATCATCGGCTTTCTAGAACCGACCCAGCCTGCCCATCCCGTTGCATTTACGGTTGCAGAGCGCGATCGCATCATCGCTGCTTTTGAAAACCATCAGGGCAAAGGGAGCAATCATAGCTGCATTCATATTTGTTAGGACTCTGCTTGCTTGAGAACAGATTCCATAGCATCTCGTAAATTGGGAGATTCGGGTAACAACTTGCGAATTCGGCTTTTCAACCAGGCCCAACACTTCTCAATTCGATTGAGGTCAGGCGAATAGGGGGGTAAATAGACCACCTGACAGCCTGCCGCTTCAATCATAGACAATCACCCACTCTCCTGGGCAGAGTCGGGGAATCAAGCAGGTTTCTAGCCAAATCTCAAACACACTCCGATTACACGCCCCCTCGACCGTAAAGGGGGCAATTAATTCACCGTTGCGATAACTCCGCGATCAGATTGATGCGTCCCTGTCGCCGACCTGATTTGAGGTCCTAGAAGCGTTCCCCTGCAGGAGCATACCCGTAACCATAGTTGTCTCGTTCATCCATGCCCGATTCATCGACATAGACTAGGTGCGGTGCTTTGGGGTCTCCCAGGTGGGCTAGGAAGTCTGCTCGTTTGGCTTCGTCCCTTTGGACATACCCGTAAGTTTTTTTTACGGGTATGGTTAATCTTCTGCAATGCCCTGGAAATTGTCGGTTGGCTAATTGTGCTGTCCCAAAGCTCTGCCATTTCACTCTGGGTTTTGTCGCCATACACTTTGACAAAAGTACGAAACTTTTCCCAGTTGTTGATTCTCAATCCTTCTTGGGACACCTCTCGTGCAAGCGAAGCGAGAAAGTTTGATATAATTGCATTGGTCGTTGACCGACCCGCATGGCTGACCACAAAAGGCTTTTAGCCCTGCAACGAGCATGAGAAAGGGGGAAAGAACAAATCCGCTGGCTGACCATTGTTGTAAGTCCAAGATGCGTTGTACGAATAGAACTCAAATAATTTCAGGAAGTGGGATTGCTGCCTGTGGAGGCGGTGTAAGTCCAAGATTTTGCATTAGCAAAATGGCGGCAACGGCTGTTGAGACGGGAAACTCTGAAGACGAATAAGACCGTCCTTGTTAGCCCTAGTTGGAAGCCCCAACTTCAGCGAAGCAAGTTGGGGTACACTTCACTCAAGGGTGGCTTTAAATAGCCGCTTTACTTCAGCCCAGGCGGCTTGGGCGGCTTCGGCTTGATAGCTACCGCGCTGATCGCAGAAAAATCCGTGGTCGGCGGGATAGCGAAAGACGCGGTGCGGAATTTGGGCTGCGGTTAAAGCCGCTTCAATTTGATCGACCTGCCCTAGCGGAATGCTGGCATCTTGCTCACCAAAGAAAGCGTAGAGCGTTCCTGCAATGTTGGGCGTGCAGTTAATTGTCGCAGCACCACCCCCCGGCGTCATTGTGGCAATGCCAGCCCCGTAGAAAGCAGCCGTCGCCTTGATTTCAGGCAGAGTTGCAACCAAGTAAGAAACATGACCGCCAAAGCAAAACCCAATCGTAGCGATCGCCGCTGATTTAACCTGAGGCAACCCTTGCAAATAGGCGATCGTCGCCTGGGTATCACTCACCAATTCAGCAGCCGTTGTCTGGTCTTTATAGCGGCGGCCTAAATCAATATCGGCAGGGGTATAGCCCGTTTCAAACCCAGGCGCAAACCGTTGATAAATTGCTGGGGCGATCGCCACGTAGCCCTCGCGAGCGATTCGCTCTGCTACATCCCGAATGTGATGATTAACGCCAAAAATTTCCTGGAAAACAATGACGGCTGGCCAGGGGCCAGAGGTTTCTGGCTGAGCGAGGTAAGCATCAATCTGCAAATCGCCATTAGCAACTTTAACCCAGCCAGTGCTGAGGGATAGGTTTGGCATTGTCATCCCTTCCCATTGATCAGGGGCTATTTTCAAAGTCGCTTCAGGTCTGGAAACGTGCGCTCGAATTCATCGACCAGGTCATCAATTTCCTCTAAAGCCTGGTTGACATCAATTCTGAGGGTGCCTAAATCAGGCTGTTCCAGGAGTTTAACCAAAACAGAGCGCTTGCTCTCAATCAGGACAATTTGGGCTTGGATAGTTTCAGGATTCATGGCTAGCGATGATGGGCTATTGTCTAGAATAGTCAATTCTGCTGGGTCAAGGTCTTGTCTGAGCTAAAAAAAGTCACGTTTGGGAAAGAAATGGTCTAAGCTAGCTGTAAATTCTGAATCTATTTCTGGGTTGACTGTGTCTAAACGCTTCTTTCCGATCGCCATTGCTCTGTTTGTTGGGGCTGTCGCTTCTGCTCCAGCCGCTTGGGGTCAAGCCCTACTGCCCCATACCTTGCACCTCGACCAAGAGCAGCTAGAGCAGGAAGGATTGGCCGTCGCTCAAGATGCCATCCAGCTGATTCAGTTTCAGGAGCTAGAAGAGGCTCTATCGCGAGCAAAAATGGCGACTCAATTAGCTCCTAAAGCCTACGAAACTTGGGCCTTGCTGGGGGGGCTATACCTGACCCTCGACCAGCCCGACAAGGGAGTTGTTTCCCTAGAGCGGGCGCTTTCGCTCAGTCGGAGTAACCCTGGCGTATTCTTCAGTCTGGGGGCCGCCTACTTTCAAAAAGGAAACTATGCGGGCGCGGTTAAGTCGATTGAAGAGGGTTTAGCCATTAAACCCAACTTGCCAGAAGAACTGTTCAACCTCGGTAACGCCTATCTAAAGCTGAACGAGTTTCCGAAGGCGATCGCCCAGTACGAAAAGGCGATCAAGCAAGACCAAAAGTTTTGGCCGGCAATTAACAATATTGGGCTAGTCCGCTATGAAGCAGGTGATAAAGACGCGGCGATTAAAAGCTGGCAGTCGGCGATCGCCATTGACAACAAGGCCGGTGAACCAAAGCTAGCTTTGGCCGCAGCCCTCTATGCTCAAGGCAAGCAGGACCAAGCCCTAGGCTTTGCCGAAGAAGCCCTCAAAATTGACAGCCGCTATGCCGATGTTAAATTTCTGAAAGAAAATCTCTGGGGCGATCAGTTGATTGCTGACACTCAATCCGTGCTGGCTACGCCTAGAATCAAAGCAACCATCGCTAAATTGGCCGCTGAAGGGGCCAATCCTCCTCAATAGCGTTTGACCATCGTGTGCAGTTCTAACCCGTCGCCATTCCAATTGACTGCTCAAGCATCTGGCGATCGGCGAGATTTTGTGATTAAAACTGCCCAATCCCATGATTTGGCTAAGATTGCGGGGGTGATTACGGAGAGCTTTCACCCAGTTGGAGATTGGTCGTCTTGGTTCTCACCGCTGCTCTGGCTAGCGATTCAGCAAGACCTGCGAATGCGGGTGGAAGACCGCTCTCAGCACTACATTTGTCTAGTGGGGATGACGCCAGTCTGTCAATATGAACAACAAATTGTTGGCGTGATTGAGGTATCCCTCCGTTGCCTTGATGCTTGGCAGGACTCCCGGTTTGCCTACATTTCAAATTTGGCCGTTCGGCCAGACTATCGACGGCAAGGACTAGCCCAACAGCTTTTATTAGCCTGTGAGCAGCAGGTCAAGGCTTGGGGGCTGCATGAACTCTACCTGCATGTGTTAGAGAATAATCAATCGGCTCGCCAGCTTTACGGCAAACTCGGCTATCGGCTGCATACGGCGGATACGCTTTGGCTGGGAATGCTGTTTGGGCAACCTCGGCGGCTCCTGTTACATAAGCGTTTCTAAGCGCTATGCTTGAGCCAGCCTCAATGTTTTGTAAGTCTTGAGCCTAAACAAGTTTCACCTGTGAGCAAGTAGGACAATCACCTGTGAGTTTCTCCCCTGCCAGCTTGAATCGAGCCTGTTGGGCGATCGCCCTCAGCCTGGCGTGGCATCCGCTGGCTGCGAATGCGTTTCCTCTCACTTGGACTTTGAACAACGTTAAGTTTACCGATGGAGCTACCGCTACCGGCAACTTTGACTTTGATGCTGATAGCTCTGACTACACAAATATCAATATCATCATCAATGGGGGGACTGTGCCTAATTTTCCCTATCCCCTCACTTTTACCGATGCAGATTTAGTGGTGGGCGTGCCTTTCTTGCTTAGCCTTTGCAATCCAGACTGCGATGGTGTGATTTTTGTCTTTGATGATTTGCTTACGAATGCTGGCGGCTCTGTTGGCATCGACTCCTCCAGCAGCGCCTATGGTAATCCCGGCCAACCTGACCCTGTTCTCGTCCTATCTGGCGGCTCGGTGACGGCGGTGCCAGTTCCAGCCGCATGGACAGGGGCGATCGCCTTCGCTGCTCTGACCACCCGCAAACTCAAACATCGCCAGCAGTCTGTTCCAGAACAAAAGCAATGATTGCAGGAAAAGCTGAAAGCATAGGCCGAAACACCTTTGCAGCAGCACTTTAAAGCAGCTTCCGCCTGCATAAAGCACAGGCGGAAGTTGTTTTACGGATTCCAGAAGCTAAGCGGGAGAGAGGCTGCGGCGTTTTGTGACCATTTGGAAGGCTTCGATGATGTCGCTTTCTTCCCAAGTTTGGAAGTCATCCAGGCGAATGCCGCACTCGTAGCCGGAGTTGACTTCTCTGGCATCTTCCTTGATCCGCTTCAGGGAGTTGAGGGTGCCGGAGTGGATAACCTTATCCCCGCGCAGAACTCGCACCTTGCAGTTGCGGATCAACTTGCCCGACTGAACATAGCAGCCGGCAACGGCTCCCTTGCCGACCGGGAAGACGGCTCGCACTTCGGCTTGCCCTAACGGCTCTTCGATTAGCTCTGGCTCTAGCAAGCCCTCCATCGCGCCTTGAATGTCATCTAGCAGCTTGTAGATGATGTTGTAATCGCGGATGTCTACCCCTTCGCGATCGGCGGCTTGGCGGGCACCCGTTGCTAAAGTGGTATTAAAGCCAATGATAACAGCGTCACTGGCGGCGGCTAAATCGACATCTGTTTCAGAAATTTCACCCGGCGCAGAGTAAAGGACGCGCACCTGAACCTCGTTTTTCGGCAGTTGGCCTAGCGCCCCCAGAATCGCTTCGACGGAGCCTTGCACATCTGCCTTCAGGATCAGATTGAGTTCCTTCAGTTCGCCTTCGCGGGCTTGATCAGACAGGGCGGTCAGCGAGACGCGCCGAGAGGACATTGCCTGCTGGAGGCGAGACAACCGCTGCTCATCCAAGCGGGCAGTGGCGATCGCTCTGGCTTCTTTTTCATCGCTGAAGACTTCAAACTCATCGCCAGCCGCTGGCACATCGCCCAGCCCCAAAACTTCGACCGCAAACGAGGGGCTAGCCACCGCCACCCGCTGCCCGCGATCGTCAATCATGGCGCGGACTTTACCCATGGCGGAACCCGCAACCAGGATATCGCCAACCCGCAGGGTGCCATTTTGCACCAGCAGGGTAGCGACGGCTCCTCTGGCTTTGTCTAGGTTGGCTTCAATCACTGTTCCCCTAGCCAGGCGATCGGGGTTGGCGTAGAGATCCTCCACTTCTGTCACCAGCAGAATCATCTCTAGGAGCGTATCTAGGTTTTCACCCTGGATGGCGCTAACCGGCACCATAATCGTGTCGCCACCCCATTCTTCCGGCACCAGGGCATACTCGGTTAGCTCTTGCTTGACCCGATCCGGCTGGGCGGATTCTTTGTCAACCTTATTGATGGCGACAATAATCGGCACTTCGGCTGCTTTGGCATGACTAATTGCTTCAATCGTCTGCGGACGCACACCGTCGTCGGCTGCTACAACCAAAATTGCCACATCTGTCACCCGCGCTCCTCTGGCCCGCATGGCAGTGAAGGCTTCGTGCCCAGGCGTATCCAGAAAGACCACCTGCTGCATCTTGCCATCGTGCTCAACATCGACGTGGTAAGCGCCAATGTGCTGGGTAATGCCACCCGCTTCGCCTTGTGCCACCTTGGTTTTACGAATTGCATCCAGCAGGGTTGTTTTACCGTGGTCAACATGTCCCATGATTGTGACGACAGGCGGACGGCGTTGCAGATTTTCTAAATCATCGACCGCTAGCATTTCAGTCACTTTCTTGGCCGCAGACTCTGCTTGCGCCGTCTCAATTTCCAGACCGAGTTCCTTCACCACCATCGTGGCAGTGTCTAGATCGAGCATTTGGTTGATCGTGGCGGCAATTCCCTTAAAGAAGAGAATCTTGATCACTTCTGATTCAGGTAAAACCAAGCGAGCGGCTAGCTCTTGAACCGTTAAATCGCCAGTCAGTGTGATAATTTCAGGCCGCTCTGGTGCCGCCTCTTGCTGCCGGCGATCGCGAAAACGTCCCCCTCTGCGCCCCGTTTTTTGGGCAGCAATCCGGGTGGTCGCCACCGAGGGTGGCCGGCTCTGCTTGGCAGACTTGGGCTTGGGTGGACGCACCAAAGACTGGCTGACATCAACCACTGCCTGGGCATTCACGTCTAAGCCAAACTCCACGTCTTCGTCTTCATCAGTTTGAGCGATCGGGCGACGTTTGACCTTAGAGCCAAGCTTATTAACGGGTTTATTCAGCAGCTCTTCTTGCAGGAGGTCTTCTTCCTCCTGTTTCGTTTTCGGCCGCTTGCTGCGAGAAGGGAGGAGTCGAGAGCCTGAAAGGTCTAAAACTTCAATTGTCGGGTCAGAGCCATCAGCGCTGCTGGCATCACCAGGGGCAGTTCGAGTCGGTGGTTTCTCTAAAATTGGCCGATTTGGGTCGGCGGGCTGGGGCGGGCGGGGGCGCTGAAGTGGTTGAAGTTGGGGCACACTTCTGGGCGCCGCCGATTCCCGACCAACTGGATCAGCACTGGTTGGTGCGAAGCGTTCTGGCTGGGCTTCTTCAGTCCTAACCCGCCTCAGCAGCGGTTTTTGCAATAAAGAGGCGGGGTGTTCCTCGGCAATTTGGACAGGGGAAGACTCAACTCTTGCCTTAGCCGGCGGTTGAACCAGCGTTGCCTTAGCGGCGGGAGCTGGCTGGGGGCTGGATTGGCTGATCTGCGGCGTGGGCTGGGTCGGCAATGGTGCTGGTCTCGGCTCGGCTGGGCGAGCTGGCCGATTAGGAGCAGTCGTTGAGTTGGGATTAGCTTCGCTAGTGGGGCGATTGAGGCTGGTCACTTCTGCCGCCGGCTGATGCCGACGAATTTCAAGAATTTGCTGTGGCTTAGCCTGCTTAATCGGCGGAGGCGTAGAGGTAGTGCGACGAGAATCGGCAGCTGGGCGATGGGAAGACATGGGCGCAGGAGATGAAATTGGCAAGGATTTGGCAGCAGTCCGAATGCGATCGACTTCATCATCGCTAATCGTGCTGCTGTGACTTTTAACGATGATACCTAAGCTTTCACAGACTGCCAGCACATCTTTATTGTCTCGATGCAGCTCTTTTGCTAACTCGTAAATTCTAGTTTTGCCGTTACTCATCCACTATCCTCTGACATTTGCTGCTCTTACATGGTGACTGCCTTCATTACAACCTTAACTGCTCTAATACCGATCTACCCATGGCAATTGCCAGTCGAGTGATGGTTGACAAGTTGCGACCACGCTTGAAAGTCTTGATTAAGCCATGACTTCTGATCTATTATCAACCATTTTGCCAGGACTCGCTTGGGTGTGTCGCCAAGGCTTCCTGCCCGGCAAATTCTCTCTGGTTGATCTGCTGCCAGAGGGCGGTGTAGATAGACTCTGGAATCGCCGCTTTTAAGCAGCGGGCCAGCCGATTTTTCTTTTGCGCCGACTGTAGACAACTGGCATCAGGACAAAGGTAGGCAGAACGCCCTGCCCCCTGGTTGAGGGTAATTGTCTGAGCAGGGTACACTCGTACAACCCGCAAGAAGTCTGTCTTAAGGCTTAGCCGCCGACAGCTAATGCAGCGGCGGTAGTTCTTTGTCAAGGTTACTCTTCCTCTGCTTTGATTTCCGCTGCCGTTATGGAGATGTCTGGGTCTGCTGAGTCAGCGATCGCCGGTTCATCTGCCATCTCTTCTTCTTCGTATAGATCGATCTCCTCTTCTTCATATTGTTCATATTGCTCTTCTCGCTGACTTGCTTCTAGGGCTGCCTTGGCATTTTCAGCTTCGTAATCGTAGAGATTGATGTCTTTAATGTCAATTTTCCAGCCGGTCAACCGAGCCGCCAGCCGGACGTTTTGACCTTCTTTGCCGATCGCCAGACTCAATTGGTCTTCATGCACCAAAATATGAGCCTGACGCTCTTCGGAATTCATCAGCCGCACTTCATCCACGCGGGCCGGGCTAAGGGCATTGGCAATGTAGGTGGCCGGATCAGGCGACCAGCGAATCACGTCAATTTTTTCGCCCCGCAGTTCGTTCACAACGGCTTGAATTCTTGATCCCCGCGCCCCAATGCAGGCTCCCACCGGGTCAACATCCCGCTCTAGGGTGTCAACGGCAATTTTTGTCCGGGGGCCAACGTGCCGAGATGGCGGGTTGGCTTCCCTGGCCACGGCCACAATCCGCACCACTTCGTCTTCAATTTCTGGCACTTCGTTGGCAAACAGATACACGACCAGACCGGCATCAGCCCTTGAAACCAACAACTGCGGGCCGCGATACGGGCCCTCTTGCACCCGTTTCAAAAACACTTTAAACGTGGCATTGGCCCGATAGTTGTCGTTCGGGAGTTGCTCTCGCTTCGGCAATTCGGCTTCGACTTCGGGCTGGCCAAAGCTGCTGGTCACAGCCATAATCACCGATCGGCGCTCAAACCGCAGCACTCTCGCCTGTAAAACCGTTCCTTCTAAATCTTGGAATTCTTCTTGCACCAAGCGCCGCTGCTGATCGCGCAGCTTTTGGGCTAAAACCTGCTTGGTTTGAATCGCGGCCATCCGCCCAAAGTCTTGCTGATCGGGGGTGACATCCAAAACCACAGTGTCGCCCAACTGGGCTTCAGCCGCCACTTCCTGGACTTCTAAGAGGGCAATCTGGTGGTCGGGGTTGTCTACCTGCTCGACAATTGCCTTCGTGGCTAGAACCCGAAAGCCCTCTTCATCCGGGTCAAGCTCGACATCAAAATTTTGAAAATATTCTTCGTCGAAGTGGGCCCCATCTAGGCGCAAGGTGCGCCGATAGCGCTCATAGCCCTTTAGCAAAGCTTCTTGCAGCGCTTCCTGAACGGCGTGTTTGGGTAGATTGCGCTCGCGGCTAATCACGTTGATCATCTCTCGCAGGCCGGGTAGGCGAACCATTGACATAGGAGTCTCTCCAATTGCTAAGAATGTTGTTCGTGCAGTTGCACTTGGATAATCAGCGTCCGGGGTAAGCTGACGGTTCGGCCTTTCTGATTCAGGTAGACGTTCGTTTCGTCGCGGCTAATCAAGTTGCCAAACCACTCTTGGTGCCCAGGCTGGCTGGTTTGCACCATGACCGGAAAGCCCCGAAAAGAGACAAATTCGCGATCGCTGGTCAGGCAGCGAGAAATGCCAGGGCTAGAAATCTCTAAGGCATAAGCATCAGGGATTAGATCACTGGCATCAAGCGCAGCTTCTAAAGCTCGACTCATCCGCTCACAGTCGTCAAGGCTGATGTCACCGCCAGGGTTACGAATATCGACCCGCAGGACAGGTGGAACTTGATGCGTGTGAAAGACAGCTCCAACAACTTCTAGCTGTAAATCAGCCGCTACTGGAGCCGCTAGATTTAAGATTTCTGGAATCAGAGGATGACTCATGGCAGAGAAATTAAAGACAAAAAAAGTGGGTTAGACCCACTCCCATGAAAACAAACTTTTCACGTAGCCCAGAAGCAAGGTTGTTCCAGACCTTGCCTATTTTAGCTTACTGTGGTTTGTCCCCGTGGTGAACGGTACAGATTTACATAGACTGTTGCCATGCTTCTTTGCCCAAATCTGCGGAAAGAAAGTTGGCAAATGATCTGAGTTTACTGCCCAGACGATCTGATTAGACCCTTGCAATACCCGTACAATAATTGAGGTGAATTTTGTGTTCAGGAGACAGGCGGATGTCAATGGCAGTTGGGATGGTTGAAGTGCGGGGGTTGCCTCCAGCGCTCGCCGTCGCAGATGTAATGGTCAAAGCAGCCAGGGTCACGCTGGTCTACATGGAAAAAGTCAGCGGAGCCTACGTTACCATCATCGTGCGGGGCAATGTTTCAGAAGTGAATCTGTCGGTAGAGGCAGGGATTGCGGCCGCCAAGAAAATGCATCCTTATGTTGCGAATGATAAGCTTTTTCTTTCTTCTCATATTATTCCTCGTCCAGCCGAAAACCTGATGGCGGTGCTGCCAATCGACTACAACGAAAGCGTGGCAGACTTTTTGGTCTAAGGTTATTTCTGTGCCAACTTAATTAAAAAGCACCTCTGCCAAATCAGGTCAGAGGTGCTTTTTAATCCAGCTTTTGCTTGAAACCGCTAGCGAGTTAGCTAAAACCGGCTAGTTGAACCATTCCAGAACTGCTTCTGCTTTGGTGTTGGTGCGACGCTCTGGGGTTTCGCGGGTGAACTTCATGTGAATGGCGCGATTTTGCTCCCCATCGGCGGCCACCGCCACAATTGGGTAGTCAATTAGCCCATCCTGGAAGGACATCTGGAACCGGAAGGTGCCGTCAGAGCTGAGTTGAATTGGGCGATCGCCAATCGTAACCGTGGCATCGGGTTCCGTCGCTCCATAAACAATCAGTTCAGCATCGGCGACCAGCCAGAACGAGCGAGGGCGAACGGGGGGCATGGAAGCTGAGAAACCAACGCCAGACATTGTGAGTCCAGAAGCTGTTGGGACTGCCCACATGCCAACCCCAGAGGGGAAAACGTAGGAGCTAAGTGATTCTTCATGGACGGGCACTTGCTGCATGGAGCCGTAGATTGAACCAGCAACTCGCTGCGCCTCGGCGCTGCGGGCCAGGGCAAAAATGTTGCTGTAAATCGGGTTGTCTTCGTCCATCGTCGGTGCCATTTCCTTGCCAACGTTGGGGGAACCCAAATCAATCAGGGTCTGACCGCGCAAATCCGTGTCCCAGTTGACGGTGATAAACCGATCGCTAATCCAGTCAGTCGGATAGGTGGGCGGAATCCGAACCGGGGCAGACCGAGCCAGCACTAACCAGCGACCATCGGCGCAGCGGTAGCCAATTTCAGCAATGTAGTCGCGATCGCTGACTGGGATCGGCAGATACCACTCTCTGGCTAATTCATCACAGGGATACTCTTGGACGCTGTGGGAAGCCTGATGATTGAGGTCAACGTCAGTTGAGTCACAAATTCGCAGGGCCAGTTGTTGCCCACCTTGGCGGCGCAGTTCTTGGCGATGCTCATTTGGAATATCCCAGTAGACATAAGCCCACTGCGGATCACGCGGCATGATGACAATTCGGCTGTCGCCATAGCCGCCGGGTAAATCACCAAAGCCTTCATCCACAACTGCCAACGAACCCCCGGTTAAATCAACTTGACCAACTTCAAATTTTGCTGCTTCCACTTTTTCTTGTGACTCCAGATTACGGGATGGGCTTGGGGCAGAGATTAGATTCTGCTTTGACTGAATAGCGGTTAGGAGTTGATCTTTCCGCATCCGGCTATAGCGGGAAATGCTGTACTCACTGGCAACTCGACGCAGCTGCCGTAAGGTCATCTCCTCTAAAGGTATCCGTTCGTTAACCATTGCGATTGCCTCCGATACTTGGGCCTGACTGAGGAGGAGATTCTCACTGGCAAAATGAGACTCTGCAACTTAGCCAACGGGCTGGGGATCGTTTCCCCTTGTTTGTATATTGCCAAAAATTTACAGAGAGTCAAGCCTTGTTAAGGCGCGATTTGCCAGCGATCGACGGAATTTCGGGCAGCGCGGGGATCGCAATGTCATGAAATTGTGACATTGCAAGCGACTGGGGATCAATGCTTAGAAAACAGAATTGTTATGTTTTGCAGACATAATTTTGCTGACAGCACGACTAATAGACAATCCGCTATCCAGCATTTCTTCAACTTGTGATTGCGGGTTGCCTAATCGTTGATTAAATTGGGGAAGCCCCCGACCAGAATCCGGCGCGATTCTCCCTCGGAGACACCTTATGAACGCAGGCAGGGAGATAATCGCAGTGGCATCCATTAAAACTCAAATACAAGACCTGCGGCAGCTCCTGCAACGGGCTAGCTATGCCTACTACGTGCTCGACCAGCCGATCATGGAAGATGCGGTCTACGACCAGTTCTATCGCCAACTCCAGGACTTAGAAGCAGAACATCCCAACTTAGTGACAACCGATAGCCCAACTCAGCGGGTGGGTGAACAGCCAGCGACCCAATTTAGCTCTGTCCAGCATCAAGTGCCGCTTTACAGCTTAGAAAATGCCTTTAACTTGGCTGAAATGCAGGCGTGGCAAGACCGCTGGCAAAGATACTGGACGAGCAATCACGACCACTCCTTGCCTGAGCAAACCTGGGACTATGTTTGTGAACTCAAAATTGACGGCTCAGCGATCGCCTTGACCTACGAAAATGGCCTACTAGCGCGGGGGGTGACCCGTGGCGATGGAATGCGAGGAGAAGAGATCACGCAAAACATTCGGACAATTCGCTCGATCCCGCTGCGGCTGAATTGGGATCAGCCGCCGCCAATTGTGGAAGTCCGAGGCGAGGCACTGTTGCCGCTGGCTGCCTTTCATCGAATTAATCAAGAGCGGGAGCAGGCAGGCGAGCAGCTTTTTGCCAACCCCCGCAACGCTGCGGCTGGAACTTTACGTCAGCTTGACGCCCGGATTGTCGCCCAGCGCCAGCTCGACTTTTTTGCCTATACGCTGTACGTCCTTTCTGAGCCAAGGGACGGGCAGTTGGGTTTGTTTAGCTCTGATCTGACGGCTAGCCAGCAGCCAACCAGCCAATCGGACTGTTTGGAGCAATTGCAGCAGATTGGGTTTCGAGTCAATCCCAACCGACAACGCTGCCCAGACCTGGAGCAGGTGCAAGCCTATTACGATCGCTGGTCTACCGAGCGGAAAACTCTGCCCTACATGACCGATGGCGTGGTAGTGAAGCTTAATCCTCTGCTGCTGCAAGCCGAACTGGGATTCACCCAAAAATTTCCTCGCTGGGCGATCGCCTGGAAGTACGAACCAGAGCAAGCCGTGACTGAGGTGCTCAACATTAGCGTCAATGTCGGACGAACAGGGGCACTGACCCCGGTGGCGGAGCTGCGGCCAGTCGAACTGGCTGGGACAACTGTGGCCCGCGCCACCCTGCACAACCGCGATCGACTGGCGGAACTGGATATCCACATTGGCGACAAGGTAGCGATTCACAAGGCGGGGGAAATTATTCCGGAAGTCCTGCAAGTGTTTGCTGAGCTGCGCCCCGCCGATGCGCAGCAGTTTGAAATGCCCAGCCATTGCCCAGAGTGCGCTCAGCCGGTTGTCCAGCCCGCCAATGAAGCGGTGACTCGCTGTGTCAACCCAGTCTGCCCAGCGATCGTCCGGGGCGGGATCATTCATTGGGTGAGCCGAGATGCGCTGGATATTGATGGCGTGGGTGAAAAGCTAGTCCGGCAGTGGGTTGATCAGCAGTTGGTGCAGTCGGTGGCTGACCTTTATCAGTTGACGATAGAGCAATTGGCCAGCCTAGATCGAATGGGGCAAAAATCTGCCAGCAAAATCGTAGCGGCGATCGCCCACTCAAAACAGCGGCCTTGGTCACGGGTGCTGTATGGTCTCGGCATTCGTCATGTTGGCAGTGTGAATGCCCAACTTTTGAGTGAATATTTCACCAGCGTTGATCGGCTGATCGAAGCCAGTCCAGCCGCGATCGCCGCCGTGCATGGGATTGGGCCAGAAATTGCCCAATCGGTCTACGAATGGCTGCAAACGACTAGCCATCAAGACTTAGTTGAAAAACTACGGGCGATCGGGCTGCAATTAGTCGGAGAGGGCAAGTCCGCCCCAACCAGCACCGCTCTAGCGGGTAAGGTATTTGTCCTGACGGGCACACTGCCCACCCTAAAGCGAGACCAGGCTAAACAGCTTGTCCAACGGGCGGGGGGAAAAGTCACCAATTCTGTTAGTAAAAAAACTGACTTTGTCATTGTTGGCGCAGAGGCAGGCAGTAAGTTAGAAACCGCTCAAACGCTAGGCATTCCCTGCCTGTCGGAGCCAGAGTTTTTAGCGCTACTGCAACAGCTAGAAGTTCCGTAAAATTACGGTGTGCAGTCCCCTAGGCTTTGCTGTTAGATAGTACATAAGAGCAAGTCTGTTAAAGATATATCTAATTTTTACAGCCTGCCTAAAAATTCTTTAGATCTATACAAATCGGGGGACATTTATGGTCGCTTCCGCACATCTTGGTTCTCTTACCTTTGGCGACGCATCATCTCAGTCTGTTGGTAACACGTCTGTTGGCAATCCAATGACAAAGCACACCTTAAAGAGACGATTTCCAAATCGGTTTAATCATTACAACTTAGACAACTTTTTTAGCTTTAACAGTGATGACGGCAGCATTACTGACTGGAACGAAGGGCGCAATGTCCTAGTGACAGAAGATTTTATTGTCGGTCTGATTGAAGGGCTAGAAGAAGAAGTTGGCAGTGCCTCTGGTGTTGTGATGTACAACATCGGTGAAGAATGGGGCAAACGCGATGCCAAGTTCTTTCAGAACTGGTTCGAGAAAGAATACCGCCGCGAAATCCGCACCTCTAGCCTCACCTTTGCCCTAGAAGCTTGGTGGTGGCCCTTCACAACCCAAGGCTGGGGCAACTGGGATATTGATTTGAGCGAACAGAAAAATGGTTTCATGTTCATCAACATCTTTGACTCTGCCGTGGCTCGCACCTTAGGTGATGTCGGCAAGCCTGTTTGCCATCTTTACGCTGGCATGTTCGCTGGCTTCTTCACCGGCTTGGTCAAAAAGAACCTGAGCTGCATTGAAATTCAGTGCTATGCCATGGGCGAAACCTACTGTAAGTTTCTGCTCGGTAAGCAAGACCGGATTGACGCGGCTAGCTTCTGGCACACGGAAGGCGCAACGGCTCGTGATATTGAAAAGCGCCTCCGCCACGGTGAGTTTGTAGGTCGGTAATTTAACCAAAGGAATTCAAACCAAGGAAATAGACTGATGTTAAAGCAATTGAATCGTCTCAGCATTGATGCTGATGGACGCTATGCCACTGCTTCGGAATTGCAATTTCTGAAAAACTACTTGCAGACTGTTGATCAACGGATTCAGACCTACGAAAAGCTGCGCGATAGTGCTGATGCGATCGCCAACCAGCTTGATACTCACGTCCGGGCGGCTGAACCAGAATTTTTTAGCACTGCCAGTAAAGAGTACCTTGACTTTTGTTTACGCGATCGCAAAACCGCCGTTCGCTGCTCCGCCGCCGCCATGCTGATTGATGACCTAGACAATCTCCGTAATGGGGTGCTCTGCTGGGTTAGAACAATTGTGAATGCGGTTGGCTACGGTAAAGCCGCCAAAGTCAGCCACAAGGTAATGCCGGATGTAATGGGTCAATATCTCACCCCAGATGAAATGAAGCTGATTACGCCTGCCCTAGCCCTGAATCGGTCAATTCTCACCGACGACTAGGCGGAAAACCTGCCAAATCGAACTCTCTTCTTCCTCAAAGCCTCTCTCCGAGAGGCTTTTTTGTATAGTAGTTTTACAGAAACTATGACAATACATAACTACCAACGCTTCACTGAACCTGATCCACAGGTTAAAACACCCTTAATCACAACCGGATCAGAGATGGACTGACCAAAGTTTTTAGATTCGCACAAAGACGATATAGGAAACCCATCTTTTAAGGTTACTGCTCCTACATACGCTCTTAAGCCCTCTCTGTTCGGTATTGCTTTGACGACAGAAAATTTAGCATCGGCATGAGTAATTTGTATGCTGTATCCCTCAACACTATCGGCATCAAACCTGTCATCGTCAAACCAAAGATCATTACATGAATTGGTAAAGGTGTTGTGTTCTAAATAAAAAACTTGCTGCCCTCTAGTGACCTGATCAATTTGACTCTGAGCACTGTACTGACTTCGACGATCGGGGTCTACTGAAGACAAATGACTCGGTAGGAATATGGCTAAACCTAATATGACCAATGTTCCAGCTAGTCCAACTATTAGACAGCCACCTAAATTGGATGATTTTTGTTTGGGAGATGGTTCGTGTTCTGGAGCCACAGTTTGGTCAGCCAAATATGGTTGAGTCTCTTTTGGATTGTTCTGTACTGAGGATACTCACCCATCCACACTGAGGGCAAATCTAGCGATCGCTGATCAGAGCCGGCCTTAACTGGCTAGAACACTGAGGACATTTGAGAAGCATGGGCAATTTTCTCGCTCGGTTGAGTTACAATCAGCCGCTTGCCGGTGCCATCTTTCCCCCAGAGGGCTACTTTGTCAGCTTGTAGGTAGGCGCAGCGGTTAGTGTCCGTCAGAACCACAAAATCTTCGCTGGGGCGGGCAGGGGCGATCGCGGCCAGGCGGTCTTTTTTATTCGCAAACTGCAAGGCTGGGGTGCCCAAGTCCCCCAAGCGAGTTAGGCGCACTGCGTTGATCGGCATCCGTTTGCCATAGCCCTGCTCCGAAATCAGCAGTAAATTATCGTCACTCTCCAGCGAGACGGCTCCCACCAGTTTTTCTTGAGTTCGCAGGCGGAGCGCGACTTGCCCCAGAGTTGGTCGCCCCAGAATCGGAATCTCAGACCACAGAAAGCGAAGAACTCTGGCCGTCGAAGTGGCGATCGCCAGTTCGCTGCTGGGTTCAGCCAAACCGGCCCAGAATAATTGATCGCTGTCTTTGAGCTTACACACCGTCAGCCCGCGCCCGGTAATGTCCGTCAGTTCAGTCAGGGGCAAGCGCTTGATCCGCCCCTGCTGGGTGAGCAAAATCAAGTGCAGTTGGTCAGTCGTTTCTGGCCAAATAAACTGAGTCAAAATGGTTTCGGCTTGGGCTGACTCCGGCAGCAGCGTCACCAACGGGGTGCCGCGATCGCGGCGATCGCTAGCCGGCAAGTCTTGCAGAGGGAGACTATAGGCTTTGCCGCTGTGGGTTAATACAATCAATTCATCGGCAAGTTTGGCTTTTTGAGTCAAGACAGGCAGGTCTTTTTTCAGCTCCTGCCATTCACCGTAGACAGTGCCATTTCCGTTGCTGCGGCGAGTTTTTTCGATCGAACGTCGCCCGTAGCCCCGTTGCGTCACTTCCACCATCACTTCAGTATCGGCGGCTAGCTCAGCCACCGTCGGCAGCGGATCGGCTGCGGTTTGGAGGCGGGTTCGCCGCGGGTCATTGTGCTGGCGCTTGAGGGTACGCAGGTCTTTTTTGAGGGCTTTCAGCAACTCTGAACGGTCGGACAACAGGGTTTCTAGCTGCTGAATCTGCTGGCTCAGTTCAGCAAACTCGGCCCGGAGATTTTGCTGCTCTAAGCCGGTCAAACGGCGCAGCGGCATTCCCAAAATCGCATCGGCTTGGCGATCGCTTAAGGCGAGTTGCTCTTGCAGGGCTAATTTAGCCGTCGTGCCATCTGCCGCCTGCCGCAAAATCTCAATCAGTTGATCAAGCTGATCGAGGGCTGTCAGCAAGCCTTGCACCAAATGTGAGCGGGCTTGGGCTTGGTCAAGCTGGTGCTGGTAGCGCCGGGTGACGGTCTGTTCTCGAAAGTCTAAAAACTGCTGCAACATCTCGCGCAGCGGCATTTGGCGGGGCTGCCCGGCCGCGATCGCCAGCATAATAATGCCAAAGTTAATTTGCAGCGGGGTTTGTCGATATAGCTGCTCTAGCACGAGCTGGGGTTGGGCTTCTCGCTTCAGTTCAATCACCACCCGCATCCCCTCGCGATCGCTCTCGTCACGCAGGTCAGCAATCCCTTCAATTCGCCCTTGGTTGACCAAATCAGCAATTTTTTCAATCCAGCCCGCTTTATTCACCTGGTAGGGCAACTCTGTCACCACAATCATCGCTCGGCGGTGACGCCCCTTGCCCGGTTGAGTTTCTTCCATGCTGACCACTCCGCGCAGGGTAACGCTGCCGCGCCCAGTGGCATAGGCTTCTTCAATTCCTGTCCGACCAATAATAATGCCGCCAGTCGGAAAGTCTGGGCCGGGCACCAGTTGCAGCAATTGCTCTTGCGACAACTGCGGCCGATCAATCAGGGCAATTAAGGCATCAACAATTTCGCCCAGGTTGTGAGGCGGAATATTCGTCGCCATCCCAACCGCAATCCCAGAGCAGCCATTCAGCAGCAAAATTGGCAACTGGGCGGGCAGGACAACTGGCTCTTGCAGGGAGCTGTCAAAGTTGTCGATAAAGTCAACCGTGGCTTCGTCAATTTCTGCCAGCAGGGTTTGGTGACTAACGCCGGCCAAGCGAGTTTCGGTGTAGCGCATGGCGGCCGGCGGGTCGTTGTCCACAGAGCCAAAGTTGCCGTGCCCAGCCAGCAGCGGGTAGCGGCTAGAAAAGTCTTGCACCATCCGCACCAAAGCATCGTAGACCGACTGATCGCCGTGGGGATGATATTTCCCTAAGACATCCCCAACCACGCGGGCACATTTGCGGTAGGGGCGATCCGGGGTCAAGCCCAGCTCATGCATGGCGTAGATAATTCGACGGTGGACGGGCTTCAGCCCATCGCGCACATCTGGCAGGGCCCGCCCGACAATCACGCTCATGGCGTATTCCAGGTAAGACTGTTCCATCTCTTGGTGCAGAGCAGTGGGAACAATCTTGCCCTGGGAGAGCAGATTTAACTGGGTAGCCATCAAATTATGTCCTTGAAACTGAGCCTGAGGAAACTTGTGGAGGTCTGACTCCAGTTATGCACAATACAGAGTTGGCGATCAGGAGTTCAATCTTTTGCTGCCATTCGGGTGAGTCCAAATGGATGAGAATTTTTGATGTCGGTTTCCTTAGATCATTCAGATCAACCAAAAATTCTGCTTACCTCTATCCCAAATTTATAACCATTTTTGGTTGAATGGGGCGTTGTTGCCCAAAAGCTGTGAATCGTCAGGCGATCGGGTGCAAGCACTACTTGCCACACGACTTAACTGCACCGCACTCTTATCAGTCAGTCGTTCAGAGCAGGTTTGGCCGTTGGGGCTTCTGGCAAATGGCCGGCATCTTCTAGTTTGCCGACCCGCCGATCGCATTCCCAGCGATGAAATTCTGAATCAGGAGCTTGAGCGGGCGATCGCTCAGTATGTTCTAGCTTTTGGCGAATCAAGTCGAACAGGGAGGAAAGTTGAAAGCATCGCACAATCACCCCCATCGCCCCTTGAGGAGACTCTGGCAAGGCAATTCGGTTCACTACCTGGGTGCCAACCGGCAGGAGCGAATTAGGGTTGCTGGAGATTTCGATCAGGCTGAACGCGAAAAACTTGCCGCAAGATGTTGATAGTCGCGCAAGGTTTAAGTAGTCTGCAATAACGCAACTTTCTTAGAGTGTAAGCCGTGCATCAGTGGTAAAGCAAAAAGGCACCGTCGTGGTCACTCAAGAATTAGCTGAGTCAAATCTTGGTATAGAAAGTCGGGAATTTCTCAAACTTGCTGTCCCGTTGGCGAGTGCTCAAGTCGCCCAAGCTGGAATTGGCTTGATCGACACAATCATGATGGGGCATTTGGGGGCAGAAAGCCTAGCCGCTGGTGGATTAGCCTCGACAACGTTTCAGCTTTTGCTGAATGTGGCGAGTGGAATTGTGATGGCAGTCAGTCCATTGGTGGCCGAAGCCTACGGGGCGGGCCGAAAATCGCAAATTGAGCAAATTGCCCGACAAGGACTCTGGCTAGCGCTGCTGCTGAGCATTCCGCTGATGTTTGCGATCGCCCACTTAGCCCCAGTCCTCCGTTGGCTGCACCAGTCCGGAGAGATTGTGGCGCTGGCAGAGCCTTATTTTGACTCGATTGTGTGGGGGATTTTTCCCGCCTTGGGGTTCGCAATGCTGCGAGGCTACGTCTCTGCGGTTTCGCAAGCGCAGGTTGTGATCGGGATTGTCATAATTGGCACACTGTTTAACCTGATTGGTAATTATGCTTTAGGGTTTGGTAAGTTTGGCTTTCCCCGGATGGAGTTGGCAGGCTTGGGGTTAGCGAGTGGACTGAGTTTTTGGTTAATGTTCCTGTTGTTCTTGATCTATACCCTCAAGCATCCGCAATTGCAGCAATATCGATTTCTTCAGGATTTACATCGGATCAAACCGCACATCCTTCAGCAGTTGACAAAAATTGGAGCGGCGATCGCCGTCACGATTGCGTTGGAATATGGGCTGTTCACTGCCATTACTTTTCTGATGGGCATTTTGGGCACTGAGGTTCTGGCCGCTCACCAAACGGTTTACCAAACCATGTACGTAATTTTCATGGTGCCGCTGGGCATGTCCTTTGCGGTGACTGCCCGTGTCGGTCAGTGGTTGGGGCTGGGCGACCTGAAAAGCGCACGACAAGCTGGCTACGTCGGGATTGCTTTTGCTGCAATATTTATGGGCTTAACGGCGATCGGGCTGGTGCTCTTTCGCCAGCCAATCATTAGTGTCTATCTAGATAGTCACAACCCGGTTAATGCAAATGTTGTTGCTTTAGCAATGCCAATGCTGATTGTTGCCGCTGTCTCTCAACTCCTCGATGGTGTCCAACGGGTGGCGATGGGAGCGCTCTACGGGCTGCAAGATGCCCGTGTACCCATGTTACTGAGCGGATTTGCGTTCTGGGGGGTCGGGCTGACCAGTGGCTACCTGCTCGGATTTCCCTGCGGATTTGGCGGCGTTGGCCTGTGGATAGGGCAGTCGATCGGGGTTGCAGTGGCCGGAGTCATCTTTGTCTGGCGGTTTCATCGGCTGACCAGCAAAAGCAATTCTGCCTGATTTACACACGGTAAATAAAGTCTTTAAAAAATCGGCTAATTCGAGTTCAGATTGCCCAAAATCTCTTGGTAGACCTGATCAAAGATTCTTGCTCTGACAATTTGTCCAAACTCCTCATTATCATTGATCCGTTTGAACATCTCGAAGTTGCTGTCAATCATAGTCTGGAGGGCTGCATTGAACAGCGCATCGTGGAGAAGCTGAACATTTTCCCTTGTATTGGCTTTGGCACTAGCTTGCAGACTGTCATTTTCTGCTAGTCGTGTCTTCAACTCTGCGAAAAATACCCGATCAGCTTCAGTAAAATCGGTACCAAACCGCTGATTTATTTCAGCAATAATTTCAGATAGGGCAGCCTTTTCAAGATCTTTAATGACAGCGCCATCAAGAGCAGCAAGGGGATCAAGGGTTCCGACCCCAGACTGCAAGCTAATGTGTCCAGTAAAGGTTTTATGAATGCGATAGCTTTCTAAGTCAGCGTACTCTGCTGCCCGCAAGCTTGCTTTTTCCCGTTCTTGGGGCAGGGCACGTAATAGGAGTCTGGCGAATAGGTAGAGCTGTTCCAAATCGGGATCTTTGAAGGTGACAATCTGAGAGAGAAAAGCGTAGAGACGAATGTAAGAGCGTAGTCGATGCTTGAATTCCAACCTCCTTTCAGGTTCTGGAATATATTCGTAGCGCCCGACGATCTCTCGTAACAACGGCTGAAGCTGGTTGGCTTTTTTACCTTTCCTGAGATACAGCGCTGCAATTTCAGTAACTTGGTCAGATGTATAGAACCCATTTAGGATCTCAGGTAGCCGTTAAGCGCCTTAAGAGGAGTCTGATAAAACAGAGCTTGAGCTTCGTATTGGCATGTTCCAGGGTACGCTCGAAGTTCTTGACCAGACTGTTGCATCGGTCAACCCAGGCATTGGAACGCTCGATAATCCACCGCTGTGGAATTGGGACAAAGCCCGATTTCCCTTGGGCTGCTTTGTCGGCTTTCGTGGGTTTAGGAGCCAGTTGAAACCGAATCTTGGTCATGATTTGCGGATAAACCTGCTCTAACGCTGCAATTAAGTGCTGGGGATGATAGCCCTGGTCAAGCAAAATGTTGACCTTCGGTACATTGACTGGCTTGCGACGAAAAAAATCGATATGTTGCGTCAGCATCTCAATCAGCCCTTGGTCATCACTAGACCTCTTGCATAAATCTTGGAAAGCTCCCTAAATCTCCCAATTCTGGGGGACTTCAAGTCCAGTTCCCCAGAATTGGGGGGCTAGGGGGGCAAAAGCTCAGTCATCAAGATTATTTATGCAAGAGGTCTACTGACATTGGCCGGAGTGCAATGGGTGAAAAAGGGAAAGCCCAGCGTATCGACGAGCAGATGCCGCTTGATGCCATTGGTACATTTGTAGCGGCAGAATCCCTTAGAAGCTTTCTCGGCGTTACAGGTGTTATCGACTGCCTGAGAGTCGCCAATCAGTAAAGTGGTCAGGTGCGGTTTTTTTTCATGGCTTGACGGGCACGGGCATGAAGGGTGTCCATAATCTCATCCATCACACCCCAGTCCCGCCAATGCTGATAATGAAAAAACACGGTCGAGTAAGGCGGCAGGTCTTTCGGTAGGTTTCCCCAAGGGCAGCCATTTTTAAGTTGATAGAAGATCCCATCGAGGATTTGACGTTTTGACCATTTGGGAGGACGAGTTCGTCTTTTTTTGGGTAGTAGAGGCTCAATGATGGCCCATTCTGCATCGGTTAAGTCACTGGTATAGCTCATGAGGTGAAGGTTTAGCCTGAGTGTTATCCCTGATTCAGACTTTCTCAAGTCTCGTTGAAATATACACTAGATCCTAAATGCGTTCTATACAGACGAAACTCATCTAGTAGGGCTTGAGTGTCATACAGTTTATTGGGGTCAGCACCCTCGCTCAGTAAGGTTGCTTCATAATAAGGCTGAAAGGCAGCTTGAATATCGTCAGACTCGTTCGCGAAGTCTAAAATCATGGTTTCAGCTTTGCGAGGGTGGGTGCGATTCAGCCGACTGAGTGTTTGGACAGCGGCAACGCTGCTAAGCGTCTTATCTACATACATTGTGTGGAGGAGGGGCTGATCGAAGCCCGTCTGAAACTTCTCTGCCACGATCAGGAATCGGTACTCTGACTTTTTGAACTGCTCCGCTGTTTGCTTGTCAGAAAAGCCATTCATCTGGGCTTCGGTAAAGTCTAGACCTTGATGATCTACCCTGCCTGAAAAAGCGACCAACGCTTTGACGGGATAGCCTTGTTTTTTCAGATACTCATCAAAGGCTTGCTTATAGCGCACGGCATGGAGGCGGCTGCGAGTGACCACCATTGCTTTGGCTTGCCCGATACCCTGGGCATCAAGAATTTGGTGGCGCACTGTTTCCCAAAAATGTTCCACCATTAAGGCGGTTTTTTGGGTGATAGTGTGTTGGTGTAATTCAACTTCGCGCTTGAGCAGGCTAATGGTTTTGCTTTTTTCTACATGGGGGTCATCGGCTGCTTTTTGTTGCAGGCTGAAGTAGGTAGTAAAGGTAGTGTAGTTTTGCAGCACATCGAGAATAAAGCCTTCTTCGATCGCCTGCCGCATGGTGTAGAGATGAAAAGGTTGAAAGCTGCTATCGGGTTGCGGGGTGCCAAACAGCTCCAGGGTCTTTTGCTTAGGGGTAGCGGTGAAGGCAAAGAAGCTAAGGTTGGGTTGTCGGCCCCGTGCTTCCATGTTTTGATTAATTAGGTCTTCATCAGTAGGAGGGGCGACGGCTTCCAGTTGCTCCGCTTCTTCCAGAGTTTGTACTTGCAGGACTTCTTTGAGGCTTTTGCTGGCTTCTCCGGTTTGGGAAGAGTGGGCTTCATCGACAATGATGGCGAAATTCCGTCCTTCTAACTGATCGACCTTGTTGACGATGACGGGAAATTTTTGCAAGGTGCTGACGATGATGTTTGCACCACTGATCAGGGCTTCCACTAGTTGGTCACTATGTTTATCGATCACCGCAACAACTCCAGGGGTTTGCTCGAATTGGCGAATCGTATTTTGCAATTGCCGATCGAGCACTCGGCGATCGGTAATCACAATCACGGAGTCAAATACTCGCTGATTCTGATCGTTGTGCAGGGAGGCGAGGCGATGGGCTAGCCAGGCAATCGTGTTGCTTTTGCCGCTGCCGGCACTGTGCTCAATTAAATAGTGCTGACCCGCACCCTGTTGTTGGGCATGAGCAATCAGATTTTGGACTGCACGACGCTGATGATAACGAGGGAAGATCAGTTTCTCGGTTTTGACACCGTTGCGCTCGTCGGTTTCTAAATGGATAAAGCTACCGATCAGTTCTAGAATGCTGTCCGAGGAAAATAGATCTTCCCAGAGGTAGGCGCTGGCGTAGCCGTTGGGGTTAAGCGGATTCCCTGGGCCGCCGTTGTTGCCCCGGTTAAATGGTAAGAAATAGGTTTGTTTTCCCTCTAGACGGGTGTTCATGTAGACTTCATCATCGTCTATGGCAAAGTGGGCGAGGCAACGTTTGAATTGGAGCAGTGGTTCACCTTTAGGATGGCGATCGCTGGCATACTGCTCACGAGCGTTTGCCACGGTTTGCCCAGTCTGCTTGTTCTTCAATTCCAGGGTAAAAATAGGCAGACCATTCAGGAATAGCACGATATCCAGAGCATCTTTCGTCTCGACGGCGCTGTAGTGGCACTGGCGCACAACGCTGAGGATATTTTTGCGGTAGAGGATGTGATGTTCTGGGTTGAGAGTGCTGACGGGTTTGAAGTAGGCAAGTTGAAAGTAGCAGCCGTAGTCTTTAATGCCCCGGCGCAGAACATCCAGGTGCCTCGCCGCTCAATTTCGCGGGTGAGCCGTTGGAGAAATTTATCGCGCACGGTGGCGGTGCCGTGTTGTTTTTCCAGCGCCTTCCAACTGTCGGGTTGGGTAGCGGTGATGAACTCTAGAAGAATTTCCCAATCGAGACAGAGAAATTTTTGATAGTGGGAGTCTCTGGCATCGTTTTTTTGCTTGGAGACACGCAGGCGATAATCGTGAACCTGACTTAAATGGTTCACAATGTGGGTTTCAAAAGCTTTTTCAGTGATCTCCATATCGTTAGGATGCCCAAACAAAGTTTGGATTCACTCACTTATCTAATTTGAATATCGGGGAGGCAGACGTGGGTAGAGTTCCTTGAGGGGAGCATAACTGAGTTAGGAATACTGCCCGATCGCAATCAGCCCTGCCCGCTCTTGCACTCGATCGGGATGATTGAACTGAAGAATCAGAACGGTGACTCTAGGGCATGGGTTTTAGCCAGACGCACCAGATGCTCTAAGGTTAAGTAGCGATCTAGTTCGGCTTCTCCCTTAGCTGAAAGGGTTCCGGCTTTGCTCTGGGCGAGCAGATCGCTGACTCGCGCTTGAAATTCTGGAGATGGGCGTATGGCCAGAATTTGTTCTGGAGTAGGCTGGCTGGCAAGAAGGGTAATGATATCTTGCTCGTCAAGAAAATTAGCAGAGCGCTGTTGAGATCGAAACTCTTGTAAGCCAAGCTCTAGCACTTGGGGCAGTTGGGCTTGAAACTGCTGAAGCCGCTGGGCGAGGTCATCGGGAATGTCGATTGTGATCTTTACCATAGCGGGTTCCGGAGTATAAGGAGCGATTGAGTAGGGAGAGGAGATCACCACACGCGATCGACTGGGTAAGCATCAAAACAGAATCAGCACTGATGATAGACAAAGAATGAGTCGCTGCCTGAGCAATCAATATCCGATCGAAGGGATCACGATGATGAAGAGGAAGGCTCAAATAAGTTTCGGTGTCGTCAAATGCGATCGGTAAAATTTCAATTGAAAGCCTTGCAAGTAATTCCTTCAGTTCATGAAATGAGTTTTTGAGTTTTAGCTTGCCCAAACCCAGTTTGATGACGATTTCCCAAAGACTGGCAATACTGAAGTAGAGGTTATTGTCGGTATCTTCTAGAAGTGTTGCAGCGTTTTGGCTAAGTTGATCGCTTGCCTGAATGTACCAGAGGAAAGCGTGGGTATCTATCAGGACATTCATTTACATATACTCCTGAAAATCGTCCAAGGGAGCATCGAAGTCATCGGCAATCCAAACTTTACCTTGCCAGATCCCCAACCCACCGCGCTTGTTTGATGGTGTTTCTGGTACTGTCTCAAGCTGGTTTTCGCTTTGCTGAGTGATTCGGTTAACCAAAAATTCTGTGTACAGAAAAACCGCTTTTTGCATAGATTCAGGTAATTTTTTGATGTTGCTTAGAATGGATGATTCGAGGGTCATAGCGGCAAAATCTCCGATTTCCAACTGATCAAGTTTAGGGAATACTTAGCAAGGCTTGAATTTGATTTAGCTGCCCTCGCAGAATTTGAATAAGCTGCTGTTTATCAGTTCTCTCGTCAAGGTGCTTTTGATGAGGGTGGGCCATTGCGTTAATCCGATCGATCCGAGTTTGCAGCTCTGCAACTTTGTTCTTAAATTGTTCACATAAAGCTCTGAAAAAGCGATCGCTCACGGTATGAACCAGGCTATGCTCGATTGAGCGATGCTCCATGTCATAACGATGTCCTCGTTTAATTTGTTCTAATGCATTGGTGTAAGGCTGAGACAATTCCATTTGCCCAACTGAGGCTGTCTTTTTGAGGCGAAGCACCCCGATTTGACATCGAACGGTATGATTTTGCTTCACCTTATCAATGAAGTCATGAAAAAGATGCTCCATTAAATCGAATAAACCACATAGAGCGCGTAAGCACTTGTCATCGTCAATGGTTAAACCTGTTTGATGATGATTGTGGTAAAACTTGTTTCGGGTAGTGTGGCGTTGTAGGGCTTCATCTAAGAGGTCTGAGACTGGATGAGATGTGCCGCTGGTTGACGATGGAAAAAAGACCTTGACTTCGTTAATGACGGTATCAAAGGTATTTCTGGAACTGGGATTGTTAGCACTCCAATGTCGTAGAAATGTGTACGATGCGAAATGACCCTGCAAAGTTGGAACACCTGCGGCTCCACGTCCTAAGTCATTGCTTAAGGTAGAAATATCTATATCCTCTTTGCAATAGCGTCTTAAGCTAGTTCGATGATTTTGTGTTGTCACTAATCCAGCGGTTTCTAAATCGGTTTGACAGGCTGCTCTTTGCTCTAGGGCTTTTTCTTGCAGAAAAGTTTTGAGCGTGAGTTCAACGATATCATCGACCAAAATAAAAGCGGTTCGCACTCGCCCTGGTGCGGTGATAAAGTAGACCTCATTGGTCGTTTGAATTAAATCAATAATGTCATCCAGTCGGGACATGATTTTCAATTCTTGTGGTCTGCGTCCTCGTGAATATAAGCTTTGCTATGTAATACGACATTGATGAGCATTACTTGTAAACATCCCCTCTGAAGTCAATTTCATAAACCAAAAGCTCATTCTCATTTGCATCTAAAGCAAAAATAACTCTAATCTTACCAATTCGGAGCCTGAAGAAACCATCCCAATCTCCCTTAAGCTTTTTAAGATCAAGCTCTGTGAATGGGATAATTCCATTTTCTTCAATGGAATGAAGTAGAGTGGCAAGTCTTTCACGAATTTTATTTGCATTTTTGGCATCGAGTTTCTCCAGAAATTTAATGGCACTTTTGCTAAATTTAAGCTTCATGGTTAACCCAATCTGTCATATCCACAAAATCATTCTTGTCATATTGAGTTGGAGAAACAAACTTTGAGCAGATTTCTTGATTTTCTTTTTCGCTGACATAGGGCATTAAGATTAAACTCAGTGCTAGCCTCTCCTCTCGAATAACTTCTCGAATTGTTTCTTTGAGTAGTTGTTTGAGTTCCTGGGTTTCCACAATCATGTTCTCCTATTTTATTGAGCAAACTCTTCCTCACGAACATCAATTTTGCCTGTTACAGCAGCAGTTATAAGTGATTTTCGATATTTAGTTAATTCTTCTAGCTGCTCCTTTATCTTTTGAATGGGTTTGGAAATCAACTGAAGTTTTTGGTCAAGTTTAGCAGTAATTCTTTTCTGATCCTCAATACTTGGAGGAAATGGGTATAGGAAATCAACAGCATGACTAATATTAAATTGTTTTTGAGCAGCCCCATAAGCAACAAGGGTAATATTTGCTTTTCCTGCGATTGAATTCATGACATAGCAAAGCCAATATGAATCAAATGATTTTGCCTGCCTAACAATCATAACTGATGCACAATTAATGCCATCTAATTCCGATGGCACAACAGCAGTAACTCCAGGCTCACCAACTCTTACACAGACTAAATCATTGGCTCTAAGTATGGTCTGCTTCAGCTTTAAGTTACTTTCTCTCGAAATTCTTCTAGCATTTTCGACATTGATATGTCCTTCAGAAATGTCACTACCCAGAATGAAGGGAATCTCACCACCATCTTCTTCAACATAGGAGGATGGTTGGATAACAACCCCAACACCTAAAGAAGACGCGATAAACTTTAGTTTTCTAACTTCCCAATTTTCAGGGATTTTGCCGATCCAGGGGATGCTGGACTCTTTGAGAGGGACAGTGGAGTCTAGTCCTTGGGTAATGGCTTGATGAATAATGACATCTCGTTTTTTCTGGAGGAGGTCGATGAATTGTCGTTTTTTGGTGATGAGGGTGTCGATGCGGGTGGTTTCGCGGTCTAGGAATCGAGCGATCAACTTTTGTTCATCTAGTGACGGTCTACATATTTGAATATTGAGAATTTCATTAGAATTAGCGCGGGGCATTTTTGCTCCGTAAGTAGTGGAGTTAACCAAGCTTATGAAACCATCTGATAGAAGTAAATATGAAAGATATTTGCCATCGATAACCTCACTAATCGGTCGTAAAACCATTAATTCGCTGGTGCAAACACCAAACAAATCCGAGTAAAAGACCTTGGCAAGATAGGGGCGAAGCTTCCCAAATAAAACATCTCCTGGATGAAAAACAGAAACGATACTGTCTACAACTTCTGTGGGCGATTCAAGAAGTAGGCGACCCGTTTTAGACTCAATATTTTCCAATCCAATATAAGCTACTCCTTCTGGCTTCCCTGCCAGCTTTTCCGAGGAATTTGGAGAAGCAAATTTAAGTTTTCTGATCTCCCAATCCTGAGGTACTTCGCCTAGCCACTCCACCCTCGAAGGCCTGTATTTCTCATAAGTCTTATACTTCCCCATATCCTAAGCCTTCAACAAAGCCGCAATTTCCTTTTCCAGCTTGGCAATCTTTTCCTCAATGACTTCTAATGGCTCTGGCGGCTCATACTTGTAAAAATAGCGATTGAAATTAATTGTGTAGCCCACAATGCCTGTTTGCTGATCCTGCTCATCCTTATAGGCTTGATCAATCCAAGCATCGCCTACATAGGGCTTCACTTCCCGCTCAAAATAGTCGTAAATATCCTGCTTCAGCGGCACATCTTCGTCGTAAATTGAGCGCCCCACTATTTCAAGATTCTCATATATCTGCAACGGCACATTTTCATAGTCCCGCAGGTCTGGATCAGGTTCAAAGCCATCACCCTTGCTGGCAGGCATTTCCTTTGCCTCCGAGTCACGTTCTGTTAGGGCTTTTAGCACTGCATCCTGTATAGGTTTTTTCAGCTTTAATGGCTTCAGTGTCTTCTCTAACAACGGCAAAAACCGTTTGGGGTCACGTATGACTTCCGACGGGAGAGCCTTCAAAGCCTCTATGATCTTCTTTTGCAAAGCTTCCCCAGCTTCCCGGTCTGCTTGTTGATCAGCCTCGCTCTTTTTCTTGCTCTCCGTTAACCCAGCAAACGCTTTTTGCTCATGCAACCGCTCCATCCGCTCCGAGGACGCCGCAAAATTCAATCTTAGGGGGCGCTCTACTCGAATCCGCCGATAGCCAAAATCCTCATTGTCAAACACTCGGCAATACTCACCCGGCTCAAAGGCATGGTAAATCTGAGCAATGTCGTCAATCTGTGCGTTAGTAATTTCGTTGCGCTTGTTGTTCAAGCTCTTCCGCATCCGTTGGTAAAACTGGTCTGAGGTGGCATTCACCAGTTGAATCTTGCCCTTGCGATTCTCATGCTTGCGGTTAGTCAACACCCACAGATAGGTGCTGATGCCCGTGTTATAAAACAACTGATCCGGCAGTGCCACAATGCTCTCTAACCAGTCATTTTCAATAATCCAGCGGCGAATATTACTCTCCCCACTACCTGCGTCACCCGTAAACAATGGCGACCCATTAGACTTGTTGCTTTATAAGGTAAAGTAATGAGACCTCCTAATTTAATAAACAACAGTGCTAGACATTGAGCGTGCGCTCTCTAATGAGCGACTACTTCGGGGATTAACAGGTCTCAATCGCAA
>JAESGG010000078.1_pt1 | contig 33944 bp, 30 predicted proteins | sample 9266231 | NCBI WGS metagenome assembly JAESGG01 (sample SAMN14515337, study PRJNA621664) | algae metagenome | isolation source: Aphanocapsa sp. GSE-SYN-MK-11-07L and co-occurring heterotrophs from wet... | place: USA: Grand Staircase Escalante National Monument, Utah | collected 2006-04-16 | reverse complement strand
TTTAGTTCATCCGAGAGCGCCTGGATTTAACCCCCCATTTCCTGTCGATTTTCTCCCCTGCCAGGGGTTGCTTTTAAGAGGGTGCCGAAGTTCTGACTCAAGGTGCCGAAGTTCTGTCTTTCAGCAGAAAGCCAATGGGCGCGGCAATGGTTAGACCAACGGGGGATCAGCCCTGAAACTGCCTGTCACTATCGCCTGGGTCTAGTCAACCGGAATGGAACAACCGGGGTTTCGATTCCGATTCTGGCAGATGAGTCGGGCTTGAACTTCTATCAGAAGTTGAGACTTGAACCCTGGAATAGTAATCCATCCTGGACTCAAAAAGGGGTTCCAGCAATGGTTTACTTTACCCATCAGCCAGACCAGGCAAAGCAAACCTATCTGTGCGAAGGAGAGTGGGATGCAATCCTGTTGGGTTGGGCGATGCGAGATGTTACCGATATTGCGATCGCTACCTTTACCTGTGGTTGCAACGTTATTCCCTGCCCCGAACAACTTCAGCGATTGCCCGGTCAAGTCTTCATCTTCTACGACCGGGATGAACCAGGACAGCAAGGCGCAGAAAAACTAGCGCGTGTTTTGGGCGAACGCGGTTGGATTGCCCAGGTGCCTTGTTCGGAAAAATCTCTCCCAAAAGGTTGGGACATCTCCGATGCCCTGAATGCAGGCTTGACGGTGGAAGCAATCCGTACCGCCGCCAGAACCGCTAGTCAACCAATAGACATCGAACTAGCCCAACCGTCGCGAAAATCTAGACTCAACTATGAACAATGCCTGAACCGGATTGATCAAATTCTGCTAATTGAAGACACCGCCCGTCAACTCTGGGAACTTAACCTGCTGGCAAAACAAGCCGAGCTTTCGACAGCCCAGCTCCGCAAAATCCATCAAACTCGTTTGGAGTGCGCCCACGTCTTCAGCCCTATTGATGTCGTAGATTTCTTAGCCAAAGCTCCTGAAAAACGCGAGTGGATTATCGCAGGCAAAATTCCCAGAGGCAGCACGATCGCCCTAATTGCTGATGGCGGTACCGGAAAAAGTCGCCTTAGTTACGACCTGGCCTATGCGATCGCCTCTGGCCAACCCTGGAATGGATTCCGCACCACTCAAGGCAAAGTGCTAATCATCCAGACCGATGAACCCGATGTCGATTTCTCCGACTCTCTGCGAGATGCCAATTACGACCGATTTGAGCGGGGACTGGTACAGGTCGAAACCGAGTGGCAGTTCTCCCAGATGCCCCAGTTGACTCGCTGGATTGAGCAAGAGCGCCCCATGCTGGTGATTATCGACTCCTTCACGGCTGCTAACCGGGCTAGTGAACTAGATGAGAAGGACACCAACTATGGTTCCTGCATCTACGACCTACGGAACGTCGCCAACACCTATGGCTGCACGTTCTTGATTTTGCACCATACCAACAAACTGGGGGAGTCCAGAGGCACAACCGCAATCCCTGACAACGTGAGTGAAGTTTGGTATCTGCGGCATCCCAAATCCGAAGATAGCCTGCCCGCAGATCAGCGGATCTGGAGCATTGAGAAATCCCGTAGCCGCTGTTCGGGGAAGTTTGCGATCAGCTTCGACCATGATGAGTGCGTGGTGGTTTACCACGGTGAACACCATTGCACACCGAATGGTCAGGGCAACTTGGAAGCACGGTTGCTCGAACACTTTCAGCAGTTTCCTACCGTCCCGTTTGAAATTGAAGAACTGGCAGGGCAATTCAACAGCAGCCACGCTCACATCCGCCGATTAGTCAAACGCTTGTGGCGGCAAGGCCATATCAGTGAAGAAACTCGCAAGATTCCGATCGAGGGGGCTAAAGGTGGGGTAACGCGCAAAAAAGTTTACCTGTGTGACCTACCTCGCGATGATCAAGTGCTTCAAACCCAGTCACAGCAAGACAAAAAAGCACTTGATCATGATCCACTCAAAAATGATCAAGTGCATCAAAGCCTTACAGAGCAAAGAAAAAAAGCACTTGATCATCCTATTTGTCACACAGGCGATCTATCAACAGCAGCATTGATGCCGCTGAAGGTAGGGGACTTGGTAGAAATACTGACGGGCTATTTTGCCGGTAGACAGGTTGAAGTGATTGGATTTTTGCGAGACAAGCCTGGATGGGTTGAGGTGAAGGGCAAGACCTGGGCAATTACCCAGCAGTATCAGCAGAGTGATTTACGACTAATCAGGAGGATGCAGGGATGATGGTACAGACCTCTCAAACTCAGCCAGGGATTTGGTGCAATAAGCACGAAGCCACGAAGATTCTGGGAGTATCCCAGTCCACGCTCAAGAAACTTCGCCTGACGAACCAACTGACCGAAGGAGTCCATTGGAGTCGCTTTTCTAGTCGCTGCGTTCGATACAATGTAGAGCTATTGAAGGATTGGGCGATGAATAGAGCAAATGCAGGGCTTCATAACAAGGGGATTGCGAATTATCTCAGCTCTCTACCATCCTATCAACCTCAAGCTCATAAAACAGTTAAGCGATCAACTGGGACTAGAGCATTGGCTGACTAACCTATCAGATCTCTGCAGGTTTCAGAAGTTCAAGTTTCATCTTGTCCACGTATTTCTCTTCAATCACTTTCCCAGAATTTCCTACCCATCTGGCAATTGTAGTAGCCGAATTTCCCTGAATTGCCTGCAACGTGATAAAAGTATCCCGGCAATTGTAGGGGGTCATCTTGATACCATCCTTCTGATCTAGCTCCAAGCGGGTCAAGATTTTGTACCAGGCCCGGTCTTTAAAATTGGTGAGATGAATTGCACTACCTTTAGGCGAAGGAAAGACTAGATCATCGGGCTGAGGACGCTCAGGCTTTAGGGATTGCAGTAACTGCTGAAGCTTAGGAGTACAACTAAACCAGCGTTTCACCCCTGTTTTGGTTTCCTCGCGCCGGATCAATTTGCCAGACACATCGACAATACTTTCATGAAAGTGAATTCGCGAACAGTCTGCTGTAACACTCCCCCATCGCAGCCCGATCGCTTCGCAGGGTCTGCAACCCGTCCAGAACAAAAACTTAACCAGAGGTGCATAGTGTTGATAATTGCTCCCTTTGCCCTGATGGTTCTCGAAGGCTGCGATAATGCGATCGCGCTCTTCAACCGTAAATGCAACGGGATGAGCAGGCTGGGTCGGTTCAATCTCCCTGTACATCCCATCGAACGGATTAGATGCAATCATTCCGTGTTTGAGGCCCCATTTACAAGCTGCTGATAATTGCATTAAGGTTCTACGAACCTGGCCCTGGGTCGTGACCTGAAGCAATTCCATCCGAAATTTCAGCGCATCTTCCAAACCATCGCTTGCACATCGCGATAGGTGAGCCGTTACAGGCTCATAGGTTCCATTCAGGGTTTTAGGTGACGCATTTGGTGTTTTGTAATCAACATACTTTGCCCATAAAGCAGGCAGAGTCAGTTGAGACTTGCGAACGGGAGTAACCGTCTCTGCCGTGGTCAGTGCAGTCTGAATTTTATATTTGGCAAGATTGCCTGGATCAAATTCCCCATATGCAATATCCCGCTCAACTTCCAGCACTTTGTCGTGCGCTTGTTTGCGATTGAATGGAGTGTCTGCCAGTCCTGTCGAGACAAAGTAGCGCTGACCGCTAAAGCTGAAGACCAGTTGCAGGCGATCGTGACTGGTGCGGATTTGAACACTACCTGTTTTGGACTTTCTGCGGTGTTTTGAGGCATACATAGACGATTGAGATATTTTGTCGAGTACTCTACTATTTTATCTCAATCTTTATCTCAATCTGCGCTCTAAACAAGTCTAAACATGTCCAAAAAACACCAACGCAATTGGCGACGGAACCCGCAGAACAGACTCTGGAGTGGTTGTTGCTCAAGCAAAAGCTTTAATTTTGTAGAAAGCCGATGATGAGATTTGAACTCACGGCCGCTCGATTACGAATCGAGTGCTCTACCACTGAGCTACATCGGCGGAAAAGTTGACCAGCAAAATTAGGCAAAGCCTTGAATGCTAGAGTGTCTAGTATACCAGCGTAGCACTATTTTTTTATGAGCCAGCCTGACATTAAACCCAACCACAGTCAGGATCAGGAGCGATTGGCTCGTCTACGGGCTGAAGCTAAAACCCCCTATAAAGGACTCAGGCAAGTAGTGTATCTAGTTCTGGCAGGTTCCGGGCTAACGGGGGGCGTGGTGTTTTTCTTTCGGTTACTGGCGGGACAAAATTGGGCTGAAAACCTGCCCAATTTGGCTTTACAGCTGGGTGTGTTTGCCTTGATGGTTGGGCTATGGCGCTGGGAGCAAAGACGCTAAGCCAATCGGCGTTCGATCGCCCAGCGGGCTAGTTCTGTGCGGTTACTCAAGCCTGTTTTGCCGAGCATATTGCTGACGTGGCTTTCGACGGTGCGTTGGCTGACGTGTAATTCGTCGGCAATTTCCTTGTTGGCCATCCCCCTCGCCACAAACTGCATCACCCGCCGCTCCGTCGGAGTTAGGTCTACATCTAGAGGCACCTGTGCCGACAGCTCGCTGCCTGCTTCAGATTGAAACTGCTGCATGCGAGCTGCTTGCTTCAAAGAGGCCTCAATTTGAGCCACCAGTTCGTCTGGCTCAAAGGGCTTGACCATGTAGACATCTGCCCCGGTGCTCAACCCAGTCACTCGGTCTTGAATTTGCCCTTTAGCCGATAAAAATAAAACGGGTATACAGTTGGTGCGTGGATTATCTCGAACGTACTTTACAAACGCATACCCATCCATTTCTGGCATCATCACGTCGCAAATAATCAGATTGGGGAGAGTCTTTTCCAGTAGCCTGAGGGCATCTCGCCCATGCCCGGCTGTAATCACCTCATATCCTCGCAATTCCAGGTAGTCTTTGACCAGCAATACCAAATTAGGATCATCATCCACCAACAGGAGCATTTTTTGATCTGGAAGATTAGAATCTTGCATGCCCGCCCACCTTTTGCCAAGAATCGAAATACACTAAGCAGCAGTTTTCCAGAGCAGGGAACCTTGAGCCATGAATAACCTTGGCTTATTATTCACTGAACCACAGGAGTGTGCAACTACAGGCACTAATAAACTATCAACCTTGAGGGAGGGATTAGCCAATTGTTTCTACCTGAAAGCTTAACTCAAGATCTGAGCACAATAAGGATCAGCTAAGACTGGCCAAGACGAGGAGCCTGATCAACAGTCGCCGCTTGAAAGGGTAGGTTAGCGACTGGGTTGGGATGATCACGCTGCACGAGAGTAGGAACAGATTCTCGAATTCGACTGGTCAGCTTAACCGTTGTGGCATCGTAAATTTGGGTCAAAATTTTAGGATACAGACCAATCCCAATGATCGGAATCAGTAGACAGGCAATGATAAAAATCTCCCGCGGTTCAGCATCAACGAGTGCTTCATGACTTGTCAGTTCCTTGTTTTCGGGGCCGTAGAAAATTTCTCGCAGCATCGAAAGCAAGTAAATCGGAGTCAAAATCACACCGATCGCCGCCAGGATAACCACAATAATCCGAAACGGCAGGCTGTAGGCATCACTGGTCGCAAAGCCAACAAAAACCATCAGTTCGGCCACAAAGCCGCTCATGCCTGGCAGGGCTAAAGAAGCGAGAGAACAGGCGGTGAACATGGCAAAAATCTTCGGCATTTTTTGGGCTACCCCACCCATTTCCTCCAGGACAAGAGTGTGAGTGCGATCGTAGGTAGCACCGACTAAGAAAAATAAGCTAGCCCCAATCAGTCCGTGGGAAACCATTTGCAGGACTGCCCCACTGATCCCCAAGTCAGTAAAGGTGGAAATTCCAATCAAGACAAACCCCATGTGGGAGATTGAGGAATAGGCAATTTTTCGCTTCAGATTGCGCTGGGCATAGGAAGTTAGCGCTGCATAAATAATATTCACGACTCCCAAAATCACCAAGGCGGGCGCGAATTTAGCGTGGGCAGCCGGCAGCATCTCCACATTCATCCGAATCAGAGCATAGCCCCCCATCTTGAGCAGAATCCCAGCCAGCAGCATGTGGACGGGCGCAGTTGCCTCGCCGTGGGCATCAGGCAGCCAAGTGTGGAGCGGCACAATCGGCAATTTCACGCCATAGGAAATTAGCAAGCCAGCATAGACCAGCATCTCAAAGCCGAGGCTGTAGTCTTTTAAGCCCAGCTCTCGCATGTCGAAGGTAACGGTATCACCGTAGAAGGCCATCGCTAGCCCAGCCACCAAAATAAACAGGGAGCTAAGCGCAGTGTAGAGAATGAACTTGGTGGCGGCATACTGACGCTTATAGCCGCCCCAAATCGCCAGCAGTAGGTAAACCGGAATCAACTCCAGTTCCCATACCAAGAAGAACACCAGCATGTCTTGGGCGGCAAAGACGGCAATTTGCCCCCCATACATGGCCAAGATCAAAAAATAAAACAAGCGGGACTTGAAGGTGACTGGCCAGGCCGCCAGAGTCGCCAGGGTAGTAATAAATCCGGTCATCAAAATGAGCGGCATTGAGATCCCATCTGCCCCGACTGACCACTTCAAACCAATTTGGGGAATCCAATTGTAGCTTTCTACAAGCTGTAGCCCAGGGTTGCCAAAGTCGTACTGGGTACAGAAGGCATAGACCATGAGCGTAAAGTCGATCAACCCAACCACCAGGGCATACCAGCGAATCGGGCGACCTTTGCCATCAGGATCGGGAATAAAAGGAATGGCAGCCGAAGCCAACAATGGCAAGAAAATAATTGTAGTTAGCCAAGGGAAATTGCTCATAGCAAAAGAGATAGTGAATTCCTCGCCAACAGTGTAAACCCCAAACCTTAAGATGGGGGTGGTCTTAAGTCGAAGATCAGGATCGATCTAGCAAGATCATTGCCTGCATCCCACTAGGCGGTGGATAAAGGAAAATGCCTCTTGTTTTGCTGATGCTAGTGATCGCCGTTGCGATCGCACTTGTCGAAGCCATGATCACCGTACCGCTAGGCCTGTTGGATCGCTTATCAAGCCTACCGCAGATCCTCACTTTGGTAGGGTTGGCAACCGCGATCGCCTGGATCGTCGGCGGTGACTAAACATTGGGGCGACTAGAAATTGGGCTGATGGCGAATTAGATTCAGAAACTCCTCGCGGGTTTTTTGATCTTCTCTAAATACGCCAATCATTGAGCTTGTGACTGTCCAGGAACCTGGCTTTTGCACCCCGCGCATCACCATGCACATGTGGCTAGCTTCCATCACAACTGCCACTCCTTTAGGTTCTAGAACCTCTTGCACCGCTTCGGCAATTTGGCGAGTTAGGCGCTCCTGCACTTGTAGACGGCGGGAGTACATTTCGACAATCCGGGCCAATTTGCTCAAACCAATTACTTTTTGATTGGGAATATAGGCAACGTGGGCCTTGCCAATGAAGGGCAGCATGTGGTGTTCACAGAGGCTGAAGGCGTGAATATCTCGCACTAAGACCATTTCATCGTGGCCTTCATCAAAAATGGCATCGTTGACCAGTTCTTCTAAAGATTGCCGGTAGCCACTGGTTAAAAACAGCATTGCTTCGGCCACGCGCTTCGGGGTTTTGACCAACCCTTCTCGCTCTGGATCTTCCCCTACCCCCAGCAAGATCGTCTGGACTGCATCCATCATTTCAACTTTAAATTCTTCAGGTGGCGGCTGAATTTTGGCTTCGCGTCCATGCAGCGTGTTGCGATCAGGCAGAGATTGAGTTTTCCTGCCATTCCGTTCTGAGCTGGAGGCATTGACAGGATTGTTCAAAGAACCAGAAGAAGCCATAGTCATAGGTCAGTCAGGTAAAAATCTTAAACAGCAAGAGTAAACGGGTAGGCGGTCAAACTTAGAAGGCCCCGCCACTGGGCATTAGCACCAATTCCTCGACCACGGCTTCGCTAGGCAACTTGAGGGCATACAAGATGGACTGGGCGACGCTGGCGGGAGACAGCATCGACTGGCGATCAAAATCTGCCTGTACGTTTTCTCGATCCCAAAGGGCTGTGTCAACAGCTCCAGGACAGAGGGTGACAACGCGAATGCCGTGCGATCGCTCTTCAGCGGCTAGGGTTTTCGAGAAGGCCATCAGACCAAATTTGCTGACACAGTAGGCTCCCCATTCTGGAAAAACTTGTCGCCCAGCGATCGACACCACATTGACGATCGTACCGCAATGGCGCTCTCGCATCTGCGGCAGCAGGGCTTGTGTACACAGCAAAACGCTGGTGAGATTAAGGTTAAGCAGCGCCTGCCAGTCAGCCAAAGGCATCTGGATTAGCTCAGCGGTATACCCACTACCCGCATTGTTGATCAAAATATCGATCGGGCCAGATTCAGCCGCGATCGCGGCCACTTGCTCCCGAACCTGATCAACCTCAGCTAGGTCGATGACGTAGGGCTTGGCTTTGACGCCGAGGGCTTGAGCGGCCGCAGCGACAGCTTCCAATTTGGCCAGCGATCGACCCAGCAACACCAAGTCAATCCCTGCCTCAGCGCAAGCTAAAGCAGTTGCCTTGCCAATACCGCTGCTAGCACCGGTAATCAGAGCCTGTGATTTTGAGAGTAAAGTCATCCAAACAATCTCAAAGCGTTGAAACTTAGCCGTGCCGATTCGCTTTTGGCAATTCTTTGTAAACTTTTGTAAATTTCTCTCATCATAGCAGCCAAGGCGAACATGGAACCACCAGTCAGAGATTTTTTTAAATCGCAATTAAATAATCAAGCACTCACTTCTGTAAAAATGCCGATGTGCCGGAATTTCTGATAGCGCATTTCTCGCCGTTTTTGAGCGCTGCACTGATTTAATTCTTGCAGATTTTGAATCAAGGCAGCTTTGAGAATTTCGGTTGCTTTTAAGGGTGACGCATGGGCACCGCCGAGAGGTTCCGGCAAAATTTGGTCGATAATGCCCAGAGACTGTAAATCAGGGGCAGTAATTTTGAGTGCTTCAGCCGCATAGGGAGACTTTTGAGCATCTCGCCACAGAATTGCCGCGCAGGCTTCCGGCGGAGCAACGCTATAAACAGCATGCTCAAACATCAGCAGCCGATCGCCAACCCCAATTCCCAAGGCTCCCCCGGAACCTCCTTCGCCAATCACCGTGCAGATAATTGGCACCTGGAGGCGAAACATTTCCCGCAGGTTGTAGGCGATCGCTTCGCCCTGCCCGTACTGCTCGGCTTCTAGACCAGCCCAAGCGGCTGGCGTATCAATAAAGGTCAAAATCGGCATTCCAAACCGATCGGCATGATCCATCAGCCGAATCGCTTTTCGGTAGCCCCCCGGCGAAGCCATCCCAAAGTTACGCACCACGTTATCTTTGGTATCTCTGCCCTTTTGGTGCCCAATCATGACGACGGGTTGCCCCTCTAGGCGAGCCACACCCCCGACGATCGCGGAGTCGTCCGTGCCGCGGCGATCGCCGTGCAGCTCCATCCACTCATCGCTGATCGCCTGGATATAGTCTAAAGTGCTGGGCCGACGGGGATGACGGGCCAGTTGAAGCTTTTGGCTGGCGGTCAGCTTGCTAAAAATTTCTTGCCGCAATTGGGCTGCCCGCGCTTCCAATTGGTGAATTTGTTCAGACAAATCCACGCCCATCTCGGCAGACTTCTCGCGCACCTGCTGAATTTGCGCCTCTAGCTCCGCTAAAGGCTTCTCAAAATCTAGCAAGAAAGGTTTACGTTGCTCAGTCGTCATAGGTCATCGCAGCCAGAATACAAACGTCAATCATCGGGACAGCAAGCTGCCCGGCCCCAAATCAACCAGACGGCAGCAGCAGAGGGCTGAAGCCATGCTTGACGGAAACTTGACCAATCTTCTCCATATTCTCAACCGTAATTTGGTTCCGCCCCCAGGAAAAATTGGTATACCACTGCTCAAACTCCAGCAGCATTGATTCGGCAAAACAGGCAAACAACTGCCGGGAAGGAATGCTCATGTTGACGATTTGCATGATTCGCCAGTCAATATCAAGGCAGTGTTCAACAATGCCACCGTTTAGGATGTGAACCTCTGGATGCTGAATTTGGGTGGCCAGGTTTTTAGGATAGCCACCATCAATCATCAAGCAGGGATGCTTGAGGGCATCTGGGTCAATTTCTACCCCTTTCGGCATACTGGCCACCCAAACGACAATATCGGCCATCGGTAAGGCGGTTTCCAGTCCGAGAATTTTGCCTCGCCCCAGCTCAGCCTGGAGCTCTCCTAACCGCTCTTGATTACGGGCAACCAGCAGCAGTTCTGCAACCTCGGTGTGAACATCCAGCCAGCGGCAAACGGCGCTGCCAATGTCCCCGGTTGCCCCACAAATTGCCACTGTCGCTTTGCTCAATTCAATTCCCAGTTGGGCCGCCGCCTGTTCAACCTGACGACAGATAATATAGGCGGTATGGGTATTGCCGGTGGTAAATCGCTGCAAATCGAGGGTGAGGTTGCGAATTTGGGTGATTTTTTGCAGATTAAAATTCTCGAAAATAATTGAGGAAAACCCGCCCAAGGCAGTGATGTTGATCCCATTTTTTTGGGCATGGGCCATCGCATTTAAGATTTTGCGCGTGGCCGCTTTAATCCGCTGAGAGGCTAGCATCTCCGGCAGAAAGCAAGATTCAACGTACTTGCCATAAATTGTTTGCCCCGTAATACTCGTCACTGTAATCGAGTCAACAATTTGGGGCGGGGCCATGCACCAAAACTCTAGTCCCTGATCGGCGTATTCTGGGTAGCCTAATTCCTTGGCAACAGATTGAGCATGTTCCAAGCTGGTGAGATGGCCAATTAATCCAAACATGGGCGGCGACGGCTGGATCAGAGATGACCGATCCGATAGATAACGGGCAAATGAATCTTTAAGATATCATTATGCCCCAGTCAGGCCGTAAACAGACATCCGCATAATGTCGCGGGTTGAGAAACCAATATTGGCCAGAGCTTCACCGTATTGAATCATGAAGTCTTCAACTAAGGCATCCTTGTCCATCCCCAAAACATGGGCATCGGTTTCAACTTCGTTCAGCATCCGCCAGACAATCGGTAAGTTTTCGCGGTTGGCAGCTTCGACTTCCGCTTTCACTTCCTCGAAGTGAGCTTGCAGCCAAACTTCGCCAAAGTTAAGGTGGCTATATTCGTCTTTGACCACACCTTCGGTAATTTTGCGGGCAAAATCATCAGCGACTGGAATGTAGATGTTGTAAGCGGCGATCGCAAAGCACTCAATAATCAGGGCTTGAATCACCAGACAGGTAGCGATTTTGTTTTCAGCAGCGGCTTTCTGAAAATTACCGTGCAAATCGGCGAAGAATCTGTTGGCAAAAACCATGTCAGGCACGACTTTTAGGTTGCGCCCACAGGCTTCAAACCCTTTTTTGTGGCGAGCTTCCATTTTAGAGAGCCGCACCAGCTCATCCTTGTAATCAGGCAGCAGAGCCGTCAGTTGGATGTAGTTGTCATGGGCTTCTTGCTCCCCTTCAATCACAATGCCGTCAATCCGACTGTAGGCATCCTGATAGGTTTCACTTTGGAAGTCAATTTCCGGGGTAGCCTGCAATTGGGGCATATCTGTAAGGTCTCCTAATATTTTTAACGAGGCGCAACGATCGCCTTAAGATTAGCAGCAAAACTGTGTAAAACTTAGCACAAACAATCATCCGTTTTAATTTTCCGGCTCCAAGGAAAACTTTCTGGCCCAGGTTGTGAGAGCCAGCCGGCTCGCCTAGCCAGGTTGGCAAAAAATAGCGAGCCTGAATGCCCAGTGCCGTCCATCCGTCAGCAGCGATCGCGGATTAATGAGACAGGCGTTGCCGCAGGGCAGATTGAGCTTCTTCGCGATCGTCGAAATGGATTTTTTCGGTGCCCAAAATTTGGTAATCTTCATGCCCTTTACCGGCAATGAGTACTCCATCTCCGGGCTGGGCCTGCAAAATTGCTTGCAGAATCGCAGTCCGCCGATCGCCCTCGACTAGTGGCATAATTCCAGCCGGAATCCCGGCTACCACGTCTTGCAAAATTTTCGCTGGGTCTTCGGTGCGCGGATTGTCGGAAGTGACAACAACTTGATCGGCTAGCCGAGCCGCAATTTCGCCCATTTGGGGGCGTTTAGTCCGATCGCGATCGCCGCCGCAGCCAAACACACAGATCAAATTGCCCTTAACAAATGGGCGAGCCGCCAGCAGCATATTCTCCAAGCTATCGGGCGTGTGGGCATAGTCAACCAGAACGCTAATGTCCTGGTTGGGGGCAATCTGCACCTGCTGCATCCGCCCCGGTACGCCAGGAAAATTCGGCAGCGCGGCGGCGATCGCCGTTAGCTCTAAGCCCAGACTCAACCCTGCGCCTGCGGCTGCCAGCAGATTGGCAACATTAAACTGCCCGACCAACGGCGAACTAAAGGCAACCTCACCGATTGGCGTGTGCAAAATGCCGTTAACCCCATTCGGCTGATAGGCTAAGTTGCTTGTCCATAGGTCGGCGCTGCTGCCGGTAATGCTGTAAGTCCAGCAGCGATCGCGCCCCAGTTGCTCAACCAACCGCCGTCCGTAGGGGTCATCTTGATTGATAATTGCCCGCCCGCCCAAGTAGCGATCGCTAAACAATAGCGCTTTGGCTGCGAAGTAATCCTCTAAGTCCTTGTGGTAGTCGAGATGGTCTTGGGTCAAATTTGTAAACACACCGACAGCAAAGTCGCAGCCTGTTACCCGTCCCTGCGCTAAGGCGTGGGAACTGACTTCCATCACGCCAACTTGGCAACCGGCCGCCACCGCTTTGGCCAGCCGCTCTTGCAGTTCGACCGCAAACGGTGTCGTGTGGCTAGCCGTTTCTTGATGCCCTGGCCAGCGAGTATAGAGCGTACCCAGCAGAGCCGTCGGGACTGGCTGCAACAGAAACTCAATCAGATGGGTGGTGGTGGTTTTGCCATTCGTGCCTGTTACTCCAACTAGCTTTAGCTTTTGGCTGGGCGCATCATAAAATGTCGTTGCCAAAGCGCCACAGGCTTGGCTGACATCGGCGACTGGAATCACATAGCCTTCGGCTGGATTGGTCGGCAATTTGGCGGTGGGGGAAACAATTGCCGCGACAGCGCCAGCGGCGATCGCGCTTGGCCAAAAATTACTGCCGTCTACCCGTGTGCCCGGCATCCCAATAAATAAACTCCCCGGCTGACAGGCCCAAGAGTTGGTAGTCAGATGGGTAACTTCTGCTTCCAGGGCTGGATGGGAAGGCAGTTCAGCTACAGGTGTCGTCTTGGCTGCCGCTAATAACTCTCGCAGTTTCATTTTGCCTCCCAGTTAAAGCTAAATCTAAAGCTAAATCTTCTGTCGCAACTTTGAATTTAAGGTCAGTTCATTTCTGTCAGCCGCGCAGACCGGCAAAAACCAACGGCGATCGGTTGCAAAAGCGAAGCGCGGTCAATCCTGCTTCGCATCCTGACAAATCTTACAGTGCTCTTTGCAGAATCTCACGACTTCATGCAGCAGCAGGCTTAAAAATGCGGGTTGTCCGAAGAATTTTCAAAATTTTGGGCAGGGCTATCCATGAGTCGGGTCGCTTACATACTGAGCCAACAGTCGCTGGAGCTGTTGCACAGATGCCCGCGGTGAAGGGCGGGGAATTAAGCGAGGGCGATCGCCAGTTTCAGGGTCGCGGTGCAGGTAGTACAAAACTGGCACTTCATACTCGTAGGCGGCAAACCAGTCGGCTCGGCTAGTAATATCTCGAATCTCCACCTTGAGCGGTGGCTCCTGAATTTGGGACAATTTCTCCTGTAGCCCTTCACAAAGATGGCAGCCAGGTTTGCTATACAAAATTAGGTGCAGCATAGGGGGATGGTAAATCAGTCATGATCGAGAACGTCGGCGTTGAGCCATCCCAAAATCATGCCAAATTTCAGGACGTTCCAACTGTGAATAGTTCAGATCCAGCCTTACAAAGCTTTAGGTTAAAATTTCGGACTTGCGATCGCCAATTTAAGACTTTCCTCAAAACTCGGCATGGTGTCTGGAGGGTTCGAGAGGCGATTATCATTCGTTTGCAAGATGCTGTTGGGCGAATGGGGTTTGGCGAAATTGCTCCCTTAGATTGGTTTGGCTCCGAAACCTTGTCCCAAGCCCTCAACTTTTGCGATCGCCAGACTGAAATTACGCTGGCGCAAATTTTGGCGATTCCGAACCACTTACCCGCCTGCCAGTTTGGGTTTGAATCAGCCTGGCAGATGTTAACCGATCCAGTTTGGGGAATTACGCCGCTTGCCCAAATCTCGGACAGCCCCCTAAATCCCCCAATTCTGGGGGACTTTAAAAACATTCAAAGCCCCCCAGAATTGGGGGGTTGGGGGGCAAAAGACTATCTCCGCAGGAAGTCTGATCATTTCACTGCCCCAATGAGTGTACTTTTGCCAACTGGGCCAGCCGCCCTGACCGCTTGGCAAATTCCTCATCAGCAGGGCGATCGCACCTTTAAGTGGAAAATTGGCGTTGACCCACCAGAAGCTGAAATTAAGCTCTATCAACGCCTGGTGGCCCAGTTGCCAGCCGGAGTCAAACTGCGGCTGGACGCGAATGGCGGGCTAGACTGGCGATCGGCAAATCTCTGGCTACAGGTTTGCGACCCAACCATAGTCGAATTTTTAGAGCAGCCTTTGCCCGTAAGCGAGTTTACTGCCATGCTGGCGTTGAGTCGTCGATTTCCCACTCCGATCGGCTTAGATGAGTCTGTCGCAACGATTGATCAGCTTGCTGCTTGTCACCAGCGGGGCTGGCCAGGTGTGTTTGTGATTAAACCAGCGATCGCCGGTTCACCCCAGCGGCTGCGGCAATTTTGTCAGCAGCACAAGCTTGATTTGGTCTTTTCATCCGTGTTTGAAGGGGCGATCGGGCGGCAAGCAGCCCTCGGACTAGCCGTAGAATTGGGCAATCCAGACCGGGCATTAGGCTTTGGCGTCAATCACTGGTTAGAATCTGACAGCACACCTCAGCCAGCCACAATTGATGATTTTGAAGCCCTATGGCATCGCCTTTAGAGATTGCCCGCCAGCGCCAAGCTGACCCGTGGCTAGTCGGTAGCAGCCAATTTAATTGTTTACTGGCTCAGCGACAGTCAGAACTTACCCCCTATCAGCGGGGAAATCTACCCAGAATTTTGCTCACCGAGGCTGATCCTGTCTGTTTCTTGGCAGGCTTTTTGGCGGCCTGCGGGGCTGAATGCCCAGTCTTTCTAGGCAATCCCAATTGGCAAAACGACGAGTGGCAGCAGGTTTTGCCGCTAATTCGACCGAACTTGATTTGGGGCACGTTGCCAGTTGCGACAATCGCCAGTTCACAAATGCTTACCTCACCAGATCCGACTAATCCTGCTCAGCCGGGTTGGATCATGATTCCAACCGGTGGCTCCTCTGGGCAGATTAAGTTTGCGATTCACACCTGGCAGACCTTGCAGGCTTCTGTGCAAGCCTGTCAGCAATATTTCCAAATCACTCAAATCAATTCGGTTTGCGTTCTGCCGCTCTACCATGTCAGCGGCTTAATGCAGTGGCTGCGCTCCTTCACCACGGGCGGACAGTTAGTGATCGCTCCCTTTTCAGAGCTTAGCGATCGCTTGGCAACGGGTTCAGCCCTTGCGGGCAATCTACGGCTAGAAAATTTTTGGCTTTCGCTGGTGCCGACTCAACTGCAACGGCTGCTGCAAATTCCGGCGGCGATCGCCGAGTTAGCCCGGTTTGAGCTTGTCCTGCTAGGGGGCGCTCCTGCTGGAGCAGAGCTGCTGGCCCAAGCTCGCCAACACCAAATTCGCTTGTCACCCACCTACGGCATGACCGAAACGGCTTCCCAAATCGCTACTCTCAAGCCAGAGGCTTTTTTAGCTGGGATGGCAGGTTGCGGGCAGGTTCTTCCCCATGCTCAACTTCAACTTCTCAACCCAGAGGGAGCCACCCTTGGTTCAAATCAAATCGGGCAAATTCAAATTCAGGCGACTTCTTTAGCTCTGGGTTACTATCCTCAGGTGTTTACAGAGCCAACTTTCACCACTGATGATTTGGGTTTGATTGATGATGAAGGCAATTTACAACTTGTCGGCCGCAGTAGCCAAAAAATCATTACCGGCGGTGAAAATGTGTTTCCGTCCGAAGTAGAAGCCGCCATTCTAGCCACAGGACTAGTTGAGGATGTCTGTGTAATCGGTTTACCTGACCGAGAATGGGGAGAAGTCGTGACGGCAATTTATGTCCCGATTGGATCGGCGTTTGCCTCGCACCTCTCGTCAGCCCTCCAAGACCGGCTGAGCAAGTTCAAGCAGCCTAAGCGCTGGTTGGCGATCGCCCAAATTCCTCGCAACCCGCAGGGCAAGGTCAACTATTCACAGTTAAAAACCTGGGCAGCCAGCCAGAGAGCTGATTAACTGTTGGTTTTTGATCTTGGAGAAAATTCCAATTTGTATCGATACAACACCACAGGTCGATCGCCCGCTTTCAGGTAATCTGGGTCTTGGGGCGATAGGTAAATGGCGGTTACTTGCTCAGCAGTCAGCGTTGGTTGGGCTGCATCAACTTGTTGATAGGCGGTTGTGTTTTCAACTTGGTTAAAGTAAAGCTGCGGTTGCCCCCGGAACTGCTGCTGAAACAGTTCGCTGGTGATAAATTGATTGGGCTGGGGTGATTCGCTAGCCCGATCGCTAACCACCGAAATCAACTGGCGCTCACAGACTTTTTGCTCCCGGCACTGGCTTCGCAGTAGGGTAATCTGGCGATTGACGGATTGCGGATCGACTTTGACCGCAATCACCGCTTTATCTCCCAGATAGGCCCGGGCTAAACTCAAGCCGTTAAAGGCGCGATCGGAAATTACCTTGCCGCTAGTCGGAGCTTTAATAAACCGAATCGCGAAACTGACAGGCTGATTAAGCAACTGGCGGTTTCCCTCAAACCCCGGTGTGACGATCGCTGGCGCAAGGGGGGCCACGGCATCGACCAAGGTACTCGTTACCCACCAGTCGCCTAAGAACCAGTCTGGATAAAACAAATCACCAGCGGTTTTTTGTAAAGCGGGTTTGTGCTGCCAGCCCGGATAGGCTGCTAAGCGCTCAGCCAACTGCCCCGCCTGAACAGGTGCAGACCAACTAATAAGCAGCATGAACACAAAGCCAAGCAGACCGATCGTTTTGAACATGGTTACAAATTTAGCCAGGGTAACTGAGGAACTGATTCAAACTATTTCAGGCGATCGCGTTTAATCATCCATCGTTCTGTTTATGATTGTAAGTATTGCGAAATGTAAAGCTTATGGCTGACTCACGACCAATCGTTGTGATTGGAGCTGGCATCGGTGGTTTGACGACGGCGGCCCTTTTGGCCAAGCGCGGTTACGCTGTCTTGTTACTAGAGCAAGCTTTTATCCCTGGCGGCTGTGCTTCTAGCTTTAAACGGCGGGGGTTTACCTTTGATGTTGGAGCAACCCAAGTGGCCGGCTTAGAGCCAGGCGGGATTCACCAGCGGATTTTTAGCGAGCTGGGAGTGGATTTGCCAGCCGCCACGCCTTGCGATCCGGCCTGTGCGGTCTATCTACCCGGTGAAACAGCACCGATTAGCGTTTGGCGCGACCCCGATCGCTGGCGACAGGAGCGACAGCAGCAGTTTCCGGGCAGTGAGCCGTTTTGGCAATTGCTAGCGGATTTGTTTCGCTACAGTTGGGCCTTTCAGTCCCGCGATCCAGTGATTCCGCCCCGCAATTTGTGGGATTTCGGCCAACTAGTGCAAGCCCTCCGACCCGATACGCTGCTCACCCTGCCCCACACGTTTTCAACCGTGGGCGACCTGCTGCGGAGCTACCGGCTAGCGGGCGATCGCCGCTTAAGGACCTTTCTTGATTTACAGCTCAAGCTGTATTCCCAGGTGGACGCCGACCAAACGGCCCTCCTCTATGCCGCTACAGCCTTAGGCGTCTCTCAGGCTCCCTTGGGGCTATCCCACTTACAGGGCAGTATGCAGGTGCTTAGCGATCGACTGGTGCAAGCTCTAGAGCAAGCGGGGGGCAAGCTGCTGACCCGCCACAGCGTTGAGCAGATCCAAGTTAAAAATGGGCAGGTTAGCGCTGTTGTGATCCGCAACCTCAAAACAGGGCAAACCTGGACTGAACCAGCCGAGCAGGTGGTGGCAAATGTGACGGTACAAAATTTAGTTCAGCTTTTAGGGGAACAGGCTCCGGCGGGGTATCGGCAGCGGGTTGACAAACTGCCGACTGCTTCTGGGGCGTTTGTGGTCTATTTAGGAGTTGATCAAGCCGCGATTCCGGCCAACTGTCCGCCCCATTTGCAATTTCTCTACGACTACGATGGGCCAATTGGCGAAAATAACTCTCTGTTTGTGTCTGTCAGTCATCCAGGCGATGGGCGGGCCCCGACTGGCAAAGCTACGATCACTGCGTCTAGCTTTACCGACCCGCAAATTTGGCAAACTCCAGAAGCTTCAGAGCGCAAGCGAGTTTATACGGCCGAGGCGATCGCTCGCTTGAGGCAATTTTTCGACTTGTCGCCAGCCCATGTTATTCATCAAGAAGCGGCTACCCCGCTCACCTTTCAGCGCTTTACGGCTCGGCACGACGGTATGGTGGGTGGAATTGGGCAGCGGGTGCCTACCTTTGGCCCGTTTGGGTTTGCCAATCGCACCCCGATTCCAAACCTCTGGCTGGTCGGCGACTCGACCCATCCTGGCGAAGGCACGGCTGGCGTTAGCTACTCCGCCCTGACCGTGGTCAGGCAAATTGCGGCGATCCACTAGCCGCTGCGGTGCTGACTTGCTAGGGTATTGGAGAGATATTGTTTCCTTTCCTGGCTAGCCTATGCAAAACACGGCTGACTTCTACTGCGCCTACTGCGGTGAGCCAAGTACAACCTTTATTGACCTCAGCGCTGGAACGTCTCAAACCTACATTGAAGATTGCCAAGTCTGCTGTCGCCCCAACATCCTCTATGTCCGGATTGACGAGGAAACCCTAGAGATTGAGATTAACACAGAGTCCGAAGGCTAGCCTAACAAGACCGAGTGGAGCAAAGATTGACACTGGAAGGAGAGATCAATGGCAAAAAAAGCTCAGGGTTTTGGTCAATCACCCAATTCAGACAAATCACTGAAAAAGCTGGAGCAGAAACTCAAGCGAAGTGGCCTTCACGACAAAATTGAAATGCTGATGGTTAACCCCAAGGGGGCAGACAAGATGTCTAAAGTCTTAGAGAAATTTGCCGCTCCCTACTTGGAATTTGCCAGAAATCACAGTGAACGAGAAAAAGTGTTTATGATTGCCATTGTTGCTTGGAACTTGGCCCTCATGGCTGAAGATCAGCGACAGTCTACGCTTGATCAGTTCTTGGCTGGTCAATCTCCGCTGGCCCAACAAGACACAAAAGAGATTATTCAGGAAATGATTGTTCGCAAGCAGACTGACTTCGCTGACAACCAGCGATTAATTTTAGATTTTCAATTGCAAGACAGTCATCATAATTATCATCTCTCTGTCGCTTCAACCCTTGAAGGTAGATAGCTTCACAGCAGTCATTCCCTCAAATACGCTAGGTTTGAAGGAATTCTTGCTGAACATTATTTGGTCTCCCCATGCCCAATCAGTTTCAGATTCAAGCTCCTTTTGAACCGGCTGGCGACCAACCGACGGCGATCGCTCAGCTAACGGCTAGCATTCAAGCCGGACACCGCTACCAAACCCTACTGGGGGCAACCGGCACCGGCAAAACCCACACGATCGCGCGGGTGGTGGAGCAAATTGGCCGGCCAACTCTCGTTTTAGCCCATAACAAAACCCTGGCCGCCCAACTGTGCAACGAACTGCGGGAATTTTTTCCAGACAATGCGGTCGAGTATTTTATTTCCTACTACGACTACTATCAGCCGGAAGCCTACATCCCGGTTACGGATACTTACATTGAAAAGAGTGCCGCCATCAACCAAGAAATTGATATGCTGCGGCACTCGGCGACGCGATCGCTGTTTGAGCGGCGCGATGTAATTGTCGTCGCTTCGATTAGCTGCATCTACGGACTGGGGATTCCGTCTGAATATCTAAAGGCTTCGATTCCGTTGCAGGTGGGCGCAGAAGTGAATCAGCGCCAGTTGCTGCGAGAATTGGCGGCGGTTCAGTACACCCGCAACGACATTGACTTGGGGCGGGGGCGGTTCCGCGTCAAGGGCGATGTGCTAGAAATTGGCCCCGCTTACGAAGACCGGATTATCCGAGTTGAGTTCTTTGGCGATGAAATTGATGCAATTCGCTACGTTGACCCGCTGACCGGAGCGGTTTTGCAGAGCCTCGACAACATGCGGGTGTATCCAGCTCGCCACTTTGTCACCCCAGAGGAACGACTGGAAGAATCCTGCCAAGCGATTCAAGCCGAGTTGCAGCAGCAGTTGGCGCTGCTAGAGGGCGAGGGCAAACTCCTAGAAGCACAGCGCTTAGAGCAGCGCACCCGCTACGACCTAGAAATGCTGCGGGAAGTTGGCTACTGCAATGGGGTGGAAAATTACTCCCGTCACCTGGCCGGGCGGCAAGCGGGCGAATCGCCAGAATGCTTGGTGGACTACTTTCCCAACGATTGGCTGCTGGTAGTGGATGAATCCCATGTGACTGTGCCGCAGATTCGGGCCATGTATAACGGCGATCAAGCCCGCAAAAAAGTTTTGATTGACCACGGGTTTCGATTGCCCAGCGCCGCCGACAATCGTCCCCTCAAAGCCGAGGAATTCTGGGCCAAAGTCAGCCAGTGTGTGTTTGCTTCGGCCACCCCTGGCAACTGGGAACTAGAGATCTCAGAAGACAAAATTATTGAGCAAATCATTCGCCCGACTGGCGTGGTTGACCCAGAAATTTTTGTCCGCCCAACCACGGGGCAAATTGATGATTTGTTGGGGGAAGTGCGATCGCGGGTAGAGCTGCGGGAGCGGGTGCTAATTACCACCCTGACCAAACGGATGGCGGAAGACCTGACCGAGTATTTTCAGGATCGAGGGATTCGGGTTCGCTATTTGCATTCGGAAATTAACGCGATCGAGCGGATTGAAATTTTAGAAGATCTCCGTAAAGGCAGCTTTGATGTCTTGGTGGGGGTGAACCTGCTGCGGGAAGGGCTAGATTTGCCAGAGGTATCGCTGGTAGCAATTCTGGATGCCGATAAAGAAGGCTTTTTGCGGGCTGAGCGATCGCTGATTCAAACCATTGGGCGAGCTGCCCGCCACGTCAGCGGACAAGCGATTCTCTACGGCGATAACCTAACCAACAGCATGGAAAAAGCAATCAGCGAAACCGAGCGTCGGCGAACGATCCAACTGGCTCACAACCTAAAACACGGCATCACTCCCAAGTCAATCACCAAGAAAACCAGCAATGCCATTTTGGCCTTTTTAGATATCTCTCGCCGTCTGAACAGCCAAGAACTGGAAACCGCCTATCAGCAAGTCGATGACCTGTCTTTAGAAAATATTCCTGAACTGATTACCCAACTGGAAGCTCAGATGAAAGAAGCCGCCAAAAAAATGGAGTTTGAAGAAGCCGCTAAGTATCGCGATCGGATTAAACACCTGCGGGATAAGCTGTTGGGACGCTGAGGGCTTACTGGCTCTTGGCTTGGGTTTTAATCACCCGCCCCGGACTAATAAACGACAAGCCTTGGTTCATGTTGGTATTGATCATGACTGCCTCAATCACGGGTGCCGAGACATCTTGCTTGGCAACCCACTCAACAATAAAGGCAGCCCCAGCCCCACCGCTGACATCTTCTTGATTCACCACAAAATTCGCCGCCGCTAGTGAGCCAAGCTCTACCGGCTGCTCTAAATATTTGCGCAGGAGCTGACCGTTCGTCCCATAGTAATTGACGGCGGCAACAATCATTGGCTGCTTGAGATCTGTATTGCGAATGCTCAGGGTTGCGGTTAAGTTCATAGTGCGGTTCTGATCTGTCATAAAAATGTGCGAATAAATCGGCACATAGACGGTTTGCCCCGCCACCAGCTTGACGGTGTTGTCAAGACTGACAGCTTTTAAGGGTTCAGCCGGGGACTGGGCAGCTTGGGGGGCTTGTGACGATGTACAACCTGTCAGAAATAAAGCCGCAATTAAAATTGGATAACCGAGATCACACTTCATTCAGGTAGAAAGAGCTAAGGTCTAGCGGGTAATTTCAAAGCAGCGCCCCAGGACAAGCTTTAAGCTGGCTTTCTGGAATCGCTCTGTTGGCTCCATAATATGCCACTGGCAAAAATTAAGCTTGACTTTAGCGATCGGAAGTAAATAGGGCGATCGTGGCCTAGAAATAGTTGACCAGTAACATAGTTGACTAGTAACACTATGGTTCAGCCACAGCCAAACAACAAAAGGTAGCGAACAAGGCGGAAATGATCTAGTGTTTGCCACAGTTGCGATCAAGATTGGGGAGGGGGCGGCAAACAGATCGGAGATTAATCTGATTGGTTATTTATTGCTGATATGATGGAGGCTAGCTTTTGGAAAAAGATTAATCCAAGGTTAAACGTATTATTTTGGGGGATTAAATTTATGGCAACGCTAACCGTTTGGAAGTTCAGTTCGGCTGAGGGTGCTCAAGACACATTAACCAAGTTAAGCCAACTCCAGAAAGAGCATATCATCGATATTCAGGATGCTGCGATCGTGACTTGGCCAACCGGCAAAAAGAAACCTCAAACCAGACAGGCGCTGAATTTAATTGGGTTAGGAGCCTTGGATGGGGCATTTTGGGGATTACTGTTTGGAATGATCTTTTTTAGCCCTATTTTTGGCCTTGCCTTGGGGGCCTCAATTGGAGCCTTGGGGGGGTCTCTGCGCGACTATGGGATCAATGATGACTTTATTAATGAAGTCAAAAATAAAATCACCGAAGGAACATCGGCCCTCTTTTTGTTTACGGGTAATGTAACCCTGGACAAAGTAGAAGCAGCGCTGGGCGGCATTACCGCTGAACTGATTCAGTCAAATTTGTCCGATGATCAAGAAGCTAAGCTGCGTGAGCACTTTAGTCCAGAAGTGTAGTGAGTCGCCTGAACCCTGCGGACAATTTATTGGTGAAGCAATCAATATAGACAAGATTGACCCCCTGACGCAGGAAGAGTGTTCATCCTGATTCCAATTGCTAGGGCCACTGCACATCATTGAAGCAGGTACAGCGCGGTACAGACGAGGTAAAGATCAGGAAAAGTAGCTGTGACTGTTATTTACGACCTTGAACATATCACGACTTACAGCTATCGTAATTTCGTCACGTTTGGCCAACATCGGGCGATTTTTTTACCAAGTCTAGGTTTTGTTGGCCGGATCTTAAGCCACTCCGTCGAAACCAACATTCCGACTCAGGTTCGCTGGATGATGGACACGCTTTCTAACAATGTCGCCCTGCTTGAATTTAGCGAACCTGCCAAAGAACTAATTGTTACCTATCGGTTCCGGGGAGAGCATTTTGGCATGAGGGCGATCGCTGATTTTCCCCTTGATGCGCGGGCAAAAGAAATTCCGGTGCAATATACCCCAGATGAATGGACTGATCTGGCTGTGTTTATGCGTCCGCATGCTGAAGATCCTGATGGCAGCCTGGCAGCCTGGACAAAAAGCTTTGTGGTTGGGGATCAAGATGATACTCTTGATCTCCTGCAACGGATGATGGATACCATTTGGCACAGCTTGACCTACCAAGCGAGAGAAGTAGAGGGAACCCAATCTCCCGGCGAAACCTTGCGCTTGCAGTCTGGGACGTGCCGCGACTTTGCTTGGCTGATGATTGAGGCGCTGCGCCGCTTGGGCTTCGCCTGTCGCTTTATCAGTGGCTACCTCTACGATTCAGCCCTAGATGGCGGGGATATCGGCATGACAGGGGCAGGAGCTACCCATGCTTGGTTGCAGGTCTATCTACCGGGGGCGGGATGGCGAGCCTACGACCCAACCAATCGGATTACCGCTGGTTTTGACCTGATTCGGGTGGCTGTTGCCCGGCATCCCGGCCAGGTGATCCCTTTGTTAGGCTCCTGGTTTGGCAACGCCGAGGATTACTTGGGCATGGACGTGAAAGTGAACATTCGCAAACTGGGCATCCTGCCTGAGTTTGAAGGAGAAAAATAGGAGTTCAACCCGGCTCGGTTCAAATCGCCGTAATATTCTAGATAACGCAAAAACAGATAAAAACCCAGGGGCTAAAATCTCAGCTCATGAATATTCTGCAATTAAACGAACGCCAGACTGCCGTGATGGCAATTTTAGTTCTCTACCTGGGTAAATATTTGACAAAGCGGATTAAATTTTTGCAGGACTTCAATATTCCCGATGCGGTTTCCGGCGGTGTGCTTGCTTCACTGGTGTTTGGGTTTTGTTATCTGGTGTTTAAGGTTCAGATTGACTTCACCCTCAGCATTCGCGATAACTTGCTGATTATTTTCTTTACCACGATCGGGCTGTCTTCTAAGCTAAAAACGCTGCTCCAAGGTGGCAAGCCGCTGCTAATTTTGTTGGTGACTGCCGTTAGTTATCTTGTGATCCAAAATCTGACTGGAATAGCGGTTGCTGCCCTGACGGGTTTAGATTTGCCGATTGGTTTGATTGCTGGCTCAGTTTCGCTGAGTGGAGGCCACGGCACGGCGATCGCTTGGTCTGCTATTTTTACCGATCAGTATGGCATTGCCAACGCGACAGAAATTGGAATTGCCAGCGCCACATTTGGTCTGATCTTGGGCGGCATTGTCGGCGGGCCGATCGCTAAACTATTAATCACTAGGAACAGACTACAACCTCATAGCCCAGACCCAGACCTAACCGTCGGCATCAAGCATGGGCGCAAGAACGTCAATATTGATTACAACACAATGCTCAATTCTCTGTTGGTGATTGGGATTGCAATTGGGTTGGGACTTCAGTTGAATGTTGTTTCGAGTGCAATCGGTTTAAAGCTGCCTGATTTTGTCACCTGTTTACTGGCCGGGATTATTCTGACCAACACCATGCCGTTGATTTTCACACGCTTTACTTGGCCAGCCAATACGCCCTCGCTCGCCTTAATTTCTGATGTCTGCCTTGGTTTGTTTCTAGCCATGTCCTTAATGAGTTTACAGCTATGGACATTGGTAGACTTGGCCGGGCCGATCGCCTTGCTGCTGTTGGCGCAGTTTTTGATCAGTACGCTTTACACGATCTTTATTGTGTTTCCTGTCATGGGAAAAACTTATAACGCGGCAGTCGTTTGTGCCGGATATTCAGGGCTGACTTTGGGCGCCACCCCAACCGCGATCGCCAATATGACTGCTGTTACAGAAAAATTTGGGGCGGCACCGCAAGCGTTTATTATTGTTCCTTTAGTAGGAGCCTTTTTTATCGATATTGCAAATGCCTTTGTGATCCAGCAGTTTCTAAATTTGATCACGCCTGCCGCTTAGATGAAAAATGCGTACCTAAGACGATCAATTTCGGAGTTGATTGCAATTTTTTTAGCTGCTTAGCAATTGCAACCGGCTGGATTGATCGCCCTAGAATAAATTATCAGTTCGCTAATTGGAGCAACCGATGACGATCGCCCAAACTCCAACTCCACTGACGCTGCCAGACCATACGCAGTTGCCTGAATCGGATGGCACATTTGTGAAAAATTTCCAGGAACATCCGCAAAGCTTACTGCTGACTAGTTCAATTCGTCCGGTTCTCGATCAACTCCATCCAGATGAACAGTACGCCATTGGTCAAGATTGTGGGATTTACTGGCGATTGACTGATCCGCCGGAACGGGGGGCAGAAGCACCGGATTGGTTCTATATTCCCAATGTGCCGCCATTATTAGATGGGATAGGGCGGCGATCGTATGTATTGTGGAAAGAATTTATTGCGCCACTAATTGCGATCGAGTTTGTGTCGGGGAATGGTTCGGAAGAGCGCGACACCACACCTGCTTCAGCCAGGGAGGGAGGTAAAGCGGGAAAGTTTTGGGTCTATGAGCAGGCGATTCGGATTCCGTTTTATGCCATTTATGAGGTTGAGAAGGCAGCGGTCGAGGTTTATGAGCTAGTCGCTAATCATTATCAGTCTGTTGCTCCCAACCAGCGAGGACATTACCCGATCGCACCGATGGGCGTGGAATTGGGAATTTGGCAGGGACGCGAAGGCAATCAAACCTTGCCCTGGCTCCGCTGGTGGGATAGTGACGGCAATCTACTGCTGACGGGCGAGGAGCGAGCTGAGCAGGAAAAGCAGCGGGCTGAGCAGGAAAAGCAGCGAGCCGATCGCTTAGCAGCAAAATTGCGGGAGATGGGGGTTGATCCAGAGGATCTGTAAATTTCAAGGGTCTGCTTTGATGTCCTAGCGTTCGCAACACTTGACGAAGGTAACTTTAGTTCCGGTGCATTGCGATTGTTGTGCTGCTGGCAATGACTAGGCTACTGTTGGTCTCGGTTGATCCATTTATGCATTGTAGGAACTTCAAATTGACTCAACTTTTCAATTAATTCCACCGGATTGCCCTCCGCTAAAATAATACCTCTGTGTTCAGGGCGGATAAACTTCTCTTTCGTCGCATGGTTGAGAAAAGAGAGCAACCCATTGTAAAAACCATCAATATTCAAAAGTCCACAAGCTTTTTTATGAAATCCAAGTTGAGTCCAAGAACCTATCCCACTAATGTAAGTTTATTGACCCAGATGTGAATGATGGCGAGGTGCAGAAAGGCATCAAAGCAGTCTGTCAAACGCTCCCAACGCACCACCAATCGCCGATACTTGCGTTGGAGCCAAGCAAAACATCGTTCTTGCTGAAATCGAGGCACAGACATCTTAATGGGCCTGCCTAATGGGTTCTTCCCCTGATATCGGCGCTTGTCAATCTGACCCCGTGTCCCCCGTCTACGCAAGGCTTGCCTAAGCCACTTTGCGTCGTAGCCTTTGTCCGCCGCCAGCACCTTAAAACGTTTCTTGGGTCTCTTCGGGATAAACACTACATGATACTTGCAATTCCATTTAGTGTGATTTAAGGAGATTTCTTAGAAAGATTTTACCCTTCGAGCCGTGCCCTTCGACTGCGCTCAGGGCACGGCTGGCTGAGCGTAGTCGAAGCCAGCGGGTAATTTTTTTGCCAGCAATCTCCTAACTTTTGATAATCCATTTCAATTCTCCTTGCTCTGAAAGCAAATTTTGGCTGCTTTCTGCCAGGAGAATTATTCTGCTACTGCTTCACTTAGTCAAACTTTTAGGAGTCTCTCCGGCAAAGCCAGGGGCTTACCCCATTTAGTTACTGCAACCATCCCTTTAGAACCCTATTGACAGACTATTTCACACTCATGTTTGCCTGGAACACGATATCGTTGTAGTCTGCATCACCAAGGTTTGGAAGATCCTCAAATCCCCACGTGTTGTTGCCTAGCAGACGCACATGATCTGTTCGATCAGGGTTGGCTCCCAAGTAGACGAAGTAAACTGGATCACTGGAATCAGGCTCATCTGTAGAAGAGTCATTAGCAATAATATAGGGAGCGTATAAGAATCCGCCACTAATATCCCGGCTGATACCTGCGTCAGACTGCCCAAAGGTGATGCCAAGCTGCTGGTTGTTACGAATTGCGGCCGCTGCATAGGTAATATCTCCTGGATTGACGATCTCCCCTGTCAGGGGATCCCGCACCGCCCCGGCTTCATTCTCAATCTGATAGAAGCCGACCGTATTGTTAAAGAATGCCTCACTATCTACAACGGGGAAGGAAAGCTCCACCGTGCGGCCAGTTAGATCGCGCAGGTCAATCAGTTCTCGCTGGGAGCCATCTTGCAAGTCTGAACCGGTCGGACGCAAACTATCCGTCTGTGAAACCGATAGGGTTGCTGAGGGAGAGGTGCTGCTATCCTGGAACTCCACAGAAATACGATCGCCGATCAGGGCATTTGAGGTCACAACCCCCGTATCTTGACCATTCGAGGCTGTGCCAAACAGAACCTGATTCTCTAACGCCGGATTGCTCAATACCTGATCACGGGTGCCATTTTTAACCAGATAAAAGGCTAGGAAGCGATCGGTTTCGGCAAAGCCATCAATGACTCGGGTTGGGCGCTCGATAAAGTTATCAGGCAATACCGAGAAAATAGTCCGCCCCCGTTCCAGAGCCGCCTCTACATAACCTGCTTGTCCTGGTTTCAAGCCCTCGATTGTCCCTTCGGCATCATCGACGACGATCAAACCGAGTTCATCAATATTGAAAGGCTGAACCTTCTTGTCGGTGAGGGCAATCTCTAAACCAGCAAACTCTGGATTTCCGCCCCACTCAAGCAAGCCAGTGGTTTGGCCGTCATTGGTTACATTGCTGATGCTCAACCTGGGAAGAGTATTCTCTGAGGGGGCAAATCTAAAGCTATAGCCCAGGGGAGCAGTATCACCTTCTAAGCGAGACACCTTGAAGTAGTAAGTGATGTTAGAGTATTGTTCATAAGTGATGTTGAGCTTCCCTGACCCTTGATTACTGGCGCGCAGGTTTCCATTGCTATCATACAAATCAACTCTAGCTCTACGATTGCTTTCGGCTAAATAGATTGCCAGAGTTCCGAAGGGCTCATTCTCTCTGTCAACTGTTCTGGGTAGGCTCAAGGTATACCAATCTTCCTGGGCATACCAAGCGTCCGTGGGAGCCACAAGTTGGTTCCCTGTATAGAAAACGTTTTCGTCAACGTCTGCTGCCTTCAGGAAGGAGCCATTGAACTGAAACTGATCGTTGCCCACAAAGGTTTTGCGGTTGGAGTCGAAACCGGGCGCTTTGACATAGAGGCTATAATTTGAGACATCTTGATCCGCCAATACATTTAGGACATAGCTTCCTGCTGTAATGTCTTGCAAACTCAGGATGACGTTGCCTTTGCCCGATATTTGTCGCAGTGAGTTGTTGCTGTCATCCGATAGGTTCAGGGTGAAGGTAGCATCAGGATTGCTAGAGTATAGTTCGATGGTATTGAGAAAGGTTCCTGTCGCCCCGATCGCAAAGGGATAAATATCCGGGTCTTCTGTTTCCTCAAAATCAACAGCATCAAAGAAGGCATCCGCCGTCAGGACATTCAAGCCTCCCGCTTGCAAGTTATAGAATGATGGCCCACTAGGATCTAAGGGGTCTCCTGGCACGGTGGGACGGGTGGCTGTGGCAAAGGCACTATCTTTTGTATCTGTCGTGTCCGTATTTTTGAAGAACGCATCGAGAAACTTGTCCCATTGGGTCGCATCGACAAAATTACTATGATTGGTGATGTAATTATCTTTTTGGTTCTGATAAGCTTTAGTGTTTTCGGGTAGAAAAATGAGTAGCCCTTGAGTCGTTCGTTTCGAGGCTTCGGTCTGGTCAAACACGGTTTGCTGAAGCTGAGCGACTACCTCTCCTGCGGCGGTGCGAATCTGATCACTGATAGCTGTTTCGGCTTGAATGTTCTGCATCAAGAAACCTAAGTCTCGCTGGCTATCGTCGTAAAACCCTCTAGTAGCGGAACGAGCTCTAGCAATCAGTCTCCAGTCTTGACTCGTGGCAGCGTTGGTAGCTGTCGTAAACCCTTGAATGGCGGTAATCAGCCCTGGAAGTTCACCTGTGTCAATCGCTGATAGAGTGTTTGACTTCTTTTGATTTTCCCCCTTAGGGCCATATACAGCTTGGAACCCTGTGACAATGGACTCTGCTAACTCTGCGCTGGTAACACCACTGGGATTGGCTTCCATCAACGCCTGAAATGCTTGAGTGTAGTCGTAACCTGATCCTGAGATCGTCTCCTGCGAAGCCACAATCACCGGAGTAAAGGTGCGGAGTTCGTAAGCTACTTCTGTGGATGCCATGAGGCATTCATCAAATGCCAATAGGCTCAAGTTGATGCTGTTTGTGGTTTTTAGGTCGGTTAGGGACTTCACCAACTTTGAGGTGGTGAGCCTTGTTTCCTTTATTCGTTGCCCTTGGGCATCCACATCTAGATCGTCAAGGTTAAATCCAGTTGTAGCTCCGCCGTGATCCCACATCACCAAAGCGTAATTCTGGGCTGGTGCATTGGTGACAGACGATTGTACAAAGTCAGTTAAGGATTCACTATCTCCTGTGTCTTTTTCTCCTAATCGGGTAAAGGGAGAGACAATTCGGGGGTCATTACTCTCAGGATCTTTACCTTTGGATTGCGGGTAAAATTTAATACTGGCTTGCCCTGCCCGCAGTGTGGCTTGTCCAGCATCACCCCATGCAGCCAGACCGGGCGTTGGGTAGCGGACAATATCTCGGTCTTTTTTGCCGTCACGAAAGAATAATGTCTGGACTGAACTTTGATCCCAGAGGACAGAAAGATTCACGGAGTTGAGTGCCTGATCGAGGACAACCTCCATTTGCTCAATGTTGCCTGGGGCAGCTTGATCTAGGTTAGAGGCAGTTATGAAGGTCATTACTGTCCAAGCATCGGGGGTGACTTGGGGCACGTCTAGCGTCAGTTTGTAGCTGAGCGTCTTGGCACTACTAGCAGTGACAAAGTAGTCTCCAGCAGCTAAACCCGCCAGGCTAATTTGGGTGTTCCCAACAAACTTCGTAGGATCACCTGGAAGTTCTACGTTGATCAGGCGATTGGTAAGGTCGATCGGTTGCTGGGCAGCATCAAAGAGTTGCAGGTTAACTGTGCCAGCAGAAGGGTCGTACTGCGTATTAAGGTAATGGGAGTTCAAGCCAAGACCACTCATACTGAAGCGGTAATAGTCTGTTTGATTGGCAACATCAATAGAGCCGTTAAACCGGGTGGTAGCAACGTCCAGCACTTTTGCAGTTGCAAAGCTGCTGCCAGCAGTATCTGGTATTGGCGTTAGTTCTGGGGCAGCAACGGATACGGTGAAGGAATTTGCAGCCACGCTTTGGTTTTGGCCGGTTACACCCTGATAGCCAATAACCCGGAGTGTATAGCTGCCCGCTGCCAGATTGTTAAATTGAATGGATTCCCTATCCGTACTAGTTGAGGATTGGGCGATCGGTGTGGTCGATCCAGCTTCTAACAGATATAAATCTAAATCCCCCTGCCCGTTGAGATGATCAAAGGTGATTCTGGCGCTATGTTGAAACCCAGCCTGACGACCAATTTGAAAAGTGTAAAGAATCTCCTCCCCCTGACTCAAGCCGCTTGAAAGCGTAGTTTGACCACTCAGCAAGCCTAAATCATTCGTAATTACTCTGTCCATAGAGTTTCCCCCAGAGAATATATGTCAGAAAGAATAGCAGTTGTCAGGGTAAACCCCTTGGGGTCATGGATTAAATTAACCTGGAATATTTTTGCGGCACTTCCCCAAAAATATTCCAGGTTAATTAATTCGCAATCCTTAGTGGTGCAGAAAAGTCGTCAGCAATTTACCATCAGGGGATTGATAATCCGTCATGGATGGCGAAGAGGGGCATTCAATGTGATACTTAAGTTCCTCAACATCAAGCAACCCTATGTCTGACCTGTCTCGCCCTCGACTCAGAGATGCTGAGGCTTTAAGTCAGCTACTGATGTTACGCACCCTTCAAGTTTCCTACACCACTAAGGGAGCAGCACTAACATTTTTCACAGAATCACTTTTCAAGCGGCTTAGTTTTTGCTGAGAAATTGATAAGTTATTTTGAGCCAAAAAATCAGCTTTCAAGACCAAATTCCTAAGTTGCACCTAATGAACCTATCCCACTAATATCAGTTTATTGAGCCAGATGTGAATGATAGATAGATGAAGAAAGGCATCGAAACAGGAGGGAAGTCGCTCCCACCGAACAACCAATCTTCGATACTTGCGTTGGAGCCAAGCAAAACACCTCTCTTGCTGAAACCGTGGCACGGACATTTGAATCGGTCTGCCTAGCGGTTTGTTGCCTCGCCGTTGCCGCTTCGCGATCTGACCTCGTATTCCCCGTTTGCGGAGTTTTTCTCGCAGCCATCGGGCATCATAGCCTTTATCCGCTGCGATCACCTTAAAGCGTTTTTTGGGTCTACCCACAGGAGCCGTCCTAATTTTAATCCGGTCTAACAAGGGTAATACTTGTTGACGCTCATCTCCATTGGCCGGGGTTGTGCAAGCACTCATGGGCATTCCATTGCCATCGGTGATCAGATGAATCAAAATCCCTTTGCCTTGATGTCCATAGTTAACCCCCTCACCCCCACCCTTTCCAGGGGGAAAAAGAGCCGTCTATGGCTCCATACTCCCACTGAATCAGTCCCTTCTCTTGGGCGAGATTAAGGACTCTGTGCTCGAGAATCTCTAAGGTGCCATCTTCAGACCAACGTTTCAACCATCGATGGGCACTACTTTTTGATGCCCACTGTCCCTCTCTTGGAACATCGCACCAGCGACATCCGGTAATGAGAATGTACAGCAAGGTATTGATCACGAATCGAAAGGGGGCATGGGGCATCCCTTTACTTCTTTTTTCTGGTTCTGGAAACAGATCTGCGAAGAGTTTCCACTCCAAGTCACTCAATCCTTCAAATCGTCCTGCCATTGGTTTTTAGTGATCGTTTCACTCTCTATAATATCATTAGTGGGATAGGTTCATCCAACTTCGCAAAACTCTTCTAGTACACTGAGTAAGAAATTATGCAACATATAAACTGGTTATGCGCCGAGTTGAAATTCACCTAACTGCAAAAGAACGTGAGCGTTTGCAAGCGATTGGTTCTCTTGGGTTCTGCTCAGTCCGGCTGCTACAGCGAGTTCAGATGCTGCTTGCCCTTGATCATGGCGTACCCGATTGCCAGATCGCTGAAGTGTTGAATTTAGAGCGAACCCGCATTTGGCGAACGCGGCAACGGTATCTCAAGGGAGGACTCGAACAGGCGCTAGATGACCAAAAGCGCCCTAGACGACCCAAGCACTATGACGCTAAAGCGGAAGCAGAGAGTGTTGCTCTAGCCTGCAGTCAACCGCCACAGGGCTATTCACAGTGGAGTTTAGCCTTCCTGACCGAAGTCGTTCGCTCTCAAACAAAGGTGTTAAGCACCGTCAGCCAGGCAACCATCCGTCAAGTGCTAAAAAAAACGCTGTAAGCCTTGGCTAAAAGCGATGTGGTGTATTGGCGAACTCACCGCTCAATATCGGGAGCGAATGTATGAGGTTCTTGACCTCTACGAGCGTCCCTCCAGGGTCGAGGAACCCGTCGTTTGCGTGGATGAAAAGAGTAAGCAGTTGTTAGCTCAATAGCGTCCAGACTTAGGGGTCAAACCTGAATGGTGCCGCAAAATGGACTTTGAGTATGAACGCATTGGGGTGCGAAATCTGTTTGTTGCTGTCGAACCGCTGGCGGGGTGGCGACAGGTTCAAGTGACCGGTCAGCGCAAGAAAGCCGACTTTGTCCACTTTATTCGTCACCTTTTGCCAGGGCGCTATCGTCATGCCAAAATCGTGCATTTGGTCGTCGATAACCTCAATATTCACTTTGCAAGTGCCTTCGTGGATGTTCTGGGTGCCAAACGGGCAGAAAGGTTACTCCGCCGAGTTCAGTTTCACTACACCCCCAAGCATGGAAGTTGGTTGAACATGGCTGAGATTGAAATCGGCATTCTTGACAAGCAATGCCTCAACCGTAGAATTCCCACGGAAACCGAATTGGTTGACCAGGTTAACGCTTGGAAAATGCCCAGAAATCGCTTGAGAAAGACCATTGATTGGAGGTTCACCCAACAAGATGCTGACCTAAAACTTGGTGGGCACTATGTTGCATAATTTATTACTTTCTCTACTAGTGCTCCTAATCCACCTGGTAGTGCAATAAATCCATCAGTGATTTACGCAGGGTAAGCGCATTAAAATATGTAGCTGTGTATACAGACATTTGGCACCAATAGGGGAGCTAAGTGCAAGCTTGCCAGGATTAATGGATTTGCTTGCCGGATAGCAGGTTGTAAGAGAGGATCAAGCGGATCCGATTCATCCCTCCTGCAACCGCTGAACCCGAAAGGCACTCCCATTGAACAAC
>JAESGG010000077.1_pt1 | contig 34150 bp, 26 predicted proteins | sample 9266231 | NCBI WGS metagenome assembly JAESGG01 (sample SAMN14515337, study PRJNA621664) | algae metagenome | isolation source: Aphanocapsa sp. GSE-SYN-MK-11-07L and co-occurring heterotrophs from wet... | place: USA: Grand Staircase Escalante National Monument, Utah | collected 2006-04-16 | reverse complement strand
TTGTCACTTCTATCTTGACTTGACCTCCCTCAACACTGATTAATCGTGCTGCCATAGTTTTCCCGCCTAAATTGTTTCCCTAGGATTAGCACCTTTTACTTCCTAAATCAAGTTGAGGTCGCACCCTGCTGCTGGAGGAGTGTTTTTTGCCACAGATAGGACAACTTATACTTAGCCAGTAATGCTCGATGGGTCTGCCAGCGCTGGTGCCAGGGCTGACGGCGATCGCAATTGGGATTATAGGTATCTATCATCGCCACGAGCGCCACCTGTTCTCCAGCGGCCTGTAATTGTTGGGCGATCTCATAGGCGATCGCTCCCCCTAAGGACGCACCGGCTAGATAGTAGGGCCCTTGGGGTTGCAGCGTCCGAATCATCTCTAAGCATCGAGTTGCGACCCCAACAAGATTGGAAAACTTAGCCATAAACGCTTCAATCTTGCCTGCCTTCAACAGCTCAACTTCCTCTTGCAGGTATATCCCATAAACAGGCTGCTCAGGATGCAAATGATTGGCCAATGCTTGATAGAGCAAAATACCGTAAAGACAAAATAGGGGAGGTTTACTTCCTCCCCGATTGAGAACAACCAGATTACTTGCCAGATCTGCTTCCTGGCTATCGAGGATTAGATTTGATACTGCTTCAATTGTGGCGCAGCCTAACAGGGTTGTAATCGGCAGGCATTTGCCAAATTGACTTTCAATCTGAGTCAGCATCCGCACCGCTAAGAGGGAATGACCGCCAAGGGCGAAAAAGTTGTCTTTGACACCAATCGGTTCAACTCCCAAAACGTTCTGCCAAATTTGGGTTAGCGCCTGCTCGACGGGGGTGCGCGGAGCAAGATAGGCTGTTGCTGCTGCTAGTACCTGATCCGTCAAGTCTGGCAAAGGCAATGCCTGACGGTTAATTTTGCCATTCGGGGTGAGGGGAAGCGATGTTAACCAGACAAAGCTGGCGGGAATCATGTACTCAGGTAATCTGAGCTGCAAGAACTGGCGAAGTTCATTGCTGGCAGGAGCCTCAGCAGCGACGAGATAAGCCACCAAAGATTGCTTACCCGGTTCATCCTCTCGGAGCAGGACTGTGGATTGCCGAATCTTAGGGTGCTGGCTTAAGACGGTTTCAATCTCTGCCAACTCCACTCGGAACCCCCGGATCTTCACCTGACCGTCGATTCGACCCAAAAATTCAATATTGCCGTCGGGCAGATAGCGGCCCAAGTCGCCCGTCCGATAAAGCTGCCCACCCCCTAACTGACGAAAGGGGTCAGGCCTAAATTTGCTGGCATTTAAGTCAGGACGATTGTGATAGCCGCGCGCCACGCCCTGCCCACCAATGTAAAGCTCGCCAATCGCTCCTAAAGGCGCTAAATCCCCCTGAGAGTCAAGAATATAAAATTGCTGATTGGTCAAGGGGCGACCGTAGGGAATACTTTTCCAGTTTGGATCAATCGCCTGAATCGAGTAGGCGATCGACCAAATCGAAGCTTCCGTTGCCCCACCCAGGCTAATGATTTCGACCGGACTGTTTGCTGGTTTGAGTTGGCGCACCAAACCTGGGAGAGAGATCGGAATCCAATCTCCACTCAGCAGCACGAGGCGCAGCGAGGCTGGCAGGGTCAGACCGCGATCGCCCAGATAGTCGGCAACCATTTGCAGCACTGGCGGAGCGGAGTTCCAAAGCGTAATCTGCTCTTGCTGCATCAAGGTAATCCAGTCACTTAGCTCCGGTAAGCTAGCGGGTTTTGGTAAGACTATCCTGCCCCCGGCTGCCAGTAAGCCAAAAATATCGAACACCGACAGATCAAAATTGAGCGAACAGACGCCCAGCCCGCGATCGCCCGCGCCAACCTGAAACCGACGATTGATGTCAAGGATCGTGTTGACGGCCCCCCGATGCTCAATCAAAACCCCTTTTGGCAGGCCGGTTGAGCCAGAGGTATAGATTATATAAGCCAAATTACCAGTCGTGACTAAGCTGGCCGGGTTTTCGACGGATTGACTGACCAATTCAGCCTGCAACTGATCAAGACAGAGAGTTGTGATGGTTTCGGCTGGGAAACAGGGCAGTAAACTTGTTTGAGTCAGGACGATCGCCACCTGAGAATCTGCAACAATATGGGTTAGCCGAGCGGCTGGATAAGTTGGATCTAGGGGCACGTAAGCCCCGCCTGCTTTCAGAATCCCCAGCAGCCCAACCACCATCGCTAGCGATCGCTCCAGACAGATGCCGACGGGAACTTCTGGCCCGACGCCCAGTTTTTGGAGGGCATGGGCGACTTGATTGGCTTGCTGATTAAGTTCCTGATAGGAAAGCGACCGCCCAGCGCAGGTAACGGCAATCTCCTGAAGCTGACTGGCGACTTGAGCTTCAAACAAGTGATGCAGACAGAGATGATCGGGGTAAGCAACATCCGTAGCATTTGACTCGACCGAGAGCAACTGCTGGCGTTCGGCTGGAGATAAAATCGGCAAGCTAGCGATCGATTGATCGGGATTGGCCACCATGCCTGCCAGCAGGGTTTGCAGGTTGCCCAATATCCGATCGACGGCTGCTGGCTCAAACTGGCGAGGATCGTAGAGAATTTTTAATCGCAACTGGCAGCCCAAACCCGCCAGCAAGACCAGGGGATAGAAGGGCTGCTCGAATTGTTGAACGTCTCGATTTTGCCAAAGCCCGCCCTGCTGTTGCAGTTTTGTGTTCAGTAAATAGTTTTCAAAGACGACAATACTCTCAAATAGCCGAATCCCAGGCGGCACCTCGCTCCAGGTTTGCACATTCGCCAGCGGGGTGTGTTCGTATGTTCTGATGCTCAGGTGCTGCGATCGCAACGCTTGCAGCCAAGGAATCAGGGAGGCTGTCGCCGGCATCTGCACCCTGACTGGCAGCGTATTGATCAGCAAACCAATCATCAACTCGGCTCCGAGCAAACCGGAATGACGACAGGCTCTGGTTGCCCCAAACACCACATCTTCCTGGCCGCTATAGCGGTTGAGCAGCAGGGCCCAAGCTGCTTGAATCAGGGTATTGGGGGTGAATCCATGCTGCTGCGCGAACGTCTGTAAGCCTGCCGTCAATGCTGCCGACAGATAGATGGATGCTTTCTCCCCCGTTGAGCGATCGGGCAAGTGCCTAGCACTCAGGGGCAGAGGAGTTGGTGAAGCAAATCCAGCGAGTAATTCCTGCCAAAAACCCTTGGCGGCTGCAACATCCTGCTGTTGTAGCCAGTCAATGTGCTGCCGATAATCAGGACGAGCAGGTTTCAGGGGTAAATTTTGACCGCGACAAACGGCATCGTAGAGGTCAAATACCTCTTGCAGCAGCAAAGTCAGCGATCGCCCATCCAAAAGAAGATGGTGAAACGTCCACACCAGTTGATATTTAGTTTCGCCCAACCGGAACAGCGTCAACCGGAACAGCGGCGCTTCAGTCAGCCTAAATCCCTGCTGGCGATCGCGGTTTAGGAAGGTTTGAAGTTGTTCGGCTTGCTGGTCAGCCGATCGGTCTCGCCAATCGTATTCAGTCCAGGGGAGTTGCAGGCTGCGATGGACTTTTTGAATTGGCTGCTCCAGGCTGCTCCACTCGAAGCTGGTTCTGAGGACTGGATGCATCTCTAAAACTTGGCTCCAGGCTTGCTTAAGCAAGTCAACCTCAAGTTTTTCAGGCAAAGTACAAACCACTTGCTCAATGTTTACGCCAAGCTGCTGTCCGTACAAACTTTCAAACAGCATGCCCTGCTGGAGGGGAGACAGAAAGTATGAATCTTCAATTTCAGCCGCGACTGCCATAACTGAGGGATAGAGGTCAGACACCCTTGTGACGTCTAGTGAGGTTTCTTAATAATGCTTGAGTAATTTTCTCGGAAAAAGTTTCCGAGAAGAACTATGCTCTGAGGATCGCCCCCGCAACGATCGCAGCAAAATCGAGAGTTTGAGATTTAATTTTAGCAACGACTGACGGGCTGTCTCTCCAAAAATTTAGAGTTGAGCAAGCTGACTGTCGCTAAAGTTACTTCATCAATATATAGCCATTATCGGAAAGCTGAAGCTGAGGAAGAGTTTGCTCTCTCAGAGCCTAGCCAGAGTCACTTTCACAATATTTCAGTCCCGCCAGCGGGATCTTGTTGGTTGGAAATCTATAGAGTTTCAATTTGCCAGTCTTCCAAGGATAGACCTTCAACCCGACTGAACTCACCCGTATTGTGCGTGACTAGGATCAGATTGTGGGACAAGGCGATCGCGGCAATTAGTGAATCAAACGGGCCAATTGTTGTAGAGTTGCCATCTTACGGGCGACGGACGAGTTTAGAAATCGCAGATAATGAATGCAGGCATTCGTATCGAGCAGGTATCTCATAGGGCTTCGCGCAGGTCATAATCACCTTGGGGCGGGCGCTCTAGATCGGGAATTGAACCTGCTGTTTCTGCAAAAAATGCTTCTGGCCAGCCCTTATCCACACCCAGATCTCTGTCGAGTTTGGGCGGGATGGCTTTGATAGTAACTGTGACTTCTAAATCGGTGTTTTTGAGGTCTATTGGGACTTTCAAATCTAAAACTCCATCTGAGCCAACGTGGGAATGCAGGGTTATCGTTGTCATTGCTTTGTCTCCTGAGTGGCTAACCAAAATGTCTTACTTTTTCTGGCAAGGGTTCTACTTGGGCGAGTTGCTTAAAGGTAATCAGCCGCTCATCGTGATTCTCGCCCTAATCATCCTTGCCCATCCTTCAACAAATCGCAGGCTTGAATTTTTTTGAGCGCTGCGCCGCAGATATTGACTGCCCCGCCAAAATACAACAGCCCCGGCATCTCGATGGCTTCCTAGACTATCTTCGGCGATCGCGCTGATCAATGGTGGCACCAGTGTTAGTTTCAGTCCCGCCAGCGGGATCTTGTTGGTTGAATAATTTCCTGATTCCGCTGCCAGAGCTTGATGGTTTGATCGTGACTGCTGGTCACAATCAGATTTTGGTCGGGAGCGATTGCCACATCACTCACCACATCGGTATGACCGACTAGCCGCCCAATTTCTGCCCCTGTTTTGACTTGCCAGAGTTTGACGGCGTGATCCCAACTGGCGCTGAGCAGGATCTGGCTGTCGGCGGTAAAGACCAGGGATGAAATACTCCAGGGATGCCCGGATAAAATGCGATCGCAGCCCCAAGAACTCGTATTCCAAATCCGAATTGTCCGGTCTTCGCCGCCCGTTGCCAGCCATTGCCGATCGGGGCTAAAGGCAACGGCTTGCACAGCTTGTAAATGTCCAACCAAAGTGGCGATACAGGTTAGCGGCTCTAACTCCCATAGCTTGACAGTGGCATCAGCGCTGGCGCTGGCTAAAATCGGCGGCTGATCTGGATCTGTGAGTAGGGGACTAAAAGCGATCGCGCTCACGCCCAAGCTGTGCCCCTGTAAAGATGCGATTAGTTCACCCGTCTGGGCATCCCAGAGTTTGACGGTTTTATCAGCGCTGCCGCTGGCGATTGTCTGCCCATCAGGAGCGTAACCCACGGCATTGACGGCATTTTGATGCCCGCTCAAGGTCTGAATTTCGGTTGGGGTAGGCAAATGCCAAAGTTTGAGGGTGCGATCGCGGCTACCGCTGACCAATTGGCTGCGATCGTGGGGATGAAAGGCAACGGAGCGGACAAATTGGCTGTGCCCGCGCAAAACAGGCCCAGCTTTGCCAGTGGGCAAATCCCAGAGCCGAATCGTCTTGTCATCGCTGGCGCTGGCAAGCAGGGTTTGATCCGGCGCAATTGCCACTGCGTTGACATTGGCAAACAGCCCAGCATGGCCGGTCAGAGTCGCGGTGCAGGTCCAGCCTGGTGATTGTGATTGCACAGACGGAGCAGGTTTGACTTTACGACCGCTGATTTTTGAGAGAGCGGCGATCGCCGCTGTGGCGGAGCCAAACCGCTGGCTGAGGTCAGGCGCAATCAGGCGATCGAGAAATTGGGACAACTGCTGGTTTTCTAGCTCTGCTTTGGCAGTGCTGGGTTCAGTCAGCCAATAGCTTTGCCAAACCCAACGGTGATTGGCTACTTCAAACAGATTGAATGGTCGCATCCCCGTCAGCAGGTGAATGCAAATTACCCCCAGGCTGTAGAGGTCGCTGCCCAAGCTGGGCTGGCCTTCCAGTTGCTCTGGGGCTGCATATTCAGGACTGCCGACGATGGGGGCGGGATTACCCCCAAGGGTTGACAGCAATTGGACTGAGCCAAAATCAACCAAAACCAAGTCGTCTAAACTGACCCTGTTTAAGCCAGCGGTGATGGGCGATCGACAAATAATATTTTCCGGTTTCAGATCTCCATGAACTGTGCCTTGGGCATGGATAAACTCCAGCACGGGCAAGAGGTTGGTCAGAATTTGCCAAATATCAGCCGGATTGAAGTGAATGTTTTTTGCCAAGCTGGTGGCTAAGGTCTGACCGACAATATATGCCTGAATCAGATACCAGCAGCCTGCTTGCTCAAACCCATCTAAGCAGGACGGCAGTTGCGGATGCTGCCCCAATAACCGCCATAGTTCGAGTTTTTGAGCGAGCGGCTGGCCAGACTGGCAGAAGGGCAATTGCTTGATCACGCAAGTTAACCCCGATCGCAGCTCATCGATCGCTAAAAATGTTCTGCCCGATCCGCCTGCTCCGAGTAATTGGACAGCCCGATAGCGATCGCGCAGCAATAAGCTGGAGCCGCAGGCATGGCAGGATAAAGCTTCCACCAGATTTTTTGGCTCCAGACAGCCCAGTTGCAGGCAATAGGCGGCCAAATCAGCCCTGCTCACTCGGATCAATGATTGGCTCAACGACTTGACCATTGACAATCGCCGGCTTTGCCAAATCAGGTTTTGCGATCGCTGGCTGAGGGATGCCGCCGTTGCCTGAGGGATCTTTGGTCTGATTCAAAACCAGCATGCCCATCATTGCGTCCAGTAAGCCGCCGCCGTTTTGACCGCTGACCGAGACATCCGGCACGACTCGGACTTGCCGATCGCCAATCACCTGCATCAGTTGGAGGGCGGTGTAGGCTTGGGCACCGAGGGCATTCACCCCCGCCGTATAGGCATCGGCTTTAGCCTCGCCGGTGACTCGAATTGACTCGGCTTCCCCAGTTGCCTGCTTGACTTTGGCCGTCGCTTGCAGCTCTGCAATTTTGACCCCTTGCTCTGCCGTGACGACTTGGGTTTGAATATCCGCCAGGGTGGTTTCACGCACTAGCTCTTGGCGTTGGGTTTGGGCTAGGCGCTGGACTTCATAGGTTTTTTGCTGCTCTTGGGCAATTTTGCGATCGGTGAGGGTTTGCATTAGCTCAGGGGGTGGAGTAATTAGCCCAATCAGCGTATCCACCGCCTGGACATCGTAGGCCCGCAAGGCCTGCCGGACGTGCTCGGCCGCTTCTGCCTGCCGCTCACTGCGGGCAATCAGAAAATCTAGAATCGTATATTCCTGGGCCGAGTTGCGGAAATAGTTGCCGACAATCGGCCGCAGCACCTGATCGACCAGATTTTGCATTGAACCAAGCCGAGAAATCACCTTCGGGGCATCCAGTGCGCCGACGTGAATCACCTGGAACACTTCTAGCTCAAAGGTGAAGCCATCAAACGACAGCAGCTTGAGGGCATGAAGTTCCGTGTCGTAGCCGTGTTCGCCGCTAAATCGAGCCGTGAAGTTGAGCACAATATTGGTCGTCGGCACCAATTCCATTTTCATGATGTGGGTATTCAGCGGATGCCGGCCGGGATAGAGGGGTTCCACCCAAACCCCTTTATCGCCTTTGTTGACCAAGTTGCCGTGGGTGAAAGCGTCGCCGCTGATATCTTTTTGCGATTCCCCGACAAAGGAAATCACCACACCGACATAGCCGATCGGCACCTCAGTCATCGGCGTCTGCTGTACCTTGACGAACCAAGGGTTGAGGTTCCAGGAACCCGACAGAATCACCTGTTCTTGCAGCCCCCGCCGCCCGCCGCCATCGATAAACAGTTGCGTCTTTTGGAAGTTTTCGTGGTCAGGAATCACCGCCCCAGCAATTTCACCTTCCGAGATCGGCATCCCATCTAGGGTGGTGACAATCCCGACGGCTTCTGGCTGCACTGTTTGGACTTTCAAATCAGTTTGGCTCATCCCATGCTTGGTCGCATTGCTAGATGTAATAATTTCAAACAGGGCTGTATTAATTCGATAGGTGCCCGCCGTTAAAATCGCCAACTGCCGTCCTTTTTCACCCTTGTTGAGTAGAAACTGGCGGGCATTCTGAAAATCTTCACATACAACGGTTTTGGCCAAAATCCGATCGGGGGGAATTGTTGCGCCGTCATTGGCTAAAATCAAACCAATTTCGCCTTGGGGAATGATCGCAACTGGCTCTTTGCGGATACTAAACTGCCAGGGGAAGTAGCCAAAATGCCAGCCGGGAGCTAAGGTGTCGGCTTGCAAACCGGCTTCGCCATTCAGAGCGATCAGCCGCCCGGCCGGCAAGCTTTTAGCGGAGAACTTTTTGGTTACAACCCCAACTTCTCGCTCACCAATCACAATTAGCCCAGCCACCCAACCCAACTGTGGCAAGAAGACGAGAAATACCACCACTGCTGCGACGGGATAGCCCCAAGCAGGCAAACCCAGCAACCCAGCTTGGGTTAAGCGTACTTCCTGGGCTGGCTCTGGATAGGTCGGGGCGGGTTGAGCTATGGCGTTCGGTTTTACCGTCTCACAGAGAATTGCACCTGTGGTTAGGGCTGTTGCTAGCAGGGAAGCAGCCAAGCCTTGACGCAGAACATTCAATTTAGGCATATTTTTGGATTTCCTCAAAAACCCTTCTTTAAATTAGATCTAAGGGATTCAGCTTCACCGATCTCAGTCGAGAAGGGGTTGCAAAATGGATCTTTATACCTGGGATCGTATGCGATCGCTGATCATCCGACCACAACTTCCCTTGACTACTGGCTTTAATAGTCTGTTAAGAAAGGATTGAGGAATGGGATTGTGCTGAGTCAAGCAGGCGATTGTTCCATCAAACCAAAGTTGATGAACAAATAGGAGGCTATGAAATCGGCTCAGATAAATACGTTCAGATAACTTCGTCTTTGAGCGGCTACGTTTAGGTCACAATCGTCGCTTGACCTGTCTGGAGGTCGTAGGTGCCGCCAACAATTCTGAGTTTTCCTTCCTTAATCAAACCACTCAGAATTGTGGAGCGTTCTGCTAAGGCAGTAGCTTGATATTGGACATTCGCAATCACCGCATTTTCTTGGATGTCGCCCGTTTTAAACTTTACCTTCTCAACGGCTGGCTTAATTTCTTCCACAAAAATGCCAATTCTACCGGGCAATGGATCACCTTTAATGGCAGCAGATACAGCCCCACATTTCTTATGCCCTAACACCATAATCAGTTGAGAACCTAAAACCGCCGAAGCAAATTCTAAGCTGCCGATCGCAGTTTGGCTTGCAACATTACCTGCAACCCGGACAACAAACAAATCCCCCAAGCCCTGATCAAAAACAATTTCTGCTGGCACTCTGGAATCTGCACAGCCTAAAATAGATGCAAATGGATACTGGGCTACAGCAGTTTCTTGTAACCGCAGCCGAGATTGATTTGGGGTTTGCCGTCTATCTTCAACAAAGCGCTGATTCCCTTCCAGAATGAGCTTCAAAGCTTCGTCAGAAGAAACAGGCTCAGGTTTGGTGGGTACAGGTGATGGTTGTTGAGAAACCGCCTGTTCTGGTGTCCAAAGCAGACTGCTAGCAGCAGTGGCCGCCAATCCAATGCCTCCAACTCCTACCAAACGCAAGAGATCACGACGCCCAACCAACCCATGCATTCGACTCATCCCTAATCCTCACCCCAAGCTTGATTAATTCAACTGGAGTAACGCTCTTTTGCTATCTCAACAACATAGCTATTGATTGATATAGCCAATGACTTGAATCAGCATATCAGACATTAAAGCCAGAATTTTGATCGCTTTTGCCTTCAAATCTCTAGCCAGCGTTATCAACTTACGCAGCAGTTTAGCCAGATCAGAACAGTAGGCTTTCGGAAACCGAAAGCCTACTGTATTAAGCGCAAATCGCGATCAGTGCAACTCTAGTAGCGATATCCACCACCATTACTACTCGGTGCTCCAGGCTTATGCACAATAAAGCTCATTACCTGGCACTGCTTGATGTTATCGAAAGCGACAATGCGAATGTAACAGTTAGGGTACTCAGAGCGGCACTGTTGAACTTCGTTCAGTACTTCTTGAGGGCTATTGCAGCTAAACAGGGGCAGCTTCCACATCGTCCAGTAGTAGATTTCAGCGTCAGAATTTTCGTTGAATTCCACACAGGGATGATAGCCCTGGTCAATCGTGTACTGAATCTGCCGCGCAATTTGAGCATCGGTGAGCGGAGGCAAATAGGAAAAAGTTTCGTAATGCAGCTCTTTAGGTAGGGTCTTCATGAGAATCCTCGGTAAAAATGGGTTGAACGAGAAGTTAGGAGTTAACGGTCAAGGACTTTCAGGCTCTTGCTCTGGGTGGGTACTAGAAGCAGTCGGGTCAATCTGCGTCATCCGCTCTAATTGCTGAGTTCGCTGCTTAATATTGGCTGCTTGAATCCCAGTCCGCAGCATCTCTGGCAGATAATCAGCCACCTGTTCGGTAATACTTTCCCGAACAGTCAGAATCCGAAAGGCTAGCCTTGGCTCTTCCCTAAATAGGGCTTGCAGGTAGGCTTCACCATCTTGGATGCTTTGCCGGGCGGAGAACTGATGCAGCCAGTAGGCTCGCTTAGGTTCAGTTTCGTCAATTTGAGCTAATACAACCCGCATTGCCTGATAAGTCATGTAGCTAATGAGCGTTTTGGTCGTATCTTTAGCAATTTGCTTGAGATCCATAGCCGACTCCCGCCAGACGAGGGATAGAGGATGAGAGAAGGAAAATAACCGATCGATCCCTCATCCTGCTTGATGTATCCCAGATCAGATGGTATCGACTGCCTCAAACTCGAACTTGATTTCTTTCCAGAGTTCGCAAGCAGTCGCCAACTCAGGACTCCAGCGGCAAGCTTCCCGGATAATGTCGCCACCTTCCCGCATCAGGTCACGCCCTTCGTTCCGAGCTTGGACGCAGGCTTCCAGGGCCACCCGGTTAGCCGTTGCACCAGGCGCATTACCCCAGGGGTGGCCCAAGGTGCCACCACCGAATTGCAGCACGGAGTCATCGCCAAAGATTTCCACTAGGGCTGGCATGTGCCAAACGTGAATCCCACCAGAAGCAACCGCCATCACACCGGGCATTGAGGCCCAGTCTTGGGTGAAGTAAATCCCACGGGAGCGGTCTTGCTCAACGTAGTTTTCCCGCAGCAGGTCAACAAAGCCCATTGTGATCCCTTTTTCCCCTTCCAGCTTGCCGACAACCGTGCCGGTGTGGATGTGGTCGCCGCCAGACATCCGCAAGCATTTGGCCAAAACGCGGAAGTGAATCCCGTGGTTCTTCTGACGGTCAATCACAGCATGCATGGCGCGGTGAATGTGCAACAGCAAACCATTGTCACGGCAGTAGTGAGCCAGGCTCGTATTGGCCGTAAAACCACCGGTCAAGAAGTCGTGCATGATGATCGGCATGTCGAGTTCTTTGGCGAAGGCAGCCCGTTTCATCATTTCTTCGCAGGTGCCAGCCGTCACGTTTAGGTAGTGACCTTTGATTTCACCACTTTCAGCTTGCGCTTTATGGATGGCATCAGCCACAAACAGGAAGCGATCGCGCCAGCGTTGGAAGGGCTGCGAGTTGATGTTTTCGTCATCTTTGGTAAAGTCAAGACCACCGCGCAGACATTCATAGACGGCACGACCATAGTTCTTGGCCGATAAACCAAGCTTGGGCTTAATCGTACAGCCCAGCAGCGGCCGACCGTATTTGTTGATTTTGTCGCGTTCAACCTGAATCCCGTGGGGTGGGCCTTGGAAAGTCTTCAGGTAGGCAACCGGAATCCGCAGGTCTTCTAACCGGAGCGCTTTCAGGGCCTTGAACCCAAACACGTTACCGACCAAAGAGGTCAGCAGGTTGGTGACAGAGCCTTCTTCAAACAAGTCCAGCGGATAGGCAATGTAGGCAATAAACTGGTTTTCTTCGCCAGGGACGGGTTCGACATCGTAGCAGCGACCTTTGTAGCGATCGAGGTCGGTCAGGAGGTCAGTCCAGACGGTTGTCCAGGTACCAGTTGAAGATTCGGCTGCCACGGCAGCACCAGCTTCTTCAAACGGAACGCCAGGCTGAGCAGTTACACGAAAGGCTGCCAGAACATCAGTATCTTTGGGCGTGTAGTCTGGGGTGTAGTAAGTGAGCCGGTAGTCTTGAACCCCGGCTTTATACCCAGCCTTAGCCTGGGTTCTCGTTTGCGCATAAGACATAGATCTTGCTTCCTCTTAAGTAATTCCAACCTGGAGTGATGTAACAGTGATGTAACTCAGTGCCTTTTAAAAATCTCAAGCCACAGCCAAACTTTAGCTTTCTACAATCGCAACCTTAAAGTCTTGCCAAAAACGTGACGAGGGCTGCGATACTTGATTTTTGCTCAGGTGCTACTTCTATTAGAATCAGCTTAATTGAGTCAAAAGGCAATCATTTCTGCTTTGAAGATTCTTAATGTTTATATAGGTTTGGATTATCAATTGTTGACTTTTTCACACACTTAGAAAAGTTGCTTTTCATACATAGATTTGTGTAAATAAATTGGCGCTTTTCGGGCTTAGGATCTGTTAAGCATTAGTTTAAAGTTATGCTGAACTGTATTTCCATAGATTAAGTCTCAAAGCGGAGGCACTGGAATCAGCAACAGTCGTCAAGCAGCTCGTTAAACAAGAATAAACATAGGCTCAGCTAAATACTAAATCTTGCTAGCATAGAAATAGACAAAATCTCATCAAATGCCTTGAATTGTTGAATTTCGTGGAGTCGCTAAGTTCTGTGACTTTTGCAACTTGGATTACGCTATCTCGACTCCTGGCGGTACCGATCTTGCTTTACGGCTTACAGGAAACTCCGACCGAGCAAGTTCGCTGGGGATGTCTGGGAATATTTTTGATTGCCGCTTTGACAGACTGGCTAGATGGCTATTGGGCCCGCCGCTTCAATCAGGTGACAGACCTTGGTAAATTTCTAGACCCGCTGGTGGATAAGCTGCTGGTGCTGGCTCCCCTGCTGGCATTAGTGGAGCTAGATCAAATTCCGGGCTGGAGCGTATTTATGATTTTGGCTAGGGAATTAGCGATCGCTGGTTGGCGAGTCAACCAAACCCAAATTACAGGCGCAAACCTTTGGGGAAAAGCTAAAACCGTGACTCAAATTCTGGCGATTTCTCTCTTGATTGCGCCCCTAGCTCCGACCTGGCAGCCTTGGGTTCTGGCAATCTATGGAGTGGCGATCGCCCTAACCCTAATCTCTGGCTTGATTTATCTCTGGCCGCAGGCTGAATTAAATTAAAAAAATTAAAGGGATTTCAAGCAGCGATGCTGCTTGAAATCCCTTTGGATTGGAATAATTGAGCTAGGCTTGGGCAACTGGCTCTTTGGCCAGAAATTTCTCCAATTCAGTCAGGGCATCAGCGTCAACCTTGGTTTGCATCGGGCAGAACTTTGGCCCACACATTGAGCAAAATTCAGCGGTTTTGTAGATGTCGGCCGGTAGAGTTTCGTCGTGGTACTCGCGGGCCCGTTCAGGGTCAAGCGAGAGTTCAAACTGACGATTCCAGTCGAAGTTATAGCGAGCGTGTGAGAGTTCGTCATCGCGATCGCGCGCTCCCGGCCGGTGCCGAGCAATATCGGCGGCATGGGCGGCAATTTTGTAGGCGATCAGCCCATTCCGCACATCTTCAGCATTCGGCAGGCCCAAGTGCTCTTTCGGGGTGACGTAACAGAGCATGGCAGTGCCATACCAGCCGGCCATCGCAGCCCCGATCGCTGAAGTAATGTGATCATAGCCAGGCGCAATGTCCGTCACCAATGGGCCCAGCACATAGAAGGGCGCTTCTGAGCACTCTTCCATCTGCTTGCGGACGTTGAATTCAATCTGATCCATCGGCACATGCCCAGGTCCTTCCACCATCACCTGAATGTCATCTTGCCAAGCTTGGCGGGTCAACTGTCCCAGGGTTTTTAGCTCCGCTAGTTGGGCCGGATCAGAAGCATCGTGGGTGCAGCCAGGGCGCAAAGAATCGCCCAAACTAAACGAGACATCGTAGCGCTTAAAGATTTCGATAATGTCTTGAAAATGCGTGTAGAGCGGGTTTTGCTTGTGATGATGCAGCATCCAGCGGGCCAAAATGCCGCCGCCACGGGAAACAATGCCGGTAATCCGATTTCTAACCAGCGGCAGATGCTCAATCAAAATTCCAGCATGAATCGTTTGATAGCTCACCCCTTGCTGAGCGTGCTTTTCGATGATATGCAAAAAGTCGTCGGGAGTTAGCTTTTCGATCGCTCCATGCACGCTCTCTAGGGCCTGGTAAATCGGCACGGTGCCGATCGGGACGGGCGAAGCCTGAATAATTGCCGTCCGAATTTGATCTAAATTACCGCCGCCAGTCGATAGATCCATCACCGTATCGGCGCCATACTTGACGGCCAGGTGCAGCTTATCAACTTCTTCCTGCAGGTTAGACGAGTTGGGAGAAGCACCAATGTTGGCATTGACCTTGCACTTAGAAGCAATCCCGATCGCCATTGGCTCTAAGTTGGTGTGGTTAATGTTGGCCGGAATAATCATCCGCCCCCGCGCCACTTCTGCCCGAATTAAATCTGCTGGCAGATTCTCTCGCTGGGCAACGTAGCTCATTTCCTCTGTAATCATGCCTTGACGGGCATAGTACATCTGGGAAACATTGCTGTCTCCACGCCGCTTGGCAACCCATTCAGTCCGCATATTAAGTTCCTCAGAGTAACAGCTTCCCTCCGCCGGTATGACCCGGACTCAGGTTCTAAGGGTCTAATCTCAGCCTGACCAATTCAGGCACCCCTAGCGTTAAAGATAGATCCTAGCATTCAGGTTCAAGGGAGAGCAGGCAGATCAGAATCTCTTAAAGTTAAGGGTTGCGACCACCTCAATCTCAGAGAGCTAGGGGACTGGGTTAAGAATTGCTATAATCTCTCGGTCAGAGGCAATTCTAGGGCGCGGGTCGTTCTGAAATTTAATACCACTACCGCAACGTATCAGGAGGAGACATGACTGACTGGCAGGAAATTTCTGGTGGCGTCACCGCTCCCAAGGGATATCGAGCCGCTGGTATCAAGGCAGGGCTAAAGCGATCTGGCTTGCCAGATTTGGCCTTGATTGTCTCTGATGTGGAGGCGATCGCCGCCGGAGTCTCTACCACCAGCCAAGTCCGAGCCGCCTGCGTTGATTATTGTCGCCAGCGCTTAGACGAAAAATCGAGCGCCCAAGCCATTCTCTGCAACGCTGGGCAAGCTAATGCCGCCACGGGTAGCCAAGGTTGGACGACAGTGTTAGAGCAGGCCAAGCTGGTGGGAGAGGGGTTAGGAATTTCTCCAGATGCTGTTCTCGTCGCCTCGACCGGTGTGATTGGGCAGCAAATTCCGCTGCCTAAAATTGCCGCAGCGATGCCAGCTTTGGTCGCCAGTCTCTCAGATACAGGCTCTGATCAGGCAGCCCAAGCGATCGTCACTACAGACCTAGTCACAAAATCGATCGCGCTAGAAGCCAAAATTGGCGATCGGCCCGTCCGCATTGGTGGCATTGCCAAAGGATCGGGGATGATTCACCCCAACATGGCGACAATGCTCAGCTTTGTCACCTGCGACGCGGCAGTTTCACCTCACCTTTGGCAGCAGATGCTGAGTCGGGCCGCCGACAAAAGTTTTAACCAAATTACGGTCGATGGCGACACCAGCACCAACGATACCCTGCTGGCCCTGGCCAATGGGCAGTCGCGCACCCCAGCCATTACTGAACCTGGCCCAGAAGCCGACTTGCTAGAAGCCATGCTAACGGAGGTGTGTATTTATCTAGCCAAGGCGATCGCCCGCGATGGCGAAGGGGCCACCTGCCTGATTGAAGTCCAGGTCAGCGGTGCGGTTGACAATAAAGCGGCTCGCCAAGTCGCTCGTACCGTAGCAGGTTCTTCCCTGGTCAAATCGGCCATTTTTGGGCGTGACCCCAACTGGGGACGGATTGCCGCTGCGGCGGGGCGGGCAGGCGCACACTTTACCCAGACAGACCTCCAAATCAAGCTGGGAGACTTCTTGATGATGACCGGCGGGCAGCCCCTAGAATTCGATCGCCCGGCGGCCAGTGACTATATGAAAAACCAAGCCGCAAGTGGGAACACTGTAACTATCAGTGTCAGTATTGGTAGTGGTACGGGCACGGGTAAAGCGTGGGGATGTGACCTTAGCTACGACTACGTCAAGATCAATGCCGAGTACACAACCTAGCAAAATAGCCTATGTCAAACCCTACCTAAATTCAATCGGTTATCAATGCTGAAGGCAATAGCATGAATCAATTGATTCACGCTTTGTCATCGTCTATTAATTTATAGCTAAATCTAATCACTTTAAGGTGGAAACTAACCCTCAAAGTCCATTGATTAATTAATTCGTAAATGACCACGATAGTAGAGCAAGGAAGAGCAATCAGCCTTAACACCAGGGACTGTAATTCACAATGGATGCCCATGAGCTTATAAAGCGCTACGCAGCAGGAGAACGAGATTTTAACCGGGCGTACCTCAGTCATGCCGAGCTAATCAGCGCTGATTTGACGGGCATTAATCTATCTTGCGCTGACCTAGAGTGGTCAAATTTGAGCGGGGCCAAGCTGAGTCAAGCCCTGCTGAATGGGGCTGAACTCGTCAACGCCAACATGATCAACATTGACTTGAGTGGGGCTAGCTTAATTGGGATCAATTTGAGTTGCTCAGACTTAAGCTGGGCAAATCTGAGCAGCGCTAATTTGAGTCGAGCTGACTTGAGTGGGACAATCCTGCGGGGGGCAAATTTACAAGGAGCCGACCTGAGTCGGGTTGATCTGGTCAAAGCCGACCTGCGCGGGTTAGCCCTCAGCGGCATCAATTTGCAAGGCGCAGATTTAAGAGCAGTCAATCTGCACGGGACTGAGTTAACCTCCGCCAACCTGAGCCGCGTTGACTTAATGGAAGCTGATCTGAGCACCGCCGATTTGAGTGGAGCCAACTTGAGTGGAGCCAACCTAAAGTCGGCCAATTTGGATGGAACCAACCTGAGTGCGGCCAATCTAAGCCGGGTTGATTTTAGCGAGGTCAAACTGAGCCAAGCCAATTTAAATCAAGCCGATTTGAGCGGTTCACAATTGATTAATGCTGACCTAACTAACCTAGAACTAATCGAAGTTGACTTGAGTGGGGCTAATTTGGCAGGGGCTAACCTGACGGATGTTGACCTTAGTCGTTCCGACTTAACTGGGGCCAACCTGGCAGGAGCCAACCTGTCTAGGGTGAAGCTCGTGGGGACGAATTTGCGAGGTGCTAATTTGCGAGGGGCAATTCTGAGTGGTGCCAATTTGGACAAGGCAGACATGAGCCAAGCAGATTTAAGGGGAGCAAACTTAGCCGGACTAGTCCTGAGCGGCGTTACCCTCAGAGGAGCTAATTTGAGCGGCGCTAACTTGCGAGAAGTAGAATTGACCGAAGCTGATTTGAGCCGGGCTGATCTGATTGAAGCCAATCTGAGTCGGGCTAAACTAACCGGAGCCAATCTGAGTCGCTCAACTTTAAGTGAAGCTAACTTGAGTCGAGCCACTCTGAGTGGAGCCAGCCTTAATCGTTCGACTATTAGCGGCATGAGTTTGAGTAAAGTTGACCTGAGCGGGGTTAATCTCAGCGGGGCTGATTTAGGGGATGCCAACTTGACCGGAGCCAATTTGTCTCGATCAGATTTGACACGCGCTAACCTAACGGCCGCCGATTTAGGGGCAGCAAACCTGAGTGAAGTCGATTTACGGGGCACGGTGATGCCAGATGGGCGGCGACGAAGTTAATCAGGACTTAAGGGATTGCTGATCAATGATCCGATCCAGGTTTGGATTGGCACAAGAGCCAGTCGATCGACGCTGCCCCTCAAATCAAAGGTCTGCTGGGGATTGCCCCTCTGCCTCAGCCGTTGATTCTTCAACAATTGGAATTGCTCTGAGGATTCTCAGCTAGAAAGGATAAGCAAGATTTTGCTCGAAAAATAGCGATCGCGGCAATTAAATTGCTGCACACTGGAAATGCTGATCATCTCCCCTCGTTGTCTAACTAGAAGGAAAAAAGTCATGTTTGGTTCTGAAGATTTTTTTACCTATGGTCGTTGGGTTGGGTTTGCCACCCTCGGCTTGGCCGGGCTAGCCATAATTGCCTTTTTGTTTAAGTGGGGCTTTCGGTTTCGGCTGGTGGGGATAACAGGCTTTTTTGGTGTGCTGACAGCGGGTCTGTTTTCTCTCGGCTTGGTGCCGTTTCAACATACGATCGTGCCGGGCGCAGGCAAATATACGTTGGTTTACGATACTGGCGCCAGCCAAACCGTCATTGCTGTTGCGCCACAAATCAGCCAGTCTGAGCTAGAAGCGACCCTGCGCCAAGCCGCCAGCGACTTATTTTCGCCCGGACGAATGGGGCGGGGACAACAGCAAATGACGATTAGAGCCAGAACCATTCTGCATCCTGAACCGGGAGTCTCCGAGCCGTTAGTTTTAGGGCAGGTCGAGCGATCGCTGTTTGTGCGGGAAGACCCGAATCTGCAAGTCACGCTCTACACCGATAATTTGGCCCGTTTACCCCAGCCCGAAAACTCTTAAAATTAGGTTAAGTGCCCTTAAGCTTCATTCCTGCCTTTTATGACTGTGAATTCCTGTTCCGCTCCCACCATCACTATTGCTCCAACCCAAGTTATGCGGGGGGCGGGCGTCTTAGCGCAGGCAGGAGCGGCGATCGCCAGGTTGGGGCAGCGCCCGCTGGTGATTAGCGGTCAGCACTCTGGGGCGGTGGTTCAGCCCCGATTAGCACCAATTTTGGCAGGGCTGACCTATGGCTCAGCTACCTATGGACAAGATTGCAGTGAAACGAGTCTGGCTCAGCTCAGACAGGCTGTTGTCGAACATCAAGCCGATTTAATCATTGGGGTAGGCGGCGGCAAAGCCCTTGATGCCGCCAAATTGATTGCCGATCATTGCCAGTTGCCAGTTGTGACAATTCCAACCACAGCCGCCACCTGTGCGGCTTGGACAGCCCTCTCTAACGTTTATTCAGAGGCTGGCGCCTTCCAGTATGATGTCGGGCTGCTACGTTGCCCAGATTTATTGATTTTGGACTACCAGATCATTGCCACCGCCTCCAATCGCACCCTGGTGGCCGGAATTGGCGATGCTTTAGCCAAGTGGTACGAAGCTTCCGTCAGCAGCGGTCATTCCCAAGACACCTTGGTGATTGCCGCCGTCCAGCAGGCGCGGGTGCTGCGGGATATTTTGTTCCAGAAAGCGGCGATCGCCCTAGAGCAACCGGAAAGCCAAACCTGGCAAGAAGTGGTCGATGCGACTGTGCTGATGGCAGGGGTGATTGGCGGTTTGGGGGGCGCTCAGTGCCGGACTGTGGCTGCCCATGCCGTTCACAATGGGCTAACCCATTTACCGCCGACTCGCCAAACCCTGCACGGTGAAAAAGTCGCCTTCGGGATTTTGGTTCAACTGCGGCTGGAAGAAATGGTCGCAGGCAACCATTTAGCGGCGACGGCGCGCCAACAGTTGCTCAAGTTTTATAGCGAGATTGGCTTGCCAACCACCTTAGCCGCGTTGGGGATGGAGCAAGTTACCCTGCAAGCGCTGCAAACTGCGGCCGAGGTGGCTTGCCTGCCCAACTCTGACTTGCACCATTTGCCGTTTCCGGTTGAACCCGCCCAACTGATGGCCGCCATGGTTTCGACGACAGCCCCGGTCGAGCGAAATAGCAAAAACGCGGCGGCGATCGGCGAGGGCAAGGCATGAGCTTAGAGTGGTTAAAACCGGCTGAACGCCTCCGCACGCTCCCCCCCTACGTGTTTGCCCGCCTGGATGAACTGAAAGCTAGGGTGCGCGAGCAAGGGATTGATTTAATTGATTTGGGCATGGGCAACCCCGATGGTGCCGCCCCCCGCCCGGTGATTGAAGCGGCGATCGCTGCCTTTGACCAAGCCAGCAACCACGGCTATCCGCCCTTTGAAGGCACGACTGGGTTTCGGCGCAGCATTACCCAGTGGTACAAGCGCCGCTACAACGTTGATTTAGACCCAGACGGCGAGGCCTTGCCATTGCTCGGCTCCAAAGAAGGGTTAACCCATTTGGCCCTGGCCTACGTTAATCCTGGCGACTTAGTGCTGGTGCCCAGCCCGGCTTACCCACCCCATTTTCGGGGGCCGGCGATCGCTGGAGCCGAAATTCACAGCCTGATCTTAAAACCAGAAAACGATTGGCTGATTGACTTAGCCGCGATTCCTGATTCAGTAGCCGAGCGGGCAAAAATTCTTTACTTTAACTATCCGAGTAACCCGACGGCGGCGATCGCTCCGCGGGAGTTTTTCGTCGAGATGGTGGAATTTGCCCGCCGTTGGAATATTCTGCTGGTGCATGACCTCTGCTATGCCGAACTGGCCTTTGACGGCTACCAGCCGACCAGCTTGCTGGAAATTCCGGGCGGCAAAGAGGTTGGGGTTGAGTTTCATACCCTGTCTAAGACCTACAACATGGCCGGCTGGCGGGTTGGCTTTGTGGTCGGCAATCGGCACGTGATTCAGGGCTTGCGGACGCTGAAAACAAATTTAGACTACGGGCTATTCTCGGTGCTGCAAACGGCGGCGGAGACGGCTTTGAACTTGCCCGATAGCTACCTGCAAACCGTCCAAGACCGCTACCGCACTCGCCGCGACTTTTTGATTGCGGGCTTAGCCGAACTCGGCTGGGATGTGCCTAAAACCATGGCCACAATGTACCTGTGGATTCCCTGCCCGGCTAGCGTTGGCTCGACTGACTTTGCCCTCAAGCTGCTGCAAGAAACAGGCGTGGTGGTGACACCGGGCAATGCCTTTGGGGCAGGTGGAGAAGGCTATGTGCGGGTGAGTTTGATTGCGGACTGCGATCGCCTGCAAGAAGCCCTGAATCGGCTTAAACAAGCTAATATTCGCTATTCTTTGTAAAAGCGTTTAGAACTCTCGGACACTGCCATGACCTATTGCCTCGGCGTGATTACCCGCTATGGAATTGTGATGGCGGCAGACTCTCTCACCAACGCTGGTGTAGACTACATTTCCAATTACCAAAAATTATTCAACTTTTCGGACCCAGGCGATCGGGTGATTGTGCTCTGCACTGCTGGCAATCTTTCAATGAGCCAAGGCATCTTAGCTTTGCTGCGTAAAGACCTGAAAGCCCAGGCTGAGGCGAATTTGCATACCTTGCCCAGCATGTTTGAAGTGGCTCGCTACATTGGTCAGAAAACACGCCAAGTCCTAGATGAAAATCGAACTTGGCTCCAGCAAGACAAAATTGAATTCCAGTCCAGTTTTCTGCTCGGCGGTCAAATTAAGGGAGAAGAACCCTGTTTGTTTTTGATTTATAGCCAAGGCAATTGCCTACAGGCGACCAAAGAAACACCTTTCTTACAAATTGGTGAGGCCAAATACGGCAAGCCGATCTTAGATCGCACGCTCAACTACGACATCCCGCTGGAAGATGCGGCCAAGTGCGCCCTGCTTTCAATTGATTCAACCATGAAGTCAAACATTTCGGTTGGCCCACCGATCAACATGGTGATGTATGAAGCCGACAGCCTGCTGATTCGCCATCAGCTCAGATTGCCCGTGGGAGACCCTTATTTAGTCAAAGTTCGCAAGTATTGGGAAGGCGCACTCAGAAAAGCCTTTGACCACATGCCGCCCCTCGATTGGCATGACCCCCAACCAAACAACTTTGTACCATCACCAGCTTTCCCAGACCCAACCGAAGCACCTGTCGGTAGTGATATATCGTGAGTTCAAAAAACTATCCCCGGTGAAATTGAAAATCGCTGTCGATACCACTGCCCTTTTTAGCCGATCGGCTGACAGAGTTTGTCTTTGAGATCCTGTTCTAGGACGGCCGCTGCCACGATCGACTGCTCAATTACCTCGGCAACCGTTTGTCCCTGCTCACAAGCTTGCAGCCAACGCTGAGCTTCATTGCCTTGACGCAAAATCCGGGTAATTGGGGAGAGAAAACAACTAAAGCCCCGCTGTTTGGCCGTTGGCCACACTTCAGCATAAAGTTCCTCAATCCAGTCGCGGGCCAGCAGCGTCCGGCCGTCTTGCCAGTGGGTTAGTTCTGCATCCAAACTCGCGTGGGCAGCAGCAGCCTCATTGGCATCAGCTAAAGCAGCCAAATCAGCATTGGTCAGATTAGCCGTCAATGGGTCAAGGGCGGGTTCTTCCATCAGTTGCATCAAGCGAGCTTCCAATAAAGCCGTCACTGCCAGCAGGGCGATCGGGTCGATCATCAGGTCGCAAATGCGTAGCTCTAAGCGGTTGAGGCAGTAAGGGCGGCGATCGCCATTTGGGCGGACTGCACTCCATAAATGCCGGACATTTTGCATACTGCCCTTGGCTAGTTCAGTCTCCGTCCACTCAATATAGTCAGCATGGCTGGTAAACAAAGGCACTTGGGGCGGAGTTTTAGGGAAGGTGGCCCAGCGGGTTGAATGATCACCCGTCACCTGACCGTCTAAAAAGGGCGAAGATGCACTCAAAGCCAAATAGAGGGCTGCTTCAACCCGCACCAGCCGACAGGCCCGCATCAGCACTTCTGGGTCAGCAATTCCAACATTGATATGAATGCTAGCGGTAACGACCTTGGTGCCGTAGGTTTGCTCAATGTACGTGTGATAAGGATTCTGTGGATCAGAACGGTAAAACCGATCGCCGCCGCCCAACCCCAGCGTACTGCCCGGAATCAGCGTATAGTTGCCCAGGGTTTGCAGGTAGTCGCGCAGCCGCAGGCGAGGCTGCACCAAATCGCACAGCAGTTGGTCGTAGTGATAGGCTGGCGCAGTCGTGTACTCGACATTGCGGCTGTCTGGCTCCCGCACAAACCCATCCAGGTCTGCCACAATCCGATCAGACAAGCCGACAATGGTGCCGGCGGGAGTCCCGGTGTAGATTTCGACTTCAAAGCCTTTAGACAGCACAACAGCCTCGCTTTCCAGTCATGGATGAAGAATCGGTGAGCAACCTCAATTGTCGCATTCCAGGTCAGGATGATGCTAAAACCGCTGTTTGCGATCGAGAGCATCACCGAGCAAGGGCAGAAGCACTCTATATGATTAGGAAATATTTAGGGATGTTTCCACACCTGAAAACTTTGCTTGCAGGCGCGAAAACATCCCTAAAATTAATAGCGCAGAGCGAGTTCTAAATATTTTGTTCGCTGATCTGACGAGACATGTAGTCAAACGGTTGAGCTAAAAACCCAGAGCCGTCAATCCCAGCCGCTGCAACCTTCTCCTGGACAATCTCCTTCATGATTTGAATCCCCTGCACGGTCGGGCCGATCGGCACCCCCAGCGAGTTGTAGGTTTCTCTCAGTCCCTCTAAGACCCGCTCATCGAGGACATCGGTGTCTCCCGCCACCAAAGCGTAGGTGGCGTAGCGGAGGTAATAGTCTAAATCCCGCAGGCAAGCCGCGTAGCGACGGGTGGTATAGGCATTGCCACCCGGCTGAATTAGTTCTGGCAACACCGAAAATAGCCGCGTACCAGTCTCTCTGACGATCGCGGCGGCATCGGCGTTAACCACGGTTGCGGCCTTGACTCTGCCGGCTCCCGTGGCAAAATAGGAAGCGAGAGCATCAACCGCAGCGCGATCGAAATAGCGCCCGGTGGTATCGTAACTTTTGATCAGAGTGGCGACTGCGTCCCGCATAGTAGCAATGACTCCTGAATTTCTTTTCTAAAACGCTAGTGGTGTGTGAGCGCTAAACCCTTGGTGTTTAGGCAGCTTGCTTCCATTGTCAAATTTCCCTCAGTCTATCATGGCAAGGGATCTAGACCGGATCATTAACAGAACTTTGCCCAACCTGCTGACTTGGCTTAATCCCAGCCCCAAGTAACAACGGATACAATAGAAGCAGATAAATGAGGCCCGGTGAGGCACCAGCCGCCTCGTCGTTTTCAGCCCCTCTTTAGCCTCCTAAATTAAGACGCCATTAAGACGGCGCAGAACCACTCACAGGGGAATTAAGAGAGTATAACGAAGCAAAGCGAATTGGGAATTTGGTAATCTTTGATACAAAATTTTCTGATTGCAAATTCCTAACATAGTAGCTCGATTGATGCCGCAGTCTGTCTTCATTTATTTCTGCATGTAAGCCCACTGCGATCGCGCTATTTCTTTAGGAGTAATCCATGCAAACTGCACAAGAAGTGTTGAAGTATATTGAGGACAACGGAATTGAACTGATTGACCTCAAGTTTGTTGACCTGTATGGAATCTGGCAGCACTGCACGTTTCACAAAAGCTTGATTGAAGAAGATTCTTTTGCGAATTCTGGCGGGGTTGCCTTTGACGGCTCTAGTATTCGGGGTTGGAAGGCAATCAACAACTCTGACATGGCGATGGTGCCCGACCCCACCACTGCCTGGATGGATCCGTTTATGGATGTGCCCACCTTGAGCATGGTCTGCTCAATTGTCGAACCCCGCACCGGCGAACTCTATGGTCGCGACCCGCGCTCAATCGCTCAGCGGGCGATCGACTATCTAATTTCGACGGGGATTGGCGATAAGGTCTATTGTGGGCCAGAGCCAGAGTTCTTCATTTTTGACAAAGTTAGCTACGGCATGGCTGGCCACGAAGGCTATTTCTTCATTGACTCGGATGAAGGCCCGTGGAACAGCGGTGAGGAGTCCAGCTTAGGCCACAAGATTGGCAAAAAACGCGGTTACTTCCCAGTTGCTCCGTCCGACATGCTGCAAGACATGCGGACAGAGATGCTGATGACGATGGCCAAGTGCGGGGTGCCAATTGAGAAGCATCACCACGAAGTCGCCGCTGGTGGTCAGTGCGAACTGGGCATCAAGTTCTCAGATCTGGTGCATGCGGCTGACTACGTGATGACCTACAAATACGTGGTCAAGAATGTAGCTCGTAAGTATGGCAAGACGGCCACCTTTATGCCGAAGCCAATCTACGACGACAACGGGTCTGGGATGCACAGCCACATGTCGATTTGGAATGATGGACAACCCCTGTTTGCGGGCGATAAGTATGCTGGCTTGAGCCAAACCGCCCTTTACTTCATTGGCGGATTGATCAAGCATGCCAAGTCGCTGCTGGCCTTCACCAACCCGACCGTCAATTCTTACAAACGCTTGGTGCCTGGGTTTGAAGCACCGGTCAACCTGGCTTACTCCGCTGGCAACCGCTCTGCTTCGATTCGGATTCCGCTGTCGGGCACCAATCCCAAAGCTAAGCGCTTGGAGTTTCGCTGCCCAGATGCTTCGAGCAACCCTTACCTGACTTTCTCAGCCATGCTGTGTGCGGGTCTAGATGGGATTAAAAATCAAATTGACCCCGGTGAACCCCTAGATGTAGACATCTACGAAATGGCTCCCGACGAATTGGCTAAGATTCCGAAGGCTCCAGCCAACCTAGCCGAAGCGCTGATGTATCTAGAGCAAGACCATGACTTCCTGACGGTTGGTGGTGTTTTCCCGGAAGACTTTATTACCAACTGGGTGTCAATGAAGATGGATGGTGAAGTGAAGCCCCTCAGTAAACTGCCTCATCCCTATGAGTTTGAGCTTTACTACGACTGCTAAACTTGACTGAAGTTCAGTTTGACGAAGAAAGCATTAGGTTCTAAGTTATCTGATTCAGGCGAATAGATACTTGACAGTAAAAAAAGCAGGGTGTGCCTTAATTGCACACCCTGCTTTTGTGGTTTTGTTTACCCAGCATCCGGGCAGATGAACCGGAGGCACTGTTAGCGGCGATCGCTGGCTTCGTCCAACCGGAGCCGAAATTTAGTGATGCCTGAAAATTGATCGTCGAAGTAGGCAGCCCCAAAGGCTTGATACATTTTAAACCCAACAGATTCATAGGTGCGGCGAGCCGCCTCATTGCCGTTGATCACCATAATTCCGGCGTGGGAATAACCCCGCGATCGCCCTTCATCGAGCAAAGCTTTGATTAAAACTTTGCCCAAACCGCGCCCTCTGGCGGCGGGAAGCACAGCGACAGTTTCAATAATCCAGGGAGCTTGGGGTTTGAGGTAAGCAGGCTGAGGATCGCTGCCCCAGAGTTGATCGTAGCGATCGCAAAATTGGTCTGCCATCTGCTTCGACCAGCCCAACTCTTGAGCAACTGCACTTAGCTGTGAAAACCGGAAGGGGCGGTAGTCCTCTGAATTGGGCGTAAATCCGGCCGCGGCGGCAACGGGCTGATCGGCTACTGACAAAATCAGAAAGTCCGTTGACCCGCCCCAACTGGAAGCATCTGTTTTAAGCAACGCTTCGATGAATCTGATTCCGGTTGTGTTGGTGTCCTGTAAGGCCTGATCCCAGAAGCACTGATTGGTTGGCGGTAGGGTAGATTCGTATTCAATCTGAGCCAGGAAAGGAATATCGGCGATCGTGGCTTTGCGTATCTGCAAGTTCTTGCTGCCATCCAACACGATTGAGCCAGGTGAAGTCGTCATGTGAAGTCTCCGCTTGTCAGATCAACCAACAAAAGATACAGTCTGTATGAATACATTGTCAAATACATACAACCTGTATGTCAAGCCATGTCGGAAAAGCTGACCAAAGCAGCGCAAACCCTTCGCACCCGCCGAGCAATTCTAGATCACGCCCGTCAGCTCTTTGTTAGCCAGGGTTACGCGGCTACAGGGACAGAGCAAATGATTGCTGGACTAGGAGTTACTCGCGGGGCGCTTTATCACCAATTTGGTGACAAGCAGGGCGTTTTTCGAGCCGTGATTGAAGAAGTCTTTGCTGAAATTGCCGCTGAGATTGAAGGGCAAGCCAAAACCGGAAAAACCGCTTGGAAGCAACTGATCCGAGGCTGCTATGCCTTTTTGGACATTGCCCAACGAGAGGAAATTCGCCGCCTTCTCTTGATTGAGGCTCCGGCCGTTTTAGATGCCGAAACGCTGTCTATGTTCGATCGCCGTTATGGTTACGGTTTACTGCTGAATGCTGTCCAAGCCGCGGTTGATGAGGGCGAGCTAGACGTGCCAGACGTAGAAGGCTTTACGATGATGATCAACGGAGCCTTGGATCAACTGGCGGTATGGGTGGCTCAAACTGAGTCTGCTGAACGAGTGAAAACTGCCAAGGTGATGGCTAAAGAGCTTCTTACCCTACACCGTAAGGGTTGAAGTTTAAGCGAATAAGCTAAAGCTAACAACTAGCTCAGGTGATTGAGGACTTTAGCAACCGCCGCTAGGGCTTGATCAACTTCTGCCGCGGTCACAATTAAGGGTGGCACAAATCGGAGGACTTTTGGCCCGGCTGGCACAAGCAGTAATCCTTCAGCCATCGCTGCTTTAACAATATCAGCAGCGGTCAGTGAAGTCTCTGCCTGGAGTTCCATCCCATTGATTAGTCCCCAACCGCGAACTTCGGCGACTAGGGTTGGGTATTTCTGAGCGATCGCCCTCAGTCCCGCCCGCAACTGCTCGCCTCGCGCTTGCACGTTCTCTAGCAACTGCTCTTGTTCAATCGTCTGACAAACCGCCAGAGCCGCCGCACAGGCCAATGGATTGCCGCCAAACGTACTGGCATGATCTCCCGGTTGGAAAATATCGCAGAATGACTTGCACAGCAATGCCCCAATCGGAATTCCCCCCGCCAGCGCTTTGGCAGAGGTGAACATATCCGGTTCCACGCCCAGGGTTTGATGTCCCCAAAGCTGCCCGGTTCGACCCATGCCCACCTGCACTTCGTCAAAAATCAACAAAATTCCTTTCTGGTCGCAGATCTGCCGCACGTGCTCAAAGTAGACCCGATCGCCGGGGCAAACGCCGCCTTCTCCCTGCAAAGGTTCAAGCAAAATCGCTGCCACCTGTCGCTCCGGGCTGTCGAGTTCGGCGATCGCAGCTTCGAGCGCCGCAATGTCGTTATAGGGGACATAGGCAAAGCCGGGCACCAGCGGACTAAAGTTTTGCTGATACTTGGGCTGCCCGGTCGCTGTAATTGTGGCCAGCGTCCGCCCGTGGAAGCTGGCATTGGCTGTGATGATCACCGGATTGGCAATATTCAGCACCGTATGGGCATACTTCCGGGCCAGCTTGATTGCCCCTTCGTTGGCCTCGGCTCCCGAATTACAGAAGAAAGCGCGATCGGCGCAGGAATGCTGAATCAACCACTGAGCCAGCGCCCCTTGCTCTGGAATGTAGTAGAGATTAGAAACATGGTGCAGCTTGTTAATTTGCTCCGTCACCGCTGTAATGAGAGCCGGGTGGGCATGACCGAGGGTGCAAGTCGCAATCCCAGCCACAAAATCAAGGTACTCTCGCCCTTCTGTGTCCCAAAGCTTGCAGCCCGCACCGCGCTCGATCGCCAATGGAAAGCGACTATAAGTAGACATCACTGCTTGGTCAAAGCTGGCAAACAGTGAGCCATCGTCGGGGGCAGAGGTAGCGGGGGCTTGGATCAGGGTTTCAGGACTCACGACTTTACCTTACTGAATATCTTGTAGGTATTGTAGTCTCTTCTCTGAATCGGTCTGGTAGTTTATATAACCGCTGCAATAAATACCGTTACAGAGCTTTTCTTCAGATGCCTAAGATTTGACCTTATCAAGATAAAGCCAATCAACGGATTTGACCTTAAACAGCGACTTGTATCTTTAGCTACAAACAACAGTTTCCTTGATGGTTGTAAATGGTTTGAGTAAAAAACAATCATTAATTTGACTTTGAGGTGTAAGCAGTTGCAAAAGATAAGGGTTTTTGGGTTCGGTTTAATGATCGGACTGCTGGGGCTTGTTTCTCCAGCCCTAGCTGCGGATGATCCGGTAGCTGCTGCTGCAACAGCCGCCGCAAATGCCCAAATTGCTGGAGATACAGCATTTATGATGGTGGCCGCCGCGCTGGTGCTGTTAATGACGCCTGGACTGGCATTTTTCTACGGGGGCTTTGTGCGATCGCGCAACGTCCTCAACACGATGATGATGAGCTTCATTTTGATGGGGATTGTCGGCGTAACCTGGGTGCTATGGGGCTATACCCTTTCTTTTGCGCCAGGAAATGCGATTATCGGCGGTTTGCAGTGGCTGTTTTTAAACAATGTTAAGCCTGAGGCGGGTTACTACATCAGCAAAGACAGCCTGGCGGCGATCGGTAACGTCGGGGTGTTGTTTGTTGATGCGACGGCAGGTTCAGCCACGGAAGGGTTTGGTTCCTACTCGCCGACCATTCCGCATCAGTTGTTCATGATTTATCAAGCGATGTTCGCAATTATCACCCCAGCTCTGATTTCCGGGGCGATCGTTGAGCGGGTTAGCTTTAAGGCTTACTTTGCGTTCATGATTCTGTGGGCAGGAATCCTTTACCCGATTTTTGCCCATATGGTTTGGGGCGTTGGCGGCGCACTCGGCTTGAATGGCGGCATGGGTGCGCTCGACTTTGCGGGTGGAACGGTGGTTCACATTAGCTCTGGGGTATCAGCATTGGTCGCCGCTTGGGTGATTGGCCCCCGCCATACTCATCCTGAACATGCAGCCCCCCACAATGTCCCGTTTATTTTGCTAGGGGCTGGTCTGCTCTGGGTTGGCTGGTTTGGCTTTAATGGTGGGAGTGCATTTGCTGCGTCGTCGGGTTCGTTTTCGCTGGCGACTGTCGCCTTTGTCACCACCACAACATCAGCCTCAAGCGCTGCTTTGATGTGGGTAATTTTGGAATGGGTGCTGCGCGGTAAGCCGACGGCAGTTGGGATCGCGACGGGTGCGGTTGCAGGTCTGGTGGGAATTACGCCTGCGGCTGGATTTGTTAGCCCGATTAGCGCTCTCCTGATTGGTGCGATCACGGCAACTGCTTGCTTTTTTGCGATCAGCTTAAAGGCAAAACTCCGCTTTGACGACTCCCTTGATACCTTTCCAGTCCATGGTGTGGGCGGAACGATCGGAGCAATTTTGACCGGTATCTTCGCCAGCAAAGCCGTTAATGCTGGCGGTGCTGATGGTTTATTGTTTGGCAATCCGGGACAGCTTGTAACTCAAATTCTTGCGGTGCTGATTACCTATGCCCTAGCTGGGATTGGGACTTTTATGATTCTGAAAGTTCTGGATGCCACGATCGGACTGCGTGTTAAGCCCGATGTGGAACAGCAAGGGATGGATATTAGCGAACACGGAGAACTAGGCTACGGGAGTGATATTTCGATGTAATTAATTTGGCTTTGCTGATTTTAGAAATGCTTTTGAACCTGAAAGTATAGGTTTGGGTTCAAAAGCATTTCCCGACCCTGCAGTGTCTTAACTGCAGAGTAAGAAAGAGTTAGACAGAGTAGGATCAAAGTAGCCCCTAAGCTCTACCAAGGCGACATCCTGACGGCAATTTGAATAAATGATGTAGGCTGAAAAAACAGGTTTAGGGCAAGGTTGAAGATGTCGAATCAAATCTACGATGTCGTGATCATTGGGGGTGGCGTCACAGGTACGGCCTTGCTCTACACGCTGGCTAAGTTCACGGACTTAAAGCGCATCGCCCTGCTGGAGAAATATCCAGGCTTGGCGATGGTCAACTCCAAAGCCACCAACAACAGCCAGACGATTCACTGTGGAGACATTGAAACCAATTACAGCCTCGAAAAAGCCCTAAAAGTGCAGCGCACGGCTGGTATGCTAGTGCGCTATGGCGATCAGCTAGCGCCAGCCGATCGCGATCGAATTATTTACCGCTTTTCCAAAATGGTTTTGGGCGTGGGGGCAGAGGAGTGTGAGTTTTTGCGCCAGCGGTATCAAGACTTTAAGCCCCACTTTGTGCGGATGGAGCTGTTAGAAAGATCGGCGATTGCTGAACTTGAACCGGGTGTTGTGAATGGGCGATCGCCCTCAGAACAGATTGTCGCCTTGGCGATTCGCAACGACTACACGGCCATCAACTATGGTGCCTTGTGTCAATCTTTTGTTGAGCAGGCGCAATCCGTTCTGGATAAAACCATTGACCTTAAACTAGGAGTCCGGGTGGCGGCGATCGAGCCAGTGGGAGCTAACTATCAGGTCGTAACCGATGAACAGACGTTGACCGCCAAGTTTGTGGTGGTCTCAGCCGGAGGGCATAGCCTGCTGTTTGCGCACCGGATGGGGTTTGGGCTGGAGTATTCCTGTTTGCCAGTGGCGGGGAATTTCTACTTCACGCCGCAGGTTCTGAACGGCAAAGTTTATACTATCCAAAACGATAAACTGCCCTTCGCGGCCATTCACGGCGATCCAGATATCACCGCCCCTGGTAAAACTCGATTTGGCCCAACCGCCCTGCCGTTGCCCTTACTAGAGCGCTATAGCTTCAAAACCTTTGGCGAATATCTCCAAGTGCTGCGCCCCGATCGGGCTGTTGCCAGTGTGCTCTGGAATTTGCTCAAAGAGGAAGATATTCGCAACTATATTCTCAAAAACATTGCCTTTGAGGTGCCGCTAGTAAATCGGCGCTTGTTTTTGCAGGATGCCCGGAAAATTGTCCCTGCTTTGCAATTAGAAGATTTGAAGTTTGCCCACGGCATCGGTGGGATTCGCCCCCAATTGATTGACAAGAACGCGCGACAGCTTATTTTGGGGCAAGCAGCGATTGACCCTGGTCATGGGATTCGGTTTAATGTCACGCCATCCCCTGGCGCCACGAACTGCTTAGGGAACGCTGAGCAAGATACCGAGCGAATTCAAGCCCACTTGGATTGCAAATTTGATCGTGATCGGTTTGAAGCAGAACTGGTCGGTCAGCCCCATTGGTCACTGCTGGAAGGAGCCTAGCTGGATCGCAGCGCGGTAAAGCGATCGCAGTGTCTGGCCAGCGGTCGGATATTCAGCGATCGCCCATTGAGAGTTGACTTGAAATCGTTCTCCCTCTGGGGCGGTATAAACTTGCTGGCGCAGAGCGATTAAAACTTGACCGAGGCGATCGCGAGCGGTTGCCCGATCGCAATTGGGTAGCCCAACGATAAACTCTCCATTCCCCCAGTAGCCGATGATTTCATCGCCAGCAAAATGAGCTTGAAACAAACTACCCCACCGCTGCAAGACTTGATGGCCAGTCCCATGCCCCTGCTCAAGATTAATTTGGCGCAGATCTGGAAGCCTGAACACCACCAGGCTCAATACTTCCAGCTTTGGCAGTTGCGCTTCTAGTCTCCGGCTCGATTCGAGTTGATTTGGCAAGCCCGTCAGCGGATCTTTGCTAGCTAAAGATTGGATCAAACGAGTCCGCTCCAGCCGATTGATGATTCGGGTCAAGAGTTCCGGCACGACAACGGGCTTATTGACAAAATCATCGGCTCCGACTGCAAATACCTGTTGAATGGTCTGGCGATCGCTGTGCCCGGTCAGAAAAATAATTGGTAGGCTCTGCCACTGGGGATGATGCCGAATTGCCTGACAGAGGTCAACCCCAGAGGTTTGGGGCATTTCTACATCCAAAATCAATAGGTCAGGCTGAATTGTGGGCAAAATAGACCAAATTTCCTGGGGGTTATTGATGCCGGTGGGGCGAATGCCCCACGGTTCCAACATCAGGCATAAATGGTCAAGAAAAGCCGGATCATCATCGACGACTAGGACATTGACCGCTGGAAACTGCTGGCCTACCTCTCCCCAATTTGGGCGATCGGGTAGAGGTTGCGCCAGCCCTGGCAGTTCTATTCGAGGTGCCGCCAATAAACTCTCTAAAGCCTGAACGTTATCAATCAGCTGACGCTGGGCAGCAAAAGTCAATGGTGTCGGCGTTTGCAGGATCACTTCTATGGTTCTGGCGATCACCGTGCCGTGGTCTAAGTCGTACATGCCTAAGATGCCAGCTAATTTATGGGCGGCTTGAGCAGCATCTTGGCGCAGTTGGGGGGAGAGATTTCCGGCTGGCAGGGCAGCAGCAACCTGTTGGAGCAATGATAAGCGATCGCTAATCAATCCCTGGTGTTTTTGCCACAGTCCTAGCTTGGCCTGATTAAAGGCTTGCTCAAGGGTTGGTGAGGCGGTGCCTGCAATCCCTGGAGATGCCGCCGCTGTTGCTGGTGTGGTTTCCGCCGCCGCCTCCTGAGGTGGGTTAAGGCGATAGCCAATCCCGTAGATATTCTCAATCCAGTCTACGGCTCCTGCCGCTTTTAACTTTTGGCGCAGTCCCTTGACGTGGGCTTTAACAGACTCTTCTAATGGCGGATCGTCAAAAGTCCACAGATGCTCGACCAGTTGCCCTCGACTAAAGACACGGGCAGGATTACGCAGGAATAATTCCAGCAAATTATATTCTTTGGGCGTTAAGTTCAGCGATCGCCCATCGTAGGTCACCTGACAACTGCGCGGATCAAGCTGCAAGTTCCCTACCTCGAAGACGGGGTTTTTCGACTCGCTGCCCCGGCGCAGCAATGCCCGCACCCGCGCCTGTAGTTCTTCTAGGTTAAGCGGCTTAGTCAAGTAATCATCGGCTCCCGCATCTAGACCGGCAATTCGATCGCCGCTGTCCTCTTTGGCCGTGATTAGCAAAATCGGCACCTGACACCCCTGCGATCGCAAGCGGCGGCAGAGGCTAATTCCGTCTTGTCTAGGTAAGCCTACATCCATCAGGATCAGGTCATAGCTTGTCTCCTGAGCATAGTTCCAACCGCTCAGCCCATCGGCAACAGCATCGACAATATAGTGCTGCTCTGTGAGGGCAGTGGTCAGCACATCTGTCAAAATTTCGTCATCTTCAACCAGGAGAATTTTCATCTCGATGCCCCTTTTCTTCGATTGTCTTGGGAGGATGACCAGCCGCCTCAATCCAAGTCGGTTGCGGAATCAGTAATGCCATACCTGGGTTTCTGAGAGGGTGTTTGAAAAGTTTTGAGAAAAGCTCTTGACCCATTAATCTGTCTAAAAAGAAGACGACAGAGGATCAAGAGCCATGAGAAAAGCATACCCGACGGATCTGACGGACGAGCAATGGG
>JAESGG010000076.1_pt1 | contig 34660 bp, 31 predicted proteins | sample 9266231 | NCBI WGS metagenome assembly JAESGG01 (sample SAMN14515337, study PRJNA621664) | algae metagenome | isolation source: Aphanocapsa sp. GSE-SYN-MK-11-07L and co-occurring heterotrophs from wet... | place: USA: Grand Staircase Escalante National Monument, Utah | collected 2006-04-16 | reverse complement strand
ATTGACGATGCGGACGGCCTCCGCTTTCTGCTCGTCTGTAAATAGCCTGCGGGGTTTTTGTGTCATGTGAACTTTCTCCTGAGTTGACGACTCTTGGGAATTGTCCACTTTTTCGGGGCAAGGTCACATGCTCCCCAAATATTGCTCCGAGATGAATGACATTGAAACGGAATGGCTTCAGCTCAAAACTCACGAAATTGCCGGACGGATGTTCGATAATGAATATGACTTAGCGATTGCGGTGATGGATGGCATGTCATCTCGGAGTGAACAAGGAGGGTATACTCTAGAGCGTCTTAAGTTTAATTCTGCTTAGCTACTTACCTTCAACCTACCTGACAGCCTCAACCAAACTGAAACCTTTAACCAGAGCAACTAGCTTCAGGGGACTGTGGTTGCCCTATTTCAGCAGGAGCGAATTTCCCTTAGCGACGTGACTGGCGATTAATTGCTGGATATCTCAACTCGCTTCATGCCAGCTTGATCAGGGTCAAAACCTATTGGGAACGAGGAGTTTTGATCGTAGTAAGCTCCTTGCAAATCAGCGCCAGTTAGCCGAGCACCGCTGAGGTTGGCCCCGCCTAAATCTGCCTCAACTAAGTTGGCATTTTGCAAATTGGCATTCTGTAAATTGGCTGATTTTAAGCACGCTGTTTCTAGACATGCCCCTGTCAAATTAGCTCCAGTTAAGTTGGCTGATTCTAAGTCGGCTTCTCGCAGATCGGCGCCGGTTAAGTTAGCGGCTCGTAGGTCAGCCTGGCGAAAGTCAGCTCCGGCTGCACTGGCGTCCTCTAAACAGGCTCGCCCTAGAGCTGCACCCGTTAGGTAAGTTTCCTGCAAGTCGGCGGCACTCAAGTCAGCCGCTTCCAAATTTGCAGCGTGGAACTTGGCCCGCTGCAAATCGGCATTGCGAAGGTTGGCTTGGGTTAAGTTAGCGGCTCGAAAGTTAACAATCCGCAAATAAGCACCTTGAAGATTAAGACCAGACAACTCAGCTTCCTGGAGGTCGATCCCACCTAAGCAAACTCCGGTTAACGTTCCCCCGCTTAAATTGGCTCGCTTGAAATCGCGATCGCCCGCCGCATATCGCTGCAATAAAACATTTGTACTAACAATCGGCAGGCTAGACATCCAAAAATAACCTCGCAGGCTTAAATCACTCTTTTGAGTCTTGGTAGTTCAAAAATTAGTTAGGTGTAGTTCCGGCCCACACCCTCAACAATCGCTGCCTACCCCCATCTTTAACTTTAGACTTTAGGGCCACATCTTGTGGCGCTGCTGCCATTTATAAATCACTGCCCGATCAATTCCCTTAAACAGGAAGCAGAGCACACATAAAATCACAAACGTTACTGCCGTTCCTGCTACAAAATTTACCCATCGAAAAGTGAAGTAAGTTGTCCAGCGATCAATCACACTCAGAACAAGATCGGGCAGAACACTAGGGCTAATGGTGATGGCGGCGGGTAGGAACTGCTGCATAGTTTACCTAGTCTGAGGGTTAATGATGGATGTGGTTGGTGAGATGAAGGTGTTGGCGTGTGAAAAATTTTAGCCTCAAGGCAGCGGCGTGGCTGTTGCCTATTTTGATGGGCATGGGCGCAAACGCTGCCACAGCAGCTAGTCTTGACTACTGGCGCTTTAATGCTCGCCTCAGTCGGTTAGAAATCGTGACTGATATTGACGTGAAGCCGACAGTCCAACTGGTTGCTAACCCAACCCGCCTAGTAGTTGATCTGCCGGGAATTAATTTGCGTCGCCCCCCAGCCGAGAAGAAGATTGGTCGGTTTGTCAAAGAAGCGCGGGTGGGACAGTTTACCCCCCGCACCGTGCGGCTGGTGGTCGAGCTGGGTCATCGGTATACGCTACGCTCCCAGGATGTGATGGTTAGGGGTCTAGCTCCTAATCGCTGGTTTATTCAACTTCCTAAACTGCTGGCCCTGGATCCTAGTGCCGCCCCGCAAACCGATCCGATCGCGATCGCTGTTCCCGATGCCAAAGTTGCCACTTCACCAACGGACGGAGTGCCGATCACTGTGCCTAATCCTTCCTCCTATCCCAAGGGCAGAGTCGTGATTGCGATTGATCCGGGACACGGTGGAGCAGACCCCGGCGCGGTCGGGCGAGGTGGACTGAGGGAGAAAGCGGTTGTCCTCGATATTTCCCGCAAGCTGGCTCAGTTTTTGGCTAAAAATGGACTGCAAGCCGTCCTGACCCGCAATGAAGACCTAGAGCTAGATTTAGCGCCGCGAGTGGCGATCGCCGAGCGGGCGAAAGCCCGGATTTTTGTCTCGATTCATGCGAATGCGCTCAGCCTTGGCCAGCCAGGGGTAAATGGGCTAGAAACCTACTACTACAACGATGGGTACAACTTGGCTCGGATTATTCACAACACGATTTTGCGCTCGATCAGCGTTTCTGATCGCGGTGTCAGACGAGCCAGATTTTACGTGTTGCGAAAAACATCGATGCCTGCCGTGCTGATTGAAACAGGCTATGTGACGGGGCGCGTCGATGCCAAAAACTTATCTAGCCCTAACTATCGCACCCGGATGGCCCAGGCGATCGGGTCAGGGGTTCTCCAGTATTTTCGCTAGCCCTAAGTTTGTAATAGACCGCTGGCCTGAATCCTGGAAAGCCCCCTTCTGCCCTTAATCTTCTGCCTTCTATCTCAAATACGGGGGTAAGATAAGTGACAGCGATGGCAGATGCATGCTTGCCCATAGGGCAATTTGCAAAAGTATTTAAGCAACCGCTTGGAATTTTGCTACGTGATGATTGAAGGGACAAGTTAGCCTACTAAAGGAGTTGCCTGGAGAGATGCAAGGAATCCTAGAACTCGATCAGTTTTTTATGCAGCAAGGAAAAGTCTATCAAACCCTGCAAAATTTAGCCCAAAGTCTGTCGAGAGCGGGGATTGATTACGCTGTGATTGGGGGGATGGCCCTTGTTGTGCATGGCTATTTGCGGGCAACTCAAGATGTGGATGTGCTGCTGAAACCAGAGGGGCTAGAGGCATTTCGCACCGCGTTAGTAGGGCGGGGGGTTGTGCCTGCATTTCCGGGGGCAACGCGGATGTTCCGCGATAGTACAACGGGCGTGGTGATCGAAATTTTGACCACAGGTGAATTTCCAGGGGATGGCAAACCGAAGCCTGTCAGGTTTCCTGATCCAGCCGTGGTAGCGATCGAGCGGGACGGAATTCGGGTGATTCAGTTATTCTCATTGATTGAACTGAAGCTAGCTTCTGGGCTATCCGCAGCCGATCGCCTCAAGGATTTGGCAGATGTCCAAGAGCTAATTCGGACCTTAAACTTACCTGCGGATGTTGTAGACCAGTTAGATCCCTCCGTGCAGGCAGGTTACACCCGCCTGTGGAGTGCGGTTGAGCAGGGGCGATCGCGACTCTAGCCTTTGTATTGGGATAATTCAATACGGCACGAGCGAGCCTCTTCCTTTAGCTTTAATCTTCTGCCTTTTTCTTCTCAAACAGCTTAAAGAGCTTCGTGATCATTTGATTCAGTTTCTGCTGTTCTAGGTGACTCAGTCCACCAATCAGCTCCGACAGGGGGTACTGGTCTTGGGGAGCAATTAAACTCAAAAACTGCTGACCTTTCAGGGTGAGTTTGATCATGAGAGCGCGGCGATCAAAAGGATGATTGTCTCGTTCCACGTAGCCTTCTTGCTCTAGGGCATCCAGTAAGCCCGTCATGGCGGCGCGGGAAACCCCACAGTGCAGAGCTAGGGCAGAAGGACTGGCAAACAGCTCAGACTCAGTGTTCAGGTAAAGCAGGACGGCAAGTTTGGTTTGAGAAATCCCCAGTTTGGCAGAATACTCATCGGTAATCCGCAGCAGCATCCGAGCAATCCGGGTCATCACCGACATGGTTTGAAAGGCATCAGTTGGCTCTGGCAGATTCAGCACTTCTTGGGTTGCTTCTGCAACTCGCTGATTCAAGAATTCGGCTGGCTGCCCAAATTGCAGTTGGCTCTGCCGCAGGGCTTGCAGTGATTGTTCGAGCTGGTTTGCCTTGGCGATCGCGCTCATTTCACTCACCCGCAGGGCAATTTCTGCCTGCTTGTGCTGAATAATTTTCGCCTCTAGCTCGCGGCTGCTGTCTAAGAGGGTAATTAAGGTTGAAAAAGCTCTGAGCGCCGTCACTACGGTAATAAATAATTTTTGCGCCGTCAGTTCAGTTTTAGTTTTGTAATCGTCAATTCCGTAATTGACTGCCACCACATTTTCGGGAGCTTGCCCTGGTTGCCCGGTGCGGAGAATGATTCTGACCAAATGATTGTTTAGATCTTCTCGAATGAATTTAACCAAATATAAGCCAGCGCTTTCGTTTTCCATCACCACATCTAGAAAAACGATCGCAATATCTGGGTGGGCTTGGATCAGTTGAGTGGCTTCTTGAGCGGAGTAAGCGCTCATAAATGAGAGAGATTTGCCAGCAAACGTGAAGTCTCTAAGCGCCAATCGGGTGACATTGTGGACTTCCACCTCGTCATCCACAATCAGAATTTTCCAACTGGTTTCGGTCTGAATTTGCTCTGTTTCTTCAGCGAAGCAAATCTCGTCATCTTGAGCAGAAAGTGTACACATTGCTCGATCTAAACAGGTGTATTAAAACATTATGCTCACTGATCCACTCCGGTCATCGACCACTGGATGATAAATTTAGTCCCCTGGCCGAGCTGACTCTCGCAGCAGATGGTGCCCCCCAGCTTTTGCGTCACCAGGTTATAGACAATGTGCAACCCCAAGCCGCTGCCGCCCTGCCCGCGCTTAGTGGTAAAAAAGGGTTCAAAAATTTTGCTCAGATGCGCTGGCGCAATTCCATTGCCATCATCGGCATATTCCAGGTTGAGCTGGTGAGCAATTTGTTTAAATCGGAGGCTAATCGTACCAGATTGCCCAGGCTCAAAGGCGTGCAGCAGTGAGTTAAGCACCAGGTTGGTAATAATTTGCGAAAATGCGCCCGGATAGCTGTTGAGAGAAAGAGTGCGATCGCCCTCAACCGCAATCTTAATTTGATCCTGGGTGGGCTGAAGTTTAGGGCTAAGCTGCAGCAAAATTTCTTCCAGATACTGACTCAGGTTAAACAGCCGCTTTGATTCGCTCGATTGGTCGACCGCCACTTGCTTGAAGCTTTGAATCAGCTCCGTCGCCCGCTGCAAATTGGTCAGCGTCATTTGGCTGCTCTGCTGGGCTAGATCCAAAAACTTGGCCAAGTCCGATCTCTTCATGCTGCCACTTTGGAAGATTTGCCAGAAATCCTCGGTTTTTTCAACCAGCAGAGAAGCGGCCGTGACGCTAATGCCAATTGGCGTGTTGACTTCATGGGCAATCCCGGCCACCAATCCGCCCAGAGCCGCCATTTTTTCAGTCTGAATTAACTGCTTTTCGGCTTGTTGGAGATTGAGTAACGTTTGCTCTAGCTGCTGGGCTTTCTCTTGCAGTTGCAGCTCTGCCAGTTGGCGCTCTTTTACCTCCTGCTGAAGCTGAAGATTGCGCTGATCGAGTTCTTCTTGGGCCAGTTGACGGCTTTCTCGAGTTAGCACTAGCCACCAAGAGCCAATTCCAATCAGCACTAAGAAAATGCCATAGGCACCCAGTAAAGTCGCCGTGAGCTGTTTGGCAATATTGTCCGGCAGATCGGGGGCAGCTACAACCTGGCGATAATAAACAAAACCGAGGGTGGCCCCAGCCAAGCCAGACAGTGAGACAAACACCAGCAGGTAGCGGAGCAATCTGCCCCCGAGCTGGGGTGAGAGCTTGTCCTGCCAGAACTTTTTGGTGGCGATAGGTTGAGGAAACAACGGTTGGTTTGAAGTGTGAGTGGGAATGGCAGCCGGAATAATTTTACAGGCATCGTGGCAGCAGGCATCAAGGCTGCAACAGAGGGAGCAAATTGAGCCATCATAAATTGGGCAAAACAGCATGTCGGGCGGCTCGTAGTCTTGCTGACAAATCCGACATTCAGTTTGACCCCTAAGATGAATCGAGTGCGTATCTGGGCGAGCGATGTAGTATTTGCCCTTAGTGACGATCGCCAGCACTGGGGCCAGAATAAACGCCACAGCCAGGGCAATAAAAGAAGCAAACGCTTTTGGAACTTCACCAAATAAACCAATGAACGCCAGAATCGAAACCAGCGAGGCGATCGCCATTGAGCCAAACCCGACCGGATTAATGTTGTAGAGATGAGCCCGCTTGAACTCAATGTAAGACGGGCTAAGTCCCAAGGGTTTATTGATCACCAGATCCGCCACCAGCGCGCCAATCCAAGCGATCGCCACGTTGGAGTAAAGACCCAGCACCGCTTGCAGAGTGGAAAATACGCCCAGTTCCATTAAGAGGAGGGCGATCGCCACATTAAACACCAGCCAGACCACCCGCCCCGGATGGCTATGGGTGAGGCGAGAAAAGAAATTAGACCAGGCCAAAGAGCCAGCATAGGCATTAGTGACATTAATTTTGATCTGGGAAATCAGCACAAATAGCGTTGTCGCTGCCACCACTACCTCTGGATGAGAAAACACATACTCAAACCCAACCAGGTACATCTGAGTCGGTTCATTTGCTTTGGCCAGACTCACGCCATGACTAATCGCCAACGAGGCCAAAAACGCACCGCCTAATTGCTTAGCGCAGCCTAAAATAATCCAACCCGGCCCCGCCAAAACCATCGCCAACCACCATTTGCCTCGATTATTGGCTGCTTGGTCGGGCAGAAAGCGCAGGTAGTCAACCTGCTCACCGATTTGGGCAATCAGCGAGAAAGAAATTGTCGCAGCCGCCCCAAACAGCAGCGGGTCAAACCCGGCTCCACTGGTCGATTGACCCGCAAAATGCAGCCAGTTGGCGAAGGCCTGCGGTTCTTTATAGACAACACACAGATAGGGTAGCACCATCAGCACCAGCCAGATCGGCTGAGTCCAGAGCTGGAGCTGGTTAATCAGCGTCACGCCAAAAAAGACGAGCGGAATAATTACCAGGGAGCAAACGACATAGCCCAGCGGCAGCGGCAGGCGAAAATAAAGCTCCAGCGCCTGGGCCATAATTGCCGATTCCAGGGCAAAGAAAATAAACGTAAACGAGGCATAGATCAGGGAAGTAATCGTGGAGCCAATGTAGCCAAATCCGGCTCCCCGCGTCAGCAAATCCATATCGACGTTGTACTTGGCGGCGTAGTAGGTGATCGGCAGCCCAGTCAGAAAAATAATCAGCCCGACCACAACGATCGCCCAAAAAGAATTAGCAAAGCCGTAGCTGATTGCGATCGAGCCGCCGATCGCTTCTAGGGCTAAAAACGACAGTCCGCCGATCGCCGTATTGGCCACCAACCACTCTGACCACTTCCGAAACGAGCGGGGTGCGAACCGCAGCGAATAGTCTTCCAGGGTTTCGGTTGCCACCCAGGCGTTGTAATCGCGCCGCTCCTTGATAATGGTCAAGATCGAATGAGCCACCATCGGTTGCACCCCTATCGACTGCCACTCCGACACATAACATTCCGATACAAAACATTTTGATGGTTTGGCTTAGCAAAAGTGTGCTTCGCGAGACATTCTCGAAAAAATAATTCCACTATTTATAGTTAAGCGGTTAATTATTTAGCCCTGAAGCTTCATTAAAAATCCTGAATATTTTGCTAGCACTGCTCCTCTCTCATCAACCTAGGAGGCACGCATGACAATCACTGGCTATCAGGGACTTTTCCTATTTTATGTGGGAGCAGTCTTGTTAATTAACGGGATCTGGCTGCTCGGTCATATCGCAGACAAAGAAGTGGCGCTGATGGACTTCTTCGCCGGGGGTGTGGGTCTATTTGTCTGTATTTCCTTGCCGACCCGCGCTGCCCCGAATGACCTCCTGCCCTTCGAGGTAACTGCTTATATTTTTCTGTTCACGTTCACTTACTTTTGGGTGGCGGTGAATCGTTACAACGGGGCAGATGGGCGGGGATTGGGCTGGTTTTCGCTGTTTGTGGCGATTACTGCGATTCCGGTCACAATTCGCCTGTTTTTGAATGCGAATGGGCAACTCTGGCCGACCTGGCTCGGGTTTTGCTGGGCCGCCTGGGGAGTGCTGTGGTTATTGTTTTTTATTCTTCTAGTTCTGAAAAAGCCAATCTCAAAGTTGGCGGGCTGGACTTGCATTGTGCAAGCCGTCTTCACCGGTTGGCTGCCCGGTTATCTTTTACTGACAGTTCCCAGCTTCAGCGGCCTCTCGTCCTGAAGATTGCCACAATTGAAGCTTCCGCGATCGCCCGATTGAACTCAACAAGATTGGAGAAAACCGATGCCAAAAACATTGTTCAAAGTAGACCTGACAAAGCCGATCGATCAGCAAGAGCTACCAGGGCATAACCGCTGGCACCCAGACATTCCAGCCGTTGTCTCCGTTAATCCGGGCGATGTGTTTCGGATCGAGTGCAAGGATTGGACAGACGGGCAAATCAAGGATAATGACAGCCCCGATGATATTCGCGATGTCGATTTGACCGTGGTACACGTCCTCAGCGGCCCAATTTGGGTGAATGGGGCTGAACCTGGCGATATCTTAGTCGTCGATCTGGTGGATATTGGAGCGCTGCAAGGGGATGAATGGGGGTTCACCGGAATTTTTGACAAGAAGAATGGGGGTGGCTTCCTGACCGACCATTTCCCTGAGCCTGCCAAAGCAATTTGGGATTTCCAGGGAATTTACACCAGCTCTCGACACATTCCAGGCGTTCGGTTTGCCGGAATTACCCATCCGGGACTGATTGGCTGTGCCCCTTCCCATGAACTGCTGGCCAAGTGGAACAAACGCGAGTTGGAACTGGTGCAAACGGCTCCTGACCTCCGCACCTACGGGGCTGGATTGTCAGGGGATACCCCGGTTTTGGCTGCCTTGCCTAATCCCCAAAATGCCATGCTGGGAACCTTGCCCAAGTCGGACTATGAGCGGGTTGCCGCCGAGGCAGCTCGGACTGTGCCGCCTCGTGAGCATGGGGGTAACTGCGACATTAAAAACCTCTCTAGAGGCACTCGCATCTATTTCCCCGTCTATGTCGAGGGCGGCAAGCTGTCGATGGGGGATATTCACTTCTCCCAGGGAGATGGTGAAATCTCGTTCTGTGGGGCGATCGAAATGTCAGGTTTTATCGACCTTCACGTCGATATCATCAAAGGTGGCATGGACAAGTACAGCATGATTAACCCGATCTTCAAGCCCGGCCCAGTCGAGCCTCGCTACTCGGAATATCTGGTGTTTGAAGGCATTTCGGTGGATGAGTTCACCGGCAAACAATACTATATGGATGTGCATATTGCCTATCGACGGGCCTGTATAAATGCGATCGAGTATCTGAAAAAGTTTGGTTACACCGGCGAGCAGGCTTATCTTTTGCTCAGTTGTGCGCCAGTGGAAGGTCGGATCAGCGGAATTGTCGATATTCCGAATGCCTGTGCAACGCTAGCAATTCCAACCGAAATTTTCGACAAAGACATTCTGCCCGTCTAGCAAATGATCAATTTTGATTTGCACCATCTGACAGGCATTAGATCCAATCAGAACGTTAGCTTGACAACTTTCTTTGCTTTGTTGTTTGGCGCTTCGCCCCCTAAATTTGGGGGGAGTAACTTCCGAAGTCCCCCAGAATTGGGGGATTTAGGGGGCAGCCCGAATTTGCCATCGAAGTGAGTTACTTCCCTCGAACTGACGTTAACCATCAGGAGAACAATATCAAATGCCGCTTTACGAATTTAAGTGCAACGATTGCGGAATCTTTGACCTGTGGCGCACCATGGCCGAGTCGAGCAGTCCTGCCGATTGCCCAACCTGCCAAACAGCAGCGAGGCGAATTTTTTCACCCCCAATCCTGCTTTCTGGCTCTCTGCGGCTGAGCAAAACCGCCAATCCCGAACCCGAATTGGTGAAGCGCGATGGTCTACGACCGACCGGAGGTCATCGCGAACCAGAACCGCCAAAGCTGAAAAGTCCGCAGGGGCGACCCTGGATGATTAACCATTGAGTTGTCAAAGCAACACGACCTAGCTGCCGCCAATTCGGGCCACATCACGGGCGTTTTGCTCAAAGGCCGCCGTCAGGGCATCATCACCGCTTAAGCCAGCTTCTAGCGCCTGCTTGAGCGAGTCCAGGACTCGCTTGTAGTCCTTCGGCATTACCTTGACGAACTTTGCTACCATCTCGGCCCAGTTAGTCAAGACTTTTGTGGCTTTCTGGCTGCCAGTGTAGTCGGCATGGCTTTGGATCAGTTGGTAAAGGTCATTGATTTCCTCTGGGTCAACCAGAGTTTCTAGACCGACCATCTGCTGGTTGCAGCGAGTCGCAAAGTCGCCTGCTTCGTCCAGGATGTAGGCGACACCGCCGCTCATGCCCGCCGCAAAGTTGCGCCCAGTCAAGCCGAGTACCACCACTTTGCCGCCGGTCATGTATTCGCAGCCGTGGTCGCCCACCGCTTCTACGACTGCGTTTACCCCAGAGTTACGGACTCCAAAGCGCTCGCCTGCCATCCCAGAGATGTAAACCTCACCCGCGGTAGCACCATAGAGGGCAACGTTGCCGACAATGATATTTTCTGCTGCGACAAAGGTAGACTCGGCTGGCGGATAGAGGATGATCTTGCCGCCGCTCAGTCCTTTACCCAAGTAGTCATTCGCGTCGCCTTCGAGTTCTAGCGTCACTCCTTTGGGTACGAAAGCCCCAAAGCTTTGCCCAGCACTGCCCTGAAAATGCAGATGAACGGTATCTTCTGGTAAACCCTGCCAGTGCCGCTTGGTGATTTCGTTGCCGAGAATGGTGCCAACGGTGCGATTGGTGTTCTTGATCGGCAGGGTGGCTTTGACGGGCTGACCTTGCTCGATCGCTGGTTGGCACAGATCCAGCAGCACCGTCATATCGAGGGATTTTTCCAGACCGTGATCTTGGGGAATTTGGCAGTAGCGCCCGACATCTGCTGCTACTTGCGGCTGGTAGAGAATGTTGGAGAAATCCAGCCCCTTGGCCTTCCAATGATCGATCGCCTGTTTGGGTTCCAAAACATCGGTGCGCCCGACCATTTCGTTCAGGCTGCGGAAGCCAAGTTGGGCCATCAGTTCCCGTACTTCCTGGGCAATGAAGGTCATGAAGTTGACTGTGTGTTCTGGGTCGCCCGTGAACGCCTGGCGTAGCTGCGGGTCTTGGGTGGCAATCCCGGCTGGGCAGGTGTTGAGGTGACAAACCCGCATCATAATGCAGCCCAAGGTGACTAAAGGAGCCGTAGCAAAGCCAAACTCCTCGGCCCCCAGCAGGGCCGCAATCACGACATCGCGCCCAGTTTTCATCTGCCCATCGGTTTCGACCACAATCCGCGATCGCAGGTTATTCAGCACCAGGGTCTGGTGGGTTTCGGCTAATCCCAGTTCCCAGGGCAGACCGGCGTGTTTGATTGAAGTCTGAGGCGATGCGCCGGTGCCGCCGTCGTAGCCAGAGATCAGCACCACATCGGCGTGGGCTTTTGAGACTCCCGCCGCGATCGTGCCCACGCCCACCTCGGACACCAACTTGACGCTGATCCGGGCCTCCCGATTGCCGTTTTTGAGGTCGTGGATTAACTCGGCCAGGTCTTCAATCGAGTAAATATCGTGGTGGGGCGGCGGCGAAATCAGTCCCACCCCCGGCGTGGAGTGGCGCACCTTGGCAATCCAGGGATAGACTTTTTTGCCCGGTAACTGTCCGCCTTCACCGGGTTTGGCCCCTTGGGCCATTTTGATTTGGAGTTCCCGCGCTTGCGATAAGTAAAGGCTAGTCACGCCAAACCGCCCAGAAGCTACCTGCTTAATCGCGCTGTTTTTAGAGTCGCCGCGATCGTTCGTCCAGGTGTAGCGATCAGGGTCTTCGCCGCCCTCGCCCGTGTTGGATTTGCCGCCGATCCGGTTCATGGCGATCGCCAAGGACTCGTGGGCTTCTTTGGAAATCGAACCATAGCTCATCGCCCCAGTCTTAAACCGCTTCAGAATTGCTTCAATCGGCTCCACTTCTTCAATTGGGATAGACTGACGCGGCTTGAATTCCAGCAGTCCCCGCAGCGTGAAGTGCTGCTGATTTTGCTCGTTTACAAGGGCAGCGTACTTCTGGAACAGCTCGTAATTGCCCGTCCGCACTGACTTTTGCAGCAGATGGATGGTTTCGGGGCTGAACAAGTGGGCTTCACCGTCTTTGCGCCACTGGTATTCACCGCCGACATCAAGGGTTTGCTCCTGCATCTCCCGATCAGGGAAGGCGTGGCGGTGCCGCAAAATCGCTTCTTGGGCGATCATTTCTAGATCGACACCTGAGATCCGAGAAGCCGTCCAGGTAAAGTATTTGTCAATCACTGACTGATTTAGCCCGATCGCTTCAAAAATCTGCGCGCCGCGATAGCTCTGGATTGTGGAGATGCCAATCTTAGAGGCCACCTTGACGACGCCCTTGGTCGCCGCTTTGATGTAGTTCTTGCAGGCGGTTAGGTAGTCTACACCCACCAGCAAGCCCTGCTCAATCATGTCCTGAATCGTTTCAAACGCCAGGTAAGGATTGATCGCGCAGCAGCCGTAGCCAATTAGGGTGGCGTAATGGTGGACTTCGCGCGGTTCGCCCGATTCGAGGGCAATTCCCACCCTGGTTCGACTGCCGTTGCGGATTAGGTGGTGGTGCAGCCCCGCTACCGCCAACAGGGCCGGAATCGGAGCATGGTCGGCATCAATGCCGCGATCGCTGAGCAAGAGGATGCTTACCCCAGTCGCGATCGCCTGATCGGCTTGGGCGAAAATATCCTCAAGCGCGGTTTCTAACCCCTGAACGCCTGCGGCTGGGTTGAATAAAATCGGCAGCGTCACAGATTTAAAGCCACTTTCATCCAGATGCTTCAGCTTGGCTAGCTCGGCATTGCTGAGAATCGGCGTTTTTAGCTCAATTAAATGGCAGCTTTTTGGCTCTGGCTTCAGCAGGTTGCGCTCTGCTCCAATCGTTGTTTCAGCCGAAGTCACAATCTCTTCTCGGATCGAGTCGATCGGGGGATTTGTCACCTGGGCAAACAACTGCTGGAAATACTCGTAGAGCAATTTGGGGCGGTTCGAGAGCACGGCCAAGGGCGTATCGGCTCCCATTGCGCCTACGGCCTCGACGCCATCGCGGGCCATCGGGGTAACAAGGAGCCGCAGTTCTTCAAAGGTATAGCCAAAGACCATTTGGCGCTGGAGCAAGGTTGCGGGGTCGGCGGCCGGAACGGGTGCGTCTTGTATCCGAGCCAACGCAACCATGTGTTCGGCAATCCAATCGCCGTAAGGATGCTCAGCCACAATCTGCGTTTTAATTTCTTCATCAGCAATAATCCGCCCCTGCTGCATGTCAACCAAGAACATCCGCCCTGGCTCTAGGCGACCCTTCTGAGCGACTCGCTCTGGGGCGATCGGCAGCACCCCAGCCTCCGAAGCCATAATCACCAAATCGTCTTTGGTCACGTAGTAGCGAGAAGGGCGCAGACCATTCCGATCCAGGACTGCCCCCATCATCGTGCCATCGGTAAAGGCGATCGAAGCCGGGCCATCCCACGGTTCCATTAGGCAGGAGTGGTACTTATAGAAAGCCTTTTTCGGCTCACTCATTGACTCGTGAGCCGTCCACGGTTCTGGAATCATCATCATCACGGCATGGGGCAGCGATCGCCCGGCCAAGGTCAGCAATTCCAAAGCATTGTCAAAAATCAGCGAATCGCTGCCGTCAATGTTGACGACTGGGTGAACTTTTTTGATGTCCTCGCCAAAAATATCCGACTCAAACATCGACTGGCGGGCCAGCATCCAGTTGATGTTGCCGCGCAGGGTATTAATTTCGCCATTATGAGCAATGTAGCGGTAGGGGTGCGATCGCTCCCAACTTGGAAAGGTATTGGTGCTAAACCGAGAGTGGACTAGCCCCAAGGCGCTTTCTAGGTCTGGGTCTTGCAAATCCGGGAAATACTTGCCGACCTGGTCAGGCATCAGCATCCCTTTATAAACCATCGTTCGCCCAGATAAGCTGGAAGGATACCAGTAAGGTGTGGTTTGCTTGGCCCGAATCGCGTTGTGGGACAGCTTGCGAATCACGTAAAGCTTGCGCTCGAAGGCTAGATCATCGGTCAGGTCGGGCGATCGCTGGATAAACACCTGCTGCATAAACGGTTCGCTGGCTTTGGCAGTGTTGCCTAACATTGAGTTGTCAGTCGGCACATCGCGCCAGCCCAGCACCTGCTGTCCTTCCTCGACGACAATTTTCTCAAAAATCTGGCGGCTTTTGGCTCGGATGGCTCGATCAGGTGAAGCGTAAATCATCCCCACTCCATACTGCCCTGGCTCCGGCAGGGTGATCCCTGCTGCTGCCGCCGCTTTTTTGAGAAACTTATGGGGGATTTGAATTAAAATTCCGGCTCCATCTCCCGTATTTGTCTCACAGCCACAGGCGCCCCGGTGCTCCAAGTTGACGAGGATCGTTAAGGCCTGCTCGACGATCGCGTGGGATTGCTGTCCTTTCATGTGGACAATGAAACCGACACCACAGGCATCATGCTCGAACTGTGGATCGTAGAGTCCCTGTTTGGCTGGCAGTGGATGGATATTCATGAGCAGAGGGTCTGAAAATAGAGGACGGCAAGTCGCTACATTCTAGCTACTTGGATTCTCCTATAAGTTAGGCTGATGAGTGCCCGGTCTTAAGGAAATCGTCAACTCTAGCTGCACGATTCGGGGCTGTTTGTCAAATCGGCTACGGTTTTGCGCTTCCCATCCCCGTCAATTGAGTTTGTCGATCGCAAAGCGCCAGCGAATCGCACCCGTCATCCCCAAGAGAATAACTGGACTTCTATGCATTGTCTCTCAGTTAAGATCAGAACTTTTTTCAGAGGATGTTTTAAAAGTCAAATTTTCTAGTGGCTTAGAGAGAAGCGATTGGGTTTTGCGGAATACTAAGAGCAAGACTGCTGGCCACGTTTGGTTGACCGCGTTGTTGAATCCAGACAAAACAACCAAAACCGATCTGCGATCGCCCCCTCCTTTGCGATTGAGTGACTGCCTAACTTGGCAATGGCATCGGTTGGGAGTGCTTTTATTCAGTGATAGTTTGGCTTTAGCTTTGGCCTGGAAGCTCGCGGCTCAGTTAAATCATCTCTACTCACCGCTGCCAGCCCAACTGGTTTGGTGGAAATTTTTAGGGCTACCGAGTCTGTTTTGGCTATTTACCGTCCTTTGTTTGACTGTTTTTGCCTGGGGAGGGCTTTATAGCTGGCAACGAGACTGGAAAAACTTTTTGCGAGTGGGGCAGTTGGTAAGCGCGGCTTACCTATTTGGCCTAGCCATTTCTTATTTTTATGACCCCACGATCGATGCACCGCGATCGCTGGTTTTTACCGCTTGGGCAGGCAGTGTGCTGCTCACCGTTGGTTTTCGGTTAATTTCAACCCTGATTTTAAATCAATTTGATTACGCTCAAGCCAGAGTTGCTGTGTTTTTGATTGCTCCAGCCGATCGGCTAGCTGCCTTAGCGAAAGTTCTCCGGCGACAGCCCCACTACAAAATTGTCGGAGCGGCCCTGGCTGCTACTGCTAACACAGCCAACACCCTCCGCGCGATTAAAAACTCTCAAGCCCAAGAAGTGTTAGCGGAGGGTTTGCCCCGGTCTGAATTGGCTTCGACCCTCTATTGGCAACTCCGGCACCACGGGATTACCCTGCGGTTGGTGCCGTCTAGCTTAGATTTACTCTATCGCCGGGGAGTGCCGGAAATTTTTGCTGCCCTGCCAACCCTCCGGGCTGAACCTTCGATGATTAATGGGCTGGAGTATCGGCTCAAACGCTGGGTTGATCTGATTGGGGCGCTGGTTGGGGTTTTGCTGCTGGCTCCGCTGCTGATTGGGGTGGCGATCGCGATCAAATCGACTTCTGCTGGGTCAGTCCTGTTTCCGCAAGAGCGAGTTGGCCTACAGGGCAAAGTGTTTCAAATGTGGAAGTTTCGGACAATGGTGATGGGCGCAGAGGCTTTGCAGGCTGAACTTGAAGCCAAAAACGAAAGTGTAGATGGGGTGCTGTTCAAAATTAAAGATGACCCCCGCCGAACTCGGCTCGGCAAGCTACTGCGACGCACCAGCATTGATGAGCTACCCCAACTATTTAACGTGTTGCTGGGGCAGATGAGCTTGGTCGGGCCGCGCCCATTGCCCTTGCGAGATGTGGAGCGATTTGATTCTTGGCACCATATTCGCCATCAGGTGATGCCGGGGATTACCGGGCTGTGGCAAATTTCTGGGCGATCGCAAATTGGCGATTTTGATGAAGCAGCGCGGCTAGATCTTTACTACATTGACAACTGGTCACTCAACCTCGACTTTGAAATCTTGGTCGAAACGATGCGAATTGTTTTATTCGGGCAGGGCGCTTATTAAATTTAAGAAGCTACAGACCCGGATGCTCCCGCAGGACAAGTTCTCTGACATTACTACGGAAGAGCAGTGATCTTAACCCCATACCGACCAAAGACTCTGTTTCCGATGCATTGACCTTAACCCTTCGGGCTTGCCCATCCCACATGACGGAGCCAGCATACATTTCAAACATTTTATAACTACACATCACCAAGGATCGCGTCTTGCATGCCTCGAATGGTTAATCCTAATTCATTAACGCTCGCCCTCGGCAGCATTAAATCACCTGTATACCCTGTATCAACCCGGCTGAGCGCATATTAGTCCTGAAGGCCGGGCGTCTTATTGAGGAGGGAACGCACGAGAAACTTTTGCAACTTGGAAGCGAGTATGCCACGCTTTGGAACATGCAAGTCAAGCAATACGGCTTTTAGTCCCAATTAGATGGACTTTAGTGAAACTCTATTGAGATCCCGACAATCTTGCTCAGTACACTAGAAGATGAACCTCTGAAAAGGTCTACACCGATGACAGCCTTTACCATCGACCTCAGCTCGATCACAACCCTGACCGAGGAGCAGTTTGATCGCCTCTGTGCGGCCAACCCGGACATTAAGCTTGAGCGCACCCCTTCTGGAGAACTTGTGATTATGTCGCCGACAGGTGGAGAAACCGGAAAAGATAATGCTGAATTAATCTCAGATTTTGTCGTTTGGAACCGTCAGACAAAACTGGGAGTGGTCTTCGATTCCTCCACTTGCTTCAGACTTCCGGGCGGTGGCGATCGCTCTCCCGATATTGCTTGGGTGGAAAAATCTCGCTGGGAGGCGCTGATTCCTGAACAACAGCGCAAATTCCCGCCCCTATGCCCAGACTTTGTGGTCGAACTGCTCTCCCCTTCCGATAATTTGCACACCACGCGGCTGAAGATGCAGGAATACCTGGCCAGCGGGATTCGCTTGGGCTGGCTGATCAATCCGCAAGACAAACAAGTCGAAATTTATTGTCCGGGGCAGCCGGTTGAGATTTTGCAAGCCCCCGCTACGCTGTCTGGAGAGTCCGTTTTACCAGGGCTGACCCTCAGCCTGGATTGGCTATGGCAGTAGGGTTCGACAGGGAATAGCTGCGGGAGTTGGACATGCCAAAATCCTAGTCTGAAAAATGCCGTCTCTGTGCCAAGCGCTCGATCGTCGAAGCGGCGATCGCTCTGCCGTCCCGCAGGGAATCGCTACAATCAAGCCAAGCGCCAGCAGTATCGACTCGCCACGGGGCAGGAACCCGTCGTCTTAGCGATCGCTCCGCCCGTAATGGCTCCGCTGAGCTGCACTTGTATCCGGCACGGGTCTGCATGCGATCGGGGCAAAACTGAGCTGGGGTTGCCAGCGTAGAATTAAGTTGATTTTCCGACCACTGTCGATGAAACTCTGGTATCAGCCCCTCACCGATAAAATTGCCAGTATTTTTCTGCTGCTGTCGCTGCTTGCGGTGGCAGTGGTGGGTGGCGTGACCTTCATCAGCGCCAGAGAAGCCCTCAAGCAAGCCGCCTTCGATCGCCTGGAAGTCACCGCCTCTCTGAAGGAGGAAGAAATTAGCCGCTGGTTCGAGGAGCAAGAGCGAGACTTTCTGCTGATTACGCGATCGCCGGATGTGCAGCGAAGTCTGGTTATTTTGCTGAATCCAGCGGAGACAAGGAGCGAGCATCCTGCGACCGAAACCATTCTGTTTGACTACTGGCAGCGGGCTGTCAACCTCAAGCCCAGTCTGAGAGAGGTGTTTCTGATTAACCGCAGCAATCGAGTCCTGCTGTCTACGAACAAAGAGCGGGTGGGCGAGTATGAAATTATGGCCAATGTGACCTATTTTGAGCAGGTTCAACCCGGTGAATTCTTCACGCCAATTTTTTATCTCTCTGCCGATACCGGTAAGCCTGCTGTCACCTTGGCCACCCCGATTCGCAATCCCGCCGGAGTCCGCCAGGGCGTGGTGCTGGCCCATGTGAATCTAGACCGGATTGACCAAATTGTCCGAGAACGCTCTGGACTAGGCAAAAGCGGCGAAACCTATCTGGTTGGATCTTTGACCAACAAGAACACCTTTATTTCTAAGCAGCGATCGGATCAGCAGGATCCGGCGACGGGACTGAGCAGCCAGGGCATTAATGCTGCTATGAGTGGCATCAATGGGTCTGGCTTGTATCGCAACTACCAAGGCAAGTCTGTGATTGGGGTCTATCGTTGGCTAGACGGCCAGGATGTTTCGCTAATTGTGGAAATGAGTCAAGCGGAAGCCTTTGCGCCAGCTCGGCAACTGGCGGTTACGGTGGTGCTGGTTGGTTTGATTTCAGCCGTCCTGCTCTCAGTTTGCGTCCACTGGCTCTCCCGTCAGCTTCAGCTTTCGCGGCGGCAGCTAGAAAATTCTAGCCACCAGTTGGAGCAAAAAGCCCAAGAAGCCGAAGCCGCCAACCGCGCTAAAAGTGCTTTTTTAGCCCACATGAGCCACGAGCTGCGGACTCCCCTCAACGCGATTCTTGGATTCGCTCAGGTGATGGAGCGTGACCCCCTGTTAACCGATCAGCAACAGGAATCTCTAACGATTATTAATCGCAGTGGCGAGCACCTGTTGGGGTTAATTAACGATGTGCTGGAAATGTCTAAGATTGAGGCGGGAAAAATTGTCCTGCGTCCAGCAATTTTTGACCTGCATAGCTTGCTACAAACCCTGCGGGAGATGTTTCAAATTCGAGCCGAAGCTAAAAAACTGAACTTGCAGGTCAACTGGGCGGCTGACCTGCCCCAGTTTGTGATCAGTGATGAGGGCAAGTTACGGCAGGTGCTGATTAATTTACTCGGCAATGCGGTCAAGTTTACTGATGTTGGTGGGGTGACGCTGGCAGCTTCCTATCAGCACCATCACAACGCCGATTACCTAAAGTTTACGATCGCAGATACAGGCTGCGGGATTGCCCTGGCAGAACAACCGCAATTATTCCAGCCCTTTTTGCAGTCTGTGATCGGAGCCGGAACCCAAGAAGGCACAGGTTTAGGTCTGGCCATTAGCCGTCAATTCGTCCAACTGATGGGTGGAGAGATTCACTTCAGCAGCCAGCTCAATCAGGGATCGACCTTTTCGTTTCAGATTAAAGCAGAGCTGGCTGACCACAAACCTTTGGCCCTGCCTACAGTCGGCCGGGTGCTCAGTCTGGCCGCTGGCCAACCGGACTATCGAATTCTGGTTGTGGACGATCGGCCAGAAAATCGAGAGCTACTGGTGACGCTGTTAAAGACGGTTGGTTTTCAGACCCAAGCCGCGGCCGATGGTAAAGCCGCGATCGCCGGTTGGCAAGACTGGCAACCCGACCTGATTTGGATGGATATGCTGATGCCCGAACTGGATGGCTACGCCGCCACCCGCTACATCAAATCTCAACCCGGTGGTCAGAAGACAGTGATCATTGCCTTGACAGCCACCGCCTTCGAGGAGCAGCAATCCCAAATTTTAGCCGTGGGCTGCGATGATTTTGTCCATAAGCCGTTCCGAGAAGAGATGATTTTTGCCAAAATTGCCGACCATCTGGGGGTGCGCTATGTCCGGGCTTTGCCGACGGCCGCTGCCCCCCATCCGCACCTCCTCTTGACCAGAGAGTCATTGCAGATCATGTCGTCCGATTGGCTTGCCCGCCTACATCAGGCCGCGATTCAAGTCGATGCCGAATTAATTACCCAGTTGTTGAGCGAAGTTCCCGCTCAACAGGCTCAAGTTGCCGAGGCGATCGCAGCCCTAGTGGCGGACTTTCGGTTTGATGAAATTATTGAACTGACGCAAGATTACAGCCCTTCTTAGCTGTCTTCAAAGCTTCAACCTTCTTCTCTAGTTCTTCTCGATTGCCTTTTAGGCTGTTCATTAGCCTTTCTGACTCTGTCGCCCCCCGTCCATGAGACAACCTAAAGGTGACATTCTCGTCATTGATGACACGCCAGAGAATTTACAGCTTCTGGCGACGCTGCTGACAACTCAGGGCTACAAGGTGCGGAGTGTCACCAAGGGATCAACCGGGTGTCGAGCCGCCCAAGCCGCACCGCCAGATTTGATCCTGCTGGATGTGAATATGCCGGAAATGAACGGCTATGAAGTTTGCCAGCACCTGAAGGCAGACAGCCAAACCCAAGATATTCCGGTGATTTTTATCAGTGCCCATGAAGATGTTTTAGATAAAGTGAAGGCGTTTGCGATCGGTGGGGTAGACTACATCACCAAACCCTTTCAGGTCGAAGAGGTGCTGGCCAGAGTTGAGCATCACCTCACGATCCAGCGGCTGCAACGGCAACTCCAAAACCAAAATCAGCGGCTCCAGCAAGAAGTCCAGGAGCGGGAACTAGCCCTACAAGCCCTCCAACAAGCAGAAGAAAAGTTTGCGAAAGCCTTTCGCTCTAGCCCCAACCCGATCGCCATTACCACCCTAGCCGAAGGAAGATTTATTGATGCCAATGCCAATTTTCTCCGGATCACAGGGTATCCCCTGGCAGAACTAATTGGGCAGACCGTGTTGGAACTTGATACCGGTCTGGATCGGATTGCCTATGCCAAAGCGATCGCCGATTTACAGACAACCGGGGTCGTCCACAATCAGGAGTTTGAGTTTCGGACTAAAACTGGCCAGACCCGCACGGTCTTATTGTCGATCGAGCAAATTGAGCTAGCCGGGGTGCCCTGCGCCCTCAATATTGCCAATGACATCACCGAACGCAAGCAGTTGGAGAACGAATTTATCTCCCTGGTCAGCCATGAACTGCGAACGCCACTCACCTCCCTGATGGGAGCGCTGGATTTGCTGGCAACCGGACAGTTGGGCAGTTTAACCCCTCAAGGGCAGCGGGTTCTAGAGATTGCCACCAACAGTACCGAGCGATTGATTCGCCTGATTAATGACATTCTTGATTTAGAGCGGATTAAAGCGGGCAAGATTTCGCTCCAGAAAGTTGATTGCAATGCGGCTGAGCTAATCACCCAGGCCGGAGAAGCGATGCAGGGCATGGCCACCCAAGCTAAGATTAGCCTCGCGATTGAGCCTATGGCCGTCACCCTCAACGCCGACCCCGATTGCATCCTGCAAACTTTAACGAATCTGCTCAGTAACGCGATCAAGTTCTCTGAGCCAGGTGGCATCGTTCGACTGTCGGCAGAGCTGACTTCGGAATGGCTGCATCTGCAAGTGCAGGATCACGGACGGGGGATTCCAACAGACAAACTACACAGCATTTTTGAGCGGTTCCAACAGGTTGATGCTTCCGATTCCCGCAAAAAAGGCGGCACTGGGCTGGGGCTAGCGATCTGTCGCAGCATTGTCAATCTCCACGGAGGCAAGATTTGGGTGGAAAGTGTGTTGAGTCAGGGCAGCACGTTTCATATTCAGCTCCCGCTCAATCTGGAGGAGCCATGACAAAGTGCATTCTGATCATTGACGATGAAGAGGACATTCGCGATATTACCCAGTTGGGTTTGGAGATGAGTATGGGCTGGCGAGTATTAACGGCTAGTTCTGGTCAAAAGGGAATCGCGATCGCCGCCGCTGAGCAACCCGACGCCATTTTGCTCGATGTGATGATGCCAGACATGGATGGCCGGATGACCTTTGCTGGCCTGCAAGCCAACCCCCAAACCCAAAATATTCCGGTGATTCTAGTAACAGCTAAAATTCAGGCTTCCGATCAAGAGAGCTTTGCCGACCTGGCTGTAGCTGGAATCTTAACCAAGCCCTATCGGGCGATGAACGTGGCGGAGCAAATTTGCAAAATTTTGGCATGGACTGCATAACTTCAAACCATTGGCAAATCGCGTAGCGACTGGGAGTATCGTGGCCTTCCCGAACTAGGGAAAACTAGCTGTCCATGCGATCGCAGCGTGTTTGCAAAATTCTTCTGTTAGCGAGGAAGAACATCATCTAACCGAAGTCGCAAATCGGGTAACAGTCCCGACACGACCACCTCACCGAGTTGATATTGGTGCTGACGATATTCCTCGACCTCCAATTGGCAGACGGTAAAGGTAGGCTGTTTTGGTTTGCCAATGAAGCTGATGCCTCCTAGTCCACGATAATCAACAATCCAATATTCGGGAACACCCAAGAGTGCATATTCCTCGACCTTGCGGGCATAGTCTGTTTCCCAATTGGGACTGACCACTTCAACAACCAGCTTGATCGAACGACCTAATGTGATCACAGGTTCTCGCTGCCAACGGGGTTCATGGGGAATCCGTTCGGCGTAGAAACGAGCCAGGCGCTGATCGTAAGTAAGATTGGACAGTGCCAACATTTTGTAGCCACCGCCGCCCTTGCAGCAGGGTTACTTTAGCTCGAAACACAATTGCCTCAGCCAGAGTAGGGCGCACCGATGACATTTTAATCAGCCAAGTAGGCAGCGATCGCCTCGGTGGCAAGTTGAGTCAGCGATTTACCCTCTTGTTTAGCCCGCTCTTTCAGTTGCAGGTAAACATCTTCGCGCACATCTAACCGACGGCGATTTTTGAGGCTGTTTTTGCCAGCTTGCACAGGTTTTCCCGGCACGTAAGCTTGAGCAAAATCACGCAGGGCCTCAAACCCGACCCGATCGCAAAAATCACCAAAGCTTTCTGAGGGCTTGCAATCCTGCTTGAAATAGACCAGCAGCGGTTCTAGGGTTACTTCTAGGTCTTGAATCGGCAATTTTTCCAGATAGGTGCGGGCTAAGCGAGTTTGGTTGGGACAACCGCCCAGCCAAAGCTGGTAGGTTTCCGGCGTAATTCCAACAAAACCAACTTCTGCTAAGTAAGGACGGGCGCAACCATTCGGACACCCCGTCATCCGTACGACAAAATGCTCGTCTGGCAGACCGAGCCGATCCAGCAACTTCCGTAGCCGAGTCAAAATGCTGGGAATCACCCGTTCTGATTCAGCGATCGCCAAACCGCAAGTGGGCAGAGCCGGACAGGCCATCGCCTCTCGTACCAATGGGTCAAGTTCTGTTTCTGATTCAACTCCATGCTGATCAAGCAGACTTTGGATTTTGGCTTGGTCTGTCGGGCTAATGTCGTAAAAAACTAGATTTTGATTCGGAGTCAAACAAATCGGCAGGTTGTAGGTAGTGACAATTTTACGAAGAGCAGTTCTTAACTTCAGCTTGCCTTCGTCTTTAACCCGCCCGTTTTGAATCGAAATCCCCAGAAAGAGTTTTCCATTGCCTTGCTGATGCCAGCCCAGAAAATCGAGGTACTTGAAGGTGGGCAGGGGACGTAAGGGAGCAATTGGCTTGCCAAAATAACCTTCGACGGTTTTACGGAATTTTTCCACGCCCCAGTCGTGCAGCAAATATTTCATCCGGGCGTGGCGACGGCTGACGCGATCGCCGTAATCCCGCTGAGTGGCAACAATGGCCTTGATCAAATCAAAAATGTCGGCTTGATCAACGTAGCCAATTGGGTCTGCGGCCCGGGCAAAGGTTTCTTCTTTGTTGTGGGTGCGCCCTAAGCCACCGCCAGCAAACACATTAAACCCCTCTAGTTTGCCTTGGTCATTAGTCATTACAACCAAACTGACATCCTGGGAGTACAAATCCACAGAGTTATCGCCTGGCACCGTCACTGCCACCTTAAATTTACGGGGCATGTAGTGCTCGCCGTAAATTGGCTCTTCCGGGTCAGCGATCAGCGTCCCGTTGCCATTCCGCTGGCGGGCAGCTTTGACGGCGGGCGCTTCTTCGCCCGAAATTACTTTTTCACCATCCAGCCAAATTTCGTAGTAAGCGCCAGTTTGGGGCGTCAGCAAATCAGCAATTTGGTTGGCGTAGGTGCGGGCGTACTCGTAGTCTGGGCGGTTGGTGAAGGGGGCAGGTGGCGCCATCACGTTCCGGTTCAGGTCGCCACAGGCCCCCAGGGTAGACCCCATGTTGCGAACAATTTCAGCGATCGCCGCTTTTAAGTTGCGCTTGAGAATGCCGTGGATCTGGAACCCTTGGCGCGTGGTTGCCCGCAAGGTGCCATTGCCGTAGCTGTCGGCCATCCGGTCAAGGGCCAGATAGAGCTGCGGCGGAATCAATCCCCCCGGACTGCGAGTCCGCAGCATAAACTGATAGTCTTTTTCTTGCCCTTTAACCCGATTGTCCCGGTTGTCCTGCTGATAGGAACCGTGAAACTTGAGGATCTGCACCGCATCTTCACTAAAGTGGGTGGTATCCTGCTGAATTTCAGTCGCAACGGGTTCCCGCAGATGCTGACTGCGTTCTTTCAGCCCCTCTAGCTTAGAAAGCTTTGGCACAGAAGGGGCAGGCGTAGAAGAAGTAACCATGAACACCAAGTTGTGATCTAAAGAGCAGTAGCTTCAGCTCAGTCTGGCAGGGCAACAGTTAAATTCCGCTAACCCGACCGGAATTACGATGAATCACTCTATATTCTAGCGAACTTCAGGAGTGAGAATTACCCTTTTGAGCACATTCCTGTTGCAGGCAGCGATGGAGATGTTCAATGCTGTAAGTCTGCCAAAATTCCTTCGGGTTCAGCCGCAACTTAATGCTAGGGCTAAACAAAGGCTGATTTAAATACTGCCAAAGCGGAAAAGTAAATTGGGGCGATTTAGAGGAGAACATAGAATTAACAGGTAATGACAGCAGATGAAGGTGCGACGACTTAGGCGAGCGATCAGATCCAGAACAAGCCATACTTTTGCAGTCCATCACCTTGACGGAAACTCAAAAGCTTTTGTCTCGTGCCTCTCTATTTTCAGAGTACCCAGATTGCTTCCAGGATCTATGCACCAAACTGCAATTTCTTCAGATTTTAAGAGTTGTAAGAGTCATTCATAAATCAGGACTTTAGGCTACCCAAACTGGAACCCCAAGTTACAACGCTGCAACAAAATGAGATGATAGAAGCAAACAGTGCCTTGACTTATTTCCCAATGCATGGGGAGCAGACTTGACCTATGTCTTTATTTGATTGGTTCGCAAATCGACCGAAGTCAGGATCGCCGCCATCGGTCAGTCAAGCCCAAGAGCGCGAAATTGCCGATGGGCTGTGGACGAAGTGCGAAGCCTGCGGCGTCATGACCTACACCAAAGACCTGCGGGCTAATCAAATGGTTTGCCCAGAGTGCAATCACCACGTTCGGGTCTATAGCGATGAGCGAATTCGCCAACTGATTGATCCGGGGACGTGGATACCCATGGATGAACACTTGATTGCCTGCGATCCGCTTCAGTTTAAAGACCGCAAGCCTTACAGCGATCGCCTGCTAGAGTACCGCAAAAAAACCGGACTGCGAGACGCGATCGAAACGGGCAGGGGACAGTTAGACAGTTTGCCTTTAGGGCTGGGGGTAATGGACTTTCGGTTCATGGGCGGCAGCATGGGTTCGGTGGTCGGGGAAAAAATTACCCGCCTGATCGAATTTGCCACCCGCGATCGACTGCCGGTGGTCTTGGTCTGCGCTTCTGGGGGAGCCAGAATGCAAGAAGGAATGCTGAGCCTGATGCAAATGGCTAAGACTTCTGCGGCTCTGGAACGCCATCGTCAGGAGCGCCTGCTTTATATTCCTGTCCTTACCCATCCGACAACCGGGGGAGTGACTGCCAGTTTTGCCATGCTGGGAGACATTATTTTGGCAGAGCCGAAGGCGACAATCGGGTTTGCCGGGCGACGAGTGGTTGAACAGACCCTGCACGAAAAGCTGCCGGAAAATTTTCAAACTGCCGAATATTTGCTAGGGCAGGGCTTTCTGGATGCGATTGTGCCGCGCACGCAGCTGAAGCCTACTTTGGTCCGGTTGATTCGGCTGCACCAGCCGGTTGAGCAGCCTCTACCCCTGATTGCTCCTACGCTTAACCTGTCTGGGCTGGCGGTAGACAGCTAGCCCTTTGGTTGGTTTGATCACGCTCTAACACCAATCTGCCAGTAAAGCAGCGTAACAACTCTCTGGCTTTATTTGGGGAAAGGGACAGCAGAGTGGCATGATATTAAAGAATCTAATCTTGCTCTTAAGCAAAAAGCAATTATGGGTTTTGCAGACCTGTCTATTGCCGAGATCGCCGAAGATTACAACACCTGCGTTGAGCAAGTGTGCCTTTTGTGCGATCGCCTGGGAATTAGCTACACCGCTCCCCAGACCCGTCTAGCCCTAGAGGATGCCAAGGCTGTCATCTTAGCGATTCTGGCGGCTCAAGAGGGTTTAAAAAAGTAAGGTTTATTTCGGCCTCAAGAGCCAGATAACGAAGCGAAATTTAGGGAAATTTGAAGGAGAACTATGCTGAAAAGGTACATTTGGCTGGTGATGGCCACTGTATTCTTCGCCTTTCAGGCTTGGAGCGGCAACGCGATCGCCGCCCAACTGGATGCTGCCACCCGCACCGTACAGTTAAATGCCCAGGGAGACACGATTACCTTGACCCGCCGGCAGGTTGAAGATGGGCAACGGCTGTTTAACTATGCCTGTGCGACCTGTCACGTCGGTGGAGTAACCAAAACCAACCCCAGTCTAGATTTGGCGCCGAAAACTCTGGCTCTGGCTACGCCTGCCCGCGATAGCATTGCTGGGCTAGTGGACTATATGAAAGACCCGACAACCTACGATGGTGAAGAGTCGATCGCTGAATTGCATCCTAGCCTCAAGAGTGCTGACATCTTCCCCTTTATGCGTAACTTGACCGATGACGAGCTAAAGGAGATCGCCGGACATATTCTGGTGCAGCCCAAGGTTCTAGAAGGTCAATGGGGCGGCGGCAAAATCTACTATTAGGTTCGCTCTGACAGCCCGACTGCTTCGGCCCTTTCCACACTCAGAATCATGCCAAAGAACTGGATCCTCCGCTGTTTGCTTCCCCTTTGGGTGGCGGTTCTGCTCATCGTTTCCAGCCAGCCTGCCCAGGCGGCAAGCATTGATGCCTATGTTGCTCAATACTTAAAGGCAACTGAGCCAGTCCCTTTAGCGATGAATGCCGAAGGAGAAGTGCGCTTATTTTCTCCAGAAGAATTAACGGTAGGAAAGCACCTGTTTGAAGAAAACTGTAAAAACTGTCATGTCGGGGGAGCGACTTTACCTAACCCAATCGTGTCGCTATCCCTCGAAAATCTGCGGGGAGCTGTTCCGCCCCGCGATAATGTCAGTAGCTTGGTGGCCTATCAGCGCACTCCGATGGCCTACGATGGCAGCGAAGAGAGCTTTTGGTGTCGTCAGGTGCCGGAAGATTGGCTCTCGACTGAGCAGCTTCAGCAATTAGCTGCGTTTGTGCTGAGAGCAGCCGAAAAAGCGCCCGGCTGGGGGTCAGAGACTTTCTGAGATTTTTTTGTTTTGGGCATCTGTAAGCGCTAAACAGCAGCTTAGAATTGATATATTGTTCTAGACTGAACCTTAAGAGGAGAACTCCGTTGAGAAAACTGTTTTCGATTGTCTTATTGGCGATCGCCCTATTTACATTTAGCTTCAGCAGCCCTGTCTTAGCGGCTGATTTGGGTAGCGGCAGCAAGGTGTTTAGCGCCAACTGCGCTGCTTGCCACATGGGTGGTAATAACGTAATTATGGCGAACAAGACCCTAAAGAAAGATGCTCTGGCCCAGTTCAATATGAACTCCTCAGACGCAATTGTCTATCAGGTACAGCATGGTAAAAACGCAATGCCTGCGTTTGCCGGCCGCTTGACGGACGACGATATCGCGAATGTGGCTGCCTACGTGCTAGACCAATCTGAAAAGGGCTGGGCTGGCTAAAAATTACCAACGCCGAGTTTGATTGAGCTTAGACCCCTCCAGTTTGAGGGGTTTTGTTTTGGTTATTGTAAGCGGCAACCCCGTACATCAATCCAGCTAGGATTGCTACAGGACTTTAATCCTTCAATCCTTATTTCAATCCTATTGTCACTATCGTCGCGGTTGATGTGGGTTTATGCGTGTGATTGTGGTTGGCGGCGGGGCAGCGGGTTTTTTTGGGGCGATCGCCGCCGCCGAAGCTAACCCCCAAGCTCAGGTAACCCTGCTAGAAGCGGGGCGAGAACTGCTAGCCAAGGTGCGGATCTCAGGCGGCGGACGCTGCAATGTTACTCATGCCTGCTTTGATCCGGGGCTGCTGGTGCAGCATTACCCCCGTGGCGGCAAGGCGCTGTGGGGAGCTTTTAGCCGCTTTCAAACCCGTGACACTGTAGATTGGTTTGCCGCCAAAGGCGTGCCGCTAAAAACCGAAGCGGATGGGCGGATGTTTCCGGTCACCGATGATTCAGCCACGATTGTCGATTGTTTAGTGGACACTGCTCGTCGGCTGGGAGTCAGGATCATGATTGGGGCAGCCGTTGTCCGGGTTGCAGCCAATCCAGACCCAGCCGCACCCCCGCTATTTACGGTTTATGGGCGGTCGGGCGAAACTTGGCAGGGCGATCGCCTGCTGTTAGCAACCGGCAGCAGTCCCCAGGGCTGGCGAATTGCGACTGAGCTTGGGCACCAGATTCATCCGCCTGTGCCGTCTTTGTTTACCTTTAACCTGGACGACCCGCGTTTGCAAGGGCTAGCTGGCTTGAGCGTTAACCCTGTTCATTTGCGACTCATCGTGCCTGATCAAAAACCTTTAGAGCAGTCTGGGGCTTTGCTAATTACGCATTGGGGACTGAGTGGGCCAGCCGTGCTGAAGCTGTCTGCTTGGGGAGCCAGAATCTTGCACGCCAACCGTTACCGAGCCAAGTTAATGGTTAACTGGCTGCCAAACGCCAATCGAGACAGCCTCCAGCAGCAGCTATTAGCCGTTAAGTCGCAGTTGCCGCGGCGGGCGATCGCCAGCAATTGCCCGGTCTTGTTGCCCCAACGACTCTGGCAGCGGTTCTGCGCGATCGCTGGCATTGATGACCAAAAACGCTGGGCAGATTTGTCTAACTCAATGCTAAGGACGCTGCTCCAAGAGTCACTCCAAGGCACTTACACTGTTCGGGGGAAGGGAGTATTTAAAGAAGAATTCGTCACCTGTGGCGGGGTTGATCTAAAGCAAGTCAACTTCAAAACGATGGAGAGTCGCTGCTGTCCGGGGCTATACTTTGCGGGCGAAGTTCTAGACATTGATGGCGTTACCGGCGGGTTCAATTTTCAGAGCGCCTGGACAACAAGCTGGCTGGCGGCTCAAGCAATCAGCCTCTAGTCGGGTAACTTCGTCCTAGGAACTTGTTTTACTCCGTTGTGACTTATTGCAAAATATGTAACCCATGCTTTATTCCACCTTCAGAGTCAAATCTAGGCTCAATGATTTGAAAAAATCTGCTATCGCCCTTTTCAAAAGATCTAAAAACTGAGTCAGCAACCAGATCTGCGAGTTGAATTAATCTTGATGCTTTTGAATCTAGAAATAGAGGAACTTCTGAAAAATTTCTGATTACGCCCCAAGTATATCCAATTGTCCTAAAGTCAGTTGCCAAAGATTGAATTGTTGTTTCATAGGTAGACTTGTCAAAAATGATGACCCCTCTCTGAGTGTCACCATTTCTATAAATACACGTCTTCCTTATTTAAATCAAAAAACAGTCAAGGAAAGACCATGCTTTCGCGATCTGAAAAGTCAGACCTCTTGACTGTGAACCTATTATATCACTTGTGCATTGTACTGCTAGGCTCCCTATGCATCGCTCGTAATGTCTTTCGATAAGTCCATAAGATGGCTTAAGCAACGCAATGAGAAGCAAATTTCTCAAGGATAGAACTATTCAATTGACGACTAGTTAGGTTTAAAGTGCTTTGCGATTGCTTCAGCACATTCAGAGATCACAGAGCTATGACCAGTCTGGTCACTAACCAGCAATACCCGTGACCTTAGACAGAAGCGAAGTAAACCTTGGATTTGACTGGATCGGGATTCATGGTTTGGTCACCAGGTTGCCAGCCAGCCGGGCAGACTTCGTCTGGGTGGGACTGAACGTGCTGAATCGCTTGCAGGGTGCGGAGGGTTTCGTCTACGCTCCGCCCAAACGCCAGGTTGTTGATGGTGGCGTGTTGAATCATCCCGTCCTTGTCGATGATGAACAGCCCGCGCAGAGAAAGTCCTTCTTCTGGCACCAAGACGTTGTAGGCAATGCTGATTTCCTTTTTGAGGTCAGCCACCAGCGGATAGTTGAGGTCGCCAACTCCACCAGATTTGCGATCGGTCTGAGTCCAAGCCAGGTGAGAAAACTGACTATCGACAGAAACGCCCAAAATTTCGGTGTTGATGCTCTTAAAGTCGCCGTAGCGATCGCTAAAGGCAGTAATTTCGGTCGGGCAAACAAAGGTAAAGTCTAAGGGGTAGAAAAACAGCACAACGTATTTACCCCGATAATCAGAGAGTTTAATTGTCTTAAACTCTTGATCGTAAACCGCAGTCGCCGTAAAGTCGGGAGCAGCTTGCCCAACTCGTAAGCATTCGTGATCAGTCATGGAATACTACTCCTTAAAACGTTTGCGTCTTGCGTACTCTAACAGCTTGTAGCAAGCACCTAAATCAATGTCAAATCAATGTGATTGCGGATTAGCCTGACCAATTGTTTACAATCGGTTACATCTAGCCGAGCTGACCATATCATAATCATAACGATTTTACCTTGGCATTAACCCGATCAATTTTTCCCTTATTTTTCAGCAGTGATGGTCAAAAAAATCATTTCGTTTGGGCTTCTGATTTTCATCCCAATTTCGCTACTAGCAGAGTATTTAGACTGGGGTTCCTTAGCAATTTTTGCCACTTCAGCGATCGCGATTATTCCCCTCGCAATTTGGCTCAGCACCGCCACCGAGGAAGTGGCGATCGTGGCCGGGCCATCGATTGGGGCGCTGCTGAATGCCCTGTTCGGCAATGCGACGGAGCTGATTATTGCCTTGGTCGCCCTCAAGGCGGGGCTGGTGGATATTGTCAAAGCCAGTATTACCGGCACGATTATTAGCAATCTGCTGCTGGTGATGGGGCTGTCGATGTTTTTGGGTGGACTCCGGTTTAAAGAGCAAGAATTTCAATCGACGATCGCGCGAGTGAATGGCTCGACGATGACCCTGGCGGTGATTGCGATTTTGCTGCCCGCGATGGTGGTTTTTACCGCCGATGGCGTCGAGGAAAGCGCGATCGCCCATTTGTCTGAAACCGCTTCCGTCGTGTTGGTTGTTGTCTATGCCCTGACGCTGCTGTTTTCGCTCAAAACCCATCGCTACCTCTACGATGTTGGTCTGGTTGATTTAGAGGAAGAATTGCAGGCAGGAGATCACAAGACCGCTCATCAACCCAATCTCTGGCTTTGGCTAGGGGTGCTGGTTGTATCTACAGTCGCCGTTGCCTTTGAGTCGGAGCTGTTTGTGGGCGTGGTCGAAGAAGCGACCAGCGGCTTGGGTTTAACGCCGTTGTTTACGGGGGTGATTTTGCTGCCCTTGGTGGGTGGCGCTGCCGAGTACGTGACGGCGGTCAGAGTGGCGCTCAAGAACAATATGGATTTGTCAGTCTCTGTGGCGATGGGGTCAAGTTTGCTGGTGGCCTTGCTGGTCGCGCCGCTGCTGGTTTTAGTCGGGCAGGTGATCGGACAACCAATGGATCTCAACTTCAATCCGTTTGAAGTGGTGGCCGTGGCGATCGCCGTCACGATTGCCAACCTAATTAGCCTCGACGGCCGCTCTAATTGGCTAGAAGGTGTTTTACTCCTAGCCACCTATGTGATTTTGGGAGCCGCCTTTTATTTCCACCCAGCTTGAATGTTTTGCAACCAGAACTTTAGGCGCGACCCTCTTCTCCGCGCATGGCGCGGCTTTTAGACTTGGCTTCGCTGGCACTGACTTTCAGGGCTTGCAGGCGAGCTTCATACTTTTTGCGCTGCCGTTTATTCGGGCTTTGGTCAATTAGCGACTTTAAGGCGCTACCCAAGCTTTTATAGGCATTCGGCAAGGTGTAGCCAAACCGGGTGGCCAGGGCGATCGCCTTTTCATCAGCAGCGATCGTTTCTTTGATGATCTTGTCGCCACTGTTGCGCTGATAGAGTCGATAGCCAGAAAATCCGCACAGGGCAACTGCCAGCAATAGCAGCAAGCCATCTTGCACCCACAGTTCGCCGACGGCACCGCCCAGCCCGATCGCCAAAGCGGCCATTTCCCAGCCGTCTTTCGGAATCGTATCGTTTTGAATCCGGGCCACTTCATGCCAAAACAGTAAATTGCGCTGGTCTTTGGCCAACTGATCCCAGCGGGCCAAGTCAATTTGAACTTCTACCTGATCTCGGCCGACTTCTTCGCAGGTGATCAGGGGTGGATTGACGGCCATTGTGGCTTCTACCATGACCCAACTTTGCAATTCCGGCGGCAGTAGGGACTTTAAGCGCCGCAGTTCGCCTATATCAGCTCTGGTTGTCGAGGCAGCGGAGGATGTCATGGCTTGGCTCACACAGTAAAAATTACTAAAAGTTCAGTGCGTATATTTGGAGTATAGCGGCCTTGTTAACCCCTGCGGATCTGCTTTGATTTTTCAGGCAATCTCAAGGACAAATTGCCCTGTTTATCCTCGGCACTATTGCAAGTGGGTTGGAGGTGCATAAACATGACTGTAGAATAAATTCCGATCGCCCTCGCCTGAATACAAAAGCATTTTGTCCCTCGATCTGATTAATTTCTACCGTCAAATCAGTCAGCAAACCCTGACAATTGTGGATATTGAAACCACCGGCGTCAGTCCCCATCGCTGTCGGGTGATTGAAGTCTCTGTCCTCCAGGCTAGCTTGGCGGATGGCATTCACTGGCAACAGACTCACCTGATCAACCCACAAGTCCAAGTGCCAGAGCAGATTACTCAGTTCACTGGCATTACCCAAGCCATGGTTGATGCTGCCCCGATGCCAGCCGAAGTTTGGCCAAAGTATCAGGATATTTTGCAGAAAGGCGTCCTGACCGCCCACAACTTAAACTTTGACTATAGTTTTTTGCGATCGGAATACCAGTATTTAGGCTTACCCTACATCCGTCCGCCTGAACAGCAGTTTTGCACTGTTAAGCTTGCCCGGCTGCTGCTGGCCGACTTACCTTCGCGCAGCCTGCCCAACTTGGTGCAGCACTTTGGCTTTCAGGTCGGGGCAGCCCACCGAGCCGAAGCCGATACCCTGGCCTGTTGGTTACTGGCTAAACATTTACTGACCGAAATGCTGGAAATTCCAGAGGCAAAGCTCCTCAAGCAGCTCGACCAAAGCTGGATTCCTTTAGAAACAGCCGCCCAGATCCTCGACTGTCAAATTGGCGAAGCTGGACAGCGCTTGGCAGCAGCAGGACTGCCAACCAAATACGCCCATCGCCGCCAGACCAACCTCTATCGCCGTGGCAGTGTTGAAAAGCTGGTTGGCTTTTAGAGTTTGAGCAATGAATGCAATCTTCTCTGATGACCAATTCTGGAGTGTTCGGTTCAGGAATGACGGATTTACAAAATCTGTCACAATAAAAAATAGCGACACTAAAGTGATTTTATGACACTATCTCAAGGTGAAATTCGGGTTGGCGAACATGGTCGAATTGTAATTCCAGTCGAGATTCGACGGGCGCTTTCAATCAATATTGGGACAAGGCTGGTGGCCAGAATTGAGCAAGATAAACTCATCCTTGAAAAACCATCTGCGGTGCTTCAGCGTCTTCAGTCGCACTTTAAGCAGGTGCCCGCAGGGGTGAGTTTAGCCGATGAACTGATTGCTGAACGTCGGGCAGAGGCGGCGAATGAGTAGCTATGTCCTAGATGCCTCTGCGTTGCTGGCTTTACTTCAACAAGAAACCGGAACTGACAAGGTTGTGGCCGTCTTGCAAGATTCTGCTGTCTCAACGGTAAATTGGTCAGAAGTGATCCAAAAATCACTTGCCTATGGCATTGATACAGATGCGATGCAGGATGAATTTGAGGCATTAGGAGTTGAAATTATTCCCTTCACAATTTCGCAAGCCGAAGTAGCCGCTCAATTGTGGCAGCAAACAAAAGTTGTAGGTCTTTCTTTCGGCGATCGCGCTTGTCTGGCCTTGGCGATGGAGCAGCAGGCGATCGCGGTCACGGCTGACAAGACTTGGGCACAGTTGACGATTGGCATTGGTATTCATGTCATTCGCTAGGAGGGATAAGGAGTGATGACCATCCTCTAGCTTGGACTCAATAGACGTCTTGCAAAAGTCACATTGCTGCCTCTGGTGCTCGCTGAGTGAGAGCAAGCTCGTAGTTGTACAGCCCTGCAATCAAATTGAAGCGCAGTCCAAAACGCTTTCTGCGATTGCGATAGC
>JAESGG010000075.1_pt1 | contig 34686 bp, 38 predicted proteins | sample 9266231 | NCBI WGS metagenome assembly JAESGG01 (sample SAMN14515337, study PRJNA621664) | algae metagenome | isolation source: Aphanocapsa sp. GSE-SYN-MK-11-07L and co-occurring heterotrophs from wet... | place: USA: Grand Staircase Escalante National Monument, Utah | collected 2006-04-16 | reverse complement strand
AAGGTGAAGGGGTCTGAGAATCGTCGTAAGGCGGTCAAACGGTTGGGAAGGGCGCATCTGAAAGTGCAACACCAGCGTAGAGACTTTGCGGTTAAGACTGCAAGGTGCGTGGTGAAGTCTAATGACTCAAGAATCCCACGGCTTTAGGCTTTGCGGAGCCGTGGGAGTGTCAAATAAAGACTCGGTGTTTGAGACTGGGCATCTGGCGACGAACTTGATCGAGACGGGTTGGATTAATCGCTGCTACTGCCGCCCCTGGTCGATCGCCAGCATCGGCTAAAATCACCCCCCAAGGATCAACAATCATGGCGTGTCCGTGGGACTGGCGGCGAGAGTTATGCTTGCCGGTTTGGGCGGGAGCCACCACATAGCAGGTATTTTCGATCGCCCGCGCTTGTAGTAAAACTTGCCAGTGATCTTTGCCGGTAAAGGCTGTAAAGGCGGCCGGCACAAACAAAACATTTGCGCCCATCTGCATCATCGCTCGGTACAACTCAGGAAAGCGAACGTCATAGCAGACCGACAGCCCCAAATTACCCAGCTCTTTAGAGGGATAAACCGGCGGAATTTGATTGCCAGCCAAGACAATACCCGACTCGTGGTAAATGTTGCCATCGGGCAGATCAACATCGAACAGATGCACTTTTTCGTAGCGAGCCAGCTCTTGCCCACTTGGGCCAATCAAAAGCGCCGTATTATAAACCTTGCCGTCCCCGGCAGGCACTGGAAAGCCACCGCCGAGCAGGGTAATTTGAAACCGCTGCGCCATCCGCTTCAGGAATTTTTCGCTGCCTTGGGCGATCGCTTCTGCTTGAGCAATCTTGGCGGCTTCATCTCCCAAAAATGGAAAATTTTCCGGTAAGCCAACTAACTCAGCCCCTTGGCGCACAGCCAGTTCAATTAATTCCTCCGCTTGAGCCAGGTTTTTTGACAGCTCTGGCAGGCTGGTCATCTGAATCGCCGCAGCAAGATAAGACTTCATGAAGCAAAAATCACAAGAGCAAACCAAAGAATTAAGTTTATCCTAGAATCTCGTAAGTATTGCTGGACGAAAAGTAAAATTTAGCTCTTAACCTCGACTTTACCCCTTTCAACACGACTCAAAATCATTAGGGCAACTTTAGCGGACAACCGCGATCGGCGTTCCCGGAATTACCCGCTGAAACACATCGGCAATATCTTGATTAAACATGCGGACACAGCCGTGAGATACCGCTCGGCCAACGGATTTAGGCGTGGGGGTGCCGTGCATACCAATCCAATTCTTGCCGTCAGTCCAGAAGCCAATCCAATGGCGGCCGAGGGGGTTTTCTGGATCACCGCCTGGAATGACGACGCCGGTAAACGGATTTTTCCAGGCCGGGTCGCGGATCATCTGCTTAACTTTAAATTGTCCGGTTGGAGTTTCCCAACCCGCCCGCCCGATCGCCACCGGATAGCGTTTAATTGGGGTTGTGCCCTGGTAAACCGTCAGTTGTCGTCGCGAAAGACTAATTTCTAATCGCAGGGGAATCACTGCTGCTGGAGCGATCGCTGCCGGGGCAACCGGTGGACTTGCGGCTAAGACAGCAGGAGCAATGGCAGTTGGCAAAAGCATCGCCAAACTAAGGCTAAGCATCCGGGGCAGAAACATCCTCATGACGGGCTGAAATTGTTCGTTGTTTATTGTAGGCGCAAAATTAGTTGCCAGAGCTTGCTTTAGGGTACTAAAATTAAAGACTGTGTTGAAATAAGACCAAATTATGCCCAAATTAAAGACTCGTAAGTCAGCCGCTAAGCGGTTTAGCCGTAGCGGCACCGGCAAATTGATGCGCCGGAAAGGCTTTCGCAACCATTTGTTGCAGCATAAGTCTTCTCACCGCAAAAATCGGCTGTCGCAGATGGCAGTCGTCGATGAGCGTGATGCCGAAAACGTTTCACTCATGCTGCCCTACTTATAAAGCTGTAAAGGAAACCTAAAACCATGACACGGGTAAAGCGCGGTAATGTTGCACGCAAGCGCCGCAAAAAAATTCTCAAACTTGCCAAAGGCTTCCGGGGGTCTCATCATCGCCTGTTTAGAACCGCTAACCAGCAGGTGATGAAGGCGCTGCGGAATGCCTATCGCGATCGGCGCAAGCGCAAGCGCGATTTTCGGCGGCTCTGGATTGCCCGGATCAATGCTGCTGCCCGTCAGCACGACATTAGCTACAGCCAGTTGATCGGTAGCCTCAAAAAGGCCAACATTCAACTCAACCGCAAGATGCTGGCTCAAATGGCTGTCCTTGACCCGGCTGCCTTTGATCAAGTTGTGACTTTAGCTAAGAAAGCTTAAGCCAAATTAATTAATAGACTTGAGTTTAAAACGAAGTCGCGTTGGCCAGATCAACGCGACTTCGTTTTTGGCATTAGGCATGAGTAAAGGCATCGCCACTTAACCCCCGCTATCTATCGTTAACCAGCTTTACGGGCTTTGAAGGTGGAGCGATCGCCGCCATGCATTTTGATTAGACCATTGACTTGGTCTTTACTGCTCAGTTGCAGCCATCCACTCCCACTCGCTTCATCCATTTCGTCAGCCCCATCCCAAGTAAAAGCAAAACGCTCTTTGCCATTGTTGTCTTCAATATAGCCATTAAGGGAGCCTGTGACTAAACCAAACTGGAACTCGCCACCATTTTCAGGGGTGATTTCAATGTAGGCTTGGGTTTCCATGTTGAAGTAATCTTCAGCCCACATTTCCATCTCGTAGATATGCCACAATCCGATCAGGGAATGGTTATGTTCTGGTCTTTTGTACCGCATTACAACAGCCATTTGTTAATGCCCCCATATTATCTGCTTTCAAAATGCAGGTTAGCCTACTTTTTCAACCAGTTTCAGAAGGTGCGATCGCACCTTCTCAGTATGCTACAGTGCCAAATCGTCATCTGACACACACAAATCATTCTCTGTTATTAATGCCAGAAATAAAATCACTCAATGAAGACCTGGGCGGAGCTTAACTGAAAATTAATCGAACCATAGCCAGAACTAACCGAGGATCAGGTTTCGCAGTATTTGTAGTTAACGCAGATGCGATAGACTGGCTAGCGTTAAGTCTTGAGGAGTAATTCGCCGTATGGGGGCCAAACTATCGCAGCAATTGCCGAAGCAACCGACCAAGCCAAACGTCAGCCCTGCTGTTGCCGCCTGGACAATTGAAGATAGCGAGCGCCTCTATCGGATTCAGGGCTGGGGAGAACCCTACTTTTCGATCAATGCCGCCGGACACGTGACGGTTTCGCCCAAGGGCGATCGCGGGGGTTCGCTTGACCTGTTTGACTTGGTGAATGGACTGCAACAGCGCAGCATTGGCTTACCCCTGCTGCTGCGGTTCTCAGATATTTTAGAAGACCGGATTGAGCGCCTAAATGCCTGCTTTGCCAAGGCGATCGCCCGTTATAACTATGCTGGCAGCTATCGGGGCGTGTTTCCGGTCAAGTGCAACCAGCAGCGGCATTTAGTCGAAGATTTAGTCCGGTTTGGGCAGCCGCACCAGTTTGGCTTGGAGGCAGGCTCTAAACCAGAATTACTGATTGCTTTGGCTGCTTTAACTACGCCGGATGCCCTACTGATTTGCAATGGCTACAAAGACCAGGAATACATTGAAACCGCCATTTTGGCCAGCAAGCTGGGTAAAACCTGCATTATTGTTTTAGAGCAAATTGAAGAAATTCCGCTCGTGATTGAAGTTAGCCGCAAGCTGGGCGTGCAGCCGATTGTCGGCGTCCGGGTCAAACTGAGCAGCAAGGGAATTGGGCGCTGGGGCACCTCCGCTGGCGATCGGGCCAAGTTTGGGCTGACGATTCCAGAGATTTTAGCCGCGGTCGAGCAACTGCGATCGGCGGATATGCTGAATTGCTTGCAGCTCTTGCACTTTCATATTGGTTCGCAGATTTCGGCGATTAGCGTCGTCAAAGACGCCCTGCGGGAAGCCAGCCAAGTTTACGTGGAGCTGGTGCGGCTGGGGGCTAATATGCGCTTCTTGGATGTCGGCGGCGGGCTAGGGGTAGACTACGACGGCTCCAAAACCAACTTTCACGCTTCCAAAAATTACAGTATGCAGAACTACGCCAATGATGTCGTGGCGGAAATCAAAGAAGCCTGCACTGAGCGCCAAATCCCTGTCCCGACCTTAGTGAGTGAAAGCGGCAGAGCGATCGCCTCCCACCAGTCAGTGCTGATTTTTGATGTTTTAGGCAGCAGCGAAGTCTGGTCAGAACTGCCGGAACCGCTGCAAGACGAGGAGCACGCGATCGTACGGGAACTCTACGAAACCTATGTCGGGATTGAAGCTGACAACTACCAAGAAGCCTACAACGACGCCCTCCAATTCAAAGAGGAAGCAATTAGCCTGTTTAACTTTGGCCACCTTAGCCTGACCGAACGGGCCAGGGTGGAGCGGCTATTTTGGAACTGCTGCGCCCGGATTTTGGCGATCGCCCGTCAGCAAGACTACGTGCCGGACGATCTCGAAGACCTGGAAAAAATGATGGCTTCGATCTACTACATCAACCTGTCGGTGTTTCAGTCGGTGCCGGATAGTTGGGCGATCGATCAACTTTTCCCGATTATGCCCATTCATCGCCTCGACCAAGAGCCAACCCAGCGCGGCATTCTGGCCGACTTAACCTGCGACAGCGACGGCAAAATTGACCAGTTCATTGACCTGCGCGATGTCAAACCTGTCTTAGAACTGCATCCGCTCCAGCCGGAGCAGCCCTACTATTTGGGCTTATTCCTGAACGGGGCTTACCAAGAAATTATGGGCAACCTGCACAACCTGTTTGGCGATACCAACGCCGTTCACATTCAACTCACCCCCAAAGGCTACCAAATTGAGCACGTCGTCCGGGGCGACACAATGAAGGAAGTCCTGGGCTATGTCCAGTACGATGCCGAAGATTTGATTGAAAATATCCGCCGCCAGTCCGAAAAAGCCTTGGCTGACCATAAAATCACGCTGGCTGAATCGCAGCGCTTACTGGAAAACTACGAGCGCAGCCTCAGAAGCTATACCTATTTATCAACCTGAGTAAGTTTTACGACTTCTGCTTCCGCCAGCCCTGTCAAGTCAGCCACCTGCGCGGTTGGCATCCCTGATTGCAGGAGCCTCAGTACAACCTGCTCTAGCTGTGACTCTGCCAGCTCTGCTCGTTCGATCGCTTGCTCTACCTGGATTAAGGCTTGCTCTTTAGCTTGGCACTCCTGCTCAGCGTCCGTCATTGTCCAATTGTTATCAACGTCGTACCAACGCAGCCAGGATCGCGTGATGCCCTGATATTCTCCTTGCCAAACCCCTAAGCCGATCGCTAACTCCGGCAACCACAGCCGTTGATCAATCATTTCTAAAGGCTGATAGCCACCGGTTGTTAAGCCAAACGCTCGCAAGTGATTGGTGTAGCGATCGAGAACAATGTAGTAAGGAACTCGCAAAATCTGCTCATAAACCTGCCACTTGGTCGGCGGACTGTCCGCTGCTGCCAGAGTTTTTCCTAGATCCTCTTTTTCGGTGCCAGGCGAGAGCAATTCCACGACAATAAACGGACTCACTCCCTCTTGCCAGATCACATAACTGAGGCGCGAATCTTGTTGATCGTAGAGACGGGGAACGCCCAAAACCAAAAACCAATCTGGGCGCTTGTACCAGTTGGCGTGGCGGACATCATAGTAAAGATTCATATCCCCAACGCTGAATCGGTTGTCAGCCGAATAATCAGCTAAGCGGAGGGTAGCCGTTAGCAGTTGCGGTTGCAGGGAGTGGTATTCGTCGGGCAAACCGGGTTCCTGAGAGTTTTCGCTGGGCAAATCATACATGGTTGGCAGCGTCAACCGAGGAGAGAGAGGCGGATCAGTTTGCGGAACGGGATAGGTCTTGGATTGCATAACGCAGCGAGTCCTGAGCGTCCGGATAGACACAGGCTAACACGCATCCTAAACTGACAAAAGGTTGATGTGATTGGTTTTTGTGGATATTGATTCAATTCTCAAACAGTACGATCGGTTTGGAGTTTGTCTCGGTCTAGAGCGAATTGAGCAACTTTTGGCTGATCTGGGCCACCCGCAGCAGCAGGTGCCGATCGTGCATGTAGCAGGCACGAATGGCAAAGGATCAGTCTGCGCTTATCTGTCGGCAGTCCTAAAGGCGGCAGGGTATCGGGTCGGGCGGTTTATTTCTCCTCACTTGGTCAACTGGAACGAGCGGATTTGCATTAATGACCAGCCGATTAGCGATTTGGATTTAGAGCGATCGCTGTTAAAAGTGCAGTCTGTGATTCAACCCGATCAGCCCACTCAGTTTGAACTGATTACCGCCGCTGCTTGGTGGTATTTTGCCGAACAACGTGTAGAGATTGCCGTGATTGAAGTCGGTTTAGGGGGTCGGTTGGATGCAACCAATGTCTGCGATCGCCCCTTGGTCAGCGTGATTACCTCTCTCAGCCGTGACCACTGGCAGCGCCTTGGCCCAACGCTGGCTGATATCGCCGGTGAAAAAGCGGGCATTCTCAAACCGAGCCGTCCGTCCGTGGTTGGCCCCTTGCCGCCAGCCGCCGTAGCCGTAGTCAAAAACCGAATTGCCGAGTTGGATTGCCCAGGAATTTGGGTGCAACCTGCCCGTTTGATTCAAAAAGGTGAGCAATCTTGGGCAGAGTATCAGGGGATTGAGTATCCCTTGGTGCTGGCGGGCGAATTTCAATTGACAAACTCGGCCGTGGCGATCGCCGCTTTGCTCAGTTTGCGTGAGCAAGGCTGGTCAAAGATTACAGACCAAGCGATCGTCACCGGGATGGGGCAGACTCGTTGGCCAGGTCGGATGCAGTGGATCAACTGGCAAGGTGAACAGATTTTAATTGATGGGGCCCATAATCCGGCTGCCGCTAAAGAGCTACGCCGCTACGTGGATGGCTTGGGCTACGCTCAGGTCAACTGGGTGGTGGGGATGCTGGGCACCAAAGACCATCAGGAAATTTTGCAGGCTTTACTCAGTGCTCACCTCTCAACTATCAAAGCCCATTACCTCTACCTTGTCCCAATTCCTGGCCATGCCTCAGCCAATCCAGAAGCTTTAGCAATTTTGGCTCAGCACGTCTGTCCGTGGCTTGCCAGTTGCCAGACTTACCCCAATTTATCCGCCGGGCTGGAGGCGGCCTTACAAGCCCAAACTAGCGGTGCAGCGCTGGATGACTTTGATGCTCGGCACCTTCGCCCCCTAAATCCCCCAATTCTGGGGGACTTCAGATCCAGTTCCCCCGTTCGGCTGAGCGCTCACGTCGAAGCTCAAAGTTGGGGGGGTAGGGGGGCGACTGAGGGATTCAAAACCCCCCACTTAACCGTTATTTGTGGCTCCCTTTATCTGATTGGGGAACTACTCACGCAGCTTCAAGACGATCGCTGATCCCATTCTTTGGCTGCATCTGCGATCGCTTGATCAACGGTTTTTTGGCCCAGCATGGCGGCTTGCAAGTTGTCGTAAATCACTTTTTGGAGCTGTTTGACATTTTTAAGCGGCGGCACCAGCACTTGAGCATCTTTCATTTGGGCAGCGCTGACCACTCTCGCTTGCTCGACAGGCGTGGCATTGGCCGGAGCAGCAGTGAAAAATTGATCGGCTAAAGCCTTGACGTTGGAGGGCAAGACATTCGCTGCCTTGGCAAACGCGAGTTGATTCTGGCTATTGGTGACAAAGAGCGCAAACTTAACCGCCATTTCCGGTTGGTCAGTATCGCGGGGAATCAGCAAATTCATCACCGCCACGTTTTTCTTGCCCGTTTCGCCAGTAATCTGAGGCGCAGAGCTAGAGACTTTGGCAACGTCGGGGGCGTTGGTGGCGATCGCATTTAAAAACTCTGGGCCAGACGCTAAAATCCCGGTTCGCCCTGATTGGTACAGCTCGACCGCATAGCGATGTCCTTCCGTCAGCACCTCTGGAGGTACTAAGCCTTGCTTGTATAAATCAGTCCAATACTGAAATGCGGCTTTGCCAGCCGGTGTGTTAAAAGCGGCTTTGCCTTGCTGATCCACCAATTGGACGCCCATTTGGACAAACGATTCCATCACCTCAGCCGAATCTTCTGGCACGACGGTAGTGAAAAAAGCATATTTGCCAGTCTGATCTTTGACCTGTTTGGCGACCTGAGCCAGTTCAGTAAAGGTTTTGGGGGGCGTTGTTACTCCAGCCTGCTTCAGTAAGGCTTGGTTGTAGATCGCAACCCGCGAAGTCAAATACCAAGGAATGCCAAAGCTCTTACCGCCCAGCGTGCCGGCCTGCCAAATCTTTGGCAAATATTCAGCCTTCTGCTCTGACGTAATTTTGCGATCTAAATCAAGCCAGGCATTGCGAGCAGCCAACTGAGAGGCAAAATCGGGATTCAAGTTGACCACATCCGGGGCGGTTTTGGCCGAAACCGCCGTCAAAATCTTCCGCTGCATTGCTTCCCAGGGCACGTCAACCCAGCGAATTTTCACGTCAGGATTTTCTTTTTCAAACTGGGCAATCAGTTGATTAAAGTAGTCAGTAAATTTGGGCTGAAGCTGCATTGTCCAAAATTCGACCTGCTTGGCTCCGCTGGTTGAAGAATTGTTGCTAGCGGGGGTGCCACAGCTAATCAGCCAACTCAGCAACAGTCCGACCAAGGCCAGGAAACCAAACTGCTGCCAAGACTTAAAAAATTTAAGTGTCATTGAGAATAATCTTTTTCAGAGAAGTGTTTCGTCAATTGAGCGCTGCCCAGTCTAAAAGCTAAGCCGATCGGGCTGCGAAAAGTTTTACCAGCATCTCCCGAAGACTATGCAGATTCCTTACCAGGTTTGTGAAGAATAGTTGCGCTCAATTTTAACTTCAAAGTCATTAAACAGCTATCGAGTTGCTGGGCTTTGAGCGATCGCCAGTTGCTGGGCTTTTCTCTCTAGTCGCTCCAAAACATCGACCAAGCGCTCTTGGGTATCGGGTGCAGCAGCTTCTTGAACTTCTTCTTGGCGCTTAAACTTCTCAATTGCCCGAATCATTAAGAAGATAACAAAGGCAATCACAACAAAGTTAATAATTGCAGCCAGGAAAGAGCCATATTTAATCGCGTTGACCTGCAACTTAGCAAGATCGTCAACATTGGCGGCTTTGAGGGCAGGATTAAGAATTGCTGGGGTAATTACATCTTCAATCAAAGAGGTGACAATCTTGCCAAAGGCACCACCGATCACAACAGCAACTGCCAACTCAACGACATTGCCTCTGAGGATAAAATCCTGGAAATCTCGCATGAAGCCAGTTGCTGCTCTACGTCCACGTCTGACTGTCATATAAATTTTTTACTCCTAAACGCTCACTAAAAAATGGAGGCTTTCCAATGGAAAACCTCCGCTACTGATCATAAAGGAGATCGGACGATTGAAAAACTTAATCCTGAAAATTGAAAAACCTAGGCAGATTCCGCTACAGGATAGACACTCACCCGCTTGCGGGTTTTGCCAAACCGCTCAAAGGTGACAACCCCATCAACCGTGGCAAATAAGGTATCGTCATTCCCCCGCCCAACATTGTTGCCAGGATGAAATTTTGTGCCTCGCTGCCGCACCAAGATATTGCCCGCCCGGACAACTTGACCGCCAAACCGCTTCACCCCTAAGCGTTGAGCATTAGAGTCACGACCGTTACGCGTACTGCCTGTTCCCTTCTTGTGAGCCATAGTGCTTCTCTACTCCTAAAAAAACCTACCCAAACGTACCTAATACAATCGGCTAACAGAGTTTAGAAATCTTAGTCAGCAGATTCCAAAACTTCGCCATTGAAATGAATCGCATTGATCATCAACCGAGTTAGGTCTTGCCGATGCCCTTGCTTTTTGCGGGTTTTCTTCTTCGGCTGCATCTTGTAAACGATGATTTTACGAGCACGCAAATGCTGCATCACCGTTGCTACTACTTTTGCACCGGCCACCAATGGCTGACCAACGGAGATTGTTTCACCCGATTGCACCAGCAGCACTTGATCTAGCTCAACAGTTGCGTCAGCTTCCAGATCGTTCAGCCGATTCACGTCGTAGAAGCGACCCGGCTCTACCCGCAGTTGCTTGCCGCTCGTTTCAATAATTGCGTAAGTCATGGTTTATCCTAATGTTTGCCGTACAGGTAGCTGTTTGGCGATCGCTAATCAAAGTTAATCCTAAAACAGCCTTTGCAGACCTGATCCGCGCAGTTTACGGTAAAAGTCGCAGTCTTCTAGTATCCTGAATTTTGCCAGTTTCTGTCAAGGCTAACTGCTCAAGTAATCTGCAAGTGCGCGCAGCCCCAGACGGTAGCTGTTGGCTCCAAACCCGCTAATTTGACCAATTACAACCGGCGCAATCCAAGAGTGATGGCGAAACTCTTCTCGTTTATAAATATTGCTAAGATGCACTTCAACCGTGGGTAGGGCAACGGCGGCGATCGCATCTCTCAAGGCAACGCTGGTATGGGTGTAAGCTGCTGCATTGATCAAAATACCTTGCTGCTGACCTAAAGCAGCCTGAATGGCATCAACCAGAACCCCCTCGTGGTTAGACTGCAAAATTTCCAAACAGAGACTCAGCTCCTTGGCTTCATGCTGCAACTGAGCATTAATTTCGGACAGGGTCACTCGCCCATAGGTATCTGGCTCACGCTGACCCAACAGGTTCAAGTTGGGCCCATGCAAGACAAGAATGTGAGTCAAACTGAGAACACCGTTCGCGAAAACCTTAGCCTAGCGACTTTGGCGATCGCGGACAGGAATTGGAATCAGCTCTGGCTCAGCCTCTGGGCTTTCACCCATCAAGGCATCAATCAACTGACGTATCCAATCGGCCACTCTCTCAATGATGCCTTCGATGTAATCCATTTGATTAAACTGCCCCCTTGGTCTTTATGGGTTGTTTAAATTTCCGTAATATATTGCGGAACAATAAGTTTATCCTAGCATACTCAACAACTACGACCTATAAATTCAACAACCAAGGCTGGAGGAGGCTGGGATCTTCATAATCCCTGGAATGCATTAACTTTTGTGTTGCTCAGCCGCCTTAAAAAATCGCTAGGCTGGAATTGCACCTCCGATTGATCAGGAAATTTGGCCATGGCTCAGGTCAAGCAGCGGCGGGCAGAAAATGTCCCCGGCGATTTTTATGTTGATCAGACTTGCATTGACTGCGATACCTGCCGCTGGATGGCTCCAGAGGTATTTCAGCAGGCTGGGGATCAGTCAGCAGTCTATCATCAACCGATTAGCTCGGAGCAGCGGCTGCGGGCAATGCAGGCCCTATTGGCCTGCCCAACGGCTTCAATTGGTACGGTCGAAAAGCCACCGGACGTCAAAACTGTGCAGGCCAGCTTTCCAATTCCAGTTGCCGAGAATGTTTACCACTGCGGCTACCATGCTGAAAATTCCTATGGCGCAGCCAGCTATTTGATCCAGCGTCCAGAAGGCAATGTCTTGGTCGATTCTCCCCGGTTTGCCCCGCCTCTAGTCAAGCAGCTAGAAGCAATGGGCGGTCTGCGTTACCTGTATTTAACCCATCAAGATGATGTCGCCGACCACCAGAAGTTTCACGATTACTTTGGCTGTGAGCGAATTTTGCATCAAGATGACATTAGCTCCGACACCCGTGGGGTAGAAATTCCCCTCACGAGTTCTGCACCCGTTGACTTGGCGATCGACCTGAAAATTATTCCGGTGCCGGGGCATACCAAAGGGCACACCGTCCTGCTCTACCGTCAGCAATTTTTGTTCACTGGCGATCATCTGTCCTGGTCGGAGTCAATGCATCAACTGATTGCTTTTCGGCGGGCTTGCTGGTACTCCTGGCCAGAGTTAGTTCAGTCAATGCAAAAGCTGCTGGACTACGAATTTGAGTGGGTTTTGCCAGGGCACGGGCGGCGGTTCCACAGCGATCGCCAAACCATGCGGCAATCACTGCAAAAGTGTCTCGACTGGATGCAGACTGTTTAATCAATCCAGTCAGGGCGATATTTGTAAGCCTTCAGCTAATACTTGGCGGTGCAACAAAGCCCGATCAACCAAGGATTCGATTTGCGAAGGCGCGACGGGCGGGCTGGCATAGCTGGCTAGCCAGGTCTGACAAATCGTTTTCGGATCGGTAGGCAGTTCGCTCAACAGCCAGCCTGGTAAACTCAGCTCCTGCATCAGTTGGCTGATTTTCGGGTCGTAGCTGAGGGCAAAACAGCGACAGCCTTCTGCGGCTGCCATGATTAGCCCGTGTAGCCGCATGGCGATCGCCAGCTCTACGCCCTCAAACACGCCTTTGAGTTGGCGTGGATCAGCCACTTGCAGAATTTTACTCACCGTTGGCAACTGAGCCTGGAGGGTTTGAGCGATCGCCAAATCTTGGCTAGCCTGAAACGGCAGTAGCAAGATAAACGCCTGAGTTGACTGCTGAAACTGTTGCAGGGACTGAGTTAAACTGTGTAACCGCTCTGAGGTGAGTTGAGAGTGCGATCGCAGCACCACAGCAACTCGCGGCGTCGGTAAATCAGCCAATTCGGGCAGCATCACCGACTCCAATGCCCAGACTGGATCGGGGGCAAGCGTTCCCTTAATCTCCCACTGCTTTAAAAGCTGAGCTGAAGCAGAATCGCGGACACTCACCGCTGTACAGCCCTGAAAGCTAGTTTTGGCTAACCATTGGGTGGTGCGTCGCTTAAGCGGGCCAATGCCTTGCCCCCAGGCGATCGTTTTGAGTCCTAAGCGTTGGGCAATCGCCATCCAGCCGGTGTAGTAGAGCGGGCTGAGGGCGCTGGTGGCATCTTGAATTAAGCTACCTCCGCCCCAAATAAACCCATCTGAGCTACGCAAAGCCTGCCAGACTGCGGCAGGAGAATTGCGATCGCAAGCCGGCACTCCATGCTGTTGCGTTGTCAACTCAGGATCAGCAGACAGTACCAGCGGTGAAACCGGAGGCGGTAACATTTGAAGCAGGGTTGCCAGTAGTGCTTCGTCGCCGCCGTTACCATAGCCATAGTAGCCAGATAACACCACCTGCTTTTCTTTTTTAGCCATCTATGCACGTCCTGTCTTTACCCACCTGGATTATCCACGTTTCTAGCGTGATTGAGTGGATTGTAGCGATTTGGCTGATTTGGATTTACGGCGAGGCGCAGGCGAATTCGGCTTGGCGTTGGCTGTCCTGGGCAATGCTGCCAGCTTTGATTAGCGCCATGTGTGCCTGCACCTGGCACTACTTTGACAACGCTCCCAGCTTGGAATGGCTGGTGACGCTGCAAGCAGCGATGACTCTGGTTGGGAACATAGCCCTCTGCGGAGCCGGCTGGTGGATTTGGCGCACCGCAAAACTCAGTCAAGCAAAAGATGAAAGCTAGCGATCGCCGACAGTTTTCAATATCTGCCATTTTTGCTCCAAGCTGATGCTGAAAAGCGCTCTTGTTCAGACCGTACCCTTGATGACCGATTTAGAATCGCTCTATTGATTTGATTTAAGATTGCAGTATGTCTAAAGAAACGCTGTTTGCCCTGTCACTGTTTCCCTACTTAGGATTTCTTTGGTTTCTCACCCGTTCGGGGCAGGCTCCTTGGTTAGGGTTGGTTGGCTTCTACGGCACGCTGGTATTTGTGGCAGTCACCATTCCAGTTGGCATCTATGCCCAAACTGTCTATGGGCAGTCCCTCGGCAATGTTGATGTGCTGCATGGAGGAGCCGAACTGTTTTTAACGCTGGCTAACATTTTGTTAGTTTTAGGTTTTCGGCAGGGAATTAAAAAATTGCGTAATCAACAAAAACTCAGCGATTCAATCAAATAAAACTGCCTCTAAGTTTATCTATCGTCTGACAAGCTTTTTTTTATCTTTGATGCGGCTGACATGGCTTGAGAACGTCTAACATAATTAAATACGCTTTAAGTAATAAGCCAAAGACTTTTTGGCGAAGAGTTTAAAACCAGGCGTTGTTTGAAAATGCTAATCAATAATTTACGGCTGGCGTTAATGCGGTTTTGAAATTTTTATGGAACCTTTAAAAGGTGAGACAGAGATTAGAAACTATAGGCAAGTTATTTTCCGATCAACTAAAGTAGGGCTGCGGCTGTTGATGAATTGAATTTTCGTCTGTTCTGGAAAATAATTTGAGTTAGCTGAGCCGCAATTTTTGCTTGCAATTTAGTTTTTATTTAGTCTTTAACTTGCGTCAACTTTCCCCAAAAAACCACAACTCAACGGTTGTGTTTCAAGCTTAGAGGCTGATATCAGTGATGAATGACGGCGAAATTCTAGCAGTGTTTTCCGACTTCTTGGCTGAGTCTCTCGATTCTAAAGATCCAATTCGACAACGAGAAGCCCTGTCTCTGTCTGAGCGGATTGCCTGGCGAGTTAAGTCGATCGCTGAGCACCAAGAATTTGTCAGAGACTGCGGTGGCTTGCTAGTTGATGCTGATTTGGAATTGCAATCGCTGCTCAGCCTGACTTGGAAAATTCGCTTCTGGCAGTCCTTTGATGAACCGTTACGATCGCTGCTCGGCAACTGCGACCTCGACATTTCGACGGAAGGACAACAGCGATCGCTAATTATTCGCTGTAACAGCACAGCCGATGTTGATCGTCTCTATCCGTTCCTTGATTTAATTTCCAGCCAAATTTATCGTCTGACCGGTTACATTCGCCAAGTTTATTTGACGGCTTATCGTTAGGACTGCTCGGCGGTTTGTTCTCTGAAGCCAAATCTGCAAACTTTACAGGACTTGATGCTTCTCGATTTCGGTTGCAGGCTAAGCTGAGACTTGATAGTGCAGCGGGCGATCGCAATCGGCTTGGAAGTATGCAGGGCAAAGTTTATCTGGTGGGCGCTGGCCCAGGCAGAGTTGAATATCTCACCTTACGGGGACAGCAGCTTTTAGCGCAGGCAGATCTGATTGTCTACGATGCTTTAGTCGATAGCCAATTGCTCAGTTTAGCCAGGCAGGGGTGTCTATGCTTGGATGTAGGGAAACGGGGCGGTCGCCCCAGCGTCAGTCAACCAGACATTAATCGGCTGCTGATTGATGCTTGTCAGCAGGGCCAGCAGGTGGTACGGCTCAAAAGCGGCGACCCATTAGTGTTCGGGCGGGGAATAGCTGAGATTGAAGCTTTGCAGGCGGCCCATTGCAATTTAGAAGTGATCCCAGGTCTGTCTTCAGCCCTGGCTGCCCCGCTGCTAGCCGGGATTCCGCTCACCCATCCAGAATTGAGCCGCTGCTTTACGGTTTTAACCGCCCACGCTCCAGAAGAATTGGAGTGGCGCGCCCTCGCCCGGATGGAAACGCTGGTGATCTTGATGGCCGGGCAGCGGCTGGCAGAAATTATTTTGCACCTACAAGACTATGGGCGATCGCCCCGCACCCCGGTGGCAATTGTCCGCTGGGCAGGACGACCAGAGCAAACGATTTGGCGCGGCACCCTGGCCGATATTATGACCAAAACGGCGGGAGAGCAGCTTTCTCCGGCTGTAGTGATTGTCGGTCAGGTGGCTGGCTTGTCTTTGTTGCCACCGGTCGAATATGCGCCCCAGCTAGATCCAACTGCTCAGCCCCTGGCAGGTAAAACCGTGCTGGTGACCCGCGCCCTAGAGCAATCGAGCCAGTTTAGCGATCGCCTGCGGGCAATTGGCGCCAATGTGTTAGAAATGCCTGCGCTCCAGATTGGCCCGCCGACCAGTTGGCAAGGATTAGATCAGGCGATCGCCGACCTGTCGCAGTTTGACTGGCTAATTCTCACCTCGGCCAATGGCGTGGAAGCGTTTATGGAAAGGCTGCTGACCCAAGGCAAAGATGCCCGATCGCTGTTTGGGGTTCAAATTGCCGTCGTCGGGCGTAAAACGGCAAATTGCCTGATCCAAAAAGGCTTAAAGCCCGATTTTATTCCACCAGACTTTGTGGCTGATTCTTTGGTGGCCCATTTTCCAGAAGGTGGGCATTTAGCGGGGATGAAAATTCTTTTCCCACGGGTGGAAACGGGGGGACGCGAGACGCTGGTGGCGGAATTTCAAGCTCAGGGAGCCGACGTGGTCGAAGTTCCAGCCTACCAGTCCGGCTGTCCGGCGGAGGTTGACCCGCAGATTCTGCTGGCGCTCAAGCAAGGAGCCGTCCAGGTGATCACCTTTGCCAGTTCTAAAACCGTGCAAAACTTTTGTCAGTTGATCACCCAGGCGGCTGGGTCAGGCTGGCAAGCCTGGCTGGCAGAGGTTCGCCTGGCCTCGATTGGCCCCCAAACGTCACAGACCTGCCGTCAACTGTTCGGTAAAGTAGACATTGAAGCCGCAGAATATACGTTGGAGGGCTTGACTGCGGCGATCGCCGCTGACTATGGGCACCCGACGCCTGTATCCTGAGAGTTAGAACCGCCGCAATCATCATGCCGGATTTAATTCCACCCTCGATTCGAGAACAGCAGCACCCCTTGATCCGTCAGCTATCTGACCGGATTGAATCGGTGTGGCAGCAGTATTTAGACTTGTCGCCCTACGATCTGCCAGCGGATTTAGGCTACGTCGAAGGCAAGCTAGAAGGAGAACGGCTGGTGATCCAAAATCGCTGCTACCAAACGCCGCAGTTTCGCAAGCTGCACCTCGAATTAGCCCGCGTCGGCAATACCCTCGATATTCTGCACTGCGTCATGTTTCCCCGCCCCAGCTACGCACTGCCAATGTTTGGGACTGACTTGGTGGCTGGACGAGGACAAATTAGCGCTGCGATCGTCGATTTGTCACCTGTGAGCGAGAACTATGCGCTGCCAGAGTCTTACCAAAGCGCGCTCAGAAGTCTACCCCGGTTAGAGTTTGCTCAACCGAGAGACTTACCGGGCTGGGGCAACATTTTTTCGCAGTTTTGCTTATTTGTCCGCCCGACAGATGAGGCTGAGGGCGACCAGTTTGTGCAGCGCGTGGCGGATTTTTTGAGCATTCACTGCCAGCAGGCGATCGCTACTCCCGCCCTGACCCGTGAGCAACAGGCCGGCGTTTTAGCCGGACAGCAGCGCTACTGCTTGCAACAGCAGCAAAATGACAAAACGCGACGGGTGCTAGAAAAAGCGTTTGGGGCAGATTGGGCGGAACGCTACATGACAACGGTGCTGTTTGATTTGCCAGTCTAAGCGCCATGGATTTCTGCTCTGACTTGATTGCTCAACTCACAGAGCCAGCTTCCCTGGCTCTCGTCAAACAAATTCAGTTTCAGCCGATGATGACGCCTCTTCAGTCAGCGGCGATCGCCACTGCCTATGTTGGTCTAGGTCAAGCGCACCAGCGCACTCCATTTTTACTGCTGTCTGGCTTTGACAGTTCTTTGCTGGAATTTCGCCGCCTGCTGCCGCTGCTCGCTGATAGCCACCCGACTTGGGGCATTGACCTGCTGGGATTTGGGTTTACAGACCGTCCAGCAGGATTAGCTTTTAGCCCAGACACGATCAAGACTCATCTGTACCACTGCTGGCGAACCTTAATCAATCAACCGGTGATTTTAGTTGGTGCATCAATGGGCGGAGCGGCGGCGATCGACTTTGCCCTCACTTACCCAGCGGCCGTGCAGAAGCTAGTCTTGATTGACAGCGCTGGCTTTAATCCTGGCCCGACCGTTGGCAAGTTTTTGATTCCACCTTTGGGTTGGCTAGCTACTTCGTTTTTGCGATCGCCCAAGGTGCGGCAAAACATTAGCCTCAACGCCTACTATGACCCTAGTTTCGCCAGCCCAGATGCCCAACTTTGTGCCGCCTTGCATTTAGGAGCCCCTGGCTGGCGACAAGCGCTGATTTCCTTTACCCGCAGCGGCGGCTACGGCTCATTTCGAGCCAGGTTGGCCGAACTGCGATCGCCCACTCTAATCGTTTGGGGCGAATCTGACCGGATTTTAGGCACAGCCGATGCTGAGCCGTTTCAGCGCAGCATTCCCACGAGCAAGTTAATCTGGATCCCTAACTGTGGTCACGTTCCTCACCTAGAATGCCCCCGAGCAACCGCTACCGGAATTCTGGACTGGTTGGGGGATGAGGGCGCTGATGCGCTCTAGCAGCGAGCAATTCCTTCTTGGCGAGCCGCTTGGATCACAGCGGCGGCCACCGCTGGAGCAACCCGTGGATCAAACACAGAGGGGACAATATACTCTCGGCTGAGGTCAGTGGCAGAGACTAAGGCAGCGATCGCATGGGCCGCTTCTAAATACATGCTGGTGGTGATCGCCTTGGCGCGGCAATCTAGCGCCCCCCGGAAGACACCTGGAAAGGCTAAAACATTATTGATTTGATTCGGGTAATCACTGCGCCCGGTTGCCATCACCGCCACGTGATCTCGCACCAGTTCCGGCTGAATTTCTGGTACGGGGTTGGCCATCGCAAACACAATTGGGTCAGCCGCCATGGAGCGCACCATCTCTGGCGTCACCACCCCTGGCGCACTCACGCCCAAAAAGATATCAGCCTCCTGCATTGCATCTGCTAGTTTACCTGATTGGTCAACCGCAAATTCTTGTTTTTCAGCGGTCAAGTTGGAGCGTTGATGACTAACAATTCCCTGGGAATCGCACAGGCAGAGCGTGGTTGCTCCAGCTTGGCGTAAAAGCCGGGCGATCGCCACCCCCGCCGCTCCGGCCCCATTGATCACAATCTTGACGGCTGGCAAGGTCTTGTTCACCAGTTTGAGAGCGTTGATCAGAGCCGCCAGAGAGACAATTGCCGTGCCGTGCTGGTCATCATGAAAGACTGGAATATCCAGTTCTTGCTTCAGGCGAGCCTCGACTTCAAAACAGCGGGGAGCGCTAATATCTTCCAGGTTGACACCGCCAAAGACGGTGGCAATATTTTTAACGGTGGCGACAATCTCATCCACATTTTGGGTTGACAGACAAATTGGGAAAGCATCTAGCCCCGCAAACTCCTGAAACAGCATCGCTTTGCCTTCCATCACTGGCAGAGCGGCGGCGGGGCCAATGTTGCCCAAGCCCAAAACGGCGCTGCCATCGGTGACAACGGCGATCGTGTTGCTTTTAATCGTCAGGGTGTGAACTTTTTCCGGCTCTTGAGCGATCGCCGTGCAAATTCTGCCCACCCCTGGCGTGTAGGCCATGGCCAGATCATCTTGACCTTGGAGGGGATGCTTGCTGCGGATGGTAATTTTGCCGCCTTGGTGGAGCTTGAACGTGCGGTCAAAAACTTCTAAGACTTTAACTGGGCTATTGGTTTTGACGGCTTCGACAATCGCTTCCGCGTGTTCGGTGCTGGAGGCATCGACGTTAATGTCGCGAATCAGCGTTGTCCGCCCTGTCTCAATTAGGTTGATATGCCCGATGCTTCCCCCCACATCTGCGATCGCTGCCAGGACTTGGGCCAGCCTGCCTGGTTGACGGGGCACTTCCACGCGGATCGTCAAGCTAAAACTTGGATTGGGGGTTAAAACGACCATACAGTTATCCGGCTCCTACTCACAAAGCGATTGAGGCAAACTGGCTAGGCATCAGTACGCCCAGTCCCGCTATCAGCTTAGCGAAAAGAGTTTGCTCAAACGGTACCCCTTCGCACTATTCATGATCAAGAAGTTGACGCATGACGATATATCGCGATACAGTATTTTTATGCTTACGATATATCGTGATGCGTCAACAAAAATTCTAGGCTCATTAGCTAGGAGACAGATATGTTTAGACAATTTCATCGACCCGCCTTCGCGATCGCTTGGGCCGATACAGGCTGCGGCAATCAATTTTTTGCCCACGGTCGCGGTAGACACGGGCGGGGCTGGGGAGACGAACAGCGAACTCGGCGGGGTGATATTAAGTTCATTTTGCTGGAATTGCTGGCTGAGCGCCCTCGGCACGGCTATGAGCTAATCAAAGACTTAGAAGCTCGGCACGGCGGCTTTCGGCGACTTAGCCCTGGTTCTGTTTACCCAACCCTGCAATTACTCGAAGATGGGGGGTATCTAACCAGTGAGCAGGTAGAAGGTAAGCGAGTTTACACCGTGACTGAGAGCGGCCAGCAGTTGCTGAGCGATCGCAATCAGCAGGCCGGTAGCCCAGATGAAGCCTACAGCAACCCAGGTATGCCGGCGGAACTGCTGGAGTTACGCAAGGCTTTTATTGAGTTAAATGATGCCATAACTCAGTTGGCGAGAAGTGGCAACCTAGAGCAAGCAAGCCAAATCCGCGAGAGCTTGATTCAGGTGAAGCGAGAAATTTATCGATTACTCGCAGACTAATAGTTGACCTAGCGACCGCCACAGCGATTGAGACATGAGCAGTTTAGATGTTAAGAAGTGTCCTTCCTAAAGTACACTTCTTAACTTAACGAGGACGCATGACGCCAGGCGCAGACAGGGCTAGATTTTCGATCGGAGTCTGACTGACAGGATCGCAGCCTGCCCATGCTGCCAACAGGCGATCGGCTAAGCTCAAAATTGCCTGCGGATAGTCTGACGGGGTCTGCAATCGCCAACTGATCGGAATTGCAGTCCAACCCTGCTCAGCTCCGGCAAGTGCGCCTGCAACCAGGGCTGTTAGTTCAACTTTCGGACTGGTTTGAATGGCTCTCAGCAGCGTCAGCCGAACATCGGTTGGAGTGGATAAATAGGCGTAAAAGCCCAGTCCGATTGCGGCTATCACAGGTTCAGTATCCGCCATTGCAGCGATCGCTGGGCCTAGCCCGATGTATTCCGCCTGCAAGCGCTGCACCTGAACTAAACACTGACTCAAGGGACTAGGCAGCCCGGCCGCTAAAAGGGTTGGAATTAGCTCCGTCGGTTGCCCGCGCTCTTGCAAGATATAGGCGATCGCTTGATTGACTGCGGTAACGGCTGATGCCAGCTCAGTTGCGGCGATCGCGGTTAGGGTAACTTGAATTTGCTGCTCTAATTGGGTCGGTTGGTCATGGTAGTACAACCCCAACGGCAGCGTCAGTCCGAAGGCTGTTACCGGCAAATCTCTGGGCTGAATCCTCAAAGCCAAGAGTTCTGAGTCGCCCTGAATCAGGACCTCAGACCAATGCTGAATCAGCGGCAGTAAGGGCAACGCTGCAATTTCAGACGGCAGAGCCTGCCATAACCGCCAATGCGGATAAATCTGGGCCAATTGCGCCAGAACAAGCCCCAGGTTTGCCCCCAATAACGTCCCCTGAAACCGATTCAGTAATGAACAGCGCATATTTGTTGTGGCTAGGCAGCGATAACTTTCTAATCGGGCAGACTCTGGTTCTAGAAATCAATTGGGTTCCACAAAAAGAGTAGTGGTATTCAAGTCAGTCCGCAAGCATTACTTGCCTACTGCTACTCGCAATTTCAGACCCAATTTGAGAGTGCTATCGGCAGAGCTTTTTGAGAATATCACTCTCAATCGGCATTTTGATCCAGAAAATTGAGCGATAACCTCGCTACTTTATGCTCAATGTAGTATGCTATGCGCTAAAGTAATGCTCTTCTTGCCTAATGTCTTCAACATCAAATTCTGCCAATCTATTGGATACCTTGATTGCTTTGCGCGATCACTACCTTGCCCTCGTCACTGACGCTGAGCACCAAGCAGGTCACGCTAGAGAGCAACTCAATCATATCAATGCTCTCTTGGTCGATCAGATGATTTCACCAGGCGCATCGGCGATCGCAATTCCCTATGGAACGGCAAAGCCGAGCGTCAGTCCAGCCGAACTTCCGCCAGCCTTACCAGCCGCCTCTAGTCCTTCCACGCCAGAGGAATCAGCCTTGTCGGCTTCGCCCACTCAAGCAAAACCGCCTCGTTCCGCTTCCACTCGTCCAACTAAGCCTCGGGGCCAGAAATCGACCGCCCAGCCCACTCCGCCTAAAGCTGGAGTCAAGGCTGCAAAAGTTACCAAAGAGCCAATTCCGGCATCGCCCCCGACTGAATCAGGAACGGTTCTGCGGGAAACCGTGTTACCCCTGCTGCCTCCATTCACTGAGATGACAAAGACCCAGGCGGTAGCCAAGGTAATGGAAGATCATGCGGGACAGGTGATGTCTTTGGATGACATTATCGATCTGCTGCATGGAGCGTTGGACAAAAACATGCTCCAACAAGAGCGCAAACGGATGCGGACAATTATGTGGCGGGGCGTAGACCGTCAACGGTGGGACAAAGTCACAGGCAAAGATTCCCACTATACCCTCCGAACTAAGCCAGCATCTGCCGGCAAACAAAAGCCGCCAGCTAAGACCAAGTCTGCTGGGATGCAGAAGAAGAAGGCCGGTAAGTCTTCGCCAGTCAACCCCTTGGCAAACGGCAGCTCTTTGATGGGTTCAGTTGAGCAGGTGTTAGCCTCTAACCAGGGCACACCAATGCGGGCAGAAGCGATCGCCTCTGCCCTGTACGGTGATTTATCGCCAGCTCGACTGACCGAGGTGAAGAAGCAAATTGCTGACCGATTGGCGAAGGGAGCAAAGGCAAAACGCTGGCAGCGGGTGCCGAACCAGCTTGGGGTATACGTTTATCCTTAGATTGCCAAGCTGCAAATGGCGCGATCGGTTGCGATAGCGCCTGAGCAATCCAGGTTATTTTAGAAACCCTCACAGGGTCGAAATCACCTGGATTCCCTACCTGCCCAAAAGGTGACAAATCTTGAATCCAACATCAGTTGGAATTAGGATTAGGGACTCCGGCGCAGAGCGGAAATATCCCAGGCTCGGTCAACGTCCTGGGTCAGTTCGCGGTTATCTGATTGGAGGAGCTGGGCCAGATCCTGCGACATCTGACGCGCTCTGGCAATAATTGCTGTCTCATCTCCCTCCAAAAGTGCCATTTCCCGTAAAACCTTCTCATCGTGATCCCGAAACAGATTGGCCGCCCGATGTGCTTTGTAGGAGCGGCTGCCCAGCAGTTTTAGCGCTTCAGTCCCCAGCTCTAGGGCAGACTCAAAGGTTTCTCGTTGAATCACATCTGCCCCACGTCGAATCAGTTCATAGGCATGACGGCGATCGGTTGCCCGGGCCAAGATCTTGAGGTGAGGAAAATGCTTGCTAACGAGTCTGACCACTTCAACGGTCTTTTCAGGATCATCGATCGCCACAATCATCAGTCTGGCTTGATTTGCTCCTGCTGCCCGCAGTAAATCGAGCCGGGAGGCATCACCATAAAACACCTTCCAACCAAACCGACGCAGCAGGTCAATTTGGGCTGGATTTTGTTCGAGTAGGGTAACTTTGTAGCCGTTGGCAATCAGCAGCCGCCCCGCCACTTGCCCAAACCGACCAAAGCCAGCAATAATGACCGGATTTTCGTTGTCGTCAATTTCGTCCGCTTCCTGCTCAATTTCTGCCAGAGTGAACCGAGGCTGCACCACCCGGTCATTGAAGATCATGATCAGCGGCGTTAGCATCATCGAGAGGGCAACGGCTGCTACCAAAGATTCTGAGACGGCTGGTGTGAGGACGTTGTTTTGGAGCGCAAACGAGAACAATACAAAGGCAAATTCGCCCCCCTGAGCCAAGGCGAAAGCAAATAGTAAATTCTGGCTCAGCTCCATCCGAAACAGCCGCCCTAGCCCGAATAAAACGGCAAATTTGACTACGGCTAATCCGAGCACTAACCCCAGAATCAACAGCGGTTGCTGAATCAATAAATTGAAGTTGATACTCGCTCCGACCGAAATGAAAAATAGACCCAGCAGTAAGCCTTTAAAGGGGTCAATATCACTTTCTAATTCGTGACGATACTCATTCTCGGCCAGCACGACTCCGGCCACAAAGGTGCCTAGAGCAGGCGACAAGCCAATGTTTTGCATTGCGATCGCAATTCCAATCACCAGCAGCAAGGCCATGGCTGTAAATACCTCCCGCTGCCGCGTTACGGCAATGAAGCGAAAGATGGGGCGGGTGAGAAATCTACCGCCAATAATAATGCCGCCGACAGTCCCCAGCACCAGGAGCGCCTGTTGCCACGCTGGGAGACTGGCATGCTTGGTCGTTTCGGCTGCGACGAAGATCAGTTGATTCGAGGCTAGACTCACCGGCGAACTTTTACGGATTGCCAACAGCGGCAGCAGGGCCAGAATTGGAATCACCGCAATGTCCTGAAACAGCAGCACTGAAAAGGAAGCTTGTCCGGCATCGGTTTTCATCAACCCCTTTTCGTTTAGGGTTTGCAGAACGATCGCGGTCGAAGACATGGCCAGAATCAGCCCAACTGCTAGGGACATCTGCCAAGACAGCCCTGCCAGTAAGCCAATACCCGCTGCTACCAGGGCTGTGACGCCCACCTGCAAACCGCCCAAGCCCAAAATCGGCATCCGCAGACGCCAAAGCAGGGTAGGTTGCAGTTCTAGCCCGACCAGAAACAGCATCATCACAACCCCAAATTCGGCGAAATGCATCACATCTTCGCCTTCCTGACCGACAAACCGCAAGCCAAACGGGCCAATAATCACCCCCGCCAGCAGATACCCCAGCACAGAGCCTAATCCCAATCGTTTGGCGATCGGCACCGACAGCACCGCCGCCAGCAGGTAAATAAACGCCTGAATAAAGAAGCCTTGGTTAGACATGGGGCATTGTCTCCGAGCTGAGGATAATCTGCTCCAAACCGTGGTTTAGGTGTTGGAGTTGCCGCAGTCCTGACCAATCAACGGTATCGTCGCGCAAGGCGAGAATTGTCCGTCGGTAATCTTCAACATGCCTGGCGATTTGCTCCCGCTCTCGCAGTTGATGCGTTCCCTGGACAACAAAGGGGGGCAAATACTCCATCCCGCACAGGACGGCAGTTTGCTCAAACGGCACCAGCAGTTCTCGAATTGTGAAGCGATTGTACCCCTTTCGACAGTAAGCTTTCTCGCCGCCGCCCGTTGTAATCGCCGACAGAAATTTTTTCCCCCTCAGGGCAGTGCCACCGTCACCGTAGGCAAATCCATACTCCAGGACTAAATCTTGCCACTCCTTTAGGAGGGCGGGGCTGCTGTACCAGTAGAAGGGATGCTGAAACACAATTACATCGTGGGCTAGCAGCAGCTCTTGCTCAAGCTCAACATTAATGTGAAAGCTGGGGTACAGCTCATACAAGTCGTGAACGGTAACAGATTCTAACCCTTGAATAGCTCGAATCAAATGTCGATTCACCCACGACTTTTCTAAGGCGGGGTGAGCAAACAGCACGAGGACTCGATTCGAGTTTGCCATAAATTTGAACGAGAATGAGGTGAGCGATCGCGATAAATCCTACCTCAAATTGTAGAGAGAGCGATGTCTAATCCGACAAAGGCAAAAACAAATTTTTCCCGAAAGCTATGATCCGTAGGGCTTTCGAGAAATAGTAATAATATGCAAGTCAGGATTTTAAGAGTGGGCTAGGATTGGCTCTGGGTCTTGGAACAGGGGAGTACTGAGGTAGCGTTCACCAAAACTAGGCTGTACCATCACGATCAGCTTACCTTTGTTGGCTGGGCGTAGCCCGACTTGAATAGCGGCGTAAAGAGCCGCCCCGCTGGAAATGCCTGAAAGCAAACCTTCTTCTCTGGCTAGCCGCCGCCCATAGGCGATCGCCTGATCATCAGCGACGGTAATTACTTCATCAATCAGGTCAACCCGTAGCACCGGCGGGATAAAACCAGCTCCAATCCCTTGAATTTTATGGGGCCCAGGCCGCCCGCCCGACAGCACCGGGCTATTGGCTGGCTCAACGGCGATCGCCTGAAAGCTGGGTTTACGCTCTTTCAGCACTTCGGCAACTCCGGTTAGCGTCCCGCCTGTGCCAACGCCGGAGATCAAAATATCAGCTTCACCATCGGTGTCGGCCCAAATTTCTTCTGCCGTTGTTAAGCGGTGAATTTGCGGATTGGCGGGGTTGCGAAACTGCTGCAACATATAGGCATCAGGGGTTTTATCGACAATCTCCTGGGCCCGTTGAATGCAGCCACTCATTCCTTCAATCCCAGGAGTTAGCTCTAGCTCAGCCCCGTAGGCCCGCAGCATGGCCCGTCGTTCTGAACTCATCGTTTCTGGCATGGCCAGAATCAGTCGATAGCCTTTGGCAGCGGCTACCATCGCCAGCGCAATGCCGGTATTGCCAGAGGTTGGCTCCACTAAGACTGTCTTGCCGGGCACAATCAAGCCCTGCCGCTCGGCTTCGTTAATCATATTGATGCCAATCCGGTCTTTGACCGACGCCGCTGGATTCATGCTTTCCAGCTTGACAACAATTTGGGCTAAACAGCCTTCCGCTTGGGGAATCCGATTCAGTTGCACTAAAGGAGTGCGACCAATCAGCTCGGTAATGTCGTGGGCAATCCGCATAGGGCAGTGTCGTTAAAAGGGCAAAGGGTTAAAGGGTCTTTCAACCTAAAAGGTCTTTAAATGTAGTACATCACATCAAGCTGCTGTTTGATCTGTCGCCGTTCGCATAAATCTTTGAGGGTGCAGCGTTGAAGCACCGTATTCGCAGCTTGGCAGGCTTCTTGCCAAGTTTCCCGGACGACAGCTCGTTCAACCGTCTCTGTGGTTAAGGACTTTTCACCCGCTTTCGCCTCTAGCCCTTCAATGCAGTCAATCACTTCCAGTAAAGTAATTTGCCAAGGTTCTCGCCCCAGCAGATAGCCTCCCTTGGCTCCGCGCTGGCTGCGAATTAAGCCGGCTCGACGCAAAGTGGCCAGAAGCTGCTCTAGATAGCGGTCAGGAATATTATGCAGGGCAGCCAACTGACGAATTTGCATTGGCTCAGCCCGTTGATAGCTGTCCGCCATTTCCAGCATTGCCAGCAATGCATACTCACTTTTACAGGAAAGTTCCACAGAGACAAACTGAATTCTATGCTTTAGCTCTAAGTATACCCCGGTTCTCAGCTAGGATTTGGGGATTTAAAAAATCTATCTAGTCCAACCCATGTCAGTCTCGAATCTGGGCAAAACCCGACCCTGCTAAGATTGGGGCTAGAACGACACCAGACTTTAAGGTTTTATGACTCAACAGATGATCCGCAGCGATCGCGCCCCCGCCCCGGTTGGCCCCTACAATCAAGCCGTTCGGGCCAGCGGTGATTTGGTGTTTGTGGCTGGACAGATTGCTTTAGATCCTGATAGCGCCGAGATTGTTGGTGCAGGCGATGTCACCCAACAAACAATCCGAGTCATGAAAAACTTAGAGGCGATTTTAGAGGCAGCCGGAGCCAACTGGCAGAACGTCGTCAAAACAACCGTATTCCTGGCAGACATGAATGATTTTGCTGCCATGAACAGCGTTTACGGGCAGTATTTTGAAGCATCATTGGCTCCAGCCCGCGCCTGCGTCGAGGTGGCCCGGCTGCCCAAGGATGTCTTGGTGGAAATTGACTGTATTGCAGTGATTGATGCCGAGAGCTAGAGATTACCTATGCTAGGAATCCCATGTTAGGAATCAAGTCTCTTTTGCCCCGATTGCCCCTCTGGATCTGGGTTGCCGCTGGACTGGTTTGGAGTCAGCCCAGTTGGGCTGAAGCTGTCAAACTAAGATCAATTCCGCCTGCTCTAGAGGCGATTGCCGCTCAACTGCCGACGGTGACGCAGGTGCCGCTCTTGTTACCGCCCCGGCTGCCCAAAGATAAAGACGACCCGCCTCTTTACGCTACCGTCACGGTTCGCAATACGACCCAATACGAAATCATTCTGGGCTGGGCTGAAGATTGCCACGGCGGCAATGCCTGTCGGTGGGGAACGTTGTCAGGCGAGCGCCTGACTCCCAATACGCCCTCGATCGCTAAGCAGTTTGCTGACTACCGCGATCCTGCCTATGAGCCTTGGGCCCGCCTGCCAGAGGATGTAAAGCAGCAATTTGGGCCAGTGTCTTTAACCAGAGGAATTTCCGGCTTTTTTGTGCCGGCGATCTGTGGGGCCAACTGCGGCGACTCAATGCTGTTTTGGGATCAGGATGGGTTTCGCTATATGGTCGGGGTCAAAGCTGGAGAGCGAAAAGACGTGGTTGAATTAGCCAACTCCGTAATCGAAAATCAGCGCTAGGGGTCTGTCAAGATTTTTTATGAAACGACGAAATTTGCTGTTTGCTTCTTCGGGCATCGCGATCGCCGCTCTGTTTACCCGAACTAACACCACGGTTGCTAAAACCAACCCAGGTCAAATGGTTACACTAGCCGATGGTCTGTCAGGATACTACGTGATTCCGAGTCCGGCTGGCCCCCATCCAGCGGTGATTGTTCAGATGGAAGCATTTGGATTGAACGATAACATCAAAGAAATCTGCGATCGCTTGGCTCAGAAAGGCTATGCTGCCCTGGCACCCGACTTTTACCGGGGCGAAACTTTTGCTTACACGAATGTCGATGCAGCGGTCGCCAAACTGAAAACCCTCAAAGATGACACTGCGATGGCTGACGTTGCCAGCAGCCTCGCCTTTTTGGCTCAGCGTCCAGAGGTCAAGCCAGCCACTATCGGTACGATCGGCTTCTGTATGGGTGGACGGCTAGTTTATTTAGCCTGCGCGACCCATGCCGACAAGCTGAAAGCGGGGGTTGCCTTTTACGGCGGTGGGATAGCCGCCAACCCCGATCCATTGGGTCGCCCAGCCCTTTTGGATCGGACGGCCGAGATTAAAGCCCCAATTATGCTGCTCTACGGCGCTAACGATCAGCTAATTGCTGCCGATGAACACGCCCGCATCGCCTTAGCGCTGTCTAGCCAAAAAAAGCGCTATGTGATCAGCGTTTTTCCTGAAGCTGGGCACGGTTTCTTGAGCGATCGCCGCGATAGCTATAACCAGCCTGCCGCCGAAGAAGCCTGGGAAATGACGATCAGTTTTTTCCAGCGCCACTTGGCTTAATCATCAAACTTACCTGGGGGCTAAGATTGGAGTACTGGTTGTCATTGCCTTAGCTACCGGATCACTTGAATTGAAAGAACTCATGATTGCTCAGCCTAGCCATTTCCATCTTTCCGCAGAAGAGTATCTCCAAACAGAAGCGAAGAGTCCGCTCAAGCACGAATATGTGAACGGGCAGATTTACGCGATGGCGGGAGCATCGGACTCCCATGTGACGATCGCTGGCAATCTGTTTGCCTTGCTCAGAAGCCATGTCCGAGGCGGCCCGTGTCGGGTGTTTATGTCTGATATGAAGGCACGGATTGAGAGCCTCAACACCTACTACTACCCCGATGTGATGGTGACTTGTGACGATCGCGATCGGGTCTTGACTACCTGCAAGCGTTATCCTCGCCTGATTGTCGAAGTCCTATCTCAATCGACAGAAGGCTTTGACCGGGGCGATAAATTTGCCGACTATCAGCAGCTAGAAACATTGCAAGAGTATGTTTTGATCAGTAGCCATCGGCAGCGGGTGGACTGCTTTCGCCGCAATCCAGAAGGGCTATGGGTAATGCATTCTTTTCTGGCCGATCGTGAGGTAAGTTTGGTCAGCCTAAACTTTAAAGTGGCGATTGCTGACCTCTACGAAGATGTCAGCTTAGAGGCGATTCAAAAAATCGGCTTAGATCAGCCAACCACACAAAAGAACTCTAGTTGTTAAGATACGTGAAGGTTCTTAATTAAATAGGTAAGCCCCGGCAATGCTAACTGAAGAGCGCATTCAAGTTGTCCCTGCGATCGCGGCGGGCGGCAGTGACCCGACCCGATTTGACTGTAAAGAAGCCTGGTATCCGGTTCATTACGTTGCCGATTTAGATAAGGCCAAGCTGACCAAGTTTACATTGCTCGACCAAGATTTAGTAATTTGGTGGGATCGGCAGGGCGAGAGCTGGCGAGCGTTTGCTGATCAGTGTCCGCATCGGTTAGCGCCATTGTCTGAGGGGCGGCTGGCTGAAGATGGTTTGCTGGAGTGCCCCTATCACGGCTGGGCTTTTCAGGGCGATGGGGCCTGCGATCGTATTCCTCAGCAGTTACCAGAAAACACGGCTCACCAGTCTCAGCGGGCCTGTGTGCAGTCCTTGCCGACGGCTGAACGGCAGGGGCTACTATTTGTCTATCCCGGTCAGCCCGAAAATGCTCCCCAAGTCAAGGTGCCGATCATTGAGCCGATGACCGAATCCCCCGATGAGTGGATTTGCCTCAACACGTTTCGAGATTTGCCCTACGATGCCCTCACCCTGCTGGAAAATGTTTTAGATGCCAGCCACGTGCCATTTACCCATCACCGTTCGGTTGGCAATCGGGCTAATGCTGCCCCAGTCGAACTGGATGTTTTAGAAACTGGCAAGCAAGGCTTCACTGGCTTCTGGGCCGAAGGCCCCCGCAAGGGCACTTTGGGGCAGCAGCACACCACCTTTATTGCGCCATCAATGATGTGGCACGACCTCACCTCCAAGCAGTTTGGCCGCACCCTAACAGTTGTCTACGCCACGCCGATTCGGAAAGGAGAATGCCGTCTGTTTGCGCGGTTCCCGTTTAAATTTTCTTCTAAGCTGCCGGGGTTTTTCATGCAGCTCACGCCCCTCTGGTACTCGCACATTAGCAATAACAACGTCCTGGAAGACGATCAAATTTTCTTGCATCACCAAGAGCGCTACTTAGCGGAAAAGGGCGGCGGTGCTAACTTTGCTAAGGCTTTTTATCTGCCGACTAGGGCTGATGCGTTTGTTTCCACGCTGATGAAATGGGTGAATCAGTTTGAGGCTGATCCGTTTGCCGGGCAGCCTTTGCCGCCCGCCTTGCCTGCCGAAACGCTGTTGGATCGCTACCATTCCCACACCAAACACTGTGCCAGTTGCAGTCGAGCCTTAGCCAACATTAAGCGCATCCGGCTTGGACTGGCAGCAAGCGGGGCGATCGCCTGGACAACCCTCCCCCTGCTGACACTGACCCATCCAACTTTGTCGATCGCAATCGCAGCGGCTGGGGTCAGTTTGGGGGCGATCGCGGGCTGGTTTGGCTTAGGCAAATTAGAGCGTCAATTCTATGAAGGGCCAAGAATTCCGGCTCGCAATCGTCCGGGTAAGTAGTTGTCGCAGCAAATACATTAGCCTTCAGGGACAATGAGTGAGATTCTTATAGGGAATCTCACTCTCGATTCAACTTGGACTTAGTTCACCAAGTTCGCTACAGTCAAGAGAGATACTGAATTAAAGAGTTTTTATCATGGCTGTCAAAGTTGGCGATCAGGCCCCCGATTTTACCCTTACTTCTGGAGCGGGTACTCCCGTTAGCCTAAAGGAATTTGTCGGACAAAAGCCAGTGGTGCTCTACTTTTATCCCAAGGACGAAACTCCTGGCTGCACGGCGCAAGCCTGCGGATTCCGGGATGAGTACGCGGTGTTTCAGGAACTGGGGGCTGAAGTCTTGGGCGTGAGTGGGGACAGCATCAATGCTCATCAAAAATTTGCTGCTTCCCATCAACTGCCCTTTCCCTTGCTGAGCGATGGCGGTGATAAACTTAGAAAACTGTATGGTGTACCGGCAACCCTAGGAATTTTGCCCGGCAGAGTCACCTATATCATCGACAAACAAGGCATCGTGCGCCAAATTTTTAATTCCCAGTTGAATTTTAAGGGCCATATTGAAGAAGCGCTGAAGGTACTCAAGCAAATTCAGGCACTAGCCTAACGGCAGGGTAATTGATCCCTCTTTCATCACTTTAGGTAGAGGAAATCTAGAGCAACGAAACCTTGTCACTATCATGTCCTATCACTAGGTCGTAGACTAGTGAAAAATCAAGCTTGTAAATATTTTCTGGACAGAGTGACGAAAGAAGTTTATCGCCGTCTATCTTGCCTGTAGACTGTTGCTTTGATTTAAGCCGTAACTTTATGAAAACCCTCAAGCAGCTTTGTCAGCCTCGCCAGAATGTCTTCGATCGCTCTCGCCGTGATGTCGTTTTAGATTTGACGGATTTGATCGAAGATAAAATCAAGCCAGCAGAATTCTTTACTGAGAACTACCTGACTGAAGGCATGAAACGTCTGCTGAGAGAATCGTTTCGGCGCTTTAGCGACCAGTCTAATCAGGGAATTTTTGTCCTCAGTCAAGCAATGGGTGGCGGCAAGACTCACAACATGATTGTGTTAGGGCTGTTGGCAAAACACCCAGAATTGCGTCAGACGGTCATGGGAAACCTCTATGAGGGAGGTAGTTTGGGAGCCGTGAGGGTGGTTGCTTTCACGGGGCGCGAGAGTGATGCGCCGTTGGGAGTTTGGGGAGCGATCGCTGAGCAATTGGGCAAAAAGGAAGCTTTCAAGGATTACTACTCGCCCCTATCGGCTCCAGGGCTCCAGGGCAAACCGCCTGGGTCAATCTGCTGAAAGGGCAGCCATTGCTGATCCTGCTGGATCAGTTGCCGCCTTATCTAGAGAATGCCGAATCAAAGTCGATTGGGGATTCAAACTTAGCAAAGGTGACGACTACTGCCATTTCTAACCTGCTGGTAGCTGTCGGCAAAGAAGAACTTGCCAACGTCTGTGTGGTGATTTCGGATTTGAAAGCGACCTACGAAGGGGGCAGTCAGCAAATTAGCCGTACTTTGGAAAATCTCAAAGGAGAAGTGGGCCGGGGAGCGGTCACTCTGGAGCCGGTGGGACTGAATACGGATGAGGTCTACCATATCCTCCGCAAACGACTATTTGAGGATTTGCCCGCAGAAGACGAGGTTTGGCAGGTTGCTCGTGCCTATGCTCAGGCAGTACGGGATGCCAAACAGATGGATATTACCAGTGCTTCCCCTGATAGCTTCGCAGCCCAACTCAAAGAGTCTTACCCATTTCATTTTGCCATTCGAGATCTTTATGCTCGCTTTCGGGAAAACCCTGGATTCCAGCAGACCCGTGGCTTAATTCGACTGATGCGGGTTGTAGTTGCTCGACTGTTTGACCCAGAAGGTGGACGAGCTGATCACCTGCATCTTATCCATGCCTATGACCTGGATTTCAACGATCGCGACACATTGGGAGAAATTATCCAGATTAATCCCAACCTGGATAACGCCATTAGCCACGACATTGCCTCTGGTGGACAGGCAATCGCCGAAATTATGGACTCGCACTTGGGTGGAACGGATGCTCAGGATGCCGCTAAGCTACTTTTAGTCTCCTCTCTGGCAAATGTGCCCAATGCCGTGCTGGGATTATCGCTGTCTGAAATTGTTTCTTATCTCTGTACACCGGGCCGAGATGTTTCAAAGCTACCCAAGGATATTTTGGGGGTGCTAACGACCAAAGCTTGGTATCTGCACTCGAACCGAGAGGGCAAGCTTTACTTTAAAAATGTCCAGAATTTGGTGGCAAAGCTGAAGACTACAGCAGAGTCCCTCAACCGTGAGTCTTCGTTGAAGCAATTGAGGACATTTCTGGGCGAAACCTTCAAGCCGATTTCACTCAAGGATTGCTACCAAGATGTGTTGGTTTTTCCAGCCGTTGATGAGATCAATATCAAGTCTGACCGAGTGACGCTGATCGTTTGCGAACCAGACTCCAGCAGTGGGCTACCCGGTGATCTGATCAAGTTCTACGAGGATTTGGACTACAAAAACCGGATTCTATTTCTTTCTGGCTCTCGCAATACTTTAGAATCTTTGCTGGAGAATGCGGCTGAGTTGAAAGCGATCGCCTCGATTATCACGGAAATGGAGTTTGAGAAGGTTCCAGATAATGACCCTCAACTCGTGGCAGCCAGGGATATTCGAGACAATATTCAGCTTCGGCTTCTCAGCGCCATGCGGGAGACCTTCACTACTCTGAACTATCCCTCTGGTGACGGGTTGCTCACCGCTGACTTCTTAATGAACTTCACGGATAACGACTACAACAGTGAAAAGCAGATCCGGGAAGCATTGAGATCCAAGCAGAAATTTACTGAAGATGTTGCCAGCGATTCATTCCGCAAAAAGTGCGAGGCGCGACTCTTCACTCAAAAAGCGATGCCTTGGACGGAGATCAAGAAACGAGCAGCCATGAATCCCCAATGGCAGTGGCACCGGAGCGATGCCTTGGATGAACTCAGAACCAACCTGATTTTGCAGGATCAATGGCGCGAAGAGGGAGGCTACACTGAAAAGCCGCCGTTCCCAAAACCTCAAACCGATATTCGCTGGTACGAAGCCCAGCGAGATGATGAAACGGGCCAGGTGACACTCAAGCTGACTGCCGTTCACGGAGACACCATTTACTATGAGGTCGGTGCTTCAGCCACAACCGCCTCGCAGCAGGTAGTAGACCCAAAAAACTTTAAAACGCAAGCGCTAGCCGTTTCTTTCTTGTGCGTAGACTGCAAGGGTGAGCATGAAGCGGGAGAAGCCAGAACCTGGCGTAACCGGATCACCCTAAAATCAGTTTGTTATCAGAATGGCTCGGATAAGATGGTCGAGCTGAGATCGGCTCCGATCTCACCCATTCGCTATACCACCGATGGCTCTGACCCCAAAAATGCAGGTGGCAGCTACGCTGAGCCGTTTGTGGTTTTATCGGGAACGGTGTGTGTACTAGCGATCGCTGAAAAGGACGGACTCGCCTCGGAAATCCATCGTCGAGATATTCGCTGGGAGCCTTCTGGCAAAATAACAGTGGAAATTAGACCAGAAGAACCTGCCCTCTGGAAGCGTCCTCACCATCCCAGCACGACTAAAGATGCCTATGAGTTTATGGGGCGACTGAAGAAGTTTCAGGCCCAGATCGCGGGTGGACGAATTATAGCTGCATTCATATTTGTTAGGACGCTGCTTGCTTGAGAACAGATTCCATAGCATCTCGTAAATTGGGAGATTCGGGTAACAACTTGCGAATTCGGCTTTTCAACCAGGCCCAACACTTCTCAA
>JAESGG010000074.1_pt1 | contig 34827 bp, 34 predicted proteins | sample 9266231 | NCBI WGS metagenome assembly JAESGG01 (sample SAMN14515337, study PRJNA621664) | algae metagenome | isolation source: Aphanocapsa sp. GSE-SYN-MK-11-07L and co-occurring heterotrophs from wet... | place: USA: Grand Staircase Escalante National Monument, Utah | collected 2006-04-16 | reverse complement strand
ATATTACCTGCCGAAGTTTCTCAAAAATGACCCGCCGAGGTTGCTGTCATTTGGGTGCCGAAGTTAGTGTCTTTAGGCCGCCGAAGTTAGTGTCTTTGGGCTGCCGAGGTTAGTGTCTTTAAGCAGAGCGATCGTCCTGACAGTTTTTATCCTTACAATAGCCAGCCTGAACCTGGGATAGCTGCTCTAGGGGCAACTGCTCCAGCAAGCAATCCGTTGCTGGGTGATCGCTTTCATTTCCTTGAGACGACTTCAGTATTAGAGTGTTGGCACCACAAAAACCTTCCAGAATAGTGACAGGGAAATTGAAGGATGAATTTAAACGTTGATGCCGCAATTATTGGGGCAGGGATCTCTGGTCTGAGTGCCGCCTGGCAACTGCAAAAATTGGGGATTAAATCGTTTGTTGTGTTGGAAGCTCGATCGCGGGTTGGCGGCCGCACGTTCAGTGAATTGATTGGGACTGACACCTATGTTGAGCAAGGTGGCACTTGGGCTGGCCTAAGCCATCGTGAATTTTTAGCCTTAGCAAGCGAACTCGGAATTGCAACTAAACCCGGACAGCGAGCCGGAGATTTTCTATTTAAAATTGGCGATCGCTGGACAACCCTAGAAGCACCGGATGCGTTTTCTTCCAACGCGGCTCGTCAAGACTTCGAGCAGGTATTGAGCCGATTTGAAACGCTGCGACGATCGCTGCCCCAAGCTGCACCGTGGAGTGCCGAGGATGCAGAAGGGTTAGATGCACTCACAATGCAGGATTGGATTGAGCAGAATACAACGACGATGGAAGGAAGAGCTTGGTTTACGGGAATCACCCGCCAAACGATTAGCGGTGATCTGCGGCAAGTCTCGCTGCTATGGATGCTGCATTTTTTTAATACCACTGGAGATGTTTTTCTGGGCTTAAATGTGGATGCAGAAGGAATTCGATTTGTTGGGGGATCGCAGCAGCTCTCACTAAAACTGGCTGAACGCTTGGGCAATCAGATTTGGTTAGATGCGCCAGTCAGACAGATTGCAGGCTATGACAGTTCGCAAGTTCAAATTATGAGCGATCGCGGAACGGTGAGAGCGAAAACCGCGATCGTGGCCATGATGCCGAAAGATGTCAAAAGCATTGAATTCCAGCCGCTTCTGCCGATTCTGCATCGTCAATTGATTGATGAGTGGAGAACCATGAGTTGGGCCAAGTTTTATGCATTTTACGAAAAACCATTCTGGCAATCCCAAACAACAGGCAGCCACTTTTTGGATGAAACAACCCGATTCGATGTCTATGATGTCTCGCCAGATGATGGCAGTCAAGGCATTCTGGTTGGCTTGCTATCCCCAGACTATGCGAGCTTATCGGCTCCAGAACGAAAAGCCTGTTGTTTAAACTTCCTGGCTGAAATCTGCGGAGATGCCGCCCGCCGTCCGCAAAATTTCGTTGAATTTGACTGGAATCGCCAAGCCTGGACAGGGGGCTGCATAACTGCTCTGCCGCTTGGAGTCTTCAGCAAAATTGGCAGTGCCTTAAATCAACCTGTGGGCTGTGTGTATTGGGCTGGAACGGAACGTTCTCTCGTCTGGACAAATTACATCGAAGGGGCAATTCGATCGGGTCAGCAAGCAGCGGATCAAATTGCAGCCCAATTGCGCTAAAAGGGTGTTTTAAAGGTATCTTGGGCGACGTTGCCCCCTTGCAGATCCCCCTAAATCTCCCTTAAAAAGGGGGACTTTGAGACTAGCGACACAATATCCATCGCCTTGATATGGAATCACAACCAAGCGAATTAAGGATTTACGAAACCGATGATGGCGATGCTCCATTTTCACTATGGTTAGATTCTTTGAGAGATCGAGAGGCTAGAGCTAGAATCAAAAAAAGACTTGATAGAGTAGCCCTAGGTAATTTAGGCGACTATCGGTCTGTTGGAGAAGCGGTTTTTGAGTTTAGAATTAATTATGGCCCTGGTTACCGGATGTACTTTGCACAAGTTGAAACGCTAGTGCTGCTACTTCTATGCGGTGGAGACAAAAGCACTCAAAGGCAAGACATCATAAAGGCTAAAGAATTTTGGACTAACTTCAACCAACGTGAAAATGCCAACGAGTAGGAGCTATCGTTCTTATCTAATTGAGTCTCTCAAAGATCCTCAAGAGGCTGCCGCCTATTTAGATGCTGTACTGGATGATGGCAGCTTTGAGGAAGTACGTTTAGCACTAGCAAACGTTGTGGAAGCTCAAATCTCATTACTGAACCATTCACAACTAGTCTCAGACCGAAGAGCAATTTGTGAAATGCTCTCACAACAAAATCAATTGGACTTCGCTACTTTACTAGAAATATTAGACGAGCTGGGCTTTAAGGTATCGATTACGACGAAGGAAGGTGCTGCTTAAGAACTTACCTTGCAACATGCTTGAGTAGATGACCAACAAACTTGTGCAAAGCCAAAAACACTCTTCAAGAACGACTCACCCCCTTTGGCGCAAGGGCATCATTACATTGTGAAATTGCCTGGAGCATTTCAACAGAAGGTACTGAGCAAACTGAGCTAGTCGATGCTTCACTGTGATTTGATCTGAATCAAATCGGTCAAAATGCTTTCGAGTCCGCCGTTGACGTTGATGTGGTCAATCTTCTCGGCAATTCGCTCCAGCACTTCCAGTTCCTTCAGGCGCAGTGCCACCGGATTGTCTTCCATCACCTTGGCTGTGTTTAGCATACTGCGCGTGGCAGCCGTTTCTTCTCGACGACGCACTACATTGGCTTGGGCTGATTTCTCTGCCTCAACAACTTTGCTCAAGATTGCCTTGATTTCGCCGGGTAGAATGATATCTTTGACTCCGACGGATTCAATTTTAATCCCGTAGTCTGATACCTTGGGGCGAATGTAATCAGCAACACTAGCATCAATCGCACCTTTATCTTCTAGCAGAGTATCCAGCGATCGCGTTCCAACCGCAGACCGTAAGCCAAGCTGTAATTCTTTGTAGAGGAATCCGGGAATATCAGCCAGCGCACTTTTGGCCAAGATTGGATTAACCACTCGAAAACTTGCCGTCAAGTTTAATCGCAACGGCACCTTATCTCTCGACAAAATTTCTTGTCCAGAGATTTCTAGCATTTGCAAGCGGAGGTCAATCGCTTCGGTTTTGAATGAGCGCCCAAATATCCACCAGGCATGTAGCCCAGGCGGGAGAGTTTCTTGTAAGACCTGATCCAGATATAACAGGCCGACATGCTGGGCAGGCACTTCCAGCAGATGCAGAGCCTCGTAACTGAGCGAAAGGGTTTCTGTTAACCCAGACACCAACTCAGCTACCAATCGCTGGGGCAGTTTAGGTTGGGCCACAACGTTAATTTCTGCAATTTCAACCCCTTGCCAAAACAGCTTGCGGCTGCAAGGCGGCAAAATCGCGATCACTTTGCCTTTATAGCGGACGATCGCAACGGTATCACTATCCAACTGCACCGACAGGCAGTGAGTGGCAACAAACTCAGGATGCTGCTCAATCAGCACTTCTTCGGATGGAAATTCAGGCTTTGGGTTGACTTGGCTGAACACCCGAACTTCAACTTTGCGACTAAATGTCCAAAAAGCATACTCCCCTGGCCCCAGTGGACGCAGGAAGTTATCTTGCACGTACAGTAAGCCAATTTCTGACTCGGATAATTGCACCTTTTTCAGACCCTCAATGGTCATGCCTCTAATTTGAGTCACAAACTCGCTGGCTAATTCCAGGCTGTCCTCCAAGTTAAAGCGGTGGATTTGAACGTCTACAAAACCACGCCAAAATGCCCGCAACTGGTTGGGAGCAACACTCACCCAACGCTGCCCCAGACAGACGAGCGCCGTCTCGCCAAAGGCGGTCTGAACAATCTGCAAGTGGGCTTGCAATCCGCTGAGATGCGTCTGTAACAATAGCTCTAGATTGTCGATTTTGGCTTCTGGCTGACTTAAATCGTGAGGGACGATTTGCCATTGACCGAACCAGGGGCGTCGATAGTGACCGGGGCGCAAAATACGCCGAAAATCGCCCCGGTAGTACAAGATACCGCGCTCATGCGATTTAATATAGAACGTTTTCCACATTGAGGTTAATCAGTTAATTACGATCGCTAGAGTGCAATCTTGAACCGGGCATTGTTTTTACCCAAAATGCCTAAGAGGGTCTTTAAAGTGTTTATAGCTACGCTGCAATCTTACAAATCCCCCCAACCCCCTTAAAAAGGGGGCTTCAGACTTCAAAGTCCCCCTTTTTAAGGGGGATCAGGGGCAAAGCTGCTAACTTTTTAAACATCCTTTAAGCGAGCTGACAATAATTATACTACACATACTACAAGTGCTACAAGCAAAACCCCAGACAAATCCAGCATTCCCCGTTACGGTGCGGGCGATCGCCGGGCTGTGAGCTGGATGCAGCAGCAGACTTTCTAGACCGAGTCACCCGTGGGCCGCCCGATTCAGATTCATCCGCTGCCGATAGGTCGGGCAGTTACCGCCGCTGAATTCCGGTTGGAATCCCGCTGACGACAACTGCTAGAGCCTACTCAAGCCCAAACCGAACAGCGATCGCACAAGCCTTTCACGGGTGCTAGAGGCGCTACTAGGTAGCAACCTCCAGCAGAAGGCTGGATTGCAGGGGCTAAACAGAAACGGACTCGAACCGTCTTGGGATTGCTCCCGTACCATGAAGATCAGCTTGGAAAGCCGAGCCAGTTCCTCAAACTGGTGTCCAGACCCAGGACTGGGGTTGGTGGAAAGTACAGGAATCGAACCTGCTGCATATCGATCACACATCGATCGCTCTTCCGTTGAGCTAACTTTCGAGTTGGGTCAGTGATATAGGAATCGAACCTACGACCTCCCAGGATGGGCGCTCTCCCACTGAGCTAATCACCGGCAGAAAATGAACTAAGTCTCTGAGATACACGCCCAAACCAAAGGTTGGCGTGTCAGCCAGACATGTAGAATCTGGACCGCAACAGCGCTACCTAGCACCTTTTCCTGCTCCAGGCTAGCATAGTGTTTTGAGTTTGTAGTATCCTGTACTTTCTCGTAACACTCCTAACCTGCTCCAGCAACTATTGCCCGCTAATTTGCACCAATTGGAGTCTAAATTTGGAATCACTCAGCCGCAGAGAGATTGCAGAGTGGCGGCGAAATCGGGATAGGAAATCGCAGCGGCTTCGGCGCGTTGGATTTGGGTGTTGCCTTTGGCATTGAGAGCGGCGATCGCCAAACTCATGGCAATCCGGTGGTCGCCCAGGCTATTAACTTCTGCTCCGGTCAAGGGTGTACCGCCAATGATTTCTAGACCATCTGGTAGCTCAGTCACCCTCGCTCCGAGGCGATTGAGTTGGGTCGCCAAAGCCGTGATCCGATCGCTCTCTTTTACCCGCAGTTCGGCCGCATCGCGAATCACGGTTGTCCCCTTGGCAAACACGGCTGCGATCGCCAAAATTGGAATTTCATCAATCAAGCGGGGAATCAGATCGCCTTCAATCGTGCAGGCTTTCAGGCGGCTGGCTTTCACCCGCAAATCTGCCACGGGTTCACCGGCCACGAGGCGTTGATTTTCGGCTGTAATCTCGGCTCCCATTTGTTGGAGGGCTTCTAGCACGCCCGTCCGGGTTGGGTTGACCCCAACGTTTTTAATTAGCAAATTCGCATCGGGGGCGATCGCTGCTGCCACCAGCCAAAAAGCGGCAGAGCTAATGTCTCCGGGCACAATCACGGCTTGCCCGGTCAGGCGGGCTGGGCCAACCACGGTGGCGCTGTGGCGGCTGGGGTCAACTTCAATCTCGGCTCCAAACGCCCGCAGCATTCGCTCACTGTGGTCGCGGGAGAGGGCCGGTTCGGTGACGGTGGTTTTGCCCTCGGTCATTAATCCGGCAAACAGGACGCAGGATTTGACTTGGGCCGAGGCAATTGGAGAGTGGTAATGAATTGGCTTGAGTTGCTGCCCCTGAACCGCCAAAGGAGCCAGAGATCCAGCTTTCCGACCAGCAATGATCGCTCCCATCTCGCGCAGCGGACTGACCACCCTGGCCATCGGGCGCGATCGCAGCGAACTATCACCAGTAATTGCAAAAAACCGATCGGGATGGGAAGCCAAAATGCCCAGCATCAGCCGCAGGGTGGTGCCAGAGTTACCCGCATTCAAAACGTCTGCTGGCTCGCGCAGGTAGCCCAGCCCAATTCCTTTGACTGTTACTAGTTCAGAATTCAGCTCCGATATTTCTGCCCCCATTGCTCGGAAACACTCAGCCGTACTGCGGGGGTCTTCCCCTAGCAGCAGCCCTTGAATTTGGGTTTCACCACTGGCCAAAGCCCCCAGCATTAAAGCCCGGTGGGAGATTGACTTGTCGCCAGGAACTTGAATCGTGCCAAACAGGGGCGGGCGATCTAATCCGGGTTGAATCAGCCAAGTATTAGGGGCTGGGGAATAAAGAATAGGCATAGAGGAGCAAGAATGGCGGCCGAGCCTAGCGATCGTACCTTAGTTTACGAACGGTTTGATAATCATGATCGAAGTGGCAAGCAATCACGATCGCGACCCGAAAGCAGGTACGCTTAAATTACCAAAATTGACATCCTGCCGGAAGCTATGGAATCGCCAAGCAGCGATGCGGAGCGCCTGAGTTTAATTGACCGCGAAATTGGTCAGCACAAGCTTTCTCCCGCTGAGTACGAGATTGTCCGCCGCGTGATTGATGCGACAGCAGATTTGGAATACAAAACCCTGATTCGGTTTTCAGCCCAGGCTCTGCAAGCTGGGGCGGCTGCTTTGGCTGCCCGGACGACGATTGTGGTCGATGGGGCCATGGTGCAGGCAGGGGTTTTGCCCACCCTACAGCGCACGTTTGCGAATCCGGTCTATGGCAGTCTGCCGAGTTTGAGTCATGGCAGCGATCGGTTGGAGGAGTTGGCAAATCGCTATCCAGAGGCGATTTTTGTGATTGGTGAAACCCCAGCCGCTCTGGCAACTTTGCTGAAGCTGATTGCAAGTGAAGTGATTAGCCCGGCTTTGATGATCTACACACCTGCCGCCTGGCTACCTCAAGACACGCCCAAAACCGAACTGAAACAATCCTGGATTCCCCATATTTACAGCTCCAGCCGCAAAGGTAATCCAATCGTAGCAGTGGCGGTCTTGAATGCCCTAGCCGACCTAGCCTGGAACGCCTACGGGCAAAAGTAGCCAACCGTAGTCAGGCGTAGTTAGGTCATGGGTAGCATCCAATCAAGGATGAGGTGGAAGCCAGAGAACGAAAACTCAGTCATACGCTCGACCCATCACGCTATAAATCAGACAGACTAGAAGCAAATTAAAGAGTTGCCGGAAACTAAGGAAAAACAAGGGATCAATTAAATTGGTTATATCGACCAATAGGAGAGATAAAAGGATGACGACAGTGTTGAATTTAGACCCAATTACGACGCTGACCCGGTCGCAATTTTATCAGTTGTGCTTAGCGAATCCAGATGTGCCAATGGAGCGATCGCCCAATGGAGGATTAATTATCCTGACCCCGATTGGTGGAGAGGGTGGCAATCAGGAAGCGAACTTAATTGGTGATGTCATTATTTGGAATCGCCAAGCCAACATAGGGCTAGTATTTAGCTCTCAGACCGTCTTTAGTTTGCCAGGAGGAGGAGATCGCGCGCCTGATGTAGCTTGGGTAACAATGGAACGCTGGCAAAGTTTAAGTCAGGATGAGCAGGAAGGTTTTCCTCCACTCTGTCCCGATTTTGTGGTTGAGTTGCGCTCTCGCAGTGATCGCCTGAAGCCCCTCCAGCAAAAGATGCAGGAATATCTGGCCTGTGGTTTACGCTTGGGCTGGCTGATTAATCGCCAAGACCAGCAGGTAGAGATTTATCGAGCTGGGCAAGTAGTAGAGATAGTAGCAATGCCGATCGCTCTATCTGGAGAAGCGGTGTTACCGGGGTTCACGTTACAAATAAAGTGATGAAAATTTTGGTGTTTAATGCCGGTTCAAGTAGCCATAAATGCTGCTTGTATGATTTGCCTTGTCAAAGCCTGCCAATTGAACCGCCTGTTCCCGAATGGTCAGCCACCCTCGATTGGACTCACCAGCAGGGAATTGCCGAGCTTAGCGTCAAAACCGAGCGGGGCGATCGCCTCCAGAAAAACCTAGCAGCCGACAACCGCTCAGCTGTGATTGCTCAAATGCTGGAGACGCTTCAGCAGGGAGAAACCCAGGTACTAGAGCAGTTTTCAGAGATTGATGTGGTCGGGCATCGGGTTGTCCACGGTGGGCAAGCCTATTCCAACAGCGTCCTGATTTGCCCAGAAGTAACGCAAACCATTCAGCAACTGGCTGAGTTTGCCCCCCTGCATAACCCAATTAACTTAGAAGGAATTGCGGCGATCGCAGAAATCTTAGGAACCGTGCCACAGGTAGCTGTTTTTGATACGGCCTTTCATGCCCATTTATCGGCAGCGGCGGCAATTTATCCTGGCCCCTACGCCTGGGTTGAGCAAGGCATCCGCCGCTATGGCTTCCACGGCATTAGTCACCAGTATTGCGCCCATCGGACGGCCCAAATTCTGGGCCAAGACCAGTCAAGCTTGCGTCTGATTAGCTGTCATTTAGGCAATGGTTGTTCTTTGGCGGCGATCGCCGGCGATCGCTGTCTGGACACCACTATGGGCTTCACTCCTTTGGAAGGGCTAATGATGGGTAGCCGCTCTGGCTCAGTTGATCCGGGGATTTTGCTTTACTTGCTCAGACAGCCTGGCAGCAGTGTGGACAGCTTGGATCATACCCTCAACCAAGACTCTGGTCTGAAGGGGATCTCCGGGATTTCTGCCGATATGCGTCAGATCCTAGCAGCCGTTGAACAAGGAGAAGACCGAGCAAGGCTAGCCTTTGACCTCTACATCCATCGTTTGCGAGGGCAAATTGGCGCAATGCTGGCAGCCTTGGGCGGGCTAGATGTTTTAGTGTTTACGGCCGGCGTGGGCGAAAACTCGCCTGCGGTACGAGCTGCCGCCAGTGAGCCGTTTAAGTTTTTGGGCTTAGAGCTTGACCCGGCTCAAAACGCTGCTAACCTAATTGACCAAGATATTGCTACCCCTGAGTCAACCGTGCGAGTGGTGGTCGTCCATACCCAAGAAGACTGGGCGATCGCCCAGGAATGCTGGCGGCTAATTGCTCAACCCTAATCCCTACGCTGGCGTGAAATACTAGTAAACAGAAGGGTAGACAGGACTAAATGTGAGTCAAAATTCAGAGTCAACTAATCACAATTCAGAACCAATTAACCCAGAGCAGCAAGAGCAAGTTAACCAAGCTTACCAAGCGGGTCAAGCTGCCTTTGAGCGTGGGCAATATCGGGAAGCGATCGAGCATTTGGCGGCAGCCAGTGCCCTTGCCCCCCAAAATTCCCGCCAGGCGGGAGAGATTCAGATTTGGTTAGTGACCGCTTATGAAGCCGTCGATCGCAAGCAAGAGGCGATCGACCTTTGTCAGCAGCTCAAGCAACATCCGGTTAGCGATGTCCGTCAGCAGAGCCGCCAGTTGCTTTACATTCTAGAAGCGCCCAAGCTCCAGCGTCCCGCCGAGTGGCTAACCCAAATTCCCGATTTGAGCAGTGTTTCTGAAGCAGAGGCCAAGGTTTACCGAGGCAGTGCCCATCCGTCCCCAGCCAAGCGTTCAGCACCTCCACCAGAGGCGATCGACTTAAGCCAGGTTAATACGAAGGAGAATGCCTTTGTCTGGATTGGGCTGATCGCTGTTGGGCTGATCTTGGCTGGCCTACTCTGGCTGGTTTAGAAGCAGAACAGGAATAAACGTGGATCACCTTGCTGTAGCCAAGCGGTTAATCAAGACCCAAACAAAGTCACCCTGAAAAGAGAGTTATGATTTTTCAGGGCAGAGGGTTACGATGATTGAGCTTTAGTTCTAGAGACACTGATTGTCTGCCGCAAGAGGTGCGGTAAAGTTACTGGTATGTACGATGAAGATGACCTGCGGTTAATTGACCCAGACGCCAGTCTAGGAAGTCCTTTGGATCAGTTGGCTTCTGTTGAGTCGGCTGAAGCCGAAGCAGAGCGGCCTGATCCAGAGGAGATGCTGCCGCTGCTGGAGTCGGCTGACGTGACAGAGCGGATGTTGGCGGCGCGGGCTTTTTGTGAATTGCAAGATGAACGAGCGATCCCGTATTTAATTCGACTGCTGGCAGAAGGGTGTCCACTGGTGCGGGTGAGTGCCGCCTATGCCCTGGGGCGCAACCCCAGTTCATCCGCAGTTGAGCCGTTGATTCAACAGCTTGAACAGGACTGGAATGGCTATGTGCGAAAGGGCGTGGTTTGGGCCTTGGGCACCTGCCACGATCGCCGCTCGCTTCACCCCCTGATTGACGCGCTCAGAACCGACATTTCAGCCGTGCGGCTATGGGCAGCAAGTTCTTTAGGACAAATGGCTGAAGTCGATTTAGAAGCAGTCAGTCTGGCGATTGCGCCCGTGGGTGAGGCCTTAGCAGATGATCCGATCGCCGCCGTCCGCAGCAATTGCGCTTGGGCGCTGGGGCAACTCTGCCAAAAAATTCCCTTGGGAGAAGTTTATGCAACCGCGATCGCGGCTTTAATTACGGCCCTATCGGATCCTGATTTGGGCGTGCAAGAAGATGCTAAAGCAGCCCTGCTAAAGTTGGGCGACCCAAGAGGGCTACAGGCGATCGAGGAGCTAGAACTCGAAGGCTTACTCTAGGTTCACTATATAATCCCCGCTGTCCGTGTACTCAAACAACTACCAAGTCGGGTCAGAAAATAGGCTAATTGTTAGGGTAGATTGCCCCGGTGGGATAGAAGTAATGCAGCAGCGAATTTCTCCACTCTCGGCTAGCTCTGCTTCACAGGCTCCGCAAGAACCCATTAGGCAACCGGTTGGAATATAGACGCCTGCTCGTTCGGCAACGTCCAGGATCAAGTCTCCCACTTCGGCTGCGATCGCAATATCATCGGGTAAAAATCTCACCAGCACTGTCATAACTTTGATCGCTATCGCTATAAAAGTGAAGACGGATTATTCTTGCGTCAGCAGCCCGTCAGCGTGAATCTTTAAATATCTGCCCCGCCAGTAAACCCGTTTGCCAAATGCACCCACAACCCAAACCGCAAAGCTGAGCAGGTCACGCAGGGGTAAAGTCCAGAGCCAGCGCAGCAGACCCGGACAGCCCATACTTCTGATCACAACGAGGGACTGAGCATACCGGATCGCCAGATTGACGACACAGAGCGCGATCGCCCAATTGGCAAATCCAGACACCAGTAGTAGCGGTAAATAGTAAACCGGGCCGTAGCAAAAAGCCATCGTGTAATACTGCAAGCCGCGGTTAAACCGAATGCTTCTGGCCCAGCGCAGCTCTCGCTGGAAAACCTGGCGAAGGCTTTCATCGCCAGTATCAGAGTTGAGGACGTAGTGAGATAGCACGACTTGGTAGCCCGCTTGAGCGGCTCGCTTACCCAGATTATAGTCAGAGCCAATCCGGCTGAAGTGCAAGCCGCCAAAGTCCGCTAGTGTTGCCTTGCGAGTCGCAATGGTGACGCCGATCGCCAACTTGACTCCTTTGTCCAGGTTGCGGGCAATCAAAAGCCCAGGAATAAAGTCACAGCAGCGCCCCAGCGAAGCCAGAGCCGCTCCCAAAAATTTCGGTTCATAGCCAATATAAGCACACGTCACCATGCCAACTTGAGGGTCAGCCAAGGGAGCAGTGACAATTTGCAGATACTCAGGAATTACCCGAATATCACTATCGACAAACACAATCAGCTCATGCTTAGCTTCTGCCAGCAAGTAGCTGAGGCTACTGTCTTTGTGGTTAATGCCACGCGGCTGCAAGTCGGTATACAGGCGGACGCGATCGGGAAACTTAGCCACAAGCTCTTGTACCGTCGGCACAGCCGGATCTTGGGGGTCAACGATGCCAAATAAAACTTCGTAGTTTGGATAGGTTTGCTGACACAGGGAGAGCCAATTTTCCCAGGCTCCGGCATCTAAGCCGCAGGTTGGCACCAGCAGAGAAATCGGTGGATAGTTTTCAACCGGGGGCAAACTCAAGGGGGCAGCGAAGAACCGATGGGTGAACCAAGCGGCAGCCCCGTAAAAAACGGTAGACCCAGCAATTAAAATCAGCAGCAGAACTTCGAGAGCAATCATTGTTGTCTAGTTGTTGGCGTCATTAGCAGGTTTGACTGCCTCCAGAATCCGGGAAAAGTAGAAGCGGGTTTTACTCATCGAAGTCCGTTCAATCTGCCAGCCGCAGCTAGTTAAAATTTGGCGAACATTTGATTCTTTATGCAAGTAGGCGCGAGTTGCCTTACTGGGGCCAGGAAAGAAATCGCCAATTTTTTTGAGCAGGCTGTAGCAGGGGGTTTTGGGGGCAAAACTCAGAATCAAGCGATCGCTGGCCAAGCTGCTCAAATGGGAAATCATCTCGGCGGCTTTTTCTTCTGGGTAGTGAATCAACACGTCTAAGCAAATCACAGTCTGGTAGGTGCCGCTCAAACCTTCTAGGTCTTGAACGATAAATTTGGGATTTTCTGCTTGTCCCAGTGCCGCTTTAGCCAGCTCACTTGCTTCGCCGACCATTTTTTCAGACAGGTCGCTGGCAAACACCTGCGCTCCTGCCGCAGCCAGCGGAATGCTGAGGCTACCCACCCCGCACCCCGCATCGCAAATGGATTGACCGGGCAAATTGCCATCTGCCTTCAGCCAAGCCAGCACGGTATCAATCGTTTTTTGATGCCCAACCCGAATGTCCTGCTGAACTTTGTTGACTTCGCCATCGCCATAGATCCGCTGCCAGCGCTCAAAGCCAATGCTGTTGAAATAGTTGGCAACAATTGCCTTATCGTCAATTTTTTTGTCTTCTGTTGTCGTCATGCCCACTCGGTTAATTGTTCTTGAAGCTAAATACCTTTTTATCATTGTGGCAGCGATCGCACCCAATCAGGCTCGATTCCCCAGCCAAACATTGCAGCCGATCAGCTACTCATAATGCGACCAAACAGACACAACCCGAATGGTTTGAGTGGCTTGATCAACTGCATATACCAGCCGATGTTTGATGTTGATCCGGCGCGAATAGTAGCCTTGCAAATTGCCGCTCAGTTTTTCGGAGGGAGGCTCAAACGGGTTTTGCTTTAGAACGGCTAGCAATTGCTTCACATTTTGATCCAGGTTGGCAGATTTCAGCTTGGCGGCATCTTTTAAGGCATTTTTGCTGAATTCAATCTTCCAGTCCATCCAGCACCCTCAAAAACTCCGCTTCAGTTACCCATTCATCCGCTGCTTCAGCGGCTCGAACTGATGAAACCAAATCAGGGACTGATTGCAAATAGAGGGTTTCCTGTAAACTCTCCCAATCCTGCTTGGAGAGTAATACGGCATCTCCGTTTCGACTGGTGATCAGCCGAGGTAGGTGGTCGCAATTCACCTGTTCCACTAAGCCAAATAACTTGGCTCTGGCCTGACTGGCTGGAATGATTTCCATATCCTAATATTCGTAAGTCGTACAATTAATTGTACTGGTTTAATTTTCCGCTTGAGGCTGGTTTGTGGGGAATTCACCTGGTTCTTTCAAGTCCCAGGACTTCCAGGTATTTGTTTACGGCACTCTGATGCCAGGGCAGAGCGGCTATCAGCAGTTTTGCGCTGGGCAAGTTATTCAGACGCGGCGGGCGATCGCCCCTGGCCAACTCTATGACTTACCGGCGGGCTATCCGGCCATGACCAGCGGCCCAGGCTGGGTGCAGGGGTATGTCTTAGCCTTTGCCAATCCGCAAATTTTAGTCCAATTAGATGACTACGAAGACTACGATCCTGGCCGGGGCAAGGCTGACAACTTGTACTATCGCCAGCAGCTCGAAGTTTTTAGCCGCGATCGCACCTCGTTAGGCTTGGCTTGGGTCTACCTGATGCGATCGCAATTTGTACAGGTCATGGGAGGTAAATACTTACCCAGCGGACGGTGGCGTTGATCGCGTTGCCAAAATCATCACAATTCTGCTGCTCATGCACGAAGATGCCTTTCTGACCTTTGAATTTGAAGAAGTAAGCTTTTAAAGTTGGGATCGCCGCCACCGGCCGCTGTTTGCGGAATACAGTTCTCTCTTAAGAGGATGTTTGAAAACTTAAGAGGATGTTTGAAAAGTCAAATTGGACACATCTGAAAATCCTTGATCCCCCTAAATCCCCCTTAAAAAGGGGGATTTTGAAGTCTGAAGCCCCCTTTTTAAGGGGGTTGGGGGATCGAAGAGTTTAGGCTTCAAACGCGAACCTCCTGAACAGATTAAGGCAACTTTGCTCTTCTAAGAGAATCAGCCCTATCTTAAAAAAGGGGGTTGGGGGGATCTGCACGGTGGCAACGTCGCCCAAGACACTTTTCAAACACCCTCTAAACACCCAACCACTAATTTGACACTGTGGTCTAGTCGCCACATGACGACCAAGATAAGTAATGGCAGAAAACCTTAGCGACCCCCCACCAAGATCTCTCAACTGTTTACTTCATCAACTTGTTAGCTGTCGGATATCACATCGACTATTTTTCTTGATTCCAATTTCTGCTTTTGAGGTGTTCATCCACCCAATATTCATAGCCTTCCTAAGAAACACAATCCCCAGTCGGCTGAAGGGTAAACCCGAACTCGGCAGCTTTGCGATGCAGGTTCTTGACCACACGCTCGCGGTATTCCTTCTCATATCGATCTGCACCAGGGTCTACATAGGTCATGCCATAACGAACCGCATTATAGAAGAGCACCGCAATCTTACGTGCTGTGGCTGTCACTGCCTTTGACTTCCCAATTCGTGCGGCCAGACGTCGGTAGAAAGCACCCAAGGCAGTGTTGGTACGTCCAACCGTCACTGCTGCGAGTCGCAAGTGCGCGGTCACTCGGTTAGTGGTCTTGCCCGTATGAGCAGAAAGGACTTTGCCGCCTGATTTTTTACTGCCGGGAGAAAGCCTCAGCCACGATGTGAAATGCTTGACCGTAGGCCACCGACTCAGATCGGTTCCACATTCAGAAATTAATCGTAGGGCCAGATAGGGACCAATCCCATGAATCTGAGTCAGGTCTGCCCCAATGAGCTGATAAAGAGACGCTCGAACATGGAAATTAACGGCATTTGGCTGCCGCGTTTGACGACGAATCTTCGGCAAAGGCTCTTCAGGTACTGATTTTTCTTTGTTCAATGCTGCCAATGCACGCTCGATCTCTATGTCGCATTCCTCAATTCGCGCTTGATAGAAGTCATAGAGTGCAAGAGCCTGAGTTAGTGCAAATACATGCTCAGGTTGGTCATTTCCCCGCAGCGACGCTTCAATTGTCTCAATACTGGCGTGACATCGCACATCACGCAACTGTGCTAATTTGGCTGGGTCACGTTCTCCGGCGACAATCGCTCGGATGATTTTCATTCCCGTTGCACCTGTAATGTCGCTGACGACATTCTGAAGTTGCATATTCATGAAAGTGAGCGCCTTTTGCATGTGCTGAATATGAGCAGCGGCATAGTCCAAATGTCGCTCACGTAGTCGCAAGTAGGCCCGTAGAGCAGCAATGTCGCGACCAGGACGAAAACTCGCACGCAATAGCCCACAGGCGTGTAAGCGCTGTAACCATTGAGCATCATTGACATCCGTTTTGCGTCCAGGGACGGTGCGGGCCTCTCGTGCATTAACGAGAATCACATTAAGTCCCCGATCCTCAAGAATTTCAAAGACGGGTACCCAGTAAACACCTGTTGACTCCATCGCCACCGTTTTTATGCCTGTCTCGATTAACCAATCAGCCATCCGATGCAGATCCGACGTAAACGCCTGAAAAGTTTGAACTGATTCAGAACTCATTTCAGGCGGCACAGCAACCACATGAAACCGAGATCCAATATCAATGCCCGCTGCATATTCTTGGACTATAGGTAATCCCGCTCGTTTGGATTGATTTGACATAGATAGCCTTCTATGAGGTGAATAGGCCGGACGGGAACTCGGATAAAATTACTTTCCTAAACGGGGTCGTTAAAACGCCACCAATATTGGGTCCGCAGCTTTCCCTGGGCCAAGTTTTTTGACGGGGTAATATCTCCAAAAGGCAGACGGCCACTGTCCGGTAATTGAAAGTGTAATCTCAACTGTTTCTAGCACTAGGGACGTGTTCTATCACGAAGGCTGTTTTTTAGGAAAGCTAACGGTAATGGAGTCGCGGACAGAGGATTATGAAATAACAAGAGTGCCTTACTAATCTCAGTTGGATAATTGAAAACATCTACACATGAATAAATTACAGCACTTATTCCAGAATATTCAGGATTCAAAAAAGAAGTGGTTTCTATTTCTGTGCCAGATGCTTTAACAACTTCTCCTTGATACTCATAGCTGGTTCCAGCCACTTCCAAAGTCTCTCTACTCAAATGTAAAACTTGAAATCCAAAGGGTAAAAGAGATCTGACAATTCTAGGAATTTCAAGCTCACGCGTTGCTGAAGGAACTTGAGCCGCATTAATAGCAATAATATATGGTTCTTCTGAACCAACCCAATTCTTCTCTCTGTAGCATCTATATTTTCTACTTTTCTCGGCAAATGCATTCAATAATCGAAGTTTGATTTGGTCGTCGGGAACAGATCTTACAGCACCAATTTCTGTCTCTTGAACGGCATCATTTCCTTGCCCTAGTGATGCTGTTACAGCTTCTACCCATATTTTTGATCCATCATTAGCTTTAATACAAATGTCTGAACCATCTCGACCACTACTACGTTGAAGATTTAAACCTGCCTCAAGCAACGATGCTGCTAAATAAATTTCCCAGAAACGCTGGTGAAATTGATCTGGTAGCTCTTTCAGAATATCTGAGTCAAGATACTGATGTGCCTTTCGCCAAAGCTGTTCAACAAATATCTTGGATTCCTGACAATTCGAGTTTATTTCATTTTTAATATCGCAGTAAACTTCATCCATACCATTTGTTTTAAAAATGTTATACGTGTTAGTCATATTCACCCTAGTACACCCAGTACATGAGACAGCTAACGGCTGGCAGCCCACCGGACGAAGATGCACTCTGCACCAAGGCAGTAGGGTAAACTTCCGTTTCCCGTGCAGCCGCTTGCTAGGTATGTGATAGCTATTTCTTCTATGGCAGAATCCGAAGTTAAGCCGCTATCACACTTCCGTTCTTAATTACAAGAGAATACTGAGCGTCTTCTTCAGGGAGTCTAAAGAGAATCGACCCCCAAGCCTTAATTTTTGGAGAGAGTGATGGATTTGAAGACCAACTTGAGAATCTATGAAGACCACTCTTTTCGTCGGAATCGAGTTTTCCTTCAGTGAATACCTCAAACACAAACTCTTCATGATCCTCAAGCTCAATAGAACGCCGAACTTTATATGCTTCAAGTGGACGCTTATTTAGACTAACAACCTCAATTTCCATGATCCATAAAACACCTTCTGTATGCTCATCGCTATCTGGCTTAATTTCTTGAACCGATGTTTTCCGAAACGCAAGAATGCGAAGTTTGAAATGGACTTGCTCATCATTCCTTTCATATTGACAGTCATACCAGTTTCCACCCTGTATGGCTTCAGAGATTAAAATTTTGTCCAAACTGCCTCCTTCATTAAGAATGTATTCACTATTAAGGTTCCCAAACACTAATATTGATCTATCAATAGCAGGTTAAGATAGTTACTATTTTGACGATTTTTTCCATTTAATCCTCTTCAAAGTCTCAGTTCTGCCTGACCAATGTAACTAATGCCAGTTGGGGTAATGGCAAAGCGGCAGGGTAAGACTTGCAGTCCGGCGGCGACGGCTTGGCGTAGCATTTGACCGTAGAGCGGGTCGGCGCTGTCGCCAGGAGAAAAGTGGGTGCAGTCGCCGCGATTGATGAAGTAGAGCATATAGACCCGTGCGGCGGGCAGTAGCGCTTGCAATTCCCGTAGATGTTTTTGGCCGCGGGTTGTCACGGTATCGGGAAACAGGACTAGCTCTCCCTTGGCCCAGGTGGTGCTTTTAACTTCAATGTAAATCGGGGATTGGGTTGTGCTCTTCAAAACAAAATCGACGCGACTCTTTTCAATTCCATAGGCCACTTCGGTATAAATCTGCTCGTAGTCTGGCAAGGGCAGCAGGCGAGCAGCCAAGGCTAATTTAACAATCTGATTTGGCAGTCCTGTGTTGACTCCCACCCAAGTCGGCCGGTTTTCGTAGACCTCAATCATTTCCCAGGTGTAGGGCAGTTTGCGGTTGGGGTTGGAGCTGCGGGAAACCTGAACCGGGCTACCGGGGGTAGAAATACAGGTCATTGGCCCGGTGTTGGGGCAGTGAGCAGTAATCACCTCGCCCGTACTGAGTTCAATATCAGCAAAGAACCGCTTGTAGCGCTTCAGCAGCCTGCCCGCCAGCAAAGGAGGATATTGGTAAATCTGGGTCATAGGGTTAAAGTATAGGGCGCAAGTCCACGCGTTTGGCGATCGCCATGTTTCAGCCCTTAAGTTCCCGGATGCAATCTGTTCAATCGCCAATTATTCCGATCGTCGGCGATTTGATTCGGCAAACGCCCGGCACGATTTCGCTGGGGCAGGGGGTTGTTTACTACGGGCCGCCAGCCCAGGCGATCGCTCAAATTACTGAATCAATGAGTGAGCCGCTGTTCCATCGCTACCAAGCTGTGCAGGGAATTTTGCCCCTGCGGGAGTTAATTCAAGCCAAGTTAAACCTAGAAAACAGGATTGCGATCGCCGATCTTGATCAAATCGTCGTGACGGCGGGTAGCAATATGGGGTTTATGAATGCTGTGTTGGCGATTACTCAGCCCGGCGATCAAATTATTCTGCTCGCTCCTTATTATTTCAATCACGAGATGGCGATTACAATAGCGGGTTGCCAGCCTGTGGTGGTTGAAACCGATGCCAATTATCAGCTACTGTTGACGGCGATCGCCGCTGCCATTACTAGCAAAACCCGCGCGATCGTGACGATTTCTCCCAATAATCCAACTGGAGTGGTTTACCCAGAATCTAGCCTGCGGCAAGTCAATCAGCTTTGCCAGGAGCACGGGCTGTATCACATTAGCGACGAGGCCTACGAATACTTTACCTACGACGGGGCGCAGCATTTCTCACCGGGAGCGATCGCAGAAGGGACTGACCAGACAATTTCGCTCTTTTCGCTTTCTAAGGCCTATGGCTTTGCCAGTTGGCGGATTGGCTATATGGTGATTCCAGCTCACCTCAGCTTAGCGGTGCAAAAAATTCAGGATACGATTCTGATTTGTCCGCCTGTTGTCTCTCAATATGCGGCGCTGGGGGCCTTGCAGGTTGGGGTTTGCTACTGTCAAGACAAGCGGGTGGCGATCGCTCAGGTGCGCCAACTAATGCTAGAAGCGCTCCAAGAACTCACCGACATTTGCACAATTCCGACCGCCACCGGAGCCTTCTATTTTCTGCTGCGGGTGTATACTCCGCTTCCCGCCATGACGGTGGTGCAGCGCCTGATTCAAGACTACCAAGTCGCAGTGATTCCGGGTGATACGTTTGGACTAACCGGCTGCTATTTGCGGGTAGCCTATGGCGCTTTGACCCAAGCTACAGCTAGCGAAGGGATTGAACGCTTGGTGAAAGGACTCAGAGCGATCGTCCTAAAACTGCCATGAAATTGTGCCTTGGACTGTGAACGGTGCACCAGGATAAACAATATTTCTATTCTGAGCCGTTTCGTAATACTCAATATTAAAAAGATTTTTGATATTGAGCGCTAGTCGCCAGCGATCGCGCTTGTAGAAGACGGTAGCATCGGTTCTAAAGTAACTTGGTAGTTCAAAGGTATTCAATGAATCCCCTGGGCGGTTTCCGGCAAAAAAGAATCCCAGACCTCCGCCAAAACCTTTCAGATTGCCCTCTTGAACTTCATAAGTTGTCCAGAGGCTAGCGGTATGTTGGGCTGAGTTGTCTAATCGATTCCCACTTGGAATATCGTTATCCTCTGTGACGCGAGCATCAATATAGGCATAGGTTGCAATAATGTTCCATCCTGGCAGAACTTCGCCGATCATGTCTAGCTCAATGCCTCGACTCCGTTGCTCCCCCACTTGAATCGAGAATCGACTATCATCCGGATCGGTAGTCAGGACATTATTTTTCGTAATCTCAAAGGCTGCCAAGGTCGCTGACAATTTATTATTCAAGAACTCGCCTTTAATTCCAACTTCAAACTGTCTGCCTCTTTCTGGGTCAAAGGGAGAATTATTAGCGGAAAGACCAATCACGGGTCGGAAGGAGGTGCTATAGCTGGCATAGAGCGAGATTGCTTCTATGGGTTGATACACAATTCCCACCCGTGGACTAAACGCATCATTAGATTGCTCACTTGCAGGATCAGCGAGACTTTTCTGAGTAGAAAAATCAAACCGCCCTCCAATCAACAGCTTGAGATTTTTCAACAAAGTGACTTGATCTTGCAGATAAATTCCCCAGGTATCGGTACGATCTGAGAAGACAATGGTATCTGAAAGAACGCTAGGACGAGGAATGTCATAGACTGGATTGAAAATGTCATTAGGAGGTAATTCAGCAAACCTATACTGGTAAAAAGAGGTGCTGCGATTGAAATCAAATCCTAGAAGTAGCTGATGCTCAACGAAACCAGTCTTAAATTTTCCAATCAGGTCAGTTTGGACTCCATAATTTTGAATAATGAATTGATCATCGTAGTACTCCCTAGGTGTAAATTGATTGTCTATCAACTCTCCTGCCGTATTTACACTTAACCCGCCTCCGTCAAATGAGGACAGGAGAAAGCTGTTGCGAATGCGCCAACTGTCGCTGAATTGATGTTCAAGCCTATAGCTAACCTTATAAACTGTTTGGCTATAGTCATCCAGAGATGGATAATTAAGATAACGATTGATCGGAAGGACAAGGGAGTTATCATCCAGTACCACCAGCCCTCGATCAAAGGGAGTTTTATCCCGGAGGTATTCAAAATCAATATCAAGAGTTGTATTCTGACCAATTTTCCAGGTCAGCGCTGGCGCAACGAAAAAGCGTTCTGTACTAAAAAAGTCGCGAAAACTTCCAGAGTTTTGGTAAGCAAAGTTCAGTCGATAGAGCACCGTCTTTTCAGCATTCAGTGGGCCAGAAAAATCAAAACTAGGACGATAGAAGTTATAGTTCCCGGCGGTAAACTCCAGCGCATAGTAGGGGTCACTCAAGGGTTGCTTAGTTACAATATTAACGATGCCACCGGGTTCAACCTGACCAAATAGAATTGAAGCAGGGCCTTTGAGGACTTCTACTCGCTCGATGTTGGCAATCTCAGGGAAGGCATAGAAATTATTATCGCGCAGTCCATTTCTAAAATTCCCTTCCTGCGTAAAGCCCCGAATCACAAATCCCCCTGCGGCACCACCACCATAGTTTCCCCGCTTAGTCACACCGCTAACATTTTGCAGGGCATCTTGTAATCGCTCTACATTCTGATCCTCAAGCACTTGGCGGGGAATGACTTGAATCGAGGCAGGAATATCCCGAATGGGAGTGTCAGTTCTGGTCGCTGTTGAAGAATCGGGGACGAAGTAACCCTCTTGTCCTTGACCTGTGACGATAATTTCTTCGTCAGCTTCTTCATCGGCGGGGTTAAGGGTGTAGATCAACTCGCCTGCCTTCAGCGTTACCTCTGATTTGGGTAGGGCATCTTTGCCAGTCACAATGATCTGAATCCGGCTGGCATCAAGTTGCGTTACCTGCACTGTGGCAATCTCTGGGGTGGGAGTTTCTCCCTTGAAAGATTGAGCATCGGGTAAGGACAAAACAGCATTTGAGATGTCTGCAATTAAGCGATTGCCTTCCGCGCGGAATTGTGTTGCATCGACGGTTAGGAACTCGCTATTCTGAGTTTCTAAGACAATTTGTAGTCCAGTTGCAGAGGGGTTGAGTTGCACTCCTATCACCTGCACGGTATCTGTCTCTATTTGGGCTAGCCAGTCCTTAACTGTTACCGCCGGTTGACTTAAATCTTTGAGGTCGATAGCCTGCTTGATTTCTGTATTTTGTTTATCAGTAGATGGTATAGATGGTTCTGCTTGGGAAGGTTGCCCATTTACTGACGCGATCGCCCCGACTAGGATAATTAAACTCAATTGCTTTTTGCCCATTTCTCCTCACACAATAATCAACATATTCATCACCTGAACATCAGTTTTTTCTGCAATAAAAGGTAACTGCTTGGGTTCAGAATTGAGAAATATTCTTAGAAATATACAGGTTAGGCGTTAGTCCTGAAACCGCACAATGTTCTCCAACCGGACTTTTTTGTTCTCCAGCCGGACTTTTTAGCTGCTCTAACGCGGATGCAACCCATTCCAGATGATTGCTAATGTCTGGTTTGGAAACGCAAAAGGTGTCAAATCACCCCGCAGCTATGTGATCTGGGCGGAAAGACAATGTGATGCACCTTCAGGGTCAGGCATCAAGGTTAAGTTTGCCAGCATAGGGATCAACTCAGATAGTTGCTGGGGTTAATGCCAAATTTTTTCTTGAAAGCCGTATAGAATGCACTCCGGCTAGCGTACCCGACTGCTCTTCCAATCTCGTTGATATTCATTCGTTTTGTTGCCAAAAGCTGCTGGGCTTGCTTCATCCGATAATCATGTAAATACCCGAATACAGTGGTGCCGAAGACTTCTCGAAAGCCTTGCTTGAGTTTGCGATCGTTCAGTCTAACCTGTCGAGCTAAATCCAGTAGTGAAGGCGGGTCAGTATAGTTTTGCTGCAAAACTGCCTGAGCATAATAGATCCGTTCTATATCCTCTGGTTTAAGACAAGAGGAGGAAGGGCTTTGCTCAGGACTTGCCATTTGCGCTAGCTTCAGCGCAATTAACTCTAGGCATTTACTTTCCAAGTAAATGCGCTTGGTGAATCCCTGAAACGGACAGTGTATCAGTTGTTCAAGCACTAGCTTCATTAGGGGTGTGATTGGGCCGTATTGGGTAAAATAGGGTTCGTGTCTGTCCGCAAAAAATTGTGAGATCGGCTCGAAAGCTGCATTCGACCCACTCTCTAAAAAACGCTGGAGGAAATAGGCTGGCTTCACATGCACATCTACCTTGAGTAGATGGTTTTGCCCAGAAATTAGATAGGCCTCTGGTTCACTATCTTCCCCGAAACCGCCACAGATGCCATCCACAAAGTTCATAGGGGCATCCCGCCAACTAGCACTGCCTGAGAGATTGAATCCAAACTCTAAATCATCGCTGGTTTCCCCTATCCCGCTCTCTTCCGGTTGAATCAACAGAGTCTCGTAGAGGAGTTCATTAAAAATCCGGATGCTGATTCCAGGCATTTCAATCAGTCGATGGTAGCCCCGCCCATACTGCGGTTGACACCAGTAGATCACATCTTGCAAGTCTGTCGGATCTGGGTGCTCGATTTGGCGCAATGCCCTGCGATCGCTTAATCCAAAACTATCATCTGCCCCATCATTCGGCTGCCAATCATTTCCCCACTCACTCACTGAAAGAGTAATTGTCATCTAGCGCTTGACCTGATTTACATAAATTAAATTAGTAAGATTTTATACTAAGAATTATTCGCATTAAACAACAAATCAGTAGAAGGAGGCGATTACTCCCTTCTGCTGATTTGTTGATGGATAGGGGTTAGAAGAAGCAACCAAAGCCATTGTAGAGGCGGCTAATGGCGGATAAAAGACTCTGTTTATAACATCAGGGCGCGCTATCGATTTTCTTTGAGGCTACTTTCAATCTCTTCTAGGGTTTGTAAGACTAATCGCTTGGCCTGGAGTTGCCAACCCAGTTGTTGAACTTTAAAGGCGATCGCCCCCCCGGCCGCAGTCGCAATAAAATCAAGCGGCTGTGAGAAAGAAATTCCTAGCAGTAACCCCAGTCCAGCAATGCCCCAGAACGGCAGAGCAACCGCTTGCCGCTGGTTTTCAATTATTTTGCTGATTGGATCGGTGGGCATCTCAGCTTGTAGCGTCTGTTTAATTTGAGTTTGCTCTGCCATTGGAACAAGCAGCCCAATCTTTTGGCGCAATTTTTCAATTTTGCGAGCATCTGTGCTGTACTGGGTCAGTTCATCTTCCGCCAGCAAAACCAAGTTCTCTAACTTTCCCATTGTGTGCCCCAAATTTACAGATGCCGTCAAATCTAAAATGTCTGCCAACCTGCCTGCGGTGGATGACGACTCGCGCTGACTTAGATCTTACCTAAAAACTGCCCCACCCCCCAGCCGGAACTGCGTCAACATTCTCGCAGTTGCTAGTGCAAGTACAGAATCGAGCGAAGTCAGTCACAGCAGAGGAGACAAAGCATAGTCGCCAAGTTTGACTGTTTCAAGGATGGCAGTCCATTCTTCAACCAGTCCGGCATTGTTCGGATCGGCTTTGCGCTCAAGATACAAGCTAGAAATCAAATCGTACCAGAGATTATTCGTGGCGTAGAGAGATAGGCGATCGCCCACCGGGGCTTGGTTTAAAATCTTTGCTAATTCGGGATTTAGACTGGCGCGAGTAATTGTGCCATTCACCGTTACATTGCTGGAAGGATCATCTAAATCGACAATCAATGTGCAGTCCCATTTATATTGCTGCTCAACTTTCAGCGGGGGCAAATTTTCTCCGGCAGCGTTTTTGAGGCTCGCAACGGAAACGCCGACAATCCCGGCTGTCTGAGGGGGTTTGAAACTGGCTTGATAAAGCTGGCCTTGATCAAAAAACCGGACTTCCATCACCTGGGCAGAGGTTTGCGGAATATAAAACAGTAAAATCGGGTAGTCTGCCGCAGTCATCAGTAGCTCTGGATCGGTTTCAGGCAGCAAAGCAGTTAAACAAGCATCCTGACCAAGACAGCTTTTGGCCCCTCTGGTTGCCCCAGGAACCCGGTTAATCGGTGCCCCGCTCCCAGAGGCGATAAAGAGAGGAGTTTTAACCTGACCGCGGCGCACATACAGACTCACATTCCGAATCGCCACCATCGCATAGCGATCGCTGGGTCGTAAGCGCTCTGCCTGCCGGAAAAAAATCAGGGCGTTGTGGTAGTCTCTTTTGGCGGTTGCGCTGTAACCTTGACGCATCAGTTGGTCGTACTGTGGTTTGGTTTGAGCTAATAAGGGTGGACTCGGAAAACCGCTTTGGGCCAAAGCAGGCGAAATTAGCCCGCTAGCTACTAGAAACAGCGAACAATAACTGATCCAGGGAAGTTGTTTCATGACTTTGTTTGGGAATCTGGTGTGTCGCTACTCAATTATTACCAGTGATGACTAGGAGTCTGATGTGTCGCTGCTCAATGGTTAACGGCGATCGTTGTCATCGAGAAGGCTTCATTCCTCTGCTACAGGTCAGGGAGCACAGATCAAAGGTTAGCAGCAGGCAGCCAACAAGTTGAGTCCCGATGTTTCAGAGCTAACTACAGATAATCAATCAGCCAGTCAGGGGTTAGAGTCAAAGTTGCTGACAGAAGCTGTGGCGCCAGGATTTGAAACTTCAGCGGGCAGATCAATTGTAAAGGTTGTGCCTTGGCCCAACTGGCTATCTAGGGTAATTTCGCCCCCCATCAATTGGCAAAAATGCTGAGTAATCGCCAGCCCTAGCCCGGTGCCGCCATAGCGTCGCGTGGTTGAAGCATCTGCCTGGGTAAAGGGTTGAAACAGCTTGTTCATTTGCTCTGGAGTCATGCCAATGCCGGTGTCGCTGATCTTAAATTGAATTGTGTCTGCATTGCCTTTCCCCAGCGGAGACGCTGCACGAACGGCTTGGCCGTCCCCCAGGGAATTGGGCATTTGATCGCGAGTAACCGTCAATGTAATCGTGCCGTTTTGGGTGAATTTACAGGCGTTGCTGAGGAGGTTGAGCAGGCTCTGGCGGACTTTCGTTAAGTCTGCTCGGATTTGACCCAAATCGGCAGCGCTGTTGAGCTTAAATATGTTGTTGTTCTTGGTCAGCAAAGGTTGAATCGTAGCGACGACTTGCTGAATCAGGTTAGTTAGATCAAAGGTTTCTAAATATAACTCCATCCGCCCCGCTTCAATTTTCGACAAATCTAAAATGTCGTTGATCAGAGATAGCAGGTGCTTGCCAGCGATCTGGATTTTTTCTAAGTCGGGCACAAACTCGGCCGGTTCACGTTCGGCGGCTTCTTCAATCAGCATTTCGCTATAGCCAATAATCGCGTTCATTGGCGTTCTCAGTTCATGGCTCATGTTGGCCAAAAAGGTGCTCTTAGACTGATTGGCCGCTTCGGCCGCCGATCGGGCTTGATCTGCCTCCTGCATTGCCTTCACAAGCTGGGCTGTGCGATCGCTGACCTTTTGCTCTAGGGTGCGGTTGGCTTCTGCGAGGCTATTTCTAGCCAGCAACAAGGATTCGGCTTTTTGCTGAAGCTCTCTGAGCAAGGCCCGATTTTGGGCAAAGGCTGCCGAAATGGTTTCAAACCAAGGTCGCCAGTTGGTCGGAATGTAGCTCGGTTTCGGCGGGACGAGGGCTAGATCAGCGCCCAATTCCTGGCTTTCTTGCTCAATATGGGCTAGAAGCTGCATGGCTGGGGCAATGAACTCTCGCCGGGTCAGCCAGTTGGCGATCGCCAGCATCAGCAGTAAGCCAACCAGGAGCGACCCAGCGCCAAGAGCCGTTTGAGTCAGCAAATTGTGGACAATGGTTCCCGTCGGCACCCACCAAACTAGCCGCCAAGGAGCGTGCTTGAGTTGTTCAGACACCACCAAATAATCGCCAATTTGCTCGATTTGTAAGCCCGGTTGATTGAACTGAACTCGATTTTGAAGTTCTTCTGGAAAGGCGATCGCCGCCGATTTTACTTCAAGGTCAGCAGAACTGACCAAACTGGGGTGAGCCAGCAGTTGCTGCTGCTGATTGATCACAAACAGGCTGCCCTGAAAGTCATCAAAGTTTTTGACAAACTGATTCAGGGCATCCAGGGTGACATCCAAGGCCACAGTGCCCCGAAACTCATCCTTCAGATAAACTGGTGCAGCCACGGTTACCATTAGTCCTTTGCCAGAGGTATCAATGTAGGCTTGCGTCCAAAACCGCTGCCGGAGGGGGTTATTTCGGGGCAAGGCTAAGCGGAAGTATTCTTGCTGATACATTTGATCAGCGAACCGAGCAATCCGCGAAGGCTGCCAAGGATAGAGATTGATAAACCCTTGTTTAGAGGTGTAGTAAACCCAGGCAATATTTGGCACGGTTCGCTTTGTAGCCTGAAAGCTGGAATTGAGGTTGAGGGCCATGTTCAGTTCGCGCTGAAAGTCGGCCGAGCGATCGCTCAACTCACCCTGTCCGGTCAAGTTGCCCACCATCTCTGAGGTTAAGGGCGATCGAACTTGATCCATGACAAAAAACTGCTGACCAGGTAATTCTTGGACTTGGTTAAACACCGATACTAGGGGCGGGCGGTCAGCGCTCAAGTCTAAGGCGGTATTGGCCTGAAGCTGCAAGGCGTCAACCCGGCTAGTGGTAATTTCTAAAAAATGGTCGAGATTATCTGCCCGCTCCTGAAACTTGTCCCGCAGGTCTACGATTTGCTCTTGATATTTAACCCGAAATCCCAAATAAACAATCCCGGCCGAAACAACCACCACCACGGCAAACGTGGCGCTCATAATCCAGTTGTACCGCCGCCCAAAGGTTTGACTAATCATGAAAATATTGTATCCATAGCGTCCTTGATGGTGACTTCAGACAGATTTTCTATCTAACCCTGGTTCAGATCCATTACGGTGACGAGGAAAATTTTTACAATCAGGTTGAAACCTCCGTTAAGTTAGTTCTAGGAGATGAGTGCGTTGCGTGGCGGTGAACTCTTGGCTCAGAACTGCTCAAAGCTTAATTGACAGAAGACTAAATATTATTCAAGGAATTTTGGTGGGAAGTGATTATTTAGAGGTGCTTCAGCACGCTGCTCAGGCCCTAGCAGGCGAGAAAGTCGATTTACCCAGACCGGGGGCGATCGTGACTGCGCTTTTGCAGGCCGAAAAAGCGGCTAAGCAGGACAAGCTCAGCCATCTACCGCAGCAGCTCTTAGGGAGTTGGCGATTAGGGTTTATTACAGGCACCAAGAAAAGTCGCCAACGCGCTGGCATCGTGCTAGGAGCAGGAAGATTCTTGCCGACTTGGCTCAAGATTAATCTTGCCTACACAGCAAACGCCCCGATCGCAGATCCCCCAAACCCAGAGCAGCCACCAGGGGCGATCGGAACGATTCTGAATCAGGTTCAAGTCGGCAGCTTGCAGTTCCGCCTGAATGGGCCGATGCGATTTTGGGACAAAAATAACATCATCTCTTTTGACTTTACCCAGATGACTCTATTGCTATGGGGGCGATCCGTCTATCAGGGCTATATTCGGAATGGGCGCAAGAAAGCAGCCAGCTTCCATCAGCAGCCATTAAAAGAGCAGGCATTTTTCAGCTACTTCCTGGTTCAGGATCAGTTTGTAGCGGCCAGAGGCAGAGGAGGCGGGCTAGCCCTGTGGACGAAAGCGCCTGAAGTTCAGCCAAACGTGGAACCATTCCAACCCCACATCCCTCCCGGTGAGTCAGCAAACTCAATGTAAGTTCGGTTGGGAGGCACCCCCAACGATGCTTGAATCTGGGCACAAAAGTCTTGGCTCATCGCTTTCGTTTTGGCATCTCCCATTGTGCCAACGCTCTTGATTTCGATATAGCAGGTTGGGTCAGCAGTCCCAGCAAAGGTCATCGGCACGCCAGCTTCAAAGGCAGTCATCACATAGGACTCAGGTTTACCCAAGTGCTTAGACAAGCTCTTGGAGAGGTCTTTGAGGAGAGATTCGATCGCAGTTGTGGCTGGGGCTACCACAGAGGTTTGGACTTTGATTAACGGCATGATGATATTAAGGTTTTTTGCTCAGGCTTGATTCAGGTGAATATGACGGGCGATCGCTGATCGATGGACTGCGTTGCAACGGCAAAGAAACTGTTCCAGTTATTATCCATCATCACCAAACCCAGCTCATTTTTTTTGCTTCTGCCATTGGTAGCTATTTTTCCATTCCTTAGACTTAGGAGGCAGTTCTTGCATGGATTGAGCGACAGTGCTGATCAGGGATTCTACTTTTTCTAACGGCAATTGGGCGCTCGCTTCAAAGGAAACAACGAGTTGATGCCCGGTTGAGAGGGGCAGAATATATATTTCTTCATAGGTGGGTCGCCTAGAGCGGCGGAATTGAGCATCTCCAGTTAAACGTTTGCCAAGGATTGTTCGCTCAACGATCGCGTCTGGCTGCGCAGAAGAGTTCAAGAGCGAAAACCGCACCCACTGGCTGAGTTCTGTATCATCCATGTTTTCTTGCAGGTTGTTGGGGGGCATGTCAATTAATGTCACCCGAAAGTCTTCATTGCCGGGAGTCGCTGTCGCCGGGTAGAGAACTGCCACCCCAGTTTTGACCGCCGTTGGTTCCGAAAAGCTAACGGCTGGCTTAAAGGTTATCCCTAACAAGTCGTAGGTACGGGCTGATGGGGTCGCAACTTGAGCCGCGATCGGCAACGGTGCCAGCATCGCTAGGGTCAACATCCAGCCCAGTCCTGACCAACTTCCTTTCATCTTGGCTGTTCGCTCCTGGCATTCTTGAATGATTGGATCTTATAGCGCCTGCCGCTCAGATTATCCTGTTCGCGGCAGAAACTACGGCAAGACGATGCTCTCAACTGCTGCTCAAGTCGTCTCGTCTAAGCTCGACTTTAGCCATTTCGAGCAATCGGGCGGCTATGTAGAAGAATAGGGTGAGATGAATCTCGTTCAAGGAGTGCAATGTTGCCTACATCTTTCCGCCTTAACCTCCCTTTTAACTATATTCAGAGCGTGCGTTTGGCCCACGCGATCATGGAGACAGATTATCAGGTTTGTCTGTCCCCAGAAGATCAAGCAAAATTTTCACTGCTCAAGCAAAAGTTTGGAGCGAAATACACAATTACTCAAGATCCGATGCCAGTCCTCTCAGGATTAAAAATTTCCCACTCAGAGCTGAAAACATCGGTGGGTTCAATTCAGCGATCGCTGGTTTATCCCCATGCCATCTTTGACTACTGTCGGGAACTCTGGCCAAAACAGAGAGAGAGCCGATTTGTGTTTGCCGGTTTGGTAACGGGTCAGCGCCGGACATTTTTTGAAAACCTGCTCGATCGCAATTATCCTGGCACCCAGTTCGATTTAGACAGTTGGATTCAGCCCAATTTATGGTCGCGGATTAAGTTAAAACTGGCCCAAGAGCTAGGGATTAAATATATTCCCAAAGCGGCCAAACACCAGTGCAACGATATTGTCCTCTGGTCGTCGCAACGGGGCAGAAGTTACCCAATTAAAGCCTGGGATGACGAGTACTTTAAGCTGATGGCCAAGGCTGAATTTGTTCTCTGCCCGAATGGCGATTATGTTTGGACCTATCGGTTTTTTGAAGCGGTGATGTGTGGTGCGATCCCGGTGATTGAAAGTGATTGCTCAGCCTACGATGGGTTCCGGTTTCAGACCATTGCCACGCCGCTGAGTAACATGACTTGGTCAAGGGAAGATGCTGAGCACAACTACCATCTTTGCCGATCGCGGTTAACAATCCCGAAAGATTTATTAGAGGCAGAAATTGAAAAATTGCTGGCGGGAAATAGCATAGCGCCCGACAAGCAGCTCTTGGGTGGTTAATATTTTTTGCTGAATCAACTGGTCTAGGAATCCCTTAGCTCTGGCGGCGGGGGGCAGAAAATATGCATCGCCTCACCGGTTTGAGGATGGCTAAAAGCAAGATCAGCCGCATGTAAGTAATAGCCACCATCACCAGGCATGATGGCTGCGGCGATCGCCCAATCCGCTGCCCCTCCACCGGGGCCATACAGCGGGTCACCCACGAGTGGGTAGCCGATCGCTGCCAAGTGAATCCGAATTTGGTGGGGTCGCCCGGTCAAAATCGTCACTTCTAGCAGCGTTGTTGTGGCGCTGCGCTTGAGGACGCGACATTCGCTGTAGGCAAATTTTCCGCTGTCATTGGCCGCGTAGAGATAGCCCAAAGTCGGGTGAGCCACTTTACCGATCGCCTGGGTGATACAAAAGTGATCGGGGAGGGAACCACCACCCACCAATGCCCGATAGGTTTTGCGGATTTGCCGCTTTTGATCTAATGTGCTTTGGCGCATCTGCTGGCTGAGCACCGATTTGGCGCGGGGCGATCGGGCTAACAGCAACAGCCCAGAAGTTCCCCGCCCTAAGCGATGAATCGGGACTGGCGTATCCTGGGGATAGCGCAATTGCAGTTGCCAGAGCAGCGTATGTTCTAAAAAGCCGCCGCCCGGCAAAACCGGCAGTCCGGCTGGCTTCGCCACAACCAGCAAATCCAGGTCTGCGTAGAGAACTTCAAACCCTAAAGGCACCTCTGGCTCCAGCCAGGGCAAGCGGTGGTAGGTGAGCAATTGCCCAGCCTGTAAAACCGTGTCTGCCGCTGTCGGTTGTCCTGCCAGCAGAATCTGCCCAGCCTTAATCCGCGATCGCCACTCGGCGGGGCTGGAATGGCGGTAGCGATCGCTGTAGTAAGCCAGAACGGTCTGCCCACCCTGCTTTACCTGCTCTTGATACGTCCAGCCTTGATTCACGATCGGTCAATTTGACACAAATGAGTTTAAAGACGCTATCTTATTCATAGTCGTTATGACTTTGTTTTAGAGGTCAGCGATGGCGACAAACCTAGAGGCATTTTGCATGAACAGTTCACCGATCAAAATTGTCGGGATTGGCGGCAGTTTACGTCCTCAATCCTATAGCCAACAGTTGCTGTCTTTAACAGGCGATCGCCTGCAAGCGCTGGGAGCAACTGTGCAAATTCTCGATCTGCGGCAGTTAAATTTACCCTTTTGCAATGGTGACAAAGAGTACTCAGACTATCCCGATGTTGAAAAACTGCGGCAGACGGTTCAGCAGGCCGACGGCTTGGTCTTGTCCACACCGGAATATCATGGTGGCGCTAGCGGCGTGCTCAAAAATGCCCTCGACCTGATGAGCTTTGATCAGCTCAGCGGTAAAGTTACCGGGCTGATCAGCGTTTTGGGTGGGTCAGCCAACAGCAACGCCCTGAATGAATTACGGGTTGTCATGCGCTGGGTACACGCCTGGGTGATTCCTGAGCAAGTTGCCGTCGGGCAAGCCTGGCGAGCATTTACCCCCGATGGCAAACTGCTTGACAAAGACTTATCGGAACGGCTTGATCGATTTGCGACCAGCTTGATTGATAACACCCGCAAACTGAGAGCTTAGGAGATTTCTTAGAAAGATTTTACCCTTCGAGCCGTGCCCTTCGACTGCGCTCAGGGCACGGCTGGCTGAGCGTAGTCGAAGCCAGCGGTTAACTTTTTTGCCAGCAATCTCCTTAAGCCTCAAGCTCCTGCAAAATGGCTTGAATCTGCTCACAGAGTTGAGCATGGCCCTGCCCATTGCTGGCCAGAAATCCACCCCATTGACTGACATCGCCCTGGTTATAAACCAGTGGAGTCAGGTCAAAATGGCTAAACTGCCCGCCTGCTTCCGTCAAAATCAACTCCGGGGCGGCCAGATCCCAGTCCTTGGGAGCTGATTTAGTCGTCAGAGAAAGGTAAATTTCAGCCTGCTGTTCCACGATGGTGGCAATTTTGCAGCCAACGCTGCCAACAAAGGTTTGCTGGGTTTGAGGGAGGCGTTCTAGCAGGTTGTTAAACCGCTGGTCGCGGTGGCTGCGGCTAACCACCAGCCGCATTGCTTCTGGCTGAGCGCATTTTGAGACAGCGAGGGGTTTGACTTGGCGATTCTCATTCTGAGAGGCTTCGCCAACGCGGGTTTCTATGTAAGCTCCTGCGCCACTGGTGGCGAAGTAGAGCTTGCCTGCCTCTGGCCAGGCCACGACGGCCAAAACAGGTCGTCCTGCTTTGACTAAAGCAATATGCACGGCATACTCCCCCGTTTTTTGGATAAAGTCACGCGTGCCATCCAAGGGGTCAACAATCCAGACGTAGGGTTGGGAGAAGGGCGGCCCTGGTTGCCAAGTTTCTTCAGTCAAATAGCCAAATTGCTGCGGGTCGAGTTCGGCTTGCAGGCGCTCCAAAATATAGCTGTTAACTGCCAAGTCAGCCGCCGTTACAGGCTCAGTGTCTTGCTTTTGAATCTTCAGGTCGCGATCGCTGTGATAATAGCTTTGCAAAATATCAGCCGCGCCCCAGCCAACTGATTTGGCCAACTCTAGCAAGCCTGGCAGCATTCTTTCGTCTCCTAAGATTAATCCTGGTCATCCTATCATCCTGCCCAAATCCACAGGCGGAGCATTTGAATAGACTAATCTCCTAATCGCAATTCGGATCGCTTATTAACTTTCTCAGTCAACCTGCAACTTCAACTCAGCAAATCCTCAGATTAGCTCAGTATTGTTTTGTTCATACAGGCGGCAGTAATCAGTGCTCACCATCTATTTAAGAGCACTCTATTTGATCCTAATCTGCCCAAAAACTATACCGATCCAGAGGTTAAATCTATGCGGACAATTTTCAAGATTTCAGCTCTATTCAGCATCCTGATGTTGGCATTAGCAACCCAAGCAAAAGCTGAAACCCTGAGCCAAAATTCAGTTCGTTTTACGCGGTCAACTGCACCAATTATGCTCGCGCAGGCTCATGTTCCCTCAGATGATTTTTACGATTTAAGTGAAATCTTTATGGCTAACGTCAAGATGGTGCAAATGGGCAAAGAAGCAATGAAATCAAGCGATCCAGAGATTAAAAAGATGGGCGAAGAAATGATGGTAACGGGCAATGCTAATTTGCAAAAGCTGATGCCAATGTTAGCAAAACATTTCCGCACAACTTCACCGCGATGAACGCTTCTCTAGCTGAGAGACGTGAGTCGTCACGGTTGCTGTAACGATTCACTGACTACTACGCTATTGTCGGCGTAGTTATGGTTGAATATCGCCCCAGTTGCGATGCTGCCATCGCCGAAGTTCCAGGTGTAGGTGAGAGGATCATGACCGGGGTCGCTGGCCACGGCCGCAAACCGAGCCGAGGTGCCTTCACTCAGGCTGGGGTCGGAGGTGAGGCTGACCAGGACGGGGGCGGCATTGCTGACGGTGACGCTGACGGTGGCCAGGTTAGACAGGTTGCCGCTGTCGTCTTGCACCTGGTAGGTAAAGCTGTCGGTACCGACGAAGCCGGGGTGGGGCAGATAGTGCAGTTGTCCGGCGGCGGTGGGGCTGACGGTGCCGTGGCTGGCAGCGGTGGCAATTTCGATACTGGCTGGGTTAAGGCTGCCATCGGCATCGCTGTCGTTGGCCAGGACGGGGATGAGGACAGCAGTGCCCTGAACGGTGGTGGCGGTGTCGTTACCGGCGATCGGGGGGATCTCGGCGCTGGTGAGAATCCGCACATTGTCGATGCTGACGGAACCAGCTTGGCTGCCAAACCCCAGCAGGTCGAAGTAGAGGGTGGCTTGCGTACCGGCAGCAATGCCCGTCAGGTCTACTTTGACGGTGCGGCCGGTCAAGTTGGCCAGGTTGCCGGAGGTGGACAGACCGGCCAGGGAAACCCGATCGCTAAAGTAGGCGTTGCCGGTGTGTTGCAGATTCAAGAAGGCATCGGTCTGGGTCAGTCCGATCGCGGTGCCGACCAGGGATTGATGAGTTTGGGCATCCAGCAGGGCGGCTTCAAAGGCATCTCCAGGGGCGAGGTCGCTGGCATCGAGGTCGATGCCGGTGAGGGTGAACTGGAGGGATCTGGCTCCTTCCGGGATGATGAAGGTTTGTTTGA